>SMTZ1_10010649_pt1 | contig 12395 bp, 8 predicted proteins | sample DeeMarSWOR136_30_FD_25667 | JGI IMG/M metagenome (IMG submission 25667) | reverse complement strand
CATCCTTCCTCCTTCTTTTCAGTTGTTCCTATTCTATTGTGTTTTCTCGTCCAATTTCAAGAGATATTTTGACTAATATAAACGCAGTAAATAAGGTTACAATCCCTGTGCGGCCTGAAGCCACCCTCAGCCCCCGAACCCCGGGGACCCAGTCCCGTCGGTTCCCCCCATCGGATAAACCGAATCTCGGAAGGGGGTCCAGGGGGAGTTCTCCCCCTGGTCGCAGGCTGGAGGCCGAGAAGGGGAGGCAGCGAGTCTTCGAGCGTTGGAAGGGGACTCAAAGTCCCCTCCAAGCCAGGGGGGCCCCCTCCGCTACGGGGGCTCAAGGGCGGCATCCAGGCCGCCCAAGAGATGATGTCATACCAATTATTGCGTTTATATTAGTTATTCATTATTGGGATGAAGCTTAGGTGTGGATCAATCTAAGAGAGGTGGGCCCCAGACCGTCTGGGTCGTATTGTTGTGGGCAGGGAAGTTTTCTTCTCATCCCCGCCCTCGAACCCGAGAATGATGCTGGACGAGATCGACAAGACCGCAAATGAAGTAGAAGGGGAGGATTAAACCCCACAAGAATCCTGAAGCAAAGCGCAGCCAACCGGAGCTGACCCACAGCCCCATGAAATTGCCCAAGGTGTCAATCCCGATAGGGATCGACATCAAGATAAACAGCCTGACCTTAGGAAGAGATACGGTTGAGAGCCCGTTCATAATCGGGAACAGGCCGACTCCGCCCAAGAATCCAGCGTAGATCCCAAGACATCGAGAACACACGGCCAGAGGATAACCAAAATAGATAAAAGACCGAGAGGGAATTTGATGGCAGACAGGTGAGAAGAGGGTGTAAAAGAGGACATTCAGGGGGGAAGATTGGCTTTTGAAGTAGGGGGCTAAAAATATAGCAGTCAGCCACAGCAGAATCCCGGCCAGCGTTGAAAAATAAACGATCAGAATTTGACGATCGGTTCCCCGCGGCTTGCTGAGGAGAACCGGTTGTCGGGGGATCCAAGGGGTTGTGCCCCCTTGGTCGCAGGGCGCGGGTTCATGCCCTGCCTGAGAAGGGGAGGCAGGGAGCCCGGACGAAGTTCGGGCGACCGTTGGAAGGGGGAATGCGGAGCGGTTCCCCCTCCAAGGTTGACTTTTGTGCTTCATCTCACTCCAATCAACTATCCTGCAGAAAGAATTCCTTCATCGGATTGATTTGAACCTGAGGACGGTCAGATAGGCGAGGAGGAGGAAAAAGTTCACCGTAATAACAGACCAGGACATGAACCGGGCATAGGCTTCCTTTCCGAGAAGGTCGTACAAAGATAAAGCAATGACAGCCAGGTTGAGGATGAGCAGGCCTCTTAAAAAGGGAGAAAAGTCGTCAAGGTGGTGGAGAACAATCATGACGCCCAGGAATGATATCAGCAGGGTGTAGTCCCAACCCAAAGGCGAGAGAAGAGGGATGAGGATAAAAAGGAGAGCGCCATCCAAGACCGGAGCCTCACGTCTTCCTCTCCCCTTCAAGACAAGGGACAAAAGCAGAGCAGCTAAACCGAGGACGACAGCGATGAAAACGGAAATGGAAACCGTTCGGTTTCCGGTCCATTTCATCAGACAGCCCAAAAGAGAAATATTATCTTGAGAATCCAGGAGATGGGGTGTCGAGCGAGATAGAGAGGTCACCCATTCTTGCAAGACCCGGATGTTTCCTTTAAGCCCGTAGAATATTGAGGGAATAAACAGAGAAAGGATCAGAAACGTCCATCCCCAGATTAATAAATCCCACTTCCTTTTAAGGATAAAATAGGGGAAAAAAATCAAGGCATAAGGTTTGAGAGCTACGGCCAAACCCCAGAGCAGGCCAGTCCAACTCGTGGCTTTTAAAGCCCGAGACGAGTCGTCTTCCTGAATCATCAACCAGACCATGAAGATCAAAAGCATAGCTATCAGAGCATTGATCTGGCCCAGCTGTAACTCCCTTAAGAAGTAGCGGGCGAGGATGAGAAGAGCGAGGAGAGTCAGCCAGGGCTTGTCCCTGATTTGAAGAAGACGTCGCGACAGATAGACAAGAACGGCTACCGACGCTATGATCAGGAAGAACCAGATACCTTTGGCAGCCGGAAGGGGAAGGATAGACAGGGGCAGGTACAGGATGGCCGAAAAGGGTGAATACTTGAATTGATAGTGTTCATCCTCGATGCGGTAAAGAGTTTCCCCTCGGTTGAGCCTCTGACCGGCCGTGTAATTGACCTCAAAATCGACCATCTCATCCTTGACTTTGAGGAAAAAAAGAGATAAGGACACCAGAATTCCCAGGAGAAGAAAGAGGGATATTTTTAAGCGTCGGCGAATCACTTTTTCAAGCTACTCGAGACGAAGTTTTTTGTCAAACCAAATCTCCTTAAGGAAATCGAAATACTTACGGAGGAAGCAAAAATTTGACAGAGGTGCGTTTAATGTGTACATTTGTTCCTGCTGAACACAAATTAAGGAGGAGGCAGACATGAAAACACGACGAATGATCACAGCAGTGTTTATCCTCTGCTGGTTTCCATCCACGTTCCTGATGGCTCAAGCCGAGGAGAGTCAGGCCATCCTTGATCAGCACAAAAAGGGTGTGATTTCCATCGTAACCTACGGTGAGGACAAAGTCGTAATTTCCAAAGGAACAGGATTCCTGTACGGTCAAGATAACCTGGTGACAGCCTATCATCTAGTGAGCGAGATCGCTTCTGCAGAGGGGACAGACCAGAGAGGGAAAAAAGTCAAAGTGGAGGGTATTATAGCTATCAACAAAGATTTCGATCTTGCCCTGCTGAAGGTCAAAAGTAAGGAGCCGGGGATGAATCAAGGGGATTCAGATGCATTGGCTTCGGGCAAGAAGGTCTTCGCTATCGGCGGGAACGAAAGCGGGGAGATCATTATCGCTGACGGGACAATCGGAGATTTCCTCGCCCTTTCAGCCACCCAGAGAGTGGTGACCACCTCTCTAGCTGTCCCAGACACGTTTTGTGGGGCTCCCGTCCTGGATACCGAAGGGAAGGTGATGGGGATTCTGATCTTCCTTGATATGAGATCCAGGTTCATCGTTCCGGGCAACATCCTCAAATCTCTGTCTAAAACCGCCAAGGTCACCAAGTTCAAAGACTGGCAGTATGAGGATTATTTTTCCACCCTCGAAGGAGCCATCCTGGCTGGCCGCGTTTATGCCATGTTGGATGAGACATCTCAGGCCGGGAAGTTTTTGGCTAAAGTGACGGAGCTTGATCCAACCAATCCCGCCTACCAAAAAGTCATCGAGCTGGACGAGAGCAGAGATAAAGCCCATTTCGGCCTGGGTTATGTTCTGCTGATGATGCGGAAGTATGAGGAGGCGATTCCCCCTCTCCAGAAATCCGTCGAGCTCAATCCTGAAAACAAAGAGGCCTACTACCACATAGGAGCTGCCTATGAGGAGATCAAGGAGTATGCTCAAGCGGCCGCGGCCTACAAAAAATACGTGGTCTCAGGTCCAGCCAATCCTTGGACAGGGTACCTCCGGCTTGGCCTGTGCGGGATGCAACTGGAGGATTATCAGGAAGCGGTCGCAGCGTTCCAGAAAGCCAAAGAATTTGAACCCAGAGACATCAAAACAAATTTCAGTCTGGCTGAGGCTTACCAGAAAGCCGGCCAGTATGAAGACGCTGAAGCGACCTATGCCTATTTGGCCGAACTAAGTCCCGAGGATGCCAACATCTATTACAGCACGATTCTCCGGATGTATGATGAAGCGGGGATGAATGAAAAAGCCATCGAGGCCGCCAGAAAACTCATCGAACTGGATCCGAACAGTGAGATCAATATCTATAATCTGGGCCTGATGTTCATGAAACTCCAGAGGTATGATGAGGCTATCCAGACTTTTCAGGAAGTCTTAGCGATAAGGCCTGACTACGACCGGGCCTTTTTCAATATCGGAGTCTGCTATTCCCAGCAGAAAAAATACAAAGAGTCTGTCGAGGCTTTTGAAAAATTTGCTGAATTAGCTCCCGATAATCCGGATGGCTGGCACTACGTCGGGATGGGCTACATGTTACAGAAGAAGTTTTCTGCGGCTGTCGATCCCCTCCAGAAAGCTGTCGAGCTAAGACCTGATTTTGCTGCAGCCTACTACAACCTGGCAATAACCTATCTCAACCTCAAGGATAATTACAGCGCCAGAGAAGTCTACAAAAAGCTGCTGACCCTCGACGCGGCTCTGGCAGAGAAGTTGCAGAAACTATTAAAATAACTCTCATTTCCGAGTCTGAAAAAATCAGGGCTATTTCCTTCCCTGCTTCAAAGAGGATCTGAATGGACAGAAATGCGCTCTTGGAGGAGTTGACCGAGAATTTCAGGGCCAAGCACCGAAGATCAGAGGAGCTATTCAACAAAGCCACCCGTTTTCAAATTCGAGGAGGCAGCCATAACCTTCGTCTGTTCGCCCCCTTTCCATTCTACGCAGTCCGATGTCAGGGGGCCAGAGTCGAGGATGTGGACGGGAATGAGTATGTGGATTTTTGGCAGGGCCATTTTGCCAATGTCCTCGGCCATAATCCTCAGATTATCCTGGACACGCTGTCTGGCTGTTTTCAGGAAGGACAGGGGCTGGCCACAGGATTTCCCAATCCTCATCAGGCTGAGCTGGCCGAGCTGATCCTGACTCAAATCGGTGCTGATAAAATCCGCTTCACTACGAGCGGAACCCTGGCGACGATGTATGCGATCATGCTGGCCAGGGCATACACTAAGAGAGGGTTGGTTCTCAAGGTTGGAGGAGGATGGCACGGGGCTCATCCCTATGTTCTCAAGGGCATTTCCTTTTACGATCAGGGATTCAATCGGCTGGAGTCGGCTGGACTTCCTTCGGGCGCAGATGCGGAGATCGTGATCACCCGGTTTAACGATGAACAGGATCTTGAAGAAAAATTTCGGAGTTTAGGGGAACAGCTGTCCTGTTTTATCATAGAGCCCTTCATCGGTGCGGGAGGGTTTATTTTTGCTACTAAGACCTATATCCAGAAGGCCAGAGAACTGGCGAAGGAATATGAAACCTTATTAATTTTTGACGAGGTAGTCTCCGGTTTTCGGTTTCATCCAGGCGGAGTTCAGTCTCTCTACGGGATTAAGCCCGACTTAACCGTCTTGGGTAAAGCCATCGGTGGGGGCATGCCGCTCAGCGCTGTCTGCGGTCGGGAAGAGGTGATGACCCTCTGCAGCCCAGAGGCCGAGGCGGAAAGGAGAGTGAAGTTCGAGGGTGGGACATTCTCGGCCCATCCTGCTTCCATGCTTGCCGGGGCGGCCTACATAAAATATTTGACCGAGAACAGCCCAAAAATATACCCGGAGATCGGTAGATTAGGGAAAAAAGTGAGGCGGGAAATCGAAAACATATTCGGCTCTTACGGTTTCTGTGTCCGCTGTACTGGAGACGGGAACGGGATCACGGAGAACAGCTCCCTTGTCGGTGTTCAGTTCCTTCACCATGAATCTGGCCAGCCGATCGTATCACCCGAGCAGGTTTGGGATCCGAGCCTCTGCGATATCGAAATCAGGGAGAAGCTGTTCAAGCTGGCCTTGCTCGAGGAAGGGTTCAACATCTTTCACGGATACGGAGCGATTTCCGCCGCCCACACGGAACGTGAGATCCAGGATTCACTGGCAGCCGTAGAAAAGATTGCCAAAAAATGGAGCCAGTATAACCTTCGCCCTGCCTGAGGCTTAAAAAGGTCGATCGCGTTATCGGACATTCGATCACACCTAAAATCTTAAGGAGAAAACAGAGATGGAAAAAATCAAGGTTATCATCTACGGATGCGGAGTCATGGGCCGGAGGGTGGCTCAAGCCCTTGCAGTAAAAAAGAGCATGGATGTCGTCGGTGCCGTCGATATCGATCCGGAGCTTGTCGGGAGAGACCTAGGAGAGATGTTTGATTCTCCTCAAGAAACAGGAATCATCATCGAAGAAGATGCCGAGAATCTTTTCTCTAGACTTCAAGCCCAGGCCGTTGTCTTGACCACGACATCTCATCTCAAGAGTGTTTTTCACCAGGTGGAGCAGTGCGTCAAAGCTGGTCTTAACGTCATTTCTACTTGTGAAGAACTGTCTTACCCTTGGAAGCGGGGTCCCGAGCTGGCCCAGATCATTGATGATCTGGCCAAGGAGAGGGGAGTCAGCGTCACCGGGACAGGCATCAACCCCGGGTTTTTGATGGACACCTTGCCTCTTATCCTGACTGCTCCCTGCCTGAACGTGAAATCTGTTAAGGTGACGAGGATGATGGATTCCTCGAAGAGGCGACTTCCCTTTCAGTTGAAAATCGGGACAGGATTAACCCAACAGGAATTCCAGCGGAAAATAGAAGAAAAGGAGATTACTGGGCATGTGGGGCTTCTGGAATCGATGCACATGATTGCCTCTGGGTTAGGCTGGGACCTGGATGAAGCCGTAGAACTTCCACCCCAACCTGTGATCGATGAGAAGGAAAGACAAACGGCTGTCGGACTCGTCAAACCTGGCGATGTCATCGGGCTGACGAGTGTGGCTTTCGGTAAGAAAGAAGGACAAGAAGTGATTACCCTGGAATTTGCAGCTAATGCCAGCGTGGACGAAGAATACGATGAAATCCTCATCCAGGGGGAACCGAATATCCATCAGAAGATCATCGGGGGAGTCCACGGAGATATCGGGACTGTCGCTGTGACCATCAACTCCATACCCAGAGTGGTCGCTGCACCTCCAGGCCTGATCCTGATGAAAGATCTGCCGCCTACCCAAGCGACTCTGTAAACTTTCTTGGTCATCCACTACAAAGGTAAAAAGCCCTTAACTGATTAGGGGCATTCACTCAGAGATGGATGATAAGCTGCGATTTTTTTTAATCTTGTACAGACCGAGAGTCATCAAGGGCAGGAAAAGGACTACGAGCAGCCCCCAACTCAGGCTTCCGTACCCCTTGGCAATGAGGTTGATCAATCCGAAAGTCGAGAGGCTTAATCCGACGGCAAGGAGGATAGCCGCCACCAAAGGTCTCAGCCATAGAGGCAAGTTTTTCCCCTTTTCTTTCAGAGCTGACTGGATTCTTTCATTCACGGCGTGGATATAACCTGTTCCTGTTTCGATCAAAGTCCCAAAAAGGACCACCTGGAAAAGGATCAAGAAAAGCGGGAGCCCTGCTTTTTCCAGGACGAACACAGCCGGCACTTCTTGAGGTAGGACAGCCGGATAAAGGCCGAGGACAGCGATGTAAAACAGAAAACCGGGAAAAATCCCGATGAGTCCGCCGAGGAGGCCAGCAGAAAGAGCCTCTTTCCTGGTTTTGATGTGAGGGAGACAGAAGAAGACAGCCGGGATGACTCCCAGGTTATACAAGGCATACTTAAAGCCCCCCAGGACCCATTTGGGCAGGACGACGGCAGAGCCGAGATTCCTCTTGATTTCAGGCCCAAACTGGAGAATCGCCACAATCAGGAAAGCCCCGTAAACAAGGTAGAGGAGGATTGACCACCACGAGAGGAATTTTTCGATCCAGCCTCTGCCTTTAAAAGTCAAGAGCCCAACAGCAACCAGCATGATCGCCACCCCCACCATGTAGGGGAGGCCGAAGTTGTCCCTGAGTAAGATGCCAGCCGCCGACCCGATGACCGCCAGGACAAGGAACAGGCTGTAAAAGTATATGATTTCGAACAAGAACCAGAAGCGGCCGATCAGTTTCATGAAAAAAGTGCGGTAATCATAGGCTTGGAATTTCCGGGAAAATTCAAAGGTCACAGCCAAGATAATGGACCACAGTAAGGTGGTCACTAAGAACATGCCCAACAGGCCTCCCAGAGGACCGTACTTCAGGAAATACTCGACCAGCTCCCTCCCCGTCCCGTAGCCGCCGGCAATCACTACCGATTGAAACACAAATCCAGGGAGAAAATATTTTCTGAAAATCGATGAGCTTAGGAAGCGCATGGTCTCTGTCTGAATGACTTATCTCAGGATCAATGTTTATAGGTGATTATCATTTTTGTGAGTTCATGTCAAATTTTAATCTTTTCTAGTAAGCATCCCTGTTTCCGTGTAAAGGGTGAGAGTGGGAGGGGTGGCAGTCCCGGCGGTGTTTTAGGCTTAATTTCAAAAATTCGAATAATTTAATATTGACAAACCTAAGCAGCTTAGGTATGATCCATTCCCTGTTAAACATCTCATATTAACGCAATAATTCGTTTGACATCCTTTCTTGGGCGCCTTCTGGCCGGACAGAGATTGTGACTTTATTGACTGCGTTTTTATGAGTGTGTTTTTCCATTAAAGATAGAAATTGGATTTGTGGACAGAACAGACATCCACGATTCAGATGATTGAGAGAAAGGAAAAAGGAAGATGAGACAGAAGGTATCAGTTGTCCTTGCTCTGAGCCTGATTATTTTCTTGGCTTTGTTCGTTCAAGCCGAAGAAGAAAATAAAGGGAAGAAGGCTGAATGGAGTGGGGATATTTCAGTAGGATTTTCTGTAGCCAAGGGGAACACGAATACGACGAACCTCTCGGTGAGTTTTTCAGCGAAAGGCAAGATGTCCAAGAGAATTGAATGGTCCAACACCGGTTTTTTCCTCCTCGGACGGGTGGCTGGCCAAACCCAGGCAGAATCTTTGGGTTTAGGGAGTCGGGTAAACTGGAAATACTCGGAGAGGTTTTTTTCTTACTTTGAACTCCAGGGAATTCGAGATCGATTCAAGAACTTAGAATACCGGATCCTGCCCAGCATAGGAGTGGGGTATATAATCATTGACAGGGAGAAGATTTCTCTGTCCGCCAATGCTGGGATCGCAGAAGTCTTCACAAAATATCTTGATTCCGGCCTCACACAGACCTACACAGGATTGACTGTTGGCAACCGGTTTGCTTGGAAGATTTCAGAGACAGCCGAACTGAGTCAACAATTGACAGTTAACTCAGACATGTCCGATTGGGACCATTATTTTGCTCGATTCGAAGTGAACTTAGCGGCCACAATCAGTGAGGGCTGGGCCATAAAACTGACTTTTATCGATAACTTTGACAACAATCCTGTCGGAATTGGGATCAAGAAAAACGATTTAGCCTTTTTGGCTGGACTTTCTAAGAAGTTTTAATTAGATAAAGAGGAGGGCATTATCATGGACAGTTTCGAAAGATTGGGTGTGTTCTATCTCGGCCGGGTCTTCGACATAGAAAAAGGCCTGCGCCGAGAGGAAGTCCTTCTGTATGATTCCAAAGACCTGACGACACACGGAGTCTGTGTGGGGATGACCGGGAGTGGGAAGACGGGGCTGGGCATATCGCTTTTGGAAGAGGCCGCTCTGGATGGTATCCCGGCTTTGGTTATCGACCCCAAGGGGGATTTGGGGAATATGATGTTGACCTTTCCGGACCTGCAGCCCTCAGACTTTTTGCCGTGGATCGACAGGGATGCTGCCGCCCGGAAAGGTTTGACTCCGGAAGAATATGCTAAGAAAACGGCTGAGACGTGGAAGAAAGGTCTGGCGGAATGGGGACAGGAGGCATCCCGAATAGATAAGTTCCAGAAATCGGCTGATATCAAGATTTATACCCCAGGAAGCATTGCCGGGCTTCCTCTGTCTGTCATTCGATCATTCGAAGCGCCCTCTCTTGTTCTCCGGGAGGATTCCGATGCCCTTCGGGACAGGATTATGACAGCGGTATCCGGGCTGCTGGCGCTGATCGGAATCGCTGCTGATCCCATCCGCAACCGGGAGCATATCCTCATCTCCAATATCCTGCAGGTGGCCTGGAACGAAGGCAGACATCTCGATATTCCAGGACTCATCCGGGAGATTCAAAATCCTCCTTTCAGCACCGTCGGAGTTTTTGACCTGGAGTCTTTTTTCCCCTCTCAAGAACGATTTGACTTGGCCATGCAATTGAACAATCTGCTTGCCTCACCCGGCTTCTCTGTCTGGATGAAAGGCGAGGCTCTTGATATCGGCCGCCTATTGTATACTCAAGAGGGAAAACCACGCATTTCGATTTTGTCCATTGCCCATCTCTCGGATGCGGAGAGGATGTTTTTCGTGACGATCCTGCTCAATGAGCTCATCGGATGGATGCGGAGTCAGGCAGGGACATCCTCCCTGCGGGCCCTCCTTTACATGGATGAGATCTTCGGCTACTTCCCGCCCACAGCTGTTCCCCCTTCAAAGCTTCCGATGTTGACTCTCCTCAAACAGGCGAGGGCTTTTGGATTGGGCGTGGTCTTGGCCACCCAGAATCCTGTTGACCTGGATTATAAAGGTCTCTCCAACGCCGGGACTTGGTTTATCGGGCGTTTGCAGACAGAGAGGGATAAGGAGAGAGTTTTGGAAGGACTGGAAGGAGTCTCCACGACAGCGGGAAAGGCCTTTGATCGAAGACAGATGGATAGAATCCTCTCCGCCCTAGGTCACCGGGTTTTCTTGATGCACAATGTACATGAGGATCAACCTGTTCTCTTCCAAACCCGTTGGGTTCTGTCTTATCTCAGGGGACCGTTAACGCGCCAGCAGATTCAAACGTTGATGGCCCCCAGAAAGCAACCCGTGGCCATCGAGGAGGAACCGGTTTCTCTTCCAATGCCAGGGCCACTTCCAGCGGAAGCCAGCGGGATCGAGCGAGATATGGCTGAACGGCCTATCTTACCGAGTCAGATCAAAGAGTTTTACCTCCCTCCAAAGGGTGCCTTGAGGGAGGGGGAGACCTTGATTTACCGCCCCTCTCTTCTGGGGACGACTCGATTACATTTTGTGAACACCAGAGCCAAAATCGATCATTGGCAGACGGTGAGTTTACTGATGTCTCTTTCGGGCATTGACATGACTATTCCTTGGGAAGAGGCGGTTGTCTATCATCAGACTTCACCTGAACTCGAAAAAGCCGGGCTCGGTCAAGCGAACTATTCTTCCCTTCCCCCTGCCGCTCTTCATGCTGCCAGTTATGGGGCTTGGAGAAAATCCCTCTCTGATTATCTGTATCAGAATAGAACTCTCAAACTGTGGGAATACACGGCTCTTAACCAAATCTCTTTCTTAGATGAATCCGAAGGGGATTTCAGGGGACGTCTGGCTCATCTTATGCATGAAAAGAGGGATCTTGAGGTAGAAAAGCTGAGAAAGCGTTACGCGCCGAAACTGGCGAGTCTTGAAGAGACCCTCAGGAAAGCTGAGGTTCGTTTAGAGAGGGAAAAATCTCAATATGGTCATCAAAAAGTTCAAACCGCTATCTCCATGGGGGCGACAGTGCTCGGGGCGCTTTTTGGGAGGAAAGTGGGAAGCGTTGGAACAGTCGGACGGGCAACCACCAGCATGCGGGGAATGGGTCGAGCCGCTCGAGAAAAAGCTGACATCGAGAGAGCTAGACGAGATGCTGAAGTCGTTAGAGAGAATCTGATGGCTGTGGAGACTGAGTTCAGGGAAAAGCTCGAGCAGCTTAAAGAAGAATTTCAACCAGAAATGTTTGATCTTAAAGAACTCCACATCAGGCCTCGAAAAGGGGATATTTCCACTATTCCGCTCGTCCTTGTTTGGACACCCTGGAGAGTCGGTGAAGAAGGGCTGGCCGAGCCGATGTTTGAGCTGTCAGTGTCGTAAGCACTGGAAAAAGTTTTCAAGAAATAATAAAACCTGAATTTGAGCCAAATTCTTAATCCAGTTCAAATCCTTCTTTATAATCAGGAACACTGACTTTCCAATCCAGCCGGTTCCTGACAGCCTCAGCCAAGTTCAGCGCAGACTGTTCTTCTCCATGAGTCAGGAAGACGTGTCGGGGAGGACTTTGCAGAGATCCGAGCCATTTGAACAGAGCCCTCCGGTCAGCATGGGCTGAGAAACCAAAGATTTTTTCTATCCGCGCCTTCACCTCATGGAATTGGCCATGAATCCTGACCGGACTTTGGCCGGAGACGATCTGCCTGCCTAGGGTACCAGAAGCCTGATAACCGACAAAAAGTACCGTTGATTCCGGACGGGAGATGTTGTGGATGAGATGGTGTTTGATGCGTCCTCCTGTACACATGCCTGAGCCGGCCATGATAATGCAGGAGCCCTTTATGGAGTTGATAGACTTCGAAGCGCCCGGAGTTCGGATGAACCTCAGTCCCGGGAAACGGAAGGGCGGTTCCTCTTCCTGGAAGAGGTCTAATGCTTCCTGGTCGAGAATATCTTTGTGCTTTAAGAAGATGTCAGTCACATCCACAGCCATAGGGCTGTCCAGGAAGACCATCAGACGCGGAATGCATTTTTCCCTGACCGACCGACTTAGGTGATACATCAGTTCCTGGGCGCGTTCGATGGCAAAAGTGGGGATGATGATGTTCCCTCCCGCATCGACCGTCTCGTTGATGATCCGGCAGAGAGTATCTTTGACTTCATT
>SMTZ1_10005837_pt1 | contig 12395 bp, 5 predicted proteins | sample DeeMarSWOR136_30_FD_25667 | JGI IMG/M metagenome (IMG submission 25667) | reverse complement strand
GCTCCGGCACCGCTCGGAAACTTTCCACCGGAGTCCTCGAGATACATATGCCAACAATAGGACCATTGTTTGATGTTGGACATACAGGCAACAGCCTGTGCCTGTTTCTTTACCCGTTGCAGCGAGGGCATCAATATCGCCAATAACAGGGCGATAATGGCAATCACTACTAAAAGCTCTATTAAAGTAAATCCGTTTCGTTCTCGCATGATATTTACCCTTCTCTTTCAATAATGTCCTTCCAAACCAATCCGCCAATAGCGAACTAGACATGATGGATTTCGTGCTCGTATGCTTGCCTGCCGTAATTATAACACAATCCATCGTCGTAAAGCAAGCTATTGGCTGATTTTAAATCAGGAATTTTGATACTCCTCAAAACGAGTTCGTCATTCAAATTAAGATACCCATGTACTGTAGTTCCAAAAGATGCAGATGCGGCCGACTCCCTAAAAGGAAAGCTTAGTTCAGCAGATCTAAAAGTCTATGATGATATCCTTCATGGCATTAGGGTCGGTATTGACAAATTCCGGAACGTTTGCTGCCCAATCCGGAGCAGTCATATGCGATAAGATAACGGGAGGACTGCTTCGGCCTCTATGGTCAATGTGGGTCAAGAACAACTGCGTAAATGGCGAGTGGCGTTTAGAGGCGAATACGAGCCATCTACTATTAGGAGACCAGCTATGCCAGGAGTTCATCATTCGGTTGTTGCACTTCATCCTTCGAGATTCTCCGCCCTCCGCTGGAATGATATGCAATTTGCTATCCGGCTGTACCATCATGAATGATTTTGCCTGACAATATACAATCCAATTACCATCTGGCGAGTACTTGGGAAAGAAGTTGCTCATTCCGTTGTTCGATGCACCTTTCAATGGCTCAGCTATCCCGCCTGCCCCATCATTAAAAGAAATCCGGTATAAGTCATAACAGAAGCCATCTATTGTTTCTAAATACTCCAGACCTTCTTCAGGATACAGGAAATAATTCTCTACATCATATTTATAGTCTGCGGCTTTTGCCCGGATGAAAACAATTGTTTTGCCATCCGGACCCCAACAGGGATTGCATTGGACATATTCAGGGTCATCTGCACCGGGCAAAGGGTAATAAGTTTCATTCTTTCTGTCGTAAACAACCAAAATTCCTCTGATAGGAAAAAAGAAGTCCTCAAAGCTGTTGTGAGTTATAACGAATAAATCCTTGACCATTCCCACCACGTACCGCCCATCCGGTGATAACTGCGCCAAAAAACCGTTTGTGTGTTTATTGCTTTTCTTTTCATAATCATCCCATGTATTTATTTCATCTGCTGTGATGACAGTTTGCTCTTTCACCTGGACTGCTGCGTAGGAGCCCTTATTTCCAGCATAATCAATATCCATGACGAAGCATTTGCCATCGCGGGAAAAGGAATGGCAACTTCCGCAGACAGGTGGATTTGAAAGGACTATGCGAGGAGAAATCGAGGAAATACTATCAAAACGCCAACGGATTCTTGATAGATCCCTTGCGGCTTCCTCAAATGGTGGTTTAACTTCTCGATAAAACAACGGAGCCCCAACTTTGTCCTTTGATGTTTTGAAAATAATTTGGCCGTGCCCACGGATTATTGTTGGAGCCGAATGATTGATACCAAATATATGGGCTGTGGCCGTCTTACCTGAAGATTGTTCCTTAATTGATTCCCAGTTTTTCGTACTGAACGTCAATTCGGTACTTTTAGTCTGGAAATTCATCCGTTCCATCTTGTCTTGGAACTCAAAACTCAAAAGCCATCTATCACTCCCAGTATCCAAGTTTACCCAACGGAAAGTTGGGGGAGGAATCTCTGGAGGGAAAACAGTATCATTCAGAGGATAATCTATCATAATCTGAGCATATGAAGACTCTTCATTATATTCCAATAGAATTGATGAAATAGCCTTGCTTGATATCGCACGTTCCCGGTAAAAAAGAATTCCTAAAATCAAAGCCAATAAGGCAATAGCAACTGCATACAAAATGCGGTGCAAGATAGCACTTGAATTGAAGTACTTCATAATGGGATTTCCCATATAATTGTCTATATCCTTCAGATATGCCGCTGAGCTTATCTGCCAAAATTATACCACACTCAGTCTTGTTGATACAAGCTGTTGGCTGATTCTTATATTGTGTATGATATCCCTCAAGACGAGTTCACCATTGAGATGGCCTGTGAGGAGCCTTAAACACAACCACTTCAAGAATAGATACACACTCATAATCCAGAGATTTTACTTGACGGGAGGGTAGATAATTTTGTATAGATAATGTTAGTGGAGCTTGTGTCTGCACAGTCGGGCAACTATGGCTTTAAGATCATCAAGCCTGTCTCGGCTTGGCCTGTTAAGGTCGAGTGAGTCGGAGCAGGATCGAGCCAGGATGGGCGGGCGCAGTTCATGTCGGGCTGTGGCGGGCTCCGCCCCGACGAGTAATTTTCCAAATAGAGGAGGAGTTATTATGTGCGACACAGAGTTGTAATTGAGACTTTGTGTTAACAGTTAAGATTTTACAACTCAATTAACAACCTATATTTAACTATTGAAGGAGGATTATTATGTGTAGGAAATTGATGTATTTGGCTTCTTATATTTTGTTGCTGGGCCTGGTTCTGACTAGCGTGGCACAAGATACTGACCCGAGTCTTGTCGGTTGGTGGAAGTTTGAGGAGGCAAGCGGAACATTATATGACCAGAGCGATAATCATAATGACAGCACATCTGCTCAGGGCGTGCTGTATCAACAAACCGGTCAATCAGGGTACGCCTTAGGCTTTGATGGAATAGATGATCATATAATCGTAGGAACTAATGGAAGACCAACTGATACATTTAGTTTTGGAGGATGGTTCAAAACATCATCTACACATGAAATTGATCCGGAATCAACCTCCGGCGTGGGTGGAGTATATAATCAAAGATATGCATTCGACCCACAACATGGAGGGGAATCAAATGGTGGAGCTGGCCTATCTCTCGGGACAAATGGTATTTTAGTTTATGAGCATGGTAGTAACTATATGCCTGCAACTGCCGTATACCGGGCTGATATAGGAAATGATTGGAATCACATCATGATAGTTTATAACAACAAACAGCCGACAATTTACCTTAATGGTAGTGCCGTTCATACAGGTCTTACTTCTCCAAGGGAAGTGGTAAATACGCCAATTCAATTTGGTGGAATGGTATATGGTTATTTTGAGGGCCTGATGGATGAGATACGTATCTACAACCGAGCGTTATCGGCGGCAGAGATAAAAAAGCTGGCGGCTCGACCAAATGCATATAGCCCAATTCCGGATAACGGTACCCTCTATGAGGATACGTGGGTGAGCATGAGTTGGTCGCCGGGAGGCAATGCAGCCTCGCACGATGTGTACTTCGGTGACAATTTTGACCAGGTGAATGCTGGAGCTGAAAGCGTATTTCAGGGCAATCAGACCTCAACGTTTTACGTTGTCGGCTTTCCCGGATTTGCCTATCCGGATGGTCTGGTTCCGGGTACAACTTACTACTGGCGGGTTGACGAGGTTAATGACACCGAGCCGAATAGTCCGTGGAAGGGCAAAGTTTGGAGCTTTAGTATTCCTCCAAAGACTGCATACTTTCCCGAACCTGCTGATGGTGCCGAGTCTGAAGATCCGAATGTTAAGCTTAGCTGGACGGGTGGTTTCGGCGTGAAATTGCACTATGTGTACTTCGGTGAAAATTTTGATGATGTGAACAATGCCGCGGGGGGACTACCGCAAGGAACGACAACTTATGATCCCGGCCCACTTAAATTGGGAAAGACTTACTACTGGCGTGTTGATGAGTTTGATATTATTGACACGTATAAAGGAGACGCCTGGAGCTTTACAACTGAAGGCGCCGTTGTGAGCCTGAAACCTTCTAATGGCGCTGTGGATGTGAAGCAGACACAGATTCTTGGCTGGCTAGCGGGAGACCTTGCCGCTTCACATCAGGTGTATTTCGGAGCTGATAAAACGGTCGTGCGCAATGCCGATACCGGTTCACCTGAGTATAAAGGCGCCAGAGACCTTGGGGATGAGAGCTATGACCCCGGAAAGCTTGAGTGGAATACCACCTACTATTGGCGTATTGATGAGGTCAATAACGCCAATCCCGACAGTCCTTGGATAGGTCCTGTCTGGAGCTTTACGACGGCCAACTTCCTTATCGTGGACGATTTTGAGGACTATGATGCCGGCGAGAACCAGATATGGTACACCTGGAAAGACGGGCTTGGCTATGGTACGCCGGGTACTGATGGCTACTATGCCGGTAATGGGACTGGCTCAGCCGTGGGCGATGAAAGCACAACCTCTTACACCGAGGAAACTATCGTTCACGGAGGCAATCAATCGATGCCTGTATATTATGACAACAGCGTCTTAAAGTATTCTGAGGTGGAGAAGACGCTGACTTATCCGCGTGACTGGACTGAGAATGGTGTCAGCATATTAACGATTTGGTTCAGGGGCAATTCGGACAACGCTGCTGAGACTTTGTATGTGGCTCTCAACGGCAGTGCAGTGGTCAATCATGATAATCCTGATGCAGCACAGATAGATGAGTGGACCCAGTGGAATATCGACCTGCAGGCATTCGGCATAAACCTTGCTAATGTCAATACGATTGCTATTGGTCTGGGTAACAAGAAGAATCCGGTAGCAGGTGGTTCAGGTACGATGTACATCGATGATATCCTTCTGTATCCTCCGCCACCGGAGCCGTAAGCACCATAAGCTGCAAGTAGCAACGAAAATTGCGCAGTTGACACTACGGATTTGCATTAATTCGGGGCCTATACTGACTGGTTCGGTATAGGCCTTTTTGTTTTCATAAGCACTAAATTAGATACACGAACCTCTTTCTCCCTCTGGTTAGTCAAAAAATATGAAACGACCATCTCTTCATAGGCATATCGGGGGCAGCGGTGCAAAAGGTATATAATGAACACGAACAAGTAAGTATTTTTTCAGCGGCACAAGCAAAAAGACTGGACGGGAGCAGCAAATTTGATTATCATTCAGTTTGGCTAAGCCGGCAATGAGGTGGACTGATTGGTATATCAAATATCTTTTATCTTGCTAATGAGGAGTTATCCAATGAAGCAGCAAAGCAAAATGAGTAATAAAGAGCTTGTATCGGTACGTTTTTGTATTCTTATTGGTTTTTTAGGCTTTCTGATGCTGTTTGTTGTCTGCAGCGTTGGTATAGCTGAGGATTGGCCGACTTACCGGTCGCAGATAACACGAAGCGGGATTAGCTCTGAAACCGTTGGCCCGAGGCTTTTTCTGCAGTGGAAATATATTCCAATCCATCCGCCCAAGCCCGCCTGGCCGATGCCTTCGGAAGAGCTGCCAAGAATGCACAACGACAATGCGTATCACGTGGTGATAGCTGAAACAGAAGCTTATTTCGGTTCCTGTCATAGCAACAAGGTTTATTCAATCGATGCGGCTAAAGGCGAGATACGCTGGACATTCTTTACCGAGGGGCCGGTTCGTTTTGCTCCGGCCGTTTATGACGACAGGGTTTATGCCGGTTCCGATGACGGTTATGTGTATTGTCTTGATAGAAAAGACGGCTCGCTCATATGGAAATATAGGGCCGGGCCCAGTGACGAAAAGGTCATTGGCAACGGCAGAATGATATCCCTCTGGCCAGTCAGGACCGGCGTTCTGATTGACAACGGGATTGTTTATTTCGCGGCGGGTGTCTTTCCATACGAAGGGTTATACATTTGTGCTCTCAAGGCTGAGGATGGCTCGGTCGTCTGGAAAAACGATACTATCGGTGACCTTGCGCATGAACTGGAATACGGCGGGATATCGCCGCATGGTTACCTGGTTGCATCGCAGGATGTTCTGTACGTTCCATCAGGGCGGTCTATGCCGGCTGCCTTCGACCGCAAAACCGGAAAATTCCTCTTCTATGCCTTCCCCGACGGCAAACGGGGCGGGGTCTGGGCCCTGGTGGACAATGACAAGCTTATCGCGGGCGTCGATTACTCCGGCACTCCTCAGAAAATCGCTTATGATACCAAAACCGGCAGTCGAAAGGGATATGCTTTCGCCTGGTTTCCGGGAATTGATATGGTCATTACCCGCGACGTTTCTTATGTCTTAACTAAGGAAGGAATTTACGCTATCAACCGGAAAACGTACGCCAGTGCTGCCAAAGAAGCTGATGAACCAGCAGATGAGCGTAAAAAGTTGGAGGACGAACTGAAGAACTTGAGAAAGGAAGCCAAAGCCGCCGACGAGAAAACCAGCAAAGAGATAAACCAGCAAATTGATGAACTAACTCGCAAGACCGCCTCTCTGGCTGCAAAAGAAAAGCGATTTCGAGACTCGCACTCTCAGTGGCACTATTCCGGAGGGTACCCCAGAAGAGGTTTTAGTTCGTTGATTATGGCTGGCGATGTTGTGTTCGCAGGCGGTGAAGGATTTGTCGTCGGTGTTGACTCAAAAACCGGCAAGGAAGTGTGGAAGAGCGATGTAAACGGCGCCGCAGTGGGACTGGCCGCCTCCGGTGGTCGTCTCATCGTCAGCACTGACAAAGGCCCTATCTACTGCTTCAGCAGAACCAAAGTCACGGCGGTGAAAGAAATCAGACCGGAAATTAAAGCTAATCCCTATCCCAATGATTCGCTTACTGAAACATACAAGGCCGCTGCGGAAAAAATCTTAGCGGAAAGCGGCATAAAGAAAGGATACGCCTTAGTTCTGGACTGTGGCCAAGGACGACTCGCTTACGAATTAGCGAAAAGAACGGAACTAAAAATTGTCGGCCTGGAAAAAGAGCCGAAAAAATTAGCCTCGGCCCGAAAAAATCTCGAAACCTCCGGCTTGTTAGGAAAGCGAGTTGTTGTCGAGCCCTGGGATTTAACTTCTCTGCCGGACTATTTCGCCAACCTGATCGTCTCCGACGGTATGTTGATTACCGGCAAAACAGAAGGTACGAGGGAAGAAGTCAGGCGCATTCTTCGTCCATGGGGAGGCGCAGCGTGCTTGAGTTTTCATCGCGATGGAGAGGTTGTCTGGAGAAAATTTGTCCGAGGCCCCCTGGAAGGCACCGGCGCCTGGACACAGCAATTCAGTGACCCTCAAAATACCGCATGTTCAGGCGATGATTTGGTTTATGGCCCGTTGGGGATTCTTTGGTTCGGAGGGCCCGGCCCCCAGGGAATGGTTGAGCGACATGCTTGTGCGCAAAGCCCCGTCTCTATGAACGGCCGAGTATTTATGCAGGGCGAAGAGCTCATCACGGCTGTAGATGCGTTCAACGGAACCTTACTGTGGAAAAGGGAAATTCCGGGAGCGGTCCGTGTTAAGGTTAAGGCCGATTGTGGAAATCTGGTTGTAACTGAAACCGGCCTTTATGTGGCCGCCCATGATAAATGCTACCGTCTGGATCCGGAGACAGGTGAAACGATGCGTGAATATAAAGTCCCCGCATCTTCCGATGGAAGCCCGCGCCGATGGGGTTATATATCCGTTATCGGTAATATTCTCTACGGTTCTGCCGCGACAGCTATGGATGAAGAATACGGCGCTTTGTTTACAGTTTTCTTGGAAAACGGAAGATGGAGGGACATAGATGAAATCCCGGAAAAGCACAGACGGTGGTATAAGTATTACAAGAGGAAATATCCTGCCCCGGAGGATTGGCGGAAATCTGCTCAAAGGTCGGGAGCTATGTATGGTTCAATGACATCTTTCGCCCGAGGTGGAGAGTTCCTGCAGAAAAACGCGGTGACCGAAAATCTAATGGTGAGCGACAAACTATTTGCCATGGACACGGAAACGGGCGAGCTTCTGTGGAATCGCAACGGGAAAAAAATAGCTAATATAACGATAACGCTGGGAGGTGGGAAAATCTTTTTCGCCGAAAGCACGACCACAGAGAGAGAAAAGAAACGTGCTCTTAACAATAAGCGTAAACTCATCAGAACAGGAATTTACAAAGAAAGGGAAGGTATCCTTGAAGCATTAGGGGAGAAGAAAAGACAGCTTGCTGAATTTTTGAGCCAGAACAAACCATTCAACAGAGAGCATCTGACTCATCTGACTGGTTCTTTGGAATCGAAACTATTGACTGACGAAGGGAGCCTGACCTACGATGATGCCGACGTTAAACTCATTGGAGACCGGCTGACTTATCTGATTAGTTCCTTGGAGTTAGAACTGTTTAATGAGGAAATCAACGAAGGGGGCCTGACCTACGATGACGCCGACGTGAGAGCTGTTGTTGCGCTCGATGCCGTTACCGGAGAGTTAATCTGGAGATGTCCCGTCGATTTAACGGGGTGCTGCGGTGATAAAATGGGGGCCGCGTATAGCGACAGCATGTTGTTCTTTTTCGGCAACCACGGCAACCATGATGCGTGGCGGTTCAAAGCCGGCGCCCTGAAGTGGCGACGTATCACAACTCTGTCCGCCGAGAACGGCGATGTCCTTTGGTCTCGTGCCCTGAACTACCGCACCCGACCGGTCATTGTCGGGGATAAAATCATCTTAGAGCCGCGCGCTTGTAACCTTCGTACGGGCGAGATTATTATGCGCGACCATCCGATTACCGGCGAGGCAGTTCCCTGGGAGTTCTTACGGCCCGGCCATACGTGCGGTATCACCGCCGCTTCAGCGAAAGGTCTTTTCTACAACTCGGGCTGCACGGCGTTTTACGACCTTGAGCATGACAATGGAGTTACTACTTTCGGCGCCTACCGTCCAGGCTGCGCCATCAGCTTGATACCCGCCGGCGGCCTATTGCTTTCTCAAGAGGCGGCGGCCGGCTGCACATGCTCATACCCGGTTCGCTGCTCATTGGCGATGATGCGCAAACCAAACAGAACTCAGCCCTGGACGGTCTATGTCACGCCCGGCAAGCTGAATCCTGTTAAGCGTTTCGCTATAAATTTCGGTGCCTCCGCAGATATTAAGGATGATGAAGGAACCGTTTGGTTCGGTTATCCGAATCCGAAAACTAATCCGAAATTTCATCATCATTATCCAAATTACGGCGTTAAGTTTAATCTGCGTGACCAGACCCTGCCTGGAATGGGGTATTTCTGTCGCGACTTCAAAAGCGTTAGTATAGCTGATACCGACAAGCCGTGGTTATTCACATCCGGCTGCCGGGGGATGCTGCGTTGCGAAGTACCGCTGATTGATGACGCAGCCGGACAAAAACCCGCAATGTACACGGTTCGTCTCGGCTTTAACGCTTTTCCGGGAGACCAGGCAGGCCAGCGCATCTTTGATATCAAGCTTCAGAACAAGGTGGCGCTGGAAAACTTTGATATATTAGAAACAGCAGGAAAAGCCAACAGAGCGGTCGTAAAAGAATTCAAAGGTGTTAGGGCCGAAAGCATTCTCGTCCTTGAGTTACTTCCCAAATCGGTTAATCCGCAGATGAATCAAGCCCCAATAATCAACTTTATTGATGTCATCAGAGAAGATGCGGAAGAGATTTCCCAAATGCCAAAGAAGAGTATCTGATAGGAGTTAACTACGCAGGACACCTGACGGTTGAAACACGTTCTTTTTGTCTGTGGTCGAAAAACACAGAACAACCAGTCTCTTGACTTAACAACTCGGCTCTGGCTAAAAAAATTATACAATCAGTCTCGTGATACAGAAATTTTGTCATACTCCAAAATCATCAAATCCTCTGAATTAGCCTTTTTGTGCGTTCTGGCGGGCAAAAATGAAGGATAGAAAATTTTTCTCAAAAAATATTTATTTTTTTGTTGACATCTACGTCAAGATGTAGTACTTCATAATGAGGTACTTAATTGAAAAATTTATTAGAAGAAAGTGAGGTTGATTTTATGGGCAAGAAGCCACTTGACCACTTTGGCGAATTACAGCGTGCGGTAATTGAGGTGGTCTGGGAGCTTGGCGAAGCGACAGTGCGTCAGGTATGGAGGCGTCTTTGCCGCAAGAAAGAGCTGGCATATACGACAGTTCTGACCGCGATGCAGAGACTTGAGAAGAATGGATGGTTGAAGCACCGGGCAGAGGGCAAGAAAAACGTATATCTGCCGACACGGACCCGGGCACAAGCCGGGGCAAAGTCAGTTCAAAAGTTCGTGCAGCGGATGTTCAATGGAAACGCCCTTCTGCTGTTTCGGCAGCTCGTGGAGCAGGGCGAGCTAAGCGATGGGGAGCTTCAAGAGCTTCAAAAATTGATTAACAAAAAGCGAAAGGAGAAACGGAAATGATACGCGAACTATTCCTAAAAGATTTGTCGTTGTGGGGCTGCGTGTGGCAGAGCACATTGTTTGCCGTGATGGGGCTGGTGGGCAGTTTCCTCTTAAGACGCAGACCAGCCAGAGCCTCTCAGGTGCTATTTCTTGCCATGATAGCAGCAGTGCTCGTGCCTGGAATTAGCGTCCTGGTTAAATACTTTGAGTTAGGCCTCTTTACGGAAGAGCCGATTTCGCTGCCGTCAGTAGTGAAAGACATATCTGTGGGAACATCTGTTGTTCCCGCCTCATTAGAGACCAGGACCGATGATTATGAAGGAGTGACAGATTTTGAATTAATTGAGGCCGGTTCAGGATGTGCTAATATCCCGTGGCGTCCGATTGTGCTGTATGGGTGGATGATAGTAATATTAATCTTGTTGGGGCGCCTATTTGCTGCATTTTTCAGTGGACATTGTCTGCTGCGACGGGCACAATCCCGGGGCTGTGAGCAAATCCAGCGAGCGGCGGATTATGCAAGAGCAAGACTTGGAATCACCAAAGACCTACAAGTCCGCAGCAGCAAGGATGTGCGTAGTCCTGTGATATGGTGCTGGAGCCCAACTCCCGTCTTACTGGTGCCAGGCGATTTGGATGACAGAGTCGATTGGGAGGGCGTGATATCTCATGAGCTCGCACACTGGAGGCGGTGGGACCACGTGAGCGGCTTTATTGCTGAGCTAATAGTGTGTATTCTATGGTGGAATCCGCTTTTGTGGTGGTCAAAGAAGCGAATGGTGAGATTGAGCGAGCAGGCATGTGATGACTGGGTCCTCTCTGATGGGCAGCCTTGTGAGGATTACGCACAATCGTTGCTCAACTTCAAGCCTCAGAGACAGGTGGCATTTGTGCCTGCGGTCGTACACAGCCGAAGGGGACTGGCCAGTAGGGTCCGTCGCATCCTGAAAGATAGCTGTTGCAATCCGAGAGTAGGGGCCGGATGGACTTTGGTAGTGAGTATGGTGGCGGTACTTCTCACTGTCGGGGTCGCCTTTGCTCAAACTCGACCTGCAGAACCAAAAGAAAAGCTATACAAACAAAGTAAGATAATATTTTCATCAAAAATAAATGTAAATCCTGAGATTTACGTTATGAATCGTGAGATTTACGTTATGAACGCAGATGGGAGTGAACAAAAAAAACTAACAAATAATCCTGCTTTCGATACTCGTCCTTCTTGGTCGCCTGATGGAAAAAAGGTAGTTTTTTCATCAAACAGAGATAGAAATAGTAAGCGTGAGATTTACGTTATGAATGCAGATGGAAGTGAGCAAAAAAGACTAACAAATAATCCTACTTACGATAGCCGCCCTTCCTGGTCACCTGATGGGAAAAAGATAGCTTTCGTTTCAGTAAGAGATGGAAATTATGAGATTTATGTTATGAATGCAGATGGAACCGAGCAGATAAATCTGACAAATAATCCTTCTGGGGATACTCGTCCATCCTGGTCACCTGATGGAAAAAAGATAGCTTTTGAGTCAGAGAGAGACGGAAACGGGGAGATTTATTTTATGAATCCGGATGGGAGTGAGCAAAAAAGACTAACAAATAATTCTGTTTTTGATAAGGAGCCTGCGTGGTCTCCAGATGGGAAAAAAATAGCTTTTTCATCAAACAGAGATGGAAATGAGGAGATCTATGTTATGAATGTGGATGGGAGCGGGCAAAAGAGATTAACTAATAACCCTGGGCCTGATCAGGGGCCTACTTGGTCGCCAGATGGGAAAAAGTTAGCTTTTTCATCAAACAGAGATGGAAATAGATATGGAAATCGGGATATTTATGTTATGAATGCAGATGGGAGTGAGCAGAGAAATTTGACAATTAGTTACTCTGCTGACGATATTAATCCTTGTTGGTCGCCATTTCTTTCCTCTGAAAAATAAAATAATGGAGGGTACGTGACACTGGTATGCCTACATTAACAATCCTCGAGTTGTGTTGAAAATATGCAACGGACGTTCCTTTAGTTGCTCATAGGTCGATAATGCAATAGAGATGTTCTTTACCCTTTAGGAACAATTCGTCGCCAACAATAGCGGGTGAGCAATCGAACTTATCATCGAGGGTATTCGTGGCTAAAACCTGGAATTTCTCTGATAGTT
>SMTZ1_10005835_pt1 | contig 12395 bp, 11 predicted proteins | sample DeeMarSWOR136_30_FD_25667 | JGI IMG/M metagenome (IMG submission 25667) | reverse complement strand
GTATCTTCCCGGACCTCCTCTTCTGGCCGGCGTCAGCAGAGGTTCTCATCATGACCATTCTCGGGGGAATGTACAGCTTCTTCGGCCCTGTAGTGGGGGCGGCGGTCTTGCTCTACCTGAGGATGCAGGTAACATCGTACACCCAATATTGGCCCCTTATCCTGGGAACGATCCTCGCCGTGCTCCTTTTCTTCTTTCCGGGGGGAATTGTGGGGTTTCTCCAAACCCGACTCGTACTCCTGAGGGGGAATCGATGATTCTGAGCGTGGAAAACCTGACCAAGTCCTTCGATGGATTTGTGGCCGTGAACCGGGTGAGTTTCTCGGTGAAAAAAGGGGAGCTCTGCTCCATCATCGGTCCCAACGGGGCGGGGAAAACCACCCTTTTCAACCTGATCACCGGCCACCTCCCTTTAGATGAGGGAAAGGTGATCTTCAATGGGATCGATATCACCCATATGCATGCCCATAAAATATGCCGCCTGGGGATGGGGCGCTCCTTTCAGAGGAGCAATATCTTCCCTCGCCTGACGGTTTTTCAGAATATCCAGGCGGCCGTCGTGGCCCATCGTGGCAAGAGTTTCGATTTCTTCGCCACGGTGGACCCTCTGTTCCGGGAGGAGACCGAGGAGATTCTTGAGCGCGTCGGCTTGCAGGATCATGGCAAGGAGATGAGCGGTTCCCTGTCTCATGGATTTCAGAAGCAGCTCGAGTTGGGGATTGTCTTGGCCGGGGAGCCAGATATGCTGCTCTTGGATGAACCCACGTCGGGGATGTCAACCAGGGAAACGAGTTCCACCATCGAACTCATCGGACGAATCGCCCGTGAAAAAGGGTTCACCCTTCTGTTTACAGAGCACGATATGGCAGTAGTCTTTTCAATTTCCGAAAGGATCCTGGTAGTGCACCAGGGGCAGATGATTGCCGAGGGATCCCCTGAGGAAGTTCGGGCGAACCCCGAAGTCAAAAGGGTATACTTAGGAGAGGCTCGATGATCCTCCAGGTGAACAACATTTACACCTCCTACGGGTTGAGCCAGGTTTTGTTTGGGGTCTCCCTTATGGTTAATGAGGGAGAGGTGGTTTCCATTTTGGGGAGAAATGGGGTGGGGAAAACCACTACCTTACGGTCTATCATGGGCCTAACCCCGCCCTACTCAGGATCTATCACATGGAAAGGTGAGGAAATTTCCTCAAAGCCCTCCTACGAGATCGCCAAGATGGGGATTGGGTTCGTTCCGGAAGATCGGCGGATCTTCTCTGATCTAACGGTTTGGGAGAACCTGGATGTAGCCATCAAGTCCTCAGGGAAAAGGGGGTCGAGCTGGACGGTGGAGAGAGTATTCGAGCTCTTTCCGGCACTTGAGCCCCTTCAGAACCGTCGAGGAGGATTCCTCAGTGGGGGGGAGCAGCAAATGCTTACCATTGCGCGTGCCCTCATGGGCAACCCGGAACTTCTTCTCCTCGACGAGCCCTCCGAGGGTTTAGCCCCCGTTGTGGTCCAGCATCTGGGAGAGCAGATCTCCAAACTGAGAGAGGAGGGGATGACGATTCTTCTCTCCGAGCAGAACACCCAGTTTTCCTTAGATCTCAGCGACCGCCTTTATATCCTGGAAAAGGGGGAGGTCCGTTACCAGGGGAGCGTAACGGAGTTCCTGAAGGACGAAGAGTCCTATAAGGCGTACCTGACCGTATAAACCCTCCCGACCACCTACAAACCGGCCCTGCTTCTGCCCACTACTTCTCCGTTCACCACGGAGTCGGGGAGCTCTCCCATGAGGACACGGGCAACGTTTTCCGCCGTCCGGCTTTTCAACTCCGATTTCGAGTCCTCGGAATAGAATCCGATGTGGGGAGTGAGAACGACGTTTTCCCTCCTCAAAAGGGGGCTTTTGGCGTCCGGGGGTTCGTTCTCCAGGACGTCGAGGGCCGCCCCACTGATCAATCCCCTCTCCAATGCCTCGATGAGAGCCGCCTCATCTACCACAGCCCCCCTGGAAAGGTTCATGACCAAAGGCCTGCGCCCCATCCTCCGAAACTGATCCTTGCCAAAGAGGTGGTGGCTCGATTCCGTCAGGGAACAGTGAATGGAGATGAAATCCGATTCGGCGAGGAGCGTCTCAAGGGAAACCAATTGGATTCCCCCGGCCTCGGTGAGATAGGGATCGTAGCCAATCACCCTCAGGCCGAAGGCGGATACCCTTCTGGCTACCCCCTGGCCAATCCTTCCGCAGCCCACAATGCCGTAGGTCATGCCCTGCAGGCGATGGATGGGAATAGCGACACGAAAATCCCAGGTCCCCGATCGAATGGATCGATCCAGCAGGATGACCTTTCTGGCCAGGGAGAGAAAGAGGGCCAGGGTGTGATCGGAAACCTCATCCACGCAATAGGCTGAAACATTGGCAACGATGATCCCCAACTCGGTGGCAGCCTTCACATCAATGGTGTCCACCCCCACACCGTACCGGGAAACAACCTTGCACTGAGGCAGGCGTTCCAACACCCACCTGGTGAGGGGAGCGTATTGGATGAGGAGACCATCGGCATCGCGGCATCGGGAAACGATCTCGTCCTGCCCCAATATTTGCGCCCAATCCAGATCGACTTCCAATTTACCGAAGACGATCCTTTCCTCTTCGATCGACCCCTGGTCACAATCCGTAATGATGACTCTTGGGCGTTTCACAATGGATAAATCTCCTCAGGGAAGATGAGTTATGGCTCCGGCTCGCCACTTCGGATCAGAAAACGTATTGAGACTAAATCCGGTCCCAATCGCTCCCTGGAGGATGGGGTTTACGTGAATGGAGAATTAGGAGAAATATGTGTCAAGGATTTCCCCGCTTGTACTCCCTCGGTTTCAAAGACCTAGGGCAACGGTCGGTATATATAATGTCAGATCCTCCTCGTCTAAATGGAGCAAGTGATCAGTCTGCCAATCGATAGCGGCATAGAACGCTATGGTGCATCATAGGCTAGTCATTCCCACGAGAACCGGCTGTAGGTTCTTCTTCATCTTCGTCAATTTCGGCTTGCTTCGGCCCCTTCCGATAAATGATGAGCTCATCGCCTGGATGAATGGGTTCCCTTGGATCGAGGCGATTCCAAAGGATGATGGCCAGTACGGGGACACCGAATCGATCGGCGATGGAGGAGAGGTTGTCCCCCTTCTTCACCACGTAGATTCGCTCCTTTTGCCCCGCTAACCAGCGCGTGAGGAGATCCTGGTATCGGGCATGAAAATCTCCTGAGGCGCCCTCGGGGATGAGAATCTCACGGCTTCCCTGGGGCAGGAAGTGCCCCCGAATCTCGGGATTCAGGTCCTTGATGGCCTTGAAATGGGTCTTCGCCGCCTGGGCAACAATTCGGATGGGGGTATCCTGAGCACAGTCCACCCGAACCCGATCGAATTGTAGAGGGGGATAGTAGTCCTCCTCAGAGAGCTGAAACCCATACCTCTCCGGGTCGGAGAAAATCAGCTTCGCCGACAGAATCCTGAAGACATACCGTTGGGTTTCAAGGGGGAGGTAGAGCTGGTAGTAGTCATTGGTTCCTTGCTCCAGGACTTCCGCCATGAGCCCCCCTTCGCCCATATTGTACGCGGCAGCAACCAGACTCCACGACTCGAAGGTCTCGTGAAGGACCCCGAAATACCGAATTACCGCCTGGGTGGAGGCAAAGATATTTCGTCTCTCGTCGACGCGCTCGTCGATGAGCAGGCCGTATTTCCGGCCGGTGTACTCCGTGAATTGCCAGAACCCTATCGCCCCCTTTCTCGAGCCCGCGTGAGGTCGGAGGGCGCTCTCCGCAATGGCAACGTATTTGAGATCGTCTGGCATGCCACCTTTTGCGAGCATCTTCTCAATCTGGGGGAGATAGCGGCGGGAACGCTTCAGCCAGAGAATCACCTGGGGGCGATCCCACAGGGAGAGCAGGAGCTCCTTCTCCAGCCGCTCCCGAACCTCCTGAATCTCGACCGGGACCCGTTCACCGCAGAACTCCAGCGGTGCGGCTATCCTGAGGGAAGAAACCAAGGAGGGCAAATGGGGGGGCTTGAGGGGTTTAGCATGAACGGTTGACCAGAGGAAAAGCCCAATGGCAAGGAAGACAAAGGGATTCCATTTCATGCGAAGTATCTCTCCTCCCAAATGTTCTTGGCGAACCCTAGGGAATTAGAAAGCGTCCTCTACTTTTATCCTTTTCCCCACGCCGGCCAGGATAAAGTTTTCCCCATAGGCTTCTTCAAACAGCTTTCTTGCGAGATCACCTGAACAGTGGCAAGGAGCTACTTTCTTTACTCCTTCCCTCTTCATTCCGTTGACGATCTCCTCTATTCGCGGGGAACTCATCCCGCCTAAATGAAAGCCTCCTATGAGCAGGTAGACCTCAGTTTTAAGCATTCCTTTTGCCTCCTTGACGACATCCACGATCCCTGGGTGAGCGCAACCGGTGATCACTACCAATCCTTTCGCTGTTCTTACTGCAAGGGACTGCTCTTTTAGCCAGCCACCAAGTTCCCCCGTTGAATAAACATCTTTACAAATTTCTCTTGGCCCCCGAACCTCCACTAATTTCGCCCCAGCCCTCTTGACCTCCTCTTTGACCCCCTTCCCAAAAGATATCGGCATATAGACAGTGACACTGGGGTTTTCCTCCAAAAAGGGTGATAGTCCGCCGATATGGTCATGGTGAATATGGGAGAGGACTATCATATCTATCTCCTTGGGATCAATTTTGAGTTTTTCCATATTCTCGAGGAGGACAGAACCTTCGCCCCCGACATCAAAGAGGATTGTCTTCTCAGATCCCTCCACCAAACAGGAAAATCCCCATCTCGTCTCCAGCTTTTCGTTGTGGGGGTTATTGTCATACAGTACGGTAAGATCCAGATCATGTGCACCCGCTCCGGGCACCAATAACCCGTTGCACAAGAGAATGAGAATTATCCACTGAATCATCGACATGTTCATGCCTCCCCTAGTTCAGGGCATAGCTAACCATGGGTAACCTTCAGGGCATAACGAAGTGGCGTGTCTTAGGGCGGGTGGTGGAATTCCAGTATGGATCTCTGCCACAGGACGATTACCGGTTTTTCACCTTCACATCTCCGAACACCGAAGGAAGTCCTTGACAAACTGATTGGTCGGGTTGCTGCGGATTTTGGACGGGGCATCGAGCTGGATGATTCTCCCCTCTTGCATGATAGCCACCCTGTCGGCCAAGGCGAAGGCCTCCGGCAGGTTGTGGGTCACATAGACAGTTGTGGCTCCAGTCTCTATGTGATAGTCCTTCAATTGCCCTCGCAGGGCCAGTCGATTTTGGGGGTCCACATTGGACAGTGGTTCGTCCATCAGAAGGATTCTCGGCTCAATGGTCATGGCCCTTCCAATGCCAACCATCTGTTTCTGGCCCTCCGATAACTGATCCGGCTTCCGAGAGTAAAGGTTCTTTCCAATGCCCAGCCGGCCGGCGATGGTGTTGACCCTCTCTTCAATTTTTTCACGAACCTGGTTGCGAATCCTCATGGAAAAGCTCAGGTTGCTGTATCTGTCCCTGTGAAAGACCCGCATGTGTGGCCAGAGGGCGTTGTCCTGAAAGACCATGCGAACCCTCCGGTTGGCCGGTCGTTCGCGGTCCACACACTCGCCATGGATGTAGATGTGGCCCTCGTTAGCCCTCTCCAGGCCGGCAATCACCCGCAACAGGGTGGTCTTTCCACATCCCGTTGGTCCTACAACCGCCAGAAACTCGCGGTACTCAGCCATCAAGCTCAGCCGATCCACGGCGATAACCGACCCGAATCGCTTAGTGACGCTATCCAGGACAAGGCTTTTGTTGGGGGGGATGTATATGGATGGCTCTAATTTCATTGGAGCCTCCTCCGCTCGGGGCGAATGAGGATCAGCACCTCTAACCCAAAACACGTACTGGCCTATAGTACCAAAGCCGAGGACTGTTTACAAGAACGAAAAAATCGTGGGGTGGTTTTTACGGATCGGCGATAAGCCGAAGGGCTGCCTCTTCTAGTCGGTCCTGAAAGGTCTTTCCCTCAGGGTTCGGGACCCATTGGGCGAATCGAGAGAGACCATCCAGCTCTCGTGGGGGAAGCCATGCGTAGGCTTCATTCCATCGATCCCTAAGGGGTTGGGCTCCTTCGAATCCAACGGAGGTCATGGCTTCAATGGGAAGAAGGGTCTTGAGGAAAGACGCAAGGGCTATCCTTTTCAGACCAGGCGACCCGCTAATCACCTGCCAGATCCGGCGCTCCTCCTCGGTCTCGGAAATGAGGTGCTGGAGAAGGGCCACCTGGCTGAACCCAAGTCCTATTTCCCCAAGCCATTGGACCACCTCCCGATCCTTTACGGCGACGGAGAGAAGGTAGACGCATTGCTGGAGAAGGGGGAAATCAAGACCATGAGAACGTGCTACCTCCTGGAGCCTGCCCGAGAATCGGAAGGTGTAGAATTCCCGGGTGCCATGGTGCAGGGCATGGCCGATCTCGTGGTGAACGGCACCCTGGACGATGGCAGCGGGAATCCCCTTCAGCCTTTCTTGACAGATGTGGATCCTCGGGTACCCTCGCCACGCGTCATGGGTAGCCAAGAAGTCCGATTCCTCCCCCGTAACGACACCGAGCTCCTCCTTTTCCTCACGGTAGAAGGCCTGCAATTTCTCCACGGTTTCCCATATGGTTATGCATAAGTGAAAAGGCGGAGATGGAAGTCCCCTCCTCTCCAAGACCTGGTTGGCCCACGTCCGAACCTGGGTCACCAAGGGTTCGTTTACTCCCTCATGAACCACTATCTGGATCTCGGTAGCCATTTTCCCACTCACCAGCTTACTCCTTATGGGCAATCACGATCATACGATTCGTCATGAGCCCATAGTCCCCTTTTTTCCCGTGGGAAACGAAGTCCTCGTGGGTGGTGACGGAGGTAAAACCGGCTGATTTCAACATCCTCGTGATCTTCTCTTGGCTATAGAGGCGAGTGCAGTAAGTAGCATCTCGGATCATACCTCTGGTTTTGGAGATGACCATCTCTCGACCGTACATCACATCCTCATCCAGCTGCTTTTGACGACAGACCACGACCTCCTCATTGGCCTCATGCCAGGATCGAGGGACGAAATTCTCCACTACATACTCCCTATGGGGAAGGTCCAAGAGGAGCCATCCCTTTGGCGTGAGCAACCGGAACGCCTCGTGAAGAATCGTCTCATTCTCGCCTTCGTCAACAAAGTAGCCAAAGGAACTGGCCATGACGATGATGACCTTGAACCTCTCACCGGGAAGACCCGTATCCCGGGCATCCCTCCGTATAAACCGGGTAGTGAGGCCTTCCCTTTGAGCCTTTTCCCTGCCCAGATCGATGAGAACCCTTGAGTAATCCAGAACCGTGAGATCCTGAAAACCCCGGCGAGAAAGTTCCAGGGAGTGGCGCCCGTGCCCCCCGCAGAGATCCAGGATAGGCCAGGATTTCTCCAGCTTAAGGACCCGTTCTAGAAAATCTACCTCGCGGTAGGTTAACCCCTCGTCGCATACCGTGCGGGCGTCGGTGATGAGATACGTCTCGTCGAAAAGCGTCTTCCACCAGTCGTGATCTACCATTCGCTACTCCTCGTTCATCAAGTCCGCCCCGAAGCTAAAAAGGCCGTCGGAGACCATCAGGGCCGGACTCCCTCGCCAGGGTTGATCGAGGGCTAGGTCTTTTTCCTCTTCCGCGACATGCACCACATCGTCTAGCTGTCCCGCGCGCCAGAGCTCTTCCAGTTTGATCGCGTCCTGCCAGAGATTATGCGCGTATCGTCTCAGGTCCGAGATGTGATCAGGGGTCAATAATCTGGGCCTGAGGGTGACCATGATGGGACCCAGGAGGTACGTGAAGCCCATTTCGATGGCCTTTTGGTTGATCTCATTCTGGATCTGCACAAAGGCCTGATATCCCAATCGCACCAAAGCTTCGTTAATTTGGTCCACTGCTGCACGGGGGGGCATCTCGCTCTTCAAAAGGGCAAGAGGTTGGACGCCCCCGCCGGAACCCACGTTGGTGGGAACACCGCCAAAGCGGGCCAGAAATCCCTGAAGCCCTTCGTCCGTGATGAAGCAGCGGAAATCGGTCTGCCACTCTTTGAGGAACAGGCATCGTTCCTCCGAGAGGGGCCAGGTACTTCGCTCGGACCACAGTCCCAAAGGTATGAGTTGCTGCACGATGTAATTGCCGGCATCCAAGGCTGCTTGAATGGGCTTTTTGGCGTTCTCTTTCTTATATCCCACGAATATCCCGTGGCCCGAGTACCCGTGTGCAGGTTTAAGCACCAGATTATCCCAATGTTTTTCAGTCCAGGCGACCAAGTCTTGAATAGGCTCTCCCTTCGGGCCAGTCGTGCTGCGGGGATAGAATTGCCGGGTCCATGGCGTATGGTTCAGCGTATCCTGGCTCATTTGGTCCCGGTACCTCTCAGTAATCACTTCAAACAACCCTTTGGCACCCAGGGGTTCCATTCCACGGGGATTCACCAGAATGCCCTGCCTGATAGCCTCCTTGATGGGCTTGATATCCTCGTTTTGGGCGATCTTGTTCAGTTTGTTCAAGTTAAAGTCCATGAAAATGACTGTCGCTTCCTCTCCCTTGCAACATACCATTCCATTTCTCACCGAGAGGTGGCTCGGCCCAGCCAGGGAGGCTTTGACGCCTTCCAAGGTGTTCAAGTAATCCACGAAGTTCTTGTTTTCCAGCACAACGTCGAGGGTTTCCGTTTCGGCCAGGAGTACCGCGTGAACGGGATTTCTTCCGTGGCGATTCTCGTGGGCCCGCACGATCATTTCGGCAAATCCGGGTACGGCATTTATCTGGGGATGCTCAAAATCGACATCGACCCCTACCTCAATGTTCTCCGAAACGAGATCCCACGCCATTTTTCCCAGGAGTTGCGCAATACGCTGATATTCCCACCCCCCGGGACTCCCCATGTTCCATTCGCCGTGATACCCCTTAACCGTCCTCATTCATTTTTCCCTCCGAATACGGAGCGATTCATTTCCCTTCCGCTATGCATCCTGGAGATGGGCGCCGAAGCTGAAGAGGCCATCAGAGGCGACGAGGGCTGGCGATCCTCCCCAGGGCTGCATCCGGGCAATCTCTGCCTCGTCCTCGCCCGTCTGAACCACATGGTCCAATGTGCCTTCCTGCCACATCCTTTCAAGTATTACCAGATCGCTCCACAAGTGAGCACTGTATTCCTGCAGAGAGGCGAGCTGGGAGTGGGTGATAATCCGGGGTCTTAAGGTGGTGGGGGTTGCTCCTTGGAGGTACGTGTGTCCCAATTCTACCCCCTTTTTATCCACCTCTCCCTGGATTTCCATCACTGTGGAATACCCCAAATCGATGATTGCCTCGTTGATTCGGCACACTGCTTCTTTAACCGGGACCTTCGTTTCGAGTATCGCCACGCTCTGCCCACCGCCCCCTGCGCCAACGTTAGTAGGTATGCCTCCGAAACGGGCCAAGAATCCGATTAACCCCGTATCATCAATAAAACAGCGGAAGTCCGTCTGCCATCGCTTCAGGATTACCTCCTTACCTTCTGGATTCAGCCATGGGTACTCCTCAGCCCAAAGGCCTTTGGGGATAAAGGATTGGACGATATAGGGTTCTCCCTCCAGGGCCGTTTGAATGTCTTCATTCCCCGGCTTGCTCTCAGCGCCCACAAGTATGCCCTTTCCCGAATAACCATACACGGGTTTTAGTATGATCTCCTCCCAATGATCCCGCACCCACGCTAGGAGGTCGGGGATCAGTTGCCCATCCGGTCCCGTGGTCGCTCGGGGATAAAGCAGGCGGGTCCAAGGGGTATGGTTTACGGTGGAAGGGGAGAGGAGGTTGCTCAACTCTCCTGTCATAACCTCAAAGATCCCCTTGGCACCAAGGGGTTCCATGCCCCGGGGATTAACTACAATCCCCTTCCTGATCCCGGTCAAGAGCGGTTCGATATTACGATTTGTTCCTATTCTCAAAAGAACATCATTATTCATATCCAGAAAAATGACCGTCACGTTCTGCCCCTCGTAGGTGACACAGTCCCCGCTTGTCTCCACCCGTTCAGGGCATGTCATTGCAGCTTTTACCCCCTCCCTCCGGTTCAGGTACTGCACCAGATTGATATTCTCGGTCACCTTATCCAGGGTTTCTTCCTCGGCCACGAGGAGGATGAACGGTTTCTCCTCATGGAACCTACTCTGGTGGGCTCGTATGAGCATATCCAAAAACCGTGGAACCGGGTTTAAGAGGGGGTGATCAAAGTTCAATTGGATCTGTATTCCTGTGATTTGCTTAACCCTCTCCCAGCAAAGCTCCCCCCGTTCCTGAGCCATCCTCTGATATTCCCACCCACCAGGACAGCCCAGATTCCATTCCGCATGATACCCCTTGATCGTTCTCATTCAGCCCCCACATTATCAAGATCGAAATTGCAAAAGCCAAAACCCCGCGGTAATTTCAAATGTCAAAGTCCAAATGCCAAATGTGAAAGACGGCCGACTGCGGACGGCGGACAGCGGTCAATCTTTGTCATTTAGCATTTCGCATTTTTCATTAGACATTTGACATTGGTCATTTGGTATTTGTCATTTGTCATTTACGCATTTTTGCAGTCTTCTCTCAACGAGATGAAACGGAAGCTGACCTCCATCAAGGAGAGTGTCGTGGAAAGTCTTGAGCGTTAAACGGGAAGAAAATTGTTCCCGCAACCCGATGATCTCGTGATTTCCCATGAAATAACACAATTGATATCCGGGGGTGAGGGCAAAACGGCGAACCTGACGTTGAGCCCTCTGTGCGGAAAATCCAAGCTTTTCGATCTCCGCGGCTGCTTGGGCTACGGTCATCCTACCAGTCTGAAGCTCTATATCCAGCAGGGCCCTCAGATTACGCCAGAGTTGGCGTTTCAACAGGACAAGCTGCTTCTGTGGATCCTGGACGTATCTCAGCTCGTCTAGCAGTTGCTCGGCATAAGACGCCCATCCCTCATAAAAGAGGGGAGATTCAATCTGACGGCGAATCGAGTTCGCATGATGAATGCGAAGATGATCCAACACGTGGTGGCCGGGATACGTCTCATGGGCGCACAAATAGGGACAATGGCCGGAGATTAACCGTAAGTCATCTTTTCCCGGCGTGATGTAGAATATACCGGGGCTTCTGGTGTTGCCGGTTGAGGGGGCCCTGTACGAAGCTGTGGCCCTGAGGGATTGCAGGTAAGATGGGGTTTGAAGGACGGCAACCTCCTCCCCAGGAGGAAAGGTAATGATGTCTTGTGAGTAAAAGAATCGCCGAAGGTTCTCCACCTCGCGCTGATACAGTTGCATCACCTCTTCAGGGGAAGATAGGGAGGGAAAACCTTCATATATGATGTGTTTCCAGCTCTTGCGGCTGTCGATCTTCCCGGCCCATTCACGGATCTTCTCTTGAGTCTCCCCATAGGCGTATTGAGCGATCTCTCGAATTTCCTCAGGGGATTTCGGGTAACCCAGGCTGATAGTAATGATTTTCTTGAGGTCATCCTCTCCGATGGCAAACGTTTTCCGAGTGGGCAGTTGGAGCAATTCCCTTTTATACCGTTCCCACGCTTCCACTACCTTTTGATTCTCTGCAAGAAGCTCCCCGTCCCGTCCGATCCTCTCCTCAACATAGGCCCGGACATCACGGTTGTGGAAGTGAAATGCGTCCTGAACCATATTGAGAGCAACCTGGAGGGAGATCTCAGAAGGGGCATGGAGATTTTTGGTGGCCAGATCGAGAAAGGGGGGGATTTGGGCCAAAAGGGTTAAGAGATCCCGTTTCACTCCTTCTGGTGTGCTATCAGGCTGGGAAAGGACCTGATCCGTTGCAAAGAGCGGGATTTTGATATAGAGAGTTGGGTCATTTCGCCAGCATTCTGCATGGGCGAACTCCCTGACAAAGCTTTCCATGCTCTGTTTGAGGAGGAGGCGATCTATTTCTGCCTCCAAGTCATCTCCCTCCTCAGGTGCAATTTCAGGTAAAAGGCCCTGCACATATCGGATATGGTCCCGAATCTTCCCCGGGATGAGATCATCTAGACTATTTGCGTGCTGGACGGCGGCCTCGGAGCGGGGAAGGAAATAGAATTCGTCACTGAGGCACTGCTGGGGGAAATGCCTGCCAATATAGTTGAAGTAATCACTGGCTATGAGGTCAAGGGGCCTTGTCATGGAATCTCAAATTCCAAATCTCAGTGTTAAATGTGAAAGACGGCCGACGGCGGACAGCGGTCAATAGTTGTGGGATTGTTGCCCAAACCCTGGAGCGAACATTAAAGAATTTTTGGTAACCATTCTTAGTGAAGCGGAACGCCCGCAAACTCAATGTTTGAGCCC
>SMTZ1_10007081_pt1 | contig 12396 bp, 10 predicted proteins | sample DeeMarSWOR136_30_FD_25667 | JGI IMG/M metagenome (IMG submission 25667) | reverse complement strand
CCCCCAAACGATGGTCAAAAGAATCCTAAATTGTAAACACACAAGTCTGGGCAGATCGACGATTGACGGCGTTGAAGTCGAAAGCTTCCAAACAACAGATCCGAACTTTATGGACGGCTCCATGGGCGAGGTTGATGTCAAGATATGGGCGGCTGTGAAAACAAGCCTTCCTGTGCGAATAGAGGTAGACAAAAGCGAAGAAAACAAGGGGCATTTGCACATCGTCGTGTGTGACTTCCAGTGGGATGTCCCCGTTGATGCGGCTGAGTTTGAGCCGGTCATACCGGACCACTACACGCCCGGTCGACCCATGTTACAGATTTTGCCGAAGAAGAAGCCGGCAGCGGATGAAGAAACTTCAATGAACCAAGAGGCCGAAAAGAAGAAGCGAGCGATGCAGGCAGAGATGGGCATGAAGATGCTGGCAATGAGTAAGCAGGCCGTAATAGATGAGGAAGCCGCCATAAAGGGTCTGAAGCTATTCGCCGAACTGGACAGCAGCTATCCGGAAGCGCTTGACATGCCGGTCCTGGTTAGCGAACTGGCCAGGATCGTCAAAGGTGGCGGGCCTTCCGCCAAGGCCTTCCGCGAGACAATCCAGGGAATGACCGACGAAGAGGCAATGAACTACAAGCTGGAAACGGTGCTATCGGCTCAGGGACTGGGTAGATTCTATCAGACTTTGGTTCAGGACAAAAAAGACCCGGCGTACTACGGGAAGAGCGTTACACCAGAGGATGCCGATCAGGTCCTGATGCGATGGAAGGTCTCGGACAATGAATACCGGGTCATCTTCGGCACTCTTAAGGCCGAGACAGTCACCGCTGAAGCACTGGCTGAACTTGAGAAACTTCCATTAGAGTAACCACGTAACGATATGGTCATAAAGGCCGAGCTTGATTCGCTCGGCCTTTTTTGTGCGCTGACGGGAGAGCTTGGAGACTGGGGAGTCGGCACCTGCAAAAAAGTGCCGAAGATATGATTTTTGTTTATGTAAAAATCGGCGGCTTGTTCGTTATTATATATGGACGATCGTCAGTTTGAAAGCAATGAGGCAGGCCACAAATGCTGGAAGACAAGCTGCTTGTTTTGAAATGTAGGTGCGGTAGCAGGGACGCGATGTGCCGTATTTATAGTACAAGGATTATTTGCTCACGTTGGCAAAAGGGCTTCTGAGTGAGCAGGCAGCGGCCGAGGATGTTGTGCACGATGTTTTTGTTTCCTTTGCGCGGTCGGCCGGGCAGTTCCAGCTCACAGGAAGCTTGAGAGGCTACTTGGCAACCTGCGTGAGTAATCTTGCACGGGACAAAATACGCGCAAGGACGCGACAAGCCGAAGCTCTGGATTCAGTAAATCCGGTCATCGCCGGTTCAGACAATCCAGCCCAACGCGTCATGGAGGCAGAGCAAGTAATGCGGCTGAGACAGGCTCTGAGCCAGTTGCCGTACGAACAGCGGGAAGCGGTTATCCTGCACATAAAGGGCGGCATGAAGTTCAGGCAAATAGCCAGGCTTCAGGGTGTTTCGCTCAGCACGGCACACGGTCGATATCGTTACGGAATGGACAAGCTGCGGTCATTGTTGAATAGCGAGGCCGAAAAATGAGACGAGCAGAAGACGTAAAGAATTTGCTTGAGAATCTAAATGATACAACCGGTGCCGAGATGGACGAGCGAGTGCTCGTGGATGTACTGCGCGCGCTGGCCGAATCCGAAAAGACATCGGCTCTTACCAGGCCGAAGATAGGAAGAATGATTATGAAAAGTCCAATTACAAAAATAGCCGCTGCGGCGGTGATAATCTTAGGCGTCGTACTATCAGTCACTATCTGGGACAAGACAACGCCTAAAGCCTATGCCCTTGAACAAACAATTCAAGCAAGCCATAGCGTTCGCTATTTACATATTAAAGATTTCAAGAAAGGCATGGAAGGGCCGAAAGAGTTCTGGCTTGAATTTGACGAACAAGGCAGTGTCAAGAATATCCGGGCCCATATGCCGGAATGGGAATCACCTTCCGATGGGGCAAAAGTAACAATTTGGCAGGAAGGCAAAGCAAAGGTATGGTTTAAGAAAAAGAAGACGTTGATAACAATGAAAGACACACGTTTTTCTGGTAATATGTTGAAAGCCGTACAGCTATTTGATCCCAAATCAGCCGTGCCGCGTTTCTCTGAATTGGAAAGACTCGGGCTGGCAAAAATTGAGATAAAAGAACCTTCAAAAGAGACAGAGCCTATCACTGTCACAGCAACATACTCGCCCGAGTGCAAAGAATTTGGTCTTCTGGCAGATCGAACAGTCCTGTTCATTGACCGTACCACAAAGCTTGTAACAAACCTGGAAAGTTACAGTCTTACCGAAGGCGGTGAATATGAATTGACAGATTGGACCGAATTCTATGATTACAATCAGCAAATCGATCCGGCGATGTTTGTTTTCGATGACCTTCCTTCAGATGTAAAGCAAATAGACCAGACAGTCCAGGATATCGGTTTAGAGCAAGGCAATCTCTCCGATGAAGAGATTGCAGTCAAGGTTGTCCGTGAGTTCTACGAAGCTGTGATAGCAAAAGACTATGCGAAAGCCGGGCGTATTTACGGAAACATTACCGCTACAAGGATTGAAGAGATGTTTAAAGAACTGAAAATTGTCCGTATAATTTCCATTGACGAACCGAAACCTCATCCAACGCCAAGAGTCGGAGGGTTCATGGTTCCCTGCAAACTTGAAATAGAGAAGGATGGGGTCAAATCCACATATGAACCTTATGGGCCCGGAGTTCGAGCAGTATATGGCCAGCCCAATCGGTGGAACATTCATGGCGGAGTTAAATGAAATAAGGTGCTTATTATGTCAGTGCTTATAAAGGCCGGGCCTGTTTGGCTCGGCCTTTTTTCTGGGCTTCAGACGAGAACATTTCGTCCGAGAGGCGATATTGTGTCTGGGCTTAACCTCCGGCAAAGATATGATTTAGGAACATTTGCGGGAAACGTATCAATTTTTTTTGCATTTAGAGCCACCGGTATTCGTCCTTATTACGGTAACCGGTTATAGGAGCTCCAGTTGAACGCTCGTTTGGATGAAAATATGGTTGGCGCCTGTCAAGAAGGCGACAAGGCTGCATACGCAGGGCTGGTGGAACGGCATTACAGAGGCGTCTTCGCCCTGTGTCTCGGCATGCTTGGGAACATTCATGATGCCGAAGACGTTGCTCAGGACGCGATGCTCAGGGGTTTCCTGAAGATAAGGAAGCTCGAGAAGGCCGAGCAGTTTGAGGCGTGGATTCTGCAAATCGCCAGGAATCTCTGTATTGATTTTTTTCGTAGCAAGAAACGGGCAAAAACGCTGGCCGCTAAGCAACTAACCGAATCTCAGCGACGACCGAGTGAAAATCACGATTTGCAGCAGGCCATCGGGCGGCTGCCGCAGGAGCTTCGCCTGCCGCTGACGATGTATTACTTCGGCGGAAAAAACGCAAGGACGATCGCCGAAAAACTGGACATCTCGCACTCCGGAGCATGTCAGAGGATCAGAGCAGCAAGAAGACAATTGCACGAACTGCTGAGCGAAAGGAAGAATAATGAATAGCGATTGTGGGAAGATTAGAGACCAGATCGCAGATCTTGTCACGGGAATCCTGCCGGAGGCGCAAGTGCACACACTGGAGCAGCACTTAAACGAATGTTCAGCCTGCCGGGATTACACGCGCGCATTAAAAGATGAAGACACCTTGCTCACTGAATTCTTTGCAAAGATGGATACGGACATGCCAAACCGGCAAGAGCGTGTTCTACAAGCCATAGATCGCTCTTGTGTGCCCAAAGAAACTGAAATTCCTTCAATAAGGGGAACCATTATGAAAAGTCCAATTACAAAATTAGCCGTTGCGGCGGCGATCATCGTAGCCGTCATCATCTCAATGAGCATCTTGGACGGGTCGAGCCCCTCGGCTTATGCCCTTGACCAAACCGTCGAAGCCCTCAAGAATGTTCGATTCCTGCATATCATCGGATACGACAATACAGGCCAAATCAAGGATGAACGATGGATTGAGATAGGGATGGACGGCTGGCAGGTTCGTTATCGACAACAGAATCCCCAATGGTTGATCGAGCAGTATCCCGGCGCCCCCTCGATGGTGATCGAGGACGGTGAATCCACGGCCGTGTATCGGAATGACAAGAAAGCGGTGGTCATTTACGACCGCAAAGACATGCAGTACCAGTGGGTCGGCGAACTTGGCAAGGCCCTGGAGAACCTTCGCCAGGAAGGCAAAATCCTCAAAGAGAACGACGATTACCAAGGGCGGCCCGCCCACAAGGTCTGGTGGCCGTATATGAGCGCCGAATGCTACGTTGACCCCAAGACCAAGCTGCCGATCGCCATAGGCGATACCGAACTGAGCTACGAGGAGCCTCCGGCGGGGACATTCGAGATCACCATTCCGAACGGCTGCACAATGGTGGACAGGCGGCCTGGCGCCGCCGGGCCAATACCCCAATGGCTGCTGGAAGAGGAAAACAGCCAGGATGCGAAACGCGAGTGCTTCCGCCAAGGGACGTATGCCCTCGCTCGCGGCGACTACGCCGAAGCGGCGGAGTTATTCGAATTGGTCACTGAGCATCAATCCGGTCGCAACTGGGCCTGGTTCTGGCTCGGCAGCGCCTACTACGGACAGGGTCAGTACGAGTTAGCCATCGAGAAATTCACGAAGGTGCTCGAGATCTTCAAGGCGTTCGGGGGCGGTGGAGATAAGCCGCTCAACTACTGCAATTACGCCCGGGGTCTGGCCTACGCCCGGCTCGCCATGAACGAGGCAGCCCAGGCAGACCTGCAGGTCTGTCTGCCCTCGATGGTTCAGACATTGCGGACGCCGTCGGCCGGGAAGATGTTCGAATATGCGGACAATCCCCTGATGCGGTACGGCAAGTACAACCCAAGCGATGCAGAGATTGTGATCCACATGATCAATCGCCTGAGAGTCATTACGGGTCAAAACTTCGGCTACGACGCCTATGGAAGTGCAGAACAGAACGAGCAGGCAATAGCGGCCTGGGAAGAATGGTATGAAAACTCGGCCCAAATCAAGTTTACGCCAGATACCGAACTGGTTCCCATCCCGCAGGTAGTCGAACAGCAGGAGAAATAACGCTCGGGAGGCGTGTATTGATAAACAGGCCGGGCTGACTTGGCTCGGCCTTTCCACTGACATTATTTCAAGAGGGGGAAGAACTATGAAAAGCCGAATAATGAAACTCGCGGCCACCGCGGTGATAATGACAGCGGCGCTTATCGCCATCCACCAGTCCGGCAGCTCGATTGACAGAGCAGTTCCCGCCTATGCGAAGGTCTCGGGAAATGACCAGAAATACAAAACCTTAACATGTAAGGTCTGCATCCCGGCTACCGGAGCGACTGCCCAGGTGATGGCGCTCGAACCATATTACGTTAGAGTTGAACAGCCGGATGGAAGGGTTTGGCTGTTAGACCACCACGAGCGAAAACTAATCCTCGTGAATCCGGCGAAGAAAACAGCCAAGATAATCAGGTCCATCAAAAAGGAACCTTCGGACATATACGACACTTTAAAAGGCTTCAAGAATACGTCCAAGCTTTCTGGTAAGCAGATAGGCCGACGCCAGATAGGGCAAAAGCAGGCGATAGGTTTTCGTGTGGCCAAAGAAAACGGAGGCGATGAGGTCTTTGTTTGGCTTGATCCTCAGACCCGGTTGCCTATCCGCATCGAATCTCTTGCGACAAATCAACAGGGACAGATACAAGCAGAGATGATCTACAGTGACATTGTTTTCGACGTTGAACTGGATGAATCGCTGTTCGAGCTTGATCTGGCCGGTTACGAGGTGGAAGAAGTTGATTCTGGTTGCGTTGATGCCCGCCTTAACATCCGGTACTGAGCGGACCCTGGAATCTCCCGGGGTGTCGGCTCAAGATGTACGGCAGACAAGTCCCGGTGCGCACATGGACACAACAGGATGCCGAAGCTCGAACAAGAAGTATCTTGTAGGAACAATAGGCAGAATAAGGCGGCCGAGTCGCTCGCGGCCAGGAAATGATAGACGACAGCGTTACATTCCTCTTGGTTATCCTACCGTCGTCAACAGACTTATACAAATAGGGCGTTTCCGTGGAAGATGATACCTTCTAATGACTCGGTTGATAGCCCAGTCTCCCGAAGGTCGCCTTCTGCAGCCGGTACAAATCCTGGAATCCCTCGGCAGTCTGGGGCGCGTAGTGATTGCCGGGATGACCGCGGTCCCGGTCTCTGCCCATCTTTACCGTTTCGATGCCTTTCCACTTCCAATAGTCACTATGGCCGTCTGCATAAGAAAAGGTCGTCCCGTCGCCGTGCCGAACCGTTGGATCGTCCCACCATGTTTCTTGCTCATAATGCACGGCATAACTGTACGACGTCGCCCAGCCTTCATCGATGAAGACGATTCTCTGAGCCGGAGCGGGATTGTAAATCTGCATCCTGTTCTTGACCCATAGCCACACACCGCCCTCGTTCTTCGGCACCCGTCGGCCCCCAACATCTCTATACGTTCCAGCCGGAGGATTGCCATTCATCGAATGCACAATGGCATAGGCCAGCATCTCTCCCCGATAACCGGTCGGGCAACTGTAGAGCTTGAGGTTCTTGCAATAAGGCCACAAGGCCCCGGCTTTGATCTCTCTTATCTGGTCGGCCTCCGGCAGTTGTTCTCCGGCGCCGTAATTGGGGGCCCAGCACGCCCCGACCCAGGGCTGCTCGTTCGCATGCCTCGCATCGGTGGGGCCTCCATAATGACCCGCTGCACCGTTGACAATCTTGCCGTCGTGGTCATCTGCATACAAAATCCACACCAGTCCCAACTGCTTCAGATTGCCCAGACAGACGGCCCGTTTGCCCTGTTCTCGTGCCCGGTGAAGCGCCGGTATGAGGATCGCCATCAATATCGCGATAATGGCAACAACCACCAAAAGTTCGATAAGTGTGAATCCTGTTCGCGTATCCGTCCGGCATTTCCCACTTGGCTTCATAACTGGTCCTCGTGCATGCTTCGATCTCTATGATACCACAGAACCGCCTCCCATTTCAACACTTCCGGCAGCCATCCGGCCATGTTTCTTGCCAGAATCTGTCAATCAACGCGGAAAGTGGCAAAAGAGACCAGTTTTACCTATACTAAAACAGACTGCTTTGGTGTGTTATAGGTGAAGAAAGATCTTTCTACGATTCGTTGTATTCCATGGTAGAAGACAGACTACTTATCTGGAAATTCAAGCTCGGTAGCAGAGATGCCCTGCGTGCGATCTACCAAAAATACAAAAATGATTTGCTGAAGCTGGCCGTCGCCCTGACAAACGACGTCGGTGTCGCCGAGGATGTCGTGCAGGACGTTTTTGTGGGCTTTGCCCAATCAGCCGGGAAAATCCGGCCGCATGGCAATCTCAAGAAGTATCTGATGACCTGCGTTGCGAATCGTACTCGAAACGTCAGGCGAGACAGGCAAAGGCACGCGGCGTCCGGCATCGATGACTCGGATTGTGCCGTCTGTAAGGCAAGAAGACCTGAACAATGGGCCGTATTGAGTGAAGAGCTGGAACTCTTGAGCAGCGCCATGTCTCAAATCCCGTATCAGCAGCGCGAGGTGGTCACTCTTTATATTCAGGGCAACATGACTTTCAGGCAAATAGCCAAAGTTCAGGATGCATCAGTCAACACAATCCAGGGTCGATACAGGTATGGCTTGAATAAACTGCGGTCCATATTGAACAGCGAGATGAAAAATGAAACGGGCAAATGACGTAAAGAAGTTTTTCAACAACGCGGCTATTGACAGCAATCCCGAAATGGATGAGGCTGTGCTGAATAAAGTACTCAGAGCCCACGAAAAAGCAAAGAATACACAGAACATAAGGAGCATAATCATGGAAAGTCCGATCACAAAAATAGCCGCTGCGCTTGTCCTCGTCGCGGGGATATGCATGACAATTCTTTCCGGCAAGTCCGCCTGGGCACAGGTCATTGAAGCGTTCAACAAGGCAACCGATGTTCACATCGTCAAAGTGGACGTGGCGGCCAACGGCGTGGCCGTCACCGCCAGCGAAGCATGGATCAAGAATCAGACTCTTTTCCGGGCCGAAACGCAGGATTGGCGGGTAGTCGATAACGGCAGGAACGTCCTGACGCTCTACAAGAACGACAAGATTGCACACATACGAGAGTCTTTTACACCCTACTGGGATTATACGCCGCTGATTCTGAAGGTCTTCCACGACAGCCAGTCGCGCACCGGCATAGATGTCACAAGGCTGCCGGAGCAATGCACTGCCACAATGGACGTGTACGATATAGATTGTCGCGACTACTGGCAGGGCAAAGCATGGGTCGACCCGACCACAAACCTTCCGTTAAAGATTAGCGGCCGGGAAAAAGGATATGACGGCCGGCAGAAAGACTTCGAGCTGTCATTTGACTACGAGGGCATAGCCGAAGAAATCTTCAGCATCTCCATACCGGCAGATTATCAGGAGCTGCCCCGCATTGTAAGCCGGGAACCCTCCGAAGAGCGTAATGAGGTTCTGTTTGGCACCGTCGTCGATGAGCAGGGAAATCCTGTCGCCAACGCCCTGGTTTGTGCCTCCTACGCCCACTACGGCCACACAGATCAGAACGGGCAGTTCGCCCTTCTGATCTCCCCTGTGGACGGTTCCGGCTCACTGGGACCCGCAGACTTCCCCATGTTCGTCTGGGCATCCAAGGGCGGCGATCCATACCGCGTTGCATGGACATTGATCAGACATCCGCAAGCAGCCGAGTTCCGGGCTCTTGGCGAACGGATGCTCCGCCCAACAATTGATACGGGCCAAGAACAAGAGCAGACCGGTGAGCGTTTCAGAGTTGAAGAGACGCATCAAGGCGTGAAATTGGCAATCGAAAGTGAGAGTGATTTGTCGCGAAGTATCCCCGGTAATCCGGGCGAGCTTTACAATGAACCTGATGACGATATCAAAGTGCGGAACATCGTCCTTATAATGGGCCCGGCGAGCATTATCACCGGCCGCGTCACCGACACCACAGGCCGACCGATAGCCAATGCGGTAGTCCAGCTCGAAATGATCGAATTGCAGTTAGGCGTCAACACCATTACCGTCAGTGAGCTTAACGATGAATGGAAGGGTCAGATTATCGCTATCACGGATAATGGAGGCCACTATATCTTGGGCAACCTGCCCGCATGCTGGCGTAAGGCCCACGTTACGGCTCGATCTGACAACTACCGCAGAAGCGAACGCCTTCTTGCGAACGCTGGGCAGAATACCGCGTCCGACTTCCAGCTTACCGAAGGACAATCAGAGGATGCTCGCCAAACAGACGATGAGCATTTTAGTAGCATCTATAGGCCCACAGGCCGACCGCGGCGCGACCTTCGGCCAGAGCCGCAAGAATTCTCAGACCAAAGCAACCATTTCGAGCAGGTAATAGCGCATGGCCATCCCGTCAAAGGCGGTGGCAATGTCGTTACCGAACTCGTCCCAGCCAATCTCTGCCGGAATCTCGTCCTGTACTACTCATTCGACGCTGCCGATGGCCGGGCAGACGTGCTCGACATATCCGGCCGAAACCGTCACGCCCAGAACCACAAGGCAGCTTACGTGCAAGCCAATATTCTGGGCCGTGCGATGGAATTTGATGGGGATAATGATTACCTGACGGTGCCGGACATCGCTCTTGAGCAGTTCACCTTCAGTGCGTGGGTCATGCCCAGGACCGATCACCTGAACAACCGGCTAATCTTCATGCTCACCGACGGCTCGCGCTACTGTACGTTGCAGGGGAACGCAGGAGAAAGCGTTGGCGTGTGTATCGCCGACGCCGGCGAAATCAACGAGTACGACTGGTCGCTGGCCCAGGAACTCTGGACGCACCTCACCGTAACTTACGACCGAGAGACCTTTTGCATCTATCGAAATGGCACGCTCACCGAAGCCGGTGACAAGTCAACCGGGCCTATAGCCGGAACGGTCTACATTGGCGGAAGCACCTATGACGAGGAAAGCTCATGGCAAGGCCTGCTCGATGAAGTCGCTCTGTTCGATCGCGCACTGAATCCGGAAGAAGTCGTGCAGCTTTTTGCCATGACCGGCGCTGTTGTTCAAGACAGGTAGCAACTGCGCGTGAGAAAGTCTTAATGCAAAATCCGTGACCGCGGTGGATCACTTAGCGGCCGGGCCCCGTGTCTTCTGTCGAAGGCACAAACGGGGGCTCGGCCTTTTTCGTGGCTTTTTCGGGGTACTAACAGACTTTGGGCCAACAGCGCCAAGTTTTTCGCATGAAATCCCTATTTTTTTATACCAAAGAACAGCATTCAATTGTGTTATAAGTGGCGCTAATCCTAAGCTTGGGAAAGTGACTTACTGATGCTCGAAGATAGAGTGCTCATATGGAAGTTTAAGTGCGGCAGCAGTGATGCCTTGTGCTGCATTTACCAGAAGTACAAGAATGACCTGCTGAAGCTGGCGACTATTCTCTTAAATGACGTCAGTGACGCCGAAGATACAGTGCACGACGTCTTTGTATCATTTGCACAATCCGCGGAAAAGCTAAAGCTCAGCGGGAACCTTAAGAGCTATTTGCTGACCTGTGTTGCCAATCGGGCCCGAAACAAAAACCGAGCGAACCAGCAACGGCAAACCGTCGGGCTGGACGAAGCGGAACCCGTTATCTCAAATTTAAAGACACCCGAGCAATGGAGCATATGCAGCGAAGAACTGAGACGATGGAGCGATGCGATGGGACGACTTCCATACGAGCAGCGAGAAGCGGTTATTCTGCACCTGAGGGCCGGAATGAAGTTCAGACAGATAGCTAAATCGCAGGGCATTTCAATCAACACAGTGAAGGGTCGATATCGATACGGACTGGACAGGCTCCGTAAAATCCTAAATGGTGAGATGGAAAAATGAAATCTACAAAGAACATAGAAAAATCGATTAGAAATCCGGATTTGGCTATCGATACGAATACAAAGATGGACCGAGTGATTCTTAGCGAACTACTCGAAGCACAGCAGAAATCTAAAAAGACAAAGTCGGCTGCAATTGAGCCGAATATATGGAGAATAATTATGAAAAGTCCAATCATAAAATTGGGCGTCGCGGCGGTGATCATAGCAGCGGTCACCCTCAGATTATTTGAATTCATCGACACCGGCAGTAGTTCCGGTATCGTCTGGGCCAAAGTCGCCAGGAAAGTCCAAGCCAGCAGGGGACACATCGTCCGCGGCAGGGAGACCCTTCATTGGGTAGGAATGAAGAAGAGGGACTATGCGATTGATGGGGACTATACGATTAGGTACTCTTGCCCCAAGCACTCTCGACTAGACATCTACAAAAATGGACGGATCATAACGACCTTCTATTCCGATCTCGAGACAATGACTCACACATCCGTCTTTCATACGCACAAGCGCTATATATCCGAGCCACTCACTGAAAGCGAAGGATTCCTGGAACGAAATGAGGACTGGATGAATCCGAGGTACATCGTGCAGCGGATTCTGTCCTCCGAGCACAGGGAGCTTGGACAAAAGACCATCGAGGGTGTGTTGTGCGAGGGTCTGGAAACGACCGATCCGGCGGTCATAGGCCCCCTCCCCGCTCTCCTCAGACCAGTCGATCGACTGATGGTGCACATGCGATTATGGGTCGATGCCGAAACGGAGTACCCCGTCCTGTTCGAGTCCACGAAGGCCCTCGAGGCGAAGGGACTGGCGGTGGTATCAGCAGGCGTCATGGATCAGTTCCACTGGGACGTCGAGCTGGACCCGAACCTCTTCGAACCAAATATTCCACAGGACTACGTGTCTCGATGAAGGATCTATAGCACGCGAACAGAGGCGGTTGCCGATAGGCCGGGCTTTTGTTCCGGCCTTTCGTTTGGCGCAGACTCGGCATATTGGTACGAACCAAGGACTCTGCGACGAAAAATCTATTGCACATCTGGACTGCCGCTTTGTAACATATCGCATGATAGTTCACTTTTTTGTCGGTTTAGGAGCAGAAAAATGAAACGCTGTGGATCGATTCTGGTGTTTTCGATTTGCCTGGTGCTAATCGAAGAGTGCGCCGTTGTCGGTGCAATTAAAAGAGCCGTTTTGTCGGGGAACCTCAAGAAGTGGCACACGGTCACGCTGACCTTTGATGGTCCGCAAACCGGTGAAGACGCCGAGCCGAATCCATTTCGCGATTACCGTCTGAACGTCACCTTTACCAAAGGGAATAAGCAATATGTCGTCCCCGGCTATTACGCCGCCGACGGTAATGCCGCCGAAACTGGCGGCAAAGCCGGCAGCAAATGGCGGGTGCATTTTTTGCCGGATGAAGAGGGC
>SMTZ1_10005833_pt1 | contig 12396 bp, 12 predicted proteins | sample DeeMarSWOR136_30_FD_25667 | JGI IMG/M metagenome (IMG submission 25667) | reverse complement strand
CTCACACCGACAAGGGTGATTTCTAGATCTGGAAAGGCATTTCTCAGATATCCTATCAACGGAGTAACAAGGATGGAATCGCCAAATCTTTCCTGTACCAGAATAGCAATGCTATTGATTGGCTTTCGGAAAATGGATTCTGGAGGAAGTGGTTTTATCAATCCAAAACAATATCTCATCAGGCGTATCAGCAAATATTTGGGTTTTTGCTTCATGGTAATCAAGAAGTGATGTTAATATTTCTTCTTTTTACTATATTATTAAAAATAAATGTGAAAGGAATATATAAAAGAAAAAATACAAAAGAAAAAATACAAATTACTTGTGAGAAAAAGTATGAGGAACGTAACAGATTGATTAAGGGATAATATAGAAGGGAAAACAAACAATGAAAAAATATGGAGTACAAAAAAATGAAATATGAAAGAATAAGCAGATAGTTTGAATTTTCAGTTCAAGTGAAAGGGAGATGCCAATTTAAAAGATCAGGGATTTAAATGATAGATATCTATTTTGACTTCTTCATTTTTTTATATTATACGATTAAATCTCACATTCTGATCATTATAGTTATTTCAATCTTTATTTATCTTCCAGGCAGACCACCAGAAAAGCCTGATATTTCCGCCATTTAATTGGAATTACAAATACTGGTAGTTCTTCCGGAAAGCGTATATCATGTGGTCTGCCAACAACCACCGCTGGTACTGATATTAAAAAACTGCTTCCATAAACATCCCGAACGTTTCCGGCAATCGTGTTGGCAATTTCTCCTACCAGATCTTTCAGTTCTTCTTGACCGTAATCTATATCAGCTAGAATTATGGTACCAAGCTCCTCCAGCATTTCATGGGATGCAGTCAGATAGATGCTTCCTTTCTGTTTTCCGGAAATCCCAATAATCCCGGTAAAATCCAATACGACTGCCTCTTCCTCTTTCAGATATGGTATACCGACTACCGCTTCTTCCCCGGTTGTTTGTTTGAAATAATTCAGAATGCTATCAACAAAAAAATTAAGATTGTTTTCTTTCATTTCTAATTCCTCTCAGTTCATTTCTTGTTTTATAAATTGATCCATTGCCATCTGAAGTTTCTCACGAGTCAATGGTTTTGCAACATAACATTTGGCCCCCATTTCAATAGCTTGAAGAGCGGTATCTTTGTCGGCTAAAGCTGTAACAATAATGACATTAACAGACGGTTTTCTTTTTAACATTTCCTGAAGAACCTCCAATCCATCCATTGCAGGCATAGTAATATCCAAGGTAACATAATCCGGATTAGTCTTATCAAACATTTCCAGTGCAACTCTACCATTTCCTGCAAGACCAACAATTTCAGCATTATAATAATCAGTCAATTTTTTTTGAAGGATTTTTCTAATAATTAAGGAATCATCAACAATTAAGATCCGCATTTTCTGGTTCATAATTTTACCTTTCTTTTACAATCATTTTCCGTATTTATGAAACAGGGATTGATTTTCATTTTCGGCAGTCAGATTGCTGACTTTAATTAAAACCTCAATTTTATGATTATAAGTTATGGATCAGAGACAGAAATAATTTTACATATTATATTAGATTAAGCTATCAATTCACTATTTTATAACATTATTCACGTGCAAACTATAATAAAAACTGATTTTAGTAAATTAGTTTTCTGAGAATAAAATTTGCCATTAATACGTCAAAACATTTTTGGCTTTTCCTGTTTGGTCGAATTGAAGACTGGAGAAGTGTTATGGTTTACACCTGAAAAAAAATGACTATTGAGAATAGTTCAATGAAATGCGACAGCAACTTTCCACGAACATTTTTAAAAGTAGCTAAAAAGTAAATAGCAGTTTGCTTCACCCACTCAAAGAGATCCAATAATAATAATTATTACTAGACTTTGTAACGAGTGGGGAGCAAGACAAACATATAACTTATGGTCTGAAAATCATGGTTTATGTTTGGCGGAAGGCCTTTGTCCGTTACCCGATTTAAACATTGATTTAATTAGAGAATCAGATAATGAATGTTCATAATTTTTAATACTGTCTCTCACTCGTTTCACATCATAAATGAGTATAATAGAAATAAATGCCAACGAAATAAAAATAAAAAGAACGATAGGTAAAATCAGTTCCTTTAACATTTCAGGTGACCTCCATGTCAATAAACTGTATTTTTAAGACGCTATATATTAATTTATTAAAGTTTACCCGAGATGCATTAAGTCACAAAATTGTATATAAGATTTTTATTTTATTGAAATTTCTGGAAAATCAAACTCATCAGATGTATTGAAAGAAAACGCACCTGAAAAATTCTAAACATGTACTTTCAGCCCGTTTGGCAAATCAACCTGAAAGGTTGTAAGATCAATGAGATGTTGGATTCCCTCTGACGGATGCAGTAAAACCCAAAATATTAGTTAAGAACTGCTAGTCTGATTAATTTACCATTCTCTTATAATTTCTCTTTTTTCTATTTTCTGCTCGTATAAGAACTGTGATAAAAAAAAGGGAAAATAAAATAAAGCCAAAAATTGGAAGAACAAGGTGGATGAGGGCCATTTTCATACCTTTCTTCTTTATGGGCGGGACCCAAATTATAACATTAATATGTAAATTTGTCAAGAGGTAAAATTATAATGATCGATTATTTACTAAAAATGAGAGTTCCCTCCTTAGAAATCAAACAAATGTTCGAGAAGTTTCTGAAGCAGAAAGAGATTATCATCAATAATCTGGTAATAAAACTATATCAAATTATTACGCAAATTAAATAAATAACCGTTTTTTTTAGTAATATTAATAAAATGACCTAATATTTAATTTATCACAGATAGTATATTTAATAAAATAGTTGTTTTTTTGAAACAAATTTTTATATTAATGCTAAAATATGGAAACAAAATATTCCAAAAACGCTTGGGTTGAAAATGCGAATTAAAACCAAGATAGTTAAAACCATGATCGAGCAGATTCTGGAACGTGGAATAACTCCTTCAGTTATAAGTCAAAATACAGGTGTTTCTACTGTCACTATTTACAATATATTGAGCGAAAAGTCCAATAATACAAATGTGGAAAACATCATAAATATTGCAGAAGAATACGGCTATGTGGTGGTACTTTCCAAAAACAACCATCTATCCATAAAAAAATATGATCCGGCTTTTGAAGAAAAAAATACAATTATCATTAAAGGGCAGGACGTTGAGCTCTACAAATACTTGAAAATATTGAAAGAATTGGATCCTATAACCTTGAACAATCTCAAAGGTGTGCTGGACGATCGCGATATATTATGGATGATGAGATCCATACGAACTGCTATCGAAGATTTTATTCGAAAAAAGTTTGATATTAATCTTGATGATTTATCTAAACAGAAATTGAAATAAAACAAATCGCTCAATATTGGAACACCTGACCGACAAAAAACTATACGGTGTTTTGGGAGGTTCTCACACTTAGGCTGACAAAATATCAGAATACCTCAGCATTCCACATTATAACCACTGGCTGTGGTAAAATATCCGACAATAAGTTTAAGATGATGAAGTGGTAGCTTTTGAAATTAAAAAAATATATTAATGGTATAAAATTATGCACAACAAGTCATTTAATAAAAATCGAATGATTCTCGTGGTGATGCTATTTGGTATAATAATTTTTACCGTGTTCGTTCTCCTTTGGAGTTAAATTAACTTTCCTTTTCATAGAGTAATAGTTAGGAATCTTTTAGCAATATGGAATGTAATAAATTTAGAATCATCATCTAACAGAACACTGAATAATTAAAGAACGAAAAGGATTGACAAGATTTTAATCACCGGTCTGGAAGGTTTAAAAGGATTCAATAATTCTATAATTATAAATAAAAATTAATTTGATGATTAATAATTGAATAATAAAACATTAAATGATTTCCATTTTAAAAACTAATATGTGTTAGCACTAATATTTGAGGATAGTTCATGATAAAAAGAAAAGGAAAAGACGCCGATAAAGGAGAAGATATTATTATCTTAGTGGCGGGAATCGGTATATTAATTGCCTATCTGTTAGTAAGTTTATGTTCTTAAAACACAGTTATTTTAATCAGATAAAATTATATTGACTTATTCATCCTGAGAATTAAGGAATGTACTTTAAAGTCGAAATAAACTCAATTGACATAATATATCATATGAAGCAGTCTTTTATATCTGGATTAAAATGATTTAAAAGCAAATCATCCCTGGGAAATTTAAAGGTAAGAAGTATCCGACCAGAAATTGTTAAGAAAATATGCTGTCTGTAAATTATTATTTCAATTTAAGCGAATCTATCGCCAGTATCCGGATCTACATATAAAATAAATCCAGAATCTGAACATGGATAAGAATTCCAAGAAATTTGATAAACCATTCATGAATATTCTATCTTTGATTAAACATAATATAAGTAGATATCCCAAATTCTGAGTATTGAAAAAGCTACTCTTGACAAATTCCCAAAATTTTGTAAATTATATAGTCATCTGAAAGTTGAAATCCGAAGCATCAGTTGCGGGGTGATTGCTCTGGTTTTAACGCGCGTAGATTATTTCCCCACTCTAATACTACCGCATACTCAAATTGAATATTTCCGGAAATGTGATATTTTGTATAATATTGCCACATATCTGTTAGTGCTTAAAATCTCAGATACCTCAATATTTATTAGGAAATGGATTATAAGGTAGATTTGACATAATATACATATTTCCATTTATGTTCAATATTTTACCTACCAGGCGTTCAAATACAAAGTCATAAAATAAGGAATAATGAATCCATTTCCTTTATGAATAATTACATCATATTTAGTAACATTAAAGTTGATGGTAAGATCCTGGTGGAAAAAGATTAAATAAAATTATAGTTAACGCTATCCGGGGCGTCAGAGGCTTCCCGAATGGTATTAGTACTCATCCAAAACCATACATAGGAGGATATGATATGGCAACTTTTATCATGTTTGGAAAATATTCTTCCGATGCTGTTAAGAAAATTAGTGCAAACCGAACAAAGGAAGGCGAAAAAATTATCAAGAAACATGGTGGTGAAATCCAGGCCATGTACGCCTTACTAGGAGAAACTGATTTACTTTTTGTTGTCACCTTTAAGGGATTTGAACAGGCTATGAAAGCTTCAATGGCATTGAGTAAATTAACTAGCATTTCATTTACCACTTCACCCGCGGTTACTGTGGCAGAATTTGATAAGATGGCCGCGGATGTAAATTAAGTTCAAGTATTGATAATTTCTGTCTGGTATACCGGAGAAAATCGATCATTACTCACAAATGAGATTTGAAACTTTTTTATCACAGTATGAATCAGACACTTTTAGGAGGATTCAAGGAGGTACCCAATCTAAGAAAATAAAACCCCTTGAAAAAATAAATTAAATGCATCTCTTTAAATTTTTTTAATGAGCTGGCCGCCTCTGAAGCGGTCAGCTCATAAACTCTCAATAATTTATAAATTTTGTCGCAGGTGGGTAATCCCCATTAAGTATGTTACCTCCCAAACTGAATTGCTCGCCATATTCCCCAAAGTAAAAGGAGTGTACCTATAATAGCCAATATAATTGCCCACTGTCGCCATTTTTTTTTCATACCTGTTAATTTTTGTGTTCCTTCCAAAATCTGTGCTTCGAGGTCGGAGAGAAAAATCTTAATCTCTTTCAACACCGGGTATTGACCAATTTTGATGATAACATAACAAAAAATAAACTGGAGCAAGGTAACACCAAAAAAGATTAAGGGTCTATTAATTCTATAAATACCATTCTGGTTATCGATGTAACTGTTGAGGGCAAATGATAACAACGGGATCATGGCAGCCATCATGAGATTCCAGATTTCATATTTTGAGCGATAAAAACGTAAACGTCTTTTCAAAACTGATAATAAACTTTCATCGGCTTGCTCAATTATTCTTAATTCACTAAGCAGATGTATGCCGTAGATACCGAATGTGATGGTCACCAGGGTTAAAATAAGATGCGTTATCAGCATTGGTGGATTGATAGCATAACCGGAAATGTTCATACCATTCAGAACCAGTGTTGCAAAAATAATCAACAACCAGATCCATATAAATATCTTAAAAGTAAAAGTTTGATGTCTGATACTTGGCCTTATGGCTTGCTCGATGTCCCTCATACTTATCTCCTTTTTTTGTGCCTTATCTTTTTCCCAAATATCTTGAATCATATCTTTTTTCATCTATATATCCCCCTTAACTCCTTTTTGTAAAAGCAACTGTCTCAATTTCTCTTTAATACGTACGATCCGTACACTGATATTACTATCACTAAGTCCTGTTATTTCAGCAATTTCTCTATAACTTTTCTGATCTAATTTCAGCAAAATTATGGCTCGGTCTATACGAGATAATTCTTTAATACACTGAAATAATAATTGAACCTCTTCATCCCGGTGTACAGCAGGATTTTCGGAATTGGACAGATTTACATTTTCCAGTGGAACTTTAAACCACTGGCGCTTTTTCTTGCGGCGATGCATAAGGGCGGTGTTTAATGCAACACGATACATCCAGGTAGAAAAAGAAGATTTTCCCTGAAACAGATGATATGATCGCCAGAGCTGAAATAAAATATCTTGCCATAAATCATTCCAATCTTCCTGATTGTAGGTATACAATTGACAAATTCGATATAATACACCACGTGATTGATTTACTTTATCTAAGAACTCTCCCTGTCGTCTTTTCAGAGTTGTCATTATTCTCTTTCTAATAACTATGATATATTAGTTGAGAAAAAATAAGAATTACTACATACTTAATTATAATTTTTTATCTATTTAATAAAGAACATTTATTGTTAAACCTGGCTGAAATACAGTGGAAGTCAATAAAATAGCACATATCCACTCGGGATGGTTCTATTGTAGCACTTCACATGGCATTACCACCACCCACGTACAACACCTGTCCGGTAATCCAGTCTGCTTGTTCGGATGCAAAGAACAAGATAGCCCTTGCAATATCTTCTGGTTGTCCGATTCTCCTTAAAGGATAGGATTCCGAAAGTTTCTTTTCCAGCTCCGATGGCATCCACCCTGTTTGAACTGCTCCGGGCGATACCACATTTACAGTTATCCCATAAGGTCCTAATTCCAGAGCAGCAGATCTACTGTAACTCTCAATGGCATATTTACTCGCCCCATATGAGACATTTGATGCATGACAGCGCGCACCATCTGTAGTGATATTAATAATCCTCCCCCAGTTTGCCCGCCGGTTCAGGTATCTTGTTGCATATTCTCCCATCATTAATGCCACCGCCCGACTGTTTACTGCAAAATGTTGGTCATGAGAGTGTGATGTAATGGGATGCATCATGTACTCTTCGGCAAATAGTGGATTTTTTTCTAATTCCTTCTGAGGAATAAAGGTATCGGGATTATCAAATGCAGCATTATTAACCAATATATCCACTTGCCCAAATTTCTCTTCTGCCAAATCGAACAGACGAGTGATGTTAACCGGTTGACCTAAATCGGCTTCCCATGAATAACATTTACTATCCAGTTCCTGTATCATTTTTTCAACTTCACTGGTCGATTGGGAAATCATTTTGCAGTAATAGGCACGACCAGTTGTAGTTGCTTTATCAGCACTTTCTCTGGTTTCTCCATAAAGTTCTGGTGACTGACGAAGATAATTCAGAAATACTATTGCTTTTTCTCTGGCGAATGCAATAGCCGTGGCGGCACCAATTCCATGATTGGCACCAGTAACTACAACAACCTTATTTTTAAGACCTGGATCTATCACTTCTCATACTCCTTTCTTATTTTTCTCGTCACTTGATTTGATTGGCTATTATCTTTCTAAACTTTTTTCAGCAAGGCTTTAAACCTACTAGCCGTAACATTTTTATTTTATCACACATGTCAAAACAGCCAGGATACCCATAAATAGCTTTTTCACACAATCCCATAAATTTTAGATTGGAATATCTCTAAATCCTGTTGGTATAACTTCCTGTAATCTGATTTTACATTCTTTCTGGTTGCAAAATTCACTGCCAAATGTAAAAGCGGATGAGACAAGTTATGGGGAAATCTTTTTAAGGTAAAAGAAATTTTGGAAAATTCTTTTTTGATCCAGTTTTTACCCTCCTGACGTTCAAAAGGGGTCATATGTTTAAGAGGTTTTATTGCTTTGAAAAGTTTTATGGCATATACAGTATTTCTGATAATATTATCATCCAGATTTATATCTTCAATCTCTTCTTCAATAGTTCTTACCTGGTACTGCGGGCCAGTGAGTCCTTCTAATAAATGCAACGCTAATGGCGGTATTATAAGTGTCTTTGTGGTCCTCGATGACGGATTTCTCAGCGGCGATATTAATAAAATATTCATTCTATTATTTAATCGAATCTTGGTATACTGCGAACATACTTTATCCTTTTTCTATAACTCTGATAGAGTATTCGAGTATGGAGGACAACGATTCTTATAAATGATCGATCATGACCAGGAAAAGGATAATATCATTATAACTAAGTAATGCTCGTTGGATCATAATATATTCAATAAAAAAACCTATTTTATTCTCCGTTTAGCGCTCTTACAAAGCGTGTCAGGGCGATTTATGGATGTGTCCGGACTATCATGTTGTGATATACCATCCAATTTAATCAAGCGTAAGGAACTGATGGCGGGATCTGGGGGAAAATACCTATGCTATTTATAGTGCTTTTTTGTAGGGCTTAATCTTTTCCCTATACTTTATCACTGTTTTATTTTAAATAAAAAATTGCAAAGAATATTTTTTCACTGGCTCAATGGAATCAGGTTTTTAAATAATTCTTTCTCGGACTGCAGTTTTTCCTCATTTCCGTAGACGCAGTAGACATCCTGTGTTAGAATATCGTCTATCATTTTTTCCATCATTCGAATATCTTCGGAGGTGGTGGAAAGAACCGCATTTCTTATCGACTGATACTCCTCCCGGCTCATTTTTTCAAAATAACGCCGGAAAGCCCAGTCACCTCTCTGCGAAGGCGTCAATGGTCTGTCCAGATATGTTGCAACAGTTCCTATGATAAAGCGAGTCATGGCAGTATCACTTGCCTGAAAATTTTCCAGAAATTTCGGGGTGGTATCATAATTTTCCAGGGTTTCTCTCAAATTCGGATCCCGATATGAGGCAAAATATGCCCATCCAGTAGATGAGATACTTGACCAGCCACCATAAGCACCACCGATGACCCGAATACGATTTTGCAGCCAGTCAGTGGAAAGTATCTGATCGAGCACCAGCATCTTGCCGTTCCAATCATACCCCAATCTCTTAAAATCATATCCCTTCAAAACATACTGTACCTGCGAAGCTGTTAAAAACCCTTCGTTTCTTTTCTCGAAATTAAATTTCCAATCCACTAATGAAATCTTTTCTTCAGGTAGAGAGGTAACAAATTTTGTCAGCTCATTCGTAAACAAGTTCAAATCGTCTTTCTGGCAGATTACACCAGCGATACAATTCTCTTTTCGAAAAAGCAGATTCGTTACCTTGGTCAAATTTGCTTGTATTTCTCCGAACTTTTCATCAAAATTGTTCACCAGATTTGTTACAAACCAATAATATTCAATACCACCAGTTAATTCATCTAACATACCGGCATTACTGAAATAAGAGGTCAGGCGAGTTTTGGTAAAGCCATAACCGTTTTGTTTCACCTCATTATCTAGACGAGATTGATGTCGGGTAAGGACTGTTTTCAGGCGTTCCTTGTCTTCATAACCGGTCCTGTTCACAACCTCTTCTATTAATTCAAACATTTTAGTAAGTTTCTGATTCATTGCTTTGCAGGAAAGAATGAACTTGGGTCTAAATTTATTATCATCTTTGTTTTCCAGAAAGGTATTCAGGGCAGTATTGAAGCCTCCGGTATGGATATTGAGGGCATTACTCAGATCCCCATAGTCATAGTTTTCGGTATTGAGACTGCCCATCATTTCGGTCAATAATGCAGCATAGGGAATTAGCTCCTCCGGGAGTACTCGTATATCAAAATAAAGCCGGGAATAAACAATCTTATTGGTAAAATCCTCATGAAATAATATAGGTATGCCAGATATTTCCTGCATCTGGTAAGTATACCATTTGGCTTCTGGATTAATATCCTGAAGTTCCAGCAAGGGAATTGTGGCAAGTGCCTCAGGAGTATCTTCCCGATGCTGATAGTCGAGCAGATCTTGAGTATCTTTTACCAGAGCATCGAGTTCCGCTTCATTCAGATTCGCCTTATACTTACTGAGTTCCTCAGCAATCTGGGCATTCTTTTCCTTCTCAAGGCCGGGTTCGGGATGCATCACCAGCAACAGTGAGTGATGATTATCAAGTAAATGGTCTCGGATAACTTGTTCCAGATAATCAGTTTCCAGGGCAGTTTTAACCTCGGCCAGGGGTTTTTCGTATTCCAGACCCAGGAAGGGATTATCGGCAAAAAACCAGGTATATATGGCCCTGAAAATATAGGTCAACCCTTTCTGGGCATCATCGCCTTCCCGCAAGCGAAATTCCAGGCGATTGATAACACCTTCTAACATTTCTTTATCCAAACCAGTCTCAACCACATCTCGCATCGTATTCATAACAATATCGCGGAAACGGTCCTTATCAATAGAATTAGCATTCTGTACCAGAATCCGCACGATATTCTGCTGGTTGGAATAAACCGAGGCACTCACATCTTTACCAATACCGGCCTCCTGTAAGGCCAGACGTATAGGCGCGGTCTCATGGTTTACCAGAACATCGGTTAAGACATCAAAAGCTCTGAATAACGCCATATCAGTATGCAAACCGCCAATAAAACTCATGAGAAGATAGGTTTGATTTGTGGTGTCACTATCTTCAACTACGGCGTAGGGTATAGAGATCTCTTTCATCCTCTCGAAAGACGGCTGAAGGGGCATTTCCGGTCGAAATTCGGATCTCTCAAAATCAGTCAGGTACTTCTGGTCTATAAAACTGAGTTCTTTTTCGAGATCGGCATCACCATATAAAAAGATGTAACTGTTACTAGGATGGTAAAAACGACGATGGAAATCCAGAAAATAATTGTAGGTCAGTTTGGGAATCTCGCTGGGATAACCACCTGAATCATGGCCATATCCATTATCGGGGAAGAGATATTTGTACATCCAGTGATCAATCTCTAGAGTAGGATCCGAATACCAGCCTTTCATCTCATTATAAACCACTCCCTTATAAATGATATCCGCCTCCTTATCAGTTAATTCGTGATGCCATCCTTCCTGTTTCAAAATGCGGGGATCTTGGTAAATCAGGGGATAAAAAACCGCATCCAGGTAAACATGCATCAGATTAAAGTAATCTTTCTGGTTCATGCTGGCCACTGGATAGAGGGTGAATTCATTACCAGTAAAGGCATTTAAAAAAGTATTCAATGAACCCTGGTTCAGTACATCGAAGGGACTTTTAACAGGGAAATTCCTGGAGCCATTCAGAACAGAATGTTCCATTATATGTGGAGTACCATAATCGTTTTCCGGAATCGTTTTGAAAGCGATACTGAAGGTTTTATTGGCATCGTCGGCTGCTATTTTAAATAATCGAGCACCACTCTTCAAATGTTCAAAATAGAAACATTCTGCATTCACTTCTTTGACAAACCTCTTTTCTAATAGCTTGAAGCCATAATAGGTTTCGCCAGCCTCAAACCCGGATAGACAGGTTGTTACCCATATGACAATGATTAATAAGGCCATCAACAATTTAAATAGTGAGGTGGTCATCTTTCATGCCCCTTTTTTGGTAGAATTTATTTGTGAGAATTAATTTAATGGTGTCTGATAAATAATGAAAGAAAATTAAGAAATAAGATTTGAGATTCTTGTAGCTATTTCTCTTTATTAAAATTCTAAAATGTCATTCTTGATATATTCCCTAAATTTTGTATATTGATTTTACATTTCGATTACCAGTTGAATAAAAGTGGTAATGATATGAATTAAAGCAGATATTTTTATGTTTTTCATTTGATCCTTACATCTTCCCTGCTTTATTTTAACAAGTGCCTAATGCTCTATCAGATGTGTAATATATAACTCAGTGCTTTTTACCAATAGTGCTATGTTTGGGGCAGGATAATGAAAAAACTCTTCGTAGCGTTTTTCTTAATTTCATTATTTTTATCTGTATCATCAGTCTGGGGATACAAAAGCCTCACACCCGCTCAGGTTTATGGCCGACTGGTGGCGGGCGATACCCTGCTGCTGCTCGATGTAAGGGAAGTTTCAGAATACCGGGCGGGGCATATTGCAGAACCAGCCGGTCAACTGCCAATTACACCAGTGAATATGCCA
>SMTZ1_10007920_pt1 | contig 12398 bp, 5 predicted proteins | sample DeeMarSWOR136_30_FD_25667 | JGI IMG/M metagenome (IMG submission 25667) | reverse complement strand
CGCAAAACAGGCGAGTGCGGCAATCGAGCGGATCGAGCTGTTTCCGGTTCTGTATCCGACGAAGGGGTATTTCAAGTTCTTCCTGGGGCCCGGCGGCGCGTATGGCCGGGGTGCGGTTGTCGTCAAGATCATAACCACCGATGGTGCAATAGGTTGGGGCCAGAGCATCCCTTCGCCGTTGTGGAGTTACGAGACGCTGGATAGTTGCACCAGCGTGCTCAGAGATTATCTGGGCCCGGCTCTGATAGGACACGATCCGTTGGATATTGAAGGGGCGCATAAGGCGCTGGATCGCGCCTTGGCGCCGGGTTTTTCGACGGCCATGCCGATCGCGCGCTCCGGGCTGGATATGGCTTTGCACGATTTAGCCGGGAAAAAACAAAGCCAATCCCTCTGGCAAATGTGGGATCGACCCAAAGGCGGGCCGGTCACGCTGAGCTGGACGGTGAACGCGCGGACGCTCGACGAGGCGGAGGAAGTTATAAATACAGGTTACGAAAGCCGATACAAGAACTTCAATATCAAAGTCGCACCCGATCCGAAGTTCGACGTGGCCCTTGCCAAGCTGGTTCGGCAACGGGCGCCGAAGGGTTTCTTGTGGGCGGATGCCAACGGCGGGTACGACCCGGCCACGGCTTTGCGCGTCGCGCCGAAGCTGGCCGACGCCGGGGTCGATGTGTTCGAGGCGCCGCTGAGACCCAATCGCATTAGCGGGTACCAGGCCCTCAAAAAGCAGGGGGCGCTGCCGATTCTGATGGACGAGGGCGTCGTCTCGCCGGTTGAGCTTACCGAATTTATTCGGCTGAAGATGCTGGATGGCGTGGCGATGAAACCTTGCCGGTGCGGCGGCCTGCTGGCGGCCAGGCGGCAGATCGAAATCCTTTTGAACGAAGGGCTTATGTGGCTGGGCAGCGGCTTGACGGACCCGGATATCGCCATGGCCGCCGCGGTGGGGTTATACAGTGCGTTCGGTCAGGAAAAGCCCGCCGCACTCAACGGCCCACAGTTTCTAACTGCCGATTTGCTTGACACACCACTTTCGATCAAGAACGGTCGCGCTGCCGTGCCGGGCGGTTCCGGCTTGGGCGCCGACGTTGACGAGGCGAAGGTCGTCGATCTGATGAACAAAACAACGAACGCTAAGCGGATTGAGATACGTAAGACAACGTAGAAGCCCGGGCTATAGGGTCATCAGTTCTGCTGGTCGAACGAGACCAGCCGATCTTTTGATATGGCCACGACCTTGAGGCGATTCAAGCCGCCGACCTGCTTGTCGCCAGCACAGTAGGCCAGAAGCAGGCGATCCTTGACGAAAGCTATTGCTGTGTAGCAATACCAGCCGTCTGGGTTGCCCTCGATGATTTGCGATGTGCTCCACGTCGCGCCGTCATCCCTGCTGATGGCCAAACACAGCGGCGTTCGACGGCCAGCCGGGTACGGATGGACGCCCGAATGGTCGTTCCAGAGACAGAGTAAGTCGCCGGTCCAGGGGATACGCTCGATGGAGGCGGGGCTCAGAGGTGAGGCGAGGTTCGACGGTCGGGCTCTCGACCAGGTTTCGCCTTCGTCTTCGGAGAAGCAGATGTATTGGCTGCCGGCGTTGGTCCGCATGAACATCATCAGTCGCCCGTCGTTCAGTTGGGCCACGCCGGGCTCCTGCACGGTAATGCGGCGGCCATCGGGGGCGTAGCCCTTGAATGAATCTCTGCTGCGTCGCCAGGTCTTGCCGTTATCGTCGGAGAGGTAACACATGATCACGCCGGCGGTATCACGGCTCCGGCCGGGGCCTTGATGCCAGGCTACCGGCAAGACCAATCGGCCGCGCCGCAACTGTACGGCACGGTCATTGTTCAGCACATAGTAGCCGACCTCGTCGGTGATACAGACGGTCGGCTGGCTCCAGCTTTGGGCTTCATCGCTCGAAATGCACATCAGAGGGCGGCAATCTTCCCTTGAGGTCTTGCGCAGATAGAACAGAGCAATCTCGCCGCTGGCCAGCCGCAAGAGCGATACGGACATAACATTGAGACCGCCGGGGCGCCGGACTACGATCCTGTCCTTACTCCAGCTCTTGCCGGCGTCTTCCGAAGTGCGCATGGCGAGATCGGCGCTGGCGTGATCGCCGCTGCCGCCCGTAAATCGCGTATAGATCAGGCACAATCGCCCGTCTTTCAACGCAATGATATCCCCCTCAGAGTTCCGGGGATTGTCCTTTGTGGGCTCTATGACTAACAGGGTGTCCGTTTCCGTATCGGCTGCGAGCGCGGGCCATCCGGAAAGCATCACCGCCACCGCTATCAGACATCGTATTGAGACTCTCATCATCGATTCTCCTTCATCTTTCCGGCAGTTCGAAGTATATTGCATTTCTTCGGGATAGCAAGAGGAGGCGGATTTGTTCAAATAAAAGCCCCTGCCGTGCGGAGGGAGAGGAAAAAGCGAGATTCAGCAGGGGCTTGATGACTAGTACTTTATACTTATTATAGACTCTTTTGTGCAGCGGGTCAAATCTTTTTTTCAGAAAAAATCGTCAAAAATTATTTCCTTGAGCACTCTGTGGCCCTCATTGCACGGCAACCTTCAGCACGGCCTTGTGAATTTCTTCGCCCCCCACGAGCGGCGCATGGGCGTCCTGGGGGAAGAAGATCACGAAGGAACCGGCCGGGACTTGCGTCCAGCGTTCAGGTTCGTCCTTGAAGAATCCGATGTCCTTTTCCGCGTCGTAGGGCGTATCGACAAGCTTGCAGTCGGCTGTGGGCCTCCAGCCCATCTCATCCGCCCCGGCGATAACGTATTGAATATCAATATACTTACGATGCGCTTCCAGCTTCGCTTCCGCCCGGCTGCGGCCTGGGCCTTTGCTAATCATGCAGAATATGCGGTCGCCGTCGATTTCATACCGATCGGCTGGCAATTCAGCCAGACCATCCTGCCTCAAAAATGCAAAGGCCCTCTCAAAACGCGGGTGCATGTCGTAGTACTTTTCAGCGTTCTCCAGCCGGTCAAGAATCACGTGGTCTCTGGTCATCTGTTTTTCGGCCTCCTTGTTCGTCGAACAGCCTGTTACGCTCAAAATCGCCGTGCAACTGACGACGACAACTCGTACGCGGCGAGAAACAAGACGTCGATACATGATACCAACTCTCCAAAATCCAATGACTATTGTCGTTTGAGTTCGCAGTCAAATCGAAAGAGCTCTCCGGCGTTTGTTTGAAGAAGCGTGCTCTTATTTCCATAAACCAACACGCAGGCGGAACCTTGCAACGATCGTAGTCGCAGAGAGGTGAGTTTTCCAGACCTCCAGGATAGCGAGACCTCGAAGCCGCCACGGGCTCGAAGTCCCTTCACCCTTCCCGCCAGCCAGGCCTCTGGCAGCGCGGGCAGCAGTTCCAGGATGTACACCCCTTTCCTTTCTTGTCGGTGTGATTGCAGCAGCAGCTCGGCGATGCCGCTCGTAACGCCGAAATTCCCATCGATCTGGAAGGGCGGATGGGCGTCAAACAGATTCGGATAGATCCCACCGCCTCGGTATTCCGTCATGGATGAACCCGTGAGCCTGAGCAGGTTGCCCAGGATCTTGTAGGCATGATCTCCGTCTTTCAATCGGGCCCAAAAGTTCACCTTCCAGCCCATGGACCAGCCGGTTCCCTCGTCGCCACGAAATTCGAGCGATCTCCGTGCCGCCGCAAAGAGGTCCGGCGTCTCTTCTTTCGTAATCTCGTTGCCCGGATACAAGCCCCAGAGATGCGAAACGTGCCGATGTCTGTTTTTCGGATCGTCTTTGTCTTCCAGCCATTCCTGCAGTTGCCCATGGCGTCCGATCTGATTCGGGGCGATGCGCGCACGAAGTTTCTTTAGATGGTCTCTGAATTCCGTGTCGACATCGAGTATTTCCGAAGCGTCGATACAATTGGAGAACAGGTTTCGTATGATCTGGTGGTCCATCGTCGGGCCCATGACCAAGCCGCCGATTTCAGGAGAGTTCGAGGGGCCGGAAATCAGCCACCCCTTGTCATTCCTTGGGTCTTCGATCAGGTAATCCGCAAAGAACGCCGCCGCTCTCTTCATAATTGGATATGCACGGGTCCGCAGGAATTCCTCGTCCAGCGTATACTCGTAGTGCCACCACAAATGTTGGCATAGCCAAGCGCCGCCGGTGACCCAAATGCCGTGATTGGAGGCGTTAATTGGGGCCGTTCCGCGCCAGAGATCGGTGTTGTGGTGGAGCACCCAGCCCCGGCTGTCATAGTGCAGCTTGGCGACCTTCTGCCCGGTCACCGCGCAGTCCTCGATCATGCCGAAAAGGGGCTCGTGGCATTCGGAGAGGTTGCATACCTCCGCCGGCCAGTAGTTCATCTCGGTGTTGATATTAACAGTGTACTTACTGTCCCAAGGAGGAGCCGTGCGATCGTTCCAGAGGCCTTGCAGGTTGGCCGGCTGGGAGCCCGGGCGACTGCACGCGATCATCAGGTATCGGCCGTATTGAAACAGCAGAGCAGCCAATTGCGGATCGCCCCCTTTTCGGAAGTTCAGGATTCGCTCGTCGGTGGGTTTCTTCGCTTGCGGCGTCGTGCCCAGGTCAATGGAGACCCGGCGAAACAGGCGTTGGTGGTCTTCGATGTGTCTTCTTAGCAGCGTTTCATAGTCCCCTTTGACGGAAGACAAAACCGCTTCGCAGCGTGCGGCGGGATCGGCGCTCACATCGGCATAGCTCTTATAACTTGTCGCAGCCGTTAGCACGAGAGTAACGGAATGAACGCCGGTGATGCGAAGCTTACCACCTTCCTGGAAAATGTCGCCGTCGCATGCGTAAACCTTCAAGCGAGATTCAAACGTCAAAATGCTCGGATGATAGACGTCGGAACGGCCCTGCCAATAACCTGAAACCCGGCCTTTCAAGACAAGCGCGTCCGCTTGCGCCACCACCTGAGATTCCCGGTGCGGTGAGGTCAAAGAGACCACGAGATTCAACTGCTTCGGTTTGGCGCACTCTAAATGAATCACCAGGACCTGATCGGGATAGCTGGAGAAGATGGATCGCGTACAAATCACTCCGTCTTTCTTGTATCGTACCGAGGCCACGGCCGTGTCGAGATTCAACTCACGCTGATAGTCTGTCGATTTCTCTAATCCCTCGAATTCGATCCAGATATCCCCAAACGGCTGGTACCGCTCCTGCCTGAGCGGAACGCTCATAAATGTTTGTCCGGCGAGCCTCTCCGCCTCGCGCTGCTTTCCCTGGAAGAGCAATTCGCGGATTTGAGGCAGATATTCGTACGCCCCGGCATGAGAATAGTCGTGCGGGATGCCGGTCCACAGCGAATCTTCATTGAATTGGATGTGCTCTTTCCGGACATCGCCGAAGATCATACCCCCCAAACGGCCATTACCGACGGGAAGGGCCTCCGTCCATTGGCTCGCCGGGCTGTCATACCAAAGACGCACCGGCTCTGAATGTGCACCCGCTACGTCTTCTCCGGCCTCTGCGGGCAGAGACAATATCAATAGAGACATCAGGGCAATAGACAACGTCAGGGACGTGTTAGGCCGGACGTTCATTCCTGTCGTGCCTGCCTTACGATGGACCATAGTCGGCTCCCACTGTTCTACACGAGCGTTTCCCGTTGGTGTTCCAATCTTATGGCGGATCTGGGTATTGGTCAAGGACATTCATTCTTTCCGATGGGTTGCCCAGCGCCCAAGAACGTGCAGACCTCGCCGCAATCCACGCAGACCTCCATAGGCTGCATGTCGAGAAGTCGCGGGGGAGATCATTTTGGGAAGGAGAACGGCTTTCAGTCGGCTTCGTAGGCCCGCCTCACTTCGTCCGCGATGATTTCCATGCCGGCGGAAAAAGTCTTCGTGTCCCGTGAATAGTTGACGCGAATGCATTCATCCTTATGCCGCCACTTTTCCTTGAGTCCGGGGAAGAAATAGTGGCCCGAGACAACCAAGACACCTCTTTCTTTCAGCCGCCGATAGAGCTCCATACATGTGATCGGAAGCCCCGGGAACCAGAGCCAGAGAAAGAACGTTCCTTCGGGTTTGTGGACATGGAAGTCGATTCCCTGCAATGCTTTGAATGCCTGTTCCAAAGCAATCTGTGCCTTCTTTTGATAGAACGGCCTGATCGCGCTCTGACTAAGAGTGATGATTTCACCGCTTCTGACCAGGTTCGTCGCCATGGCGGCCCCCATGCTCCCGGGAGCGAGGCTCATCACGGCGTTCATCCTGGCGATCAGCGCAATGACTTCTTCGTTGGCGACAACAATCCCTGTGCGTACAGCCGGCAGGCCAAGCTTCGAAAGGCTCAGACAGAAGATCGTATGCTCGTTCCACAGCGCTCCGGCTTCCGTAAACATAATGTTTGGAAATGGCGCGCCATACGCGCTATCCACAATCAGTGGAATGTCATGCGCACGGGCCAGCTCGCCCAGTCTTGCGATCTCAGCGTCCGTCAAGACATTGCCGGTGGGATTTGTCGGCCTGGATACGCAGATGGCGCCAATTTCGTCGGTGATGCTGATCCGGTCAAAATCAACGTGATATTTGAAGATATGGTCATTTGTATGCTCGATCCGCGGCTTGTTGGCAACAAACAGATCGTCCGTCAGACCGACGTCACAATACCCGATATACTCCGGGGCGAGTGGAAACAGTATCTTTCTGGTAACTCCGTCTTCAAAGACGCCGGCAAAGAGGTTGAACAGGATGAAGAACGCCGTCTGGCTGCCGTTCGTCAAAGCGACGTTCCCCGATTGTATGTCCCAGCCCAGCTCGCGTCTGAGCAAGGCGGTGACGGCCTCAGCAAATGCCTTATGGCCTCCGGGTGGATCGTACGCTCCGATGGTTCGTTCAAACTCGCGGCCGTCGCGTAGAAGCATCATCATGCTCTCTCGGAACGATGCCTCGACTTTGGGTATGTGCGCGGGATTTCCTCCGCCGAGCATCAGAATGTCCTCACGGCCTGAGAGGGCATCGCCCAAGTCCTCCATGAGCCGGCCAATGCCGGATGTCGCCGCGATCCTTCGACCGAATCTGGATACTTTCATCGCTGCTACACCTCAACAGAACAACGCGGCCCCAGGAAATGAAGCCATCTGGCCATCGTCCTGGATTTCAGTATAGCCGAGGCGGCCCTACCGTAAAGCGCCAACTGCCGTCGATAGAACCCCGCGCGCTCCGTTACCTGTTCGGCCGCAATCCTGTCGGTCTTGAAATCCACAATGACCAGGCCCTCCGGCGTTCGGACCAACAGATCGATTATGCCTTGAACGATAATCGTATCTCGCATCTCGTGTCTCGTATCTCGCGCTGGCGATAGACCTTCCCATCCAGATGTAGGTAGTGCAAAAGTGAACGGCCATTCGCGCCAGATGGAATTTGAAGAATGAGCCGCCAATCGGCCCAGATCGGTCTGGAAGAAGGCGAGGATTGATTCTGTGTCGATGTGCTCGGCGACAACTGCGGCTATGGCATTTTCGGATAACAGTCTTTCTGTCGCTTGTTCAATCGCCTCCGACGTTATGGGCCTGGTCAAATCGAGCTCAGAGATCACTAAGTGCGTGGCCGTACCGATGAGCCGGGCCGCGACGGGCTTGCCTAAGTCCGGCTCCATCGTCATGACAGCGCTCGGCTGACGTTCCAGGGCCTGGGAGAAATCGAACTTCACATATTCATCGTGAGTATGCGTCAATTGCGTGACCGAGCTTTTCGCCGGTAGGCAACAGGCCTCGCTGAATCCATAACGCCAGGTCAAAGATTCCTTTATCTGTGCAAGGAGACGTAACCGCTTGCGTTTTGAGCGTGAATTCTTCAGACTATCTGGACGTCGCGCAGACCTTCGGGACCTTAGCCCCATGACAAACTCGGAGAGCCGCTTTATGTCCGCTTGTGTGTGGAGTTCGAACCCGAACAGGTCGCCGCTGGTCGCCCGCTCCGCCAAGTCCGTTTCAAGAGCCTCATGCAGGACCTTTTGCTCGGAAAGCGCATAGAGAATCCATTCCAGCGGGCTCCGGCAGGCACGAAGCTCCCAGTCGGGGATCGGCCCGCCGCGCATGAAGAATCCCTTTTCGATAATCGCCTTGCATTTCTTCCGCTTCTCCGATGCCGTCAGAATAAGCCTGTCTCTGGCCCGCGTGGTCGCCACGTAGAGAATTCGCATCTCTTCGGCCAGCGCCGTCGCTCGCTTTTGCTCTGCAATGACCTCATGCGCGAGCGAGCTGACCTTGCTGTTCGATTGACGGTCGATAACCTGCAGACCGAGCGTATCATTCACATCGGCAAGACAATCCGCCTGGACATCCCGCATGTTGAAGGCGCTCTCCAGCTCCGCCAAGAAAACGACCGGGAACTCAAGCCCCTTGCTCTTGTGGACGCTCAAGATACGAACGGCATTGCCCGCCGAGGCTTCCGGCTCGGCCGGCGCCCAGTCCTGCCCCGCCGCCTGGAGCTTCTCGATGAATTCGACAAAACGCGTCAGTGACGGTACGCCGGCACTGCTGGCGAAGCCCTCGAACTGGATGGCCCGGTCGTGGAGCTTGAGAAGATTGGCTCGGCGCGCCTGGCCGTTCGGCAGGGCCGAGACGAAGGACAGAAAGCCCGTTTCCCGATAGATCCGCCAGATCACATCCGCTATGTTGCCCCGCCGGGCCTGCGTTCGCCAATGTTCGATCCGAGCCAGTACTGCCTTGAGCTGCTCGGCCAGTTCGTCGCCGCCGGAGCGGCTGTACTGGAGCACACGGTCGTAGTAGCTCGTGCGCTGCGGAACCGTTCGGTTGTGTATCCGAATTCTCGCCAGTTCGCTGTCGCTTATTTTGAAAAATGGACTTCTCAGAACGGCCGCCAGCTCGACGTCACGCTGAGGGTTGTCCAGGACTTTCAACAGGCACAGCATGTCGCTAATTTCCGTGGCCTCGAAATACCCCGCTGTGGCCTGGCAACTAACGGGCACGCCGGCCAACCTTAACACTTCGACATAATCGCTGGCCTTCTTGGCTAACGAACGCATCAGAACCACAACATCACGATAGTCAACATCCCGCAGGCATCCGTGCTGCTTGTCATATATTTGAAACTCCGGCTTTCCCGTATCTGCCCCGACCATTTGCCTGATACGCCGGGCAATCATGGCCGCCTGACGCCGGCGAGCCGTAACAAGGCTTGTCTCGTCCTGCACATCTTCTTGCGTATCTTCGGCCTCTGCCTTTTCTTCGTCCAGTATATGAAATTCAATGATACTCTCATTGCTGCGCGATGTCTGAGATATACACTCACGGGCAAGCCCCGGACTCAACTTAGCAGACTCATCGTAGTCAATCTTCGAGAAAGAAGCGGTCATGATACGTGAGAATATCGCGTTGACGAAATCGAGTATGGCTTCAACCGACCGGAAGTTCACGTTCAGGTCAACACGCAGCCCGCCTGAGCCCCCCGCCGGATCGAGCGAGGCACGTCTTAGCCGGTCGAGGAAGATGTCCGGCTGGGCCCCTCGAAAGGCGTAAATGCTTTGTTTGCTGTCACCAACTCCTAAAATGTTGCCGCCAGCGCCAAGCAACTTAAGTATCCGCTGCTGAACGGCGTTGATATCCTGATATTCATCAACAAAAATGTGTCTGTATCTCTGTCGAAGCGCCAAAGCCGTCTCGGAAGGTGAAGGTTCATCGTCCGACGAAGCGTCGCCTGTCAAGAGTCTCAAAGCATAATGCTCGAGGTCGGCAAAATCCAGGCAGTTGATCGCCCGCTTGGCCTGACCGTAGAGCTGGTCGTACTTCCTGACCAGTTCGATGAGTACCATCGTCTGCAATTCAACCGAGTCACCGAGCCTGTCAAGATAATCGGGATTGACGGTCGCAAGCTGAGAAAGCTCCGTGAAGGAATCCATGGCCTTCTTGGCGGTACTCTGAACAAGTGCGGCGATCGGATCGGGCAATCCCTTGGGCCTCTGTGTGGCCGGCTTGTGGAAATCCCTTATCGCCTCAGCACACGTGTCCCAGTCACCGGCTTTCAGAATCTCGGCGCATCGTTCCACAGGCTCGACGTGGCTTTTCTGAAGCTTTTCGCTCCAGCCGGCATCGCCGCCCTCACTTTTGCAGAGTTTTCGCACGTGATTAAGCTGACTCAGAACATTCTGTAGCCTGGCGGCAACAATTTGCTTCTGCTTGTCCCCAAGCCCGGAGGTCAGCGGATTGGTGACTTGCGCAAGCCGGCCCGCCCTTTCGTACCAGTCCTCCCTCGAGACAACGCCGTCCAGAAAATCGCTCAATTCCGTTATCCTTCTCAGAAAACCATCGGTCGTCCACAAGTCCCGGCGATACAAGAGTCTCTCGAGAGCCATCCGGATGTCGCTCTGCTGCCAGGCCCAGTCGATGGTCCTGTCGAGAACCTCCGATTTGAGCAGCCCCTGTTCGTCGCCGTCAATCACGCTGAAGGTAGGATCCAGATCGAGCTCGTAAAAGTGTTCCGTGATGAGGCGTTTGCAGAAAGAATGTATCGTACTAATGTCGGCGCCTTGCAGCAGCTGGCGGCGGAGGTGGCCGTCGCGCTTCTCCAAAAATGCATCTCTTAGCCGCTCAGCGATCCGCGAACGCATCTGCTCGGCCGCGGCCTCGGTAAAGGTCAATACTAGTACATTGCGAACATCGGGGCATATCGCCTTATCTGATACGATACTGACGCATCGTCCCGACAGGACGGCGGTTTTGCCGGTTCCGGCTGAGGCGGTCACCAGAACGTCACTGCCCCGAGCGTCAATCGCCCGCTTCTGCTGCTCGGTCCATTCAATCCGCTTCTCAGGCATTGCCCGCGCCCATCCTCTCAAGGACCTGGAGTTTGCTCAGGGACTCCAGGAAATTGTACTCATTGATCTGCCAATCGAACCGGCAGACGGGCTTATATTTGCAGTAGCTGCACGGTGAGATATTATTCAAACGATACGGCCTGATGCCGATTTCACCCGAAGCCATTTCCTCTGCCAACTGGACGATCTTCGCCTCGGCAAATCGCAATATGTGTTCAAACACTTCCGGCTGAAGCGCTCCGCTCCAGACGGCTTTACCGTATTGGTCGCCCTTCCTGGTCACGAAGAAGTTGTAGAATCTGTTGCTGTCCGAACGATCAAGCTCCCGAAAGAAATTTCCGTTGAATATCCCTTTTGCTTTATGATTGAAACGCCCTGCTTTGTCCAATACGTCAGCGAATGTGGCTTTTTTCGGGCTGACTTCGATTGGCATGTAAAATGCCCCGACAACCTCTTCTGTTTTTGTGTTGGCTGTGCTGCGAACAGCCAACATATAAATCGGAAGCTGCATATCCAGACCGTGGTAAAACTTGGACCAGCCGAAGGACGTATCTTTTCGCTTGTAGTCGAAGACAACCGCAATCTCTTCGCCGTCCACACGGGCAACATCCAGCCGGTCGATCTTGCCGTCCAAGGACAGCACGCGATTGTCTCCGAGCACAAACTCACTGGCGCCGAGCGTCTCACGCGCGTTTTTAACCTGGCCGAACGCCACTTCAGACAGCTCCGGCCTGAAACTGCCGGCCCGCACCATTTGTGCAATTGCCTGAACGCAATCTTCAAGAATCTCGCCGGCAGAATTAACAATGAACTCATTGTAACCCCGCCGACCCACGAAGTTCGATATGAAAGCATTTCCCTTGATGAACTCCTGCGTTTCTTCTCGCAGAAAGGCCAAAAGCTCTCCATCATCAATCGATGCAAAATCCTTTCCTTCCGCATTGAGTCGCTTCAACAGGGCATCCAGAACGCGGTGATAAAAATCGCCCAGGTCCAACGGCTCAAACTTGAACTCCTCCCGCTCTCTCAGTTCCAGCACATATCGGGCAAAATGCTGATATGGACACGCGGCAAAGGTACTCAATCGCGTCGCCGAGCTTTGTATCCGCCGGCCGAAAAGTGCCTCAGCCACGTCGGCATCCAGCTCGGCACGGTTGTCATAGCGGACAGCGGAGAGAATATGCGAGCCCAAGTCGGCAAGTTCATCGTCCGAGCAGATGTCGTCCAATAGCCCACTGTATTGGTTGCCGTCATCAGCTTGCAGTCCGAGGCTGTCTCTGCCAAGCCGGCTGCAAAGCACATCCGCAAGCTCGGTCTCGGTTTGAACCGTCTTGACATCCGCCTGCCAGGCCGCGATGGATTCTTCGTTCAGATCGTCAAACAACGATTGAAGATCATCGACAAACTGGGAGCGCGGAACCGCCGCCCCCTTGTCATCCGCCGATGGATACGTGACGCACAGAAACTCCGAAGGCCGGGTGAATGCGATGTATGCCAGGTACTGCCGTTCGGTCAGGCTCTGGCTTGCACCGGCTGCCAATAAGAAATTCGCGGACTCGGCGGCATCGCGGTCCTCGTCGGTCAATATGCTGTCCTGGAC
>SMTZ1_10005831_pt1 | contig 12398 bp, 6 predicted proteins | sample DeeMarSWOR136_30_FD_25667 | JGI IMG/M metagenome (IMG submission 25667) | reverse complement strand
TCGCACCATCGGATTTTTCCCGCCTGCTTTGGGATAGCGTTGTGTGATGACTGCTGGCACGTTAGGCTTGAAGTCAACATAATGCATTACACTCACCAACGATTCATCCGTTTGTAGATAAGCAATAGCCTTAGAATCCTCTGACCACCAGAAGCCGATATCCTGACGCCCAAAAATCTCTTCCCAATAGACCCAGGACAGCGTTCCATTTAGCATTGTTTCAGAGCCATCTGTTGTCAGACGCTTTTCAATTTTCTCTTTAATGTTATAAACATACAAATCATTTTCCCTGATAAAGGCGAGCATTTCTCCATTGGGTGAGAAATTAACCGATTGTTCTTCCTCCTCAGTTTCGGTGATTCGTTCAAATTCTGCACTACTTATATTAAGCAAGAAAATATCGCCCATCAAAATATACACGGCTGTTCCGCTATTTCCATCGAAAGAATCTGGGAAATACAAAGTTGAAGGTGCTTGCTGTTCACCGAGTAATTGTTTCATGTTCGATAGCGCCTTTTCCCGATCAAGCATTGTATTACGCTTGCCAGTGTTCGGATTCAATTTCTCAAATGTCCGCTCAGAATCTGGTCTGGAATAATCAAATAAAATCAATGTACCATCTTTTAACCAGAAGAATGATGGTAAGGCAGTAACCTCCCTTCGTTCTTTGCTGTAAATCCATTCGACCGTGAGTTGCTCTTTTTCTTGAGAAAAGGAGAAATAAGGTATTAGAAAATAAAGAACTAATAGAATCAGAAAAAAGATTTTTAGGGATTGATTTCTCATTGCTGCAACTTATCCTTTGTAGTTAAAAAATTTCAAGAAGTTACAATGAAGCGATTTTTAGATTTGAGACGAAAAAAAGTCAAAATTGTTCCGTTTTTTCCTTCTCATTTCTCCCAAAAGTTTTCAACCATTAATAATGCTTGACTTTCAAATAATATTTTTGTAAACTTTTTCAAATTGATAAAACAACTATTAAGTTAAAAAAGGAGAAAATCGTATGAAGCAGATGTTTCTTACTTTTATTACGCAAATGTTGGCAGTTTTTATCGCTATATCTATCGTTAATGCCCAGGTCGACTGGCGATTTGGATTGGAATGGAGTGAGGGAACACTATTAGGCTGGAACGATCCAGTCCTCGAAAAACTGCTAACTAAATTGGAAAAGCTTGGTACTGCAGGAGGCATTAATGTCAATGGTCAAGGAAGCTGGGCAATAATGCAAAGCAGTCCATCTGCGGAAATCAACTGGGGGCAAAACGATGCCATTGTCAAGCTATTTGGATGTTACGGTTTTTCATTGACCTGGTATTTAAACTGCAATGCGCCCTGGGCATTCCCCAATAAACCGCAATGCCAGCCAGAAACGCTTCAAACACCATTTGGCAATCTTTTATTTTATAAAAACTGTGCGCCAGAACCAGAGTTCGAACCGCACTGGATAAATTATGTCAAAACCATTGTCGAGCGTTACGATGGCGATGGCATCGATGATATGCCGGGGCTGGTTATTCCTGTTCAGTTTTACATTCTGCCCGGAGAAATCAAGTTTGGCATCAGCAGTACCGGTGATGAAGAACAGGGTCCCTTCTGGTACGACTCGATTGATGGGCTGCTGCGAGTTCACCGTATGACCCATACTGCCGTGCACGAAGCAGATCCGGGTGGATTATCCAGAGTCGTTTCCAGTGGTGCTGTATTTTGGGACCTGTTTGCCGATTTTCCTGACCATCCACAATTTGACCCGCCAGATTCTAACAGTACCATCCAGCGACGACTGCGCGGGGAAAATTATCGCAGCAGCACTTACACCGCTGGCTGGGATAGTATTAAAAAAATGCTGGATAGCTTTGGTAATGATGCGGATGGTATCGAATGCGATTACATCGGCTGGCACCCCCATTTTAACTGGCGAGTCATCGATCAGGAGTTCGCCTTAATCCATCACCATGCCGGGGACAAACCGATTTACGTGGATGATATGTGGAGCAATATTTTTAGCTCCGGTTATTATTTGGGCATCAGCATTCCTGGTGGAGCACAATTCCATGCTCAACCCTGGCCACCTTCCAACACCGATTGGATAAAAGCAATTGAAGGAGATTTTCCCAACGCTCTTTTTGCATCCAATGATCCTTATCACGAGCTGTACACAGGATTGTTCAACAAGGACTCGGTGATTACCGCCTGGTATTATGCCACTGGTGCTCGAAACCTGGTCAAATCATTTGTCTCAGCTTTTGGCGAGGGCGCTGAACGCGCCTCTTTTTCAGGAACCAATGATGCGCCCGAATTGCGAAACTGGAGATGGGGAAGCGGTGGATGGATCAATCTAACCGATACTCGCCAGGTTAACTATGCGGAAAAACCACAATATTACACGTATAAACTGCTAATCGAAAAGCTGAACGATTTCACCACAGTATCCGAGGTTCCTGCAAGCAACAATCCGCTTACACGAGTCTACAAATTTGATCGTCTCGCTGGCTCAATTTATGTTTTGTGGAGTGAAACTGGTGATGCTCCACCGGATCTCGATTACCGCATCCCCACCGGCGAAACCGTGACTTTCAAAGTTGAAAGCGATACCTTGTTACTAACTCATATCATTACCGATACTGCCAATACGATACCAGGGATTGAAACGCTCATTGCTGAAAATCGAGAGGTCAACATTAAATTGGGTTATGAGCCGATTTTTTTAGAACCGATTTTACCAGTTGATGTGAAAATAGCCGATCATTCTGTGCTGCCATCTTCCTTTGTAATGGAGCAGAATTATCCTAATCCGTTCAATCCCGCGACGACCTTCGAGTTTGTGCTCCCCAAATCCGCTTTCGTCACGCTCAAGGTTTACAACCTGCTGGGCGAAGAAGTTGCCACACTGGTTGCGGAACAAAGAACGGCTGGAATTCACAAATTGAATTGGGAAGCCAGGGGATTGGCAAGTGGGGTGTATCTGTATCGGCTGGAGGCGGGTAGTTTTATACAGACAAAGAAACTGATTTTGATGCGATAATTAGCGAAAGCTGGACTCCAACTCGGAGTTGGAGTCCAGCTTATTAATCTGCTGATTCTTACCGCTTTTTGTTTTGCTACGAATGCTACCTTTCTCATTTTGAAAAAACAATAAATTCTCAATCCCATCAAGACACTTGACTTTGAACAAAGATTTTCATAAATTCAGGATGTATGATTTATCCGTGGATTTCAGATTGATTATTTTATAAACAGAATCAATTGCTTGGAGGTTATCCCTATGAAACATGCCTTCAATAATATTAGTTTGATCTGCATCTTAGTGTTTATCATCCCGTTATTTTCTTCCTCGCTCGTGTTATTAAACCAACAGCAAAAGCAACAATCAATCACTCAAACTACGCCAGTATTCCCAAAGATTGATGAAGAAATCTTCAACCCATCGAACTGGATTGTCCGTGGCGGCTATTGGGATTTCTCCGATAAAATTATCTTCTCTCAAGGTTATCGAGGTGGAAATACGGCTTATTATAGAAAAAGAAATTTTAAAAATTTTACCTTTGAAATCAAAATGATGAAAATCTCTGAGGATGGTCCTTTTGGTATGGTCTTTCGTTACGATGTATCAAATGATGAAGGGTACATTTTTGGACTTCACCCCCACGGCGGATATCACGTCTCAAAATTTAATGGACCAGGTAGTATTTATTTAGAAAGAGGTGCCTCAGCATTCATCAACGAGGAAATGAACGCCTGGAATACGTTGAAAATCGTTGTTACTGGGGATAGATTCCATTGCTATATCAATGGAAGTCTTATCAAATCAGTGAGAGATAATACATATTCAGTTGGCAAGGTAGGATTATTTAATAGCGGTGATCCCCGTCAGATCGCTAAATTTGAAGTCATCGCTCTGCTGGAGCATTAGGATTAATCTATTAAGCGAGACTAATTTTCAGAAATAAATATTTGAATAAATATATGTGGTCGCATAACAAATTTCATTTCATTATAGCTATCACTTGCTTCCTGGCAATATTACACGCTACGAATCCATTGTTATTCGCGCAAGTTGATAAAATCGTCTTTGAACATATTAATACCGTTGTCACTCCATACCGCCTGCTCCAGGACCATTATGGATTTATCTGGTTTGGTTCACAATACGATGGATTGTACTGCTATGATGGCTATGATTTTTTAAGTTATCGGCATAATCCTGGTGATGAAAACTCACTATCAGAAAACTCGGTGCGCGCATTAACGGAGGATGGTGACGGTAATCTCTGGATCGGAACAATTAATGGATTGAATAAACTCCACCGCGCCACAGGAAAAATTCAGCGTTTCTTACATGATCCATCCCGTCCTGATTCTCCGAGTCACAATTATATAACCGCTATTTATATCGACAGAACTGGCGATATCTGGTTTGGAACACAGGAAGGAGGATTGAATGAGGCAGTAGTTCTCAAAAGTAAAAAAGATGGCAGCGATAGCCTGGTTTGCCAACATTATGTTCATGATCAAGACAATTCCAGCAGCATCAGTCATAGCAATGTAAAAGCAATATGGGAGCACTCGCATGATGAAAAAAGCCTCTGGGTTGGCACAGCTTTTGGTTTGAATCGATTAGATAAAAAGACTAAAAAATTTACTCGCTATGTTCATAATCCAAACGATTCGACCAGCCTTGCTCATAATGAAGTCTGGTCGATTCATGAGGATAGTAGCGGCGCGCTCTGGTTTGGGACTGGCGCTGGTATATTAAGTCGATTATTAACTAAGGATTTTCTTAAAATCAGGTTTAAAAATTATGATCCTGGCATCAATAAAGGGATTGTTACAATAGCCAGTGATCAGTCTGGCAATTTATGGATGGGGGATAACTACGGTCAGGGGCTTTTTCGGTTTAATCCGCGTCTGACGAATGGCAAGATCACCAACTTTACTCACGACGATAACGATCCCTATAGTCTCGGGCATAATGGCGTCTATTCTGTTATTGTCGATAAAGCTGGGGCGCTATGGATTGGAAGAATGGATGGTATTGATAGATATGATCGCCAGCAGAAAAAATTCCACCATATTTCGATCGAGCCGCCTCCCCAAAGATGGACGGTGGACATAACTTCTTTCTGTGAAGATCATCTCGGCTTTGTTTGGATTGGGTCTTTTGGAAAGGGAATATTTAGGCTCGATCTCCGGAGTGGGAAAATGACCAATTATAATCATTTACCCGATGATCCAAATAGTCTATGTTGTCAGTGGGTATTAACTGTTTATGAAGATTCCGATGGAACATTATGGATCGGGACGACCAATGGATTGGATCGGTTTGATCGGAGAACTGAAATCTTTCATCACTTTCATGACAATCCTTCAGAACCAGACAATCCAAATGCATTGCTCTGCGATCATATTTATACACTATATGAAGATAAACATGGTGGATTCTGGATTTCATCGCCGCGAGGCCTGAGCAAATTAGATCGATCTACGGGGCGATTCACTCACTATTTAAACGATGCTGAGAATCAAATTGGGCTGGCAGGATATTGTATTGGCGTCATTTATGAAAGTCCGGATCTGGATAGTATTTTATGGATCGGCGCCAAAGGATTATTTAAATTCCATCTAAGAACAGGCAAGCTTTCTCGATATTATCATGATCCCGAAAATCCCAATAGCTGGATAGATCAGTTAGTTTTCGGTATCCAGCAAGATAACACCGGGAACCTCTGGGTCGCTACCGCAGACGGACTCTATTGCTTACGCACCGATAAAACAGTAGCGCGATTCACTGTGAAAGATGGTCTGCCCAGCAATCTGATCTTTGGTATTCTGCAAGACGATGACGGCTTGCTCTGGATAAACACCTATAAAGGATTAGTTCGATGGAATACACGGATACAGGATTTTCGACGCTACGAAATGAGAGAGGGATTTATTAAAAATGAATTTACAATGGGCGCGTATGCAAAAGGCAAAAGTGGCTACTTATTTTTTGGACAGTTGAATGGCTTCAAAATGTTTCATCCCCGGGAAATCAAAGATAATCCTCACCAACCTCCTGTTTGGATCACTAATTTTCGAGTTTTTGATCAGCCTATTGAATTTGACGTGCCAATCCCTGATCTCAAAGAAATCCATCTCTCATACCAACAAAATTTCTTTACTTTTGATTATGTGGCGCTGAATTATACTGAGAGTTTGAAAAATCAGTATGCCTATATGCTCGAAGGTGTTGATCCAGATTGGGTCAATTCTGATACGCGTCGCTCTGCCAGTTATACCAATGTGTCTCCTGGAAAATATGTTTTCAAAGTCAAAGCCGCTAATAACGATGGCATCTGGAATGAACAAGGTACTTCAGTGCGAATCATCATTATCCCGCCATGGTGGCGAACAAGATGGGCATACGCTCTTTATGCACTCATCCTGGGTTCAATTGTAGTCGGTCTCTGGCGATTTCAAGTCAGAAGAATCCAGATTAGGAATGAATTAAAAATGAAAAGCTTTGAAACTCAGAAACTGCAAGAAATCGACAGCTTGAAATCCCGCTTTTTTGCCAATATCTCCCATGAATTCCGCACGCCGTTGACCTTGATTTTGGGCCCTATCAGCAAAATGTTCGAAAAAGCGAAAGATCAGGAGACAAAGCAGGAACTGAATATGATGCAACGCAACGCCCAGCGATTACAGCGGCTGATCAATCAGTTGCTCGATCTCTCCAAAATAGAAGCGGGAAAAATGACGCTGCAAGCAAGACCCGAAAATATCGTGGCATTGCTCAATCGCATCGTCCAGTCCTTTGAATCCCAGGCGAAATTGAAAGGGATTGAATTGAAATTTCAGTCGGCACAGGATTATATTATTGCCTATATTGATCAGGATAAAATTGAGAATATTTTTTATAATCTGCTGTCCAATGCTTTGAAGTTTACACCAGAGGGTGGAATTGTCTCTTGTAAAATTCAATTCGTAAATCTAAAATCTAAAATCGTCATTTCAGTTACTGACACTGGCATCGGCATACCGCCCGACCGTCTCGACAAAATCTTCAACCGATTCTATCAAGTTGATGATTCCTACACCCGTGAACACGAGGGCTCTGGCATCGGACTGGCATTAACCAAAGAGCTGGTGGATTTGCATCATGGAAAAATTGTAGTCCAGAGTGAGCTGAACAAAGGCACTACGTTCACAGTTTATCTTCCGCTGGAAAAAGCACATCTGAAGCCGGAAGAAATTGTAGCTGAGACGCTTGTTGAAGAAATCAAGCCAGAAATCTCTAAACTCGAATTTGAAGAACCTCCCGAAGGTTCTAAATCCGCCAGGTCGGATCTTCGTCCTTCGAGAGGTTTACCTGAACCTTACTACCGAAAGGCACTGCCCATCGTTCTGATTGTCGAAGATAACCGCGACATGCGAAGCTACATGCAGGACTGCCTTGCCAGCGATTATCGGGTCATCGAAGCCGTAGATGGCGAAGATGGATTGCACCGAGCCATCGACAAAATCCCGGACTTGATCATCAGCGATGTAATGATGCCCAAAATGGATGGCTTTGAGCTATGTGGCAGACTGAAATCCGATGAACGCACCAGCCATATTCCAATTATTCTCCTAACCGCCCGCGCCTCGGCTGAAAGTAAGATCAAAGGCTTGGAGCTCGGTGCCGATGATTACTTGATCAAGCCGTTTGACAGAACTGAACTGTTGGTACGGGCGAAAAATTTAACTGAACAGCGTCGCAAGCTCCGGGAGAAATTCAGTCGCGATATCTTCCTCCATCCCTCCGAAATAGCGGTATCCTCTTATGACCAGCGATTTCTCCGGCGTGCCATGGAGATTATCGAACAACATTTGTCGAACCCAGATTTCGATATTACAACCCTCACCAGGGAGGTGGGCATGAGCCGCATGCAACTCCACCGCAAATTGCTTGCTTTGACCAATAAGTCAGCAAATAACTTTATCCGTTCGCTTCGCTTGAAACGGGCGGCAGAGTTGTTGCGCCAGCATTATGGGAACGTGGCACAAATCGCCTATGAAGTCGGTTTCAATAATCCTTCCTATTTTGCCGAATGTTTTCGAAAGCAGTTTGGGAAGCTACCGTCAGAATACAAAATAGAATCATAACAAACTTGTTTGAATTTTATCTTGACTTTAAAATGAAAATAGCCTATATTTTTAATGACTATGATTTCAGGAGAAACGATTATGCATGAAGAATTAACTGCTGTATTTCAAAAATCACCCTATGGTTTTATTGGTTACGTACAGGAACTTCCTGGCGCCAATAGCCAGGGGAAAACGTTGGAAGAAACAAAAAAGAATCTGATTGAAGCGATACATTTGGTGCTGGACGCGAATCGGCTGCTTGCCGAAGAAGAACTTTCAGGGCGGGAGCATTTTAAAGAAGCATTGGGGACGATCATGGTATGAAGCGCGGCGATTTAATCCGACATATCGAATCTTTTGGATGCGAATTGCTGCGTGAAGGTGGAAATCATACGGTTTATGTGAACCGGCCTGAAAAAAAGGTTTCAACCATTCCTCGACATCGCGAAATTGATAATAATCTATGTCGAAAGATTTGCAAGGATCTTGGCATTCCCCGACCATAAAAGCTCGCGACAGGAGGATCGCCCCAATAACCTACGAAGTCGGCTTCAATAGTCCATCATATTTTGCGGAATGCTTTCGAAACAGTTTGTGAAATTGCCTTCGGAATATCTTGCTAAGAGCACTTGATTTTAAATACGCTTGAGTTGACGTGGATTTAAAACCAAATCTCAACTCTCTAAATTATCGGTAATATGGAAAAATTGCTCATGATAAAGTTGTGCATACAATCCCCCCTGTTCCAACAATTGTCGATGAGTGCCAATTTCTTCAATGTTACCTTTGTTGAGCACAAAAATTCGATCAGCATTAATAACCGTTGATAGTCGATGCGCAATAATGATTGATGTTCGATTTTTTAATAACACTTTTAGTGCTTCCTGAATCAGATGTTCGGATTTTGAATCCAGGGCAGAAGTGGCTTCGTCCAGGATGAGAATTTTTGGATTTTTCAAAAACGCCCGGGCAATCGCCAGCCGTTGCCGTTGTCCGCCAGAAAGATTCGCGCCACGTTCACCAATTTCGGTCCACAGTCCCTCACTCAAATTTTCAACAAATTCCAAAGCATTTGCTGCAATGAGAGCCTGTTCAATTTGTTCCGGAGTCGCTTTCGGATTAGCTAACAATAAATTCTCGCGTACCGTACCTGAAAAGAAAATCGTATCTTGACTAACGATGCCAATATGTGATCGAAGGCTTTTCAATTTAATGGATCGCAAGTCATTTCCATCCAGACGAATAGTGCCGGAACGTGGATCAAAAAATCGTGGGACCAAATTTGCCAATGTCGATTTACCTGATCCACTGGGACCAACAAATGCAATTGATTCACCTGAATAAATTTCGAACGAAATATTCTCAAGAATTGGATTGTTCGGTTCATATTCAAATAGCACATTATCAAATTGAATATTGCCCTGAATTGAATCAATAGATATCGCATCGGGCTGTTCAACCACATGGGCTTTGTTATCGAAATATTCAAATATTCGCTCAATGGCTGCAAGTGAATTGGCCAGTACAACGTTTAAATCTGATAATCGTTGTAGCGGTGCATAAAACATTCCCAAGTAGAGTAAATATTGGGTTAACTCCCCAACAGTCAGATGGTTGTGCATAATTTCATTTGCACCATACCAGAGAACCAAAGCCGGTGCTGATAGAATAACCAGCCCAACCATGATTTCGTTTATTGCTGCATACTGAATGGATTTTAGGATTTTACTATATAGCTTGTTCGATTGAGATTTAAACGCTTTTAATTCCTGTTTTTCACGAGTGAAACTTTTCACGATGGTTACGCCCGCTATCTTTTCTTGAAGTCCGCCAGACAGAATTTCGACCCGTTGCTGGACTTCACGGCTTGCAAGTTTAATACGCTTACCAACAACACGGATAGAAATGAGAAAAATAGGCATTAAAGCCAGTGATACTACAGTAAGTAAAGGGTGAATTTTAATGAGAACGACTAAGAGAACCATTAATAAAATACTATCCATCCAGACATTTGTTAGTGCTGAACCGACAAAATTTTGGGCCATGGCGATATCATTCACCACACGGGATACAATAGCCCCTGTTTGGTGCTTGGCAAAAAACTGGTGGGAAAGCCGTTGCACATGATTGAACAATGCCACGCGCAAATCCCTTATCATTCGGTGCCCTGCAATGGCAGTGAAAATACTTCGAGCATAGGTGACTCCCATCCAGACGAGATTAGCCAACAATACGATTCCAACAAGGTGAAAAACACGGTTCGTTTTTGTTGCGATGTCTATATTATTATTAATTATGACCTGGTCCAGGACAATCCGTAACACCTGGGGAAAAATTAACGGGATTAAAAATTTTACAATACCCGTTGTCGTTGCAACAAGAATGTAATACCAATATGGCTTGGCATAACTTAAAAAACGGCGTAACGGATCATATTTCTTCTCCCCGGCTTTATATCTTTTCGTTATGTTATCCCCAAAGGCATTTTTTACTCCAATTATTCTGGAAGGGCTTATATCGGTTTCTGGGTAATAGGATTGCGATTGTAATAGTTCCTGACCTTTCTCACCAATACTCAATGGAATTCGGACTTTGGGAATCGGACTTCGTTCGAGTACATCCTCATCCAAATTTAACACGAGAACATTATATTGATCGACCTCGATCTCAGGAGATTTCTGCGAATCGAAAATAATGCCTTCAAGCATGAGCTCAATGGAACTCCAGTTCTTAAACACATAAAATCGTCTCTCCGACCTTTTCAATCCTTCTGAAAGGTATTTTTTGACATTGTCAGTTTCTGTTAAGTGATAGACAATCATAGCATTATGACCTCGTATTTTTGCACTAAGATAACACAAATAAACAAATAATTCAAGATTTTTTCTATAAATTTGCATTAATAATTCTTCTGTTTTACCAAAACAGGTTAGCTAATTGGTTTCTGTCTGAAGAATATCAATTTTTCTCAAAACCTGTCATTCCGAACAAAGTGAGGAATCTTTTTTTTACAAAAATAGTTGACTTACAGATTTCTCCATGAAGTCGAAATGACAAAAAGTTATATTTTCGAGCAGACACTAACTGACTTTAGAAGATGCTCAATAAATTTTAAGTGGCTCAAGTTTGAATTTCCAAAAAAGTCATAAGCGGTACTGCTAATTTTAGTTTTAAATGTTACATTTCTTGTATTCTTTGATACATTTCTGGTAGATAATGCCTCCCACTTTTTTGTATATTAACCATCGGCGAGAAATCCCAAAACACAAAAACCCAAATAAATCTCAAATCACAATTTCCAAAATTCAAAACGAAATCACTTGTCAGTGGATTCCTTAAGGTTTGAAATTTGAAATTTTGTTTTTGATTATTATTTGGAATTTGGCCGATTTGGAATTTGGGATTTTCCCGGCTACTTAACTAACAGTCAAAGAACCAAAGATGGACTCCAACTTCAAGTTGGAGTCCATCTTATAATCACAGGAGGTGTACCATGTCTCGATTCATTTTTACAATCGTTTTAATTCTGTTGATGCTTGGGGGAGTTACTGCTGGGACGATTAAAGTTCCAACTGACTATGCCACCATTCAGGCAGGAATTGATGCTGCTGTCAATGGTGACACCGTGCTGGTCGCCGAAGGCACTTACTACGAGAACATCAATTTCAAAGGCAAAGCCATCATTGTTGCCAGTCAATTTTTGGTCGATGGCGATACGACTCACATCAATAACACCATCATCGATGGCAGCCGACCCAGCGATCCGAATAAAGGCTCGGTGGTCAGTTTTACTTCTGGGGAAGATACGACATCGATAATCTGCGGATTTACGATTATGGGCGGTACAGGAACATTGTATGCAAGTGATCGCAGAATTGGCGGTGGCATATACTGTCTCAACTCTGGCGCTCGAATTTCACATAACAAGATTATCCACAACTCGATTATCCATAATCAGTATTGCAATGGCGGTGGTGTTGGAACCTGGCCCAGAGATAAAGAATATCCTGTCATTATCGAAAATAGCCTGATCGCATCGAATTCTTTAGATGGGGGTATCGGTGCGAACGGCGCTGGCATCAGAATCTCACACGGAAGGATTATACATAATAAGATCCATTCGAATTCAGTCCATGCGCAGTCAGGAATGGCTCTGGGTGGAGGCATTTCAGCCTCATGTGAAGAAATTCCAACCAGAACACTGGTAAAAATTATCGACAATATTATTACCAATAACAAAGCCATGGCAGACCAATATATGCATAGCGGGCACGGTGGAGGTATAGACG
>SMTZ1_10005830_pt1 | contig 12399 bp, 11 predicted proteins | sample DeeMarSWOR136_30_FD_25667 | JGI IMG/M metagenome (IMG submission 25667) | reverse complement strand
ACATGGATTATCTCATTCCCCCTTTTTTGCGTATCCAGAACTTTAACTTCATACCCTTCCACGGCAATAATTCCTATATCACCAATTTGTCCTCCAGCCTCGGCATAAAAAGGTGTTTCTCTGAGTACAATATTTAATTTATCTTTCTGTACAGAATATTTGACGATGTGCGTTTCAATGGCGTCTTCTTTATAGCCTACAAAATTAGTAGCACCATTTTCCATTAACACTATCCACGAATCAGGAGAAACGTCACTGCTTTGAAATTTTGCCGCTTTTCGAGCTCGTTCCTGTTGTTTTTTCATTTCTCTTTCAAATCCAACCATATCGATTTTTAAATCTGCTTCACCAGCCAAAATGTGTGTCAGATCCACCGGAAAACCATACGTGTCATATAGCTTGAATACATCTTCACCCGGGATAATAGAATGGTTTTTATTATGCAGATCCGCCTTGATTTTATCGAAGATTTCTAAACCACGGTCAAGTGTTCGGTTGAAATGTTGTTCCTCAGCATGTATAACCTTGGCTATATGTTTCTTGCGCTCAACAATTTCAGGAAATGTTTGACCTAAAATTTCACCAAGCGTGTCAACTAATTTATAGATAAATGGCTCATGCATGTTCAATTTACGACCATATCGTGCAGCACGACGCAAAATTCGTCGCATTACATATCCACGACCTTCATTTGAAGGGTAGGCATTATCGGCAATTGAGAAAGTTAACATGCGTACATGGTCAGCGATCACTCTAAACGCCATTTTCTCCGATGCCTGCTGATAAGAAACACCTACCAATTCACCAATTTTATTGAGCAGGGGTGTAAAAAGGTCGCTATCATAATTGGAGATTTTATTCTGTAACACAGCGACTAGGCGCTCAAAACCCGCCCCTGTGTCTACATGCTTTTCTGGAAGAGAATGTAGTTTTCCCGACTCATCGCGATTGAATTGAATAAAAACTAAATTCCATAATTCAATATATCTTCCGCAGTCGCCATTTATGGAACAATTATGTTGCTGACCTGGTATATCACAATATTCTTTACCCAAATCGATATGGATTTCGGAGCATGGTCCACACGGTCCGGTATCACCCATCTCCCAAAAATTGTTATCCTCATCAAAACGTAAAATTTTTTCCGGACTAATGTCTGTTACCTGTTGCCACCATTCGCCGGCTTCATCATCTTCTCGGAAAATGGTTGCATAAAGTTTCTCCTTGGGTAATTTCCATACTTCGGTTAAAAGTTCCCATGCCCATTGGATGGCCTCTTTTTTATAGTAGTCTCCGAAGGACCAATTACCCAGCATTTCGAAAAAAGTATGATGATAGGTATCATGGCCCACTTCTTCCAAATCATTATGCTTTCCACTCACACGGATACATTTTTGTGAATTAACAGCTCTTGTGTATGTCCGTCTTGTTTTGCCCAGTAAAATGTCTTTAAACTGGTTCATTCCAGCATTGGTAAATAGTAGAGTTGGGTCATCGCCGGGAACAACCGGTGAGCTGGGAACAAAGGTATGCCCCCTTTGTTTAAAAAAGTCTATAAATGAGTCCCTTATTTCCTTAGCGGTCATAGGCATTTTCCCTTGGTATATAACTCTGTATTATATATAAAACACAGAGCACACAGATCATATTTCCATAGGTCAATTACACTTATAACAAAGGCTCCCAATGCCGATTAATGGGATTAGGTTAAGATAGCCTTTGTTCTTGATAATTTAAATTTTAAACAACTATTTTCAAATAGATATATTGTAAAACGAATATTTGGACTATGTAATGCAATAAATTAAATTTTCTCCAAGGCCTGTTCCAAATCCTGTTTTAAATCATCGATATGTTCAATTCCTACTGACAGGCGCAACAGCCCATCGCTAACGCCAATCTTTTCCCTTTCCTCATGTGTCAGATAGACATGAGAAGTTGATGCCGGATGGCAAATTAGACTGGAAATATCTCCCAGACTAACTGTAAATAATATCGTCTTAAGATTCTGCATAACGATCTTAGCTGCTGGCCATCCCCCTGTAACTTCAAATGCTAACATACCACTGTAGGTCTTAAATTGTTTCCGGGCCAGAGAAAATTGGGGATTATCTTCTAAACCGGGATAAAAAATCCTTTTAATTTTCGGATGCTCGGACAGAAAATGTGCTAAAGAAGATGCGTTTTCACATTGTCGCGTTATACGCACACCGAGGGTACGGATTCCTCTAATTAAAAGCCATGCGATTATAGGAGCAATGGCTGGTCCAAAGGTTTTCATAACAGGGCGTATAATTTCTATGTCTTCCTGTGCAGCACAAACCAGACCGCCTAAAAGATCCGAATGTCCGCCCAGATACTTCGTCGCAGAGTGAAGAACCACATCTGCGCCCCAATCAAGAGGTCTGAAAATGGGTGGAGGTGTGAAGGTATTGTCGATTAATAATTTACATTGGTACTGATGTGCCGTTTTGCTCCAGAACGAAATATCAGAGGCAATCATGGTTGGATTGGCCAGCGGCTCGGTATAAAGAATTTTCGTATTTGGATTTACGGCAGACCTAATTGCCTCATGATCACGGGGATCGACAAAAGTAACGGTAATATTGAAACGAGAAAGCTGGTTTTGAAAAAAGGTGTAGGTACCTCCGTATATATATGCAGAAGAAACGATATGATCACCGGGTTGGCAGAAGGCAAGGATAGCGCAGGAGATAGCTGCCATACCTGAGGCAAATGATAAAGCTGTCTCAGCATTTTCTATATCTGCAATAATTTCATTAAGCGCGTCTATGGTGGGATTGCTGTAACGGGCATAGATATAACCTGGTTTTTTACTCAATAAAATGTCCGTTCCTGTCTCGATATCATCATACAAATAGTTGGAAGTCTGAAAGATCGGTACACCAGGGATTCGTACATTGGAAAAATCTTTGCCTTCAGCAGATTTAATTATTTGGGTTAAGATATGTAAATCAGAATTCTTCATCATGCTCCTCTCGGATAATATCCAATACGACCGTTTTTACAACATCCCAATTAAATCCTTTTCTGGTGAGATAGGAAGCCAATTGTTTTCTTTTCTTTTCTTTTGGAATTGCAAGCACTGTTTTAACTTTTTTTAAGGCCAGCCATTGACAATTTTTGAATTGCAGGTTTTCTGAATATAAATCATAAAGCAATTTCTGGGCAATCGTAGCGTTAATGCCTTTTGTTATCAATTTATGTTTGATCAGGAGGGGGCCACTTTTTTTTATTCCTATTTCGTCCTGAATAAACAGGCGTGTGAATTCCTCATCGTTGAGATAATTTTTTTCCAGAAATTCATGGATTATACGGTTTATAAAATTCGCATTATAACCTTTTTTGGATAATTTTTTCCTTAATTCTTCACAGCCATGGGGTCTGCGCGCCAAGTAGCGCATGGCTTGTTCTTTTATCGCAATTAAATATTCTTTCTCTTCGATTTGCTTAATGGTCTCATCGCTGAGTTCAATACCGGTATGAACTTTGAAGGCCAATAAGGATTCATCTGATATACCCAGAACAAACTGTTTATCAGAGTAAAGCGAATAACGATTTTTTTTATTTTTCTGGGGTTCGATGCGGGTGATTAATACTGACATGAACTGATATGCTTAGTGCGTATTTAATCTGCCTTAGCCACCTTATCTTGGGTAGTTGGTTGCGCTGTTACGGCAGTTAATCCTAATTTTTCTCTTACTTTTGTTTCCAGTTCGCTAAAAATTTTTTCATTTTCCGCAAGATACCTTTTAACGTTCTCCCTCCCCTGACCTAAACGCATATCGCCATAGGAAAACCATGTACCACTTTTTTGCACTAAATTAAAATTCGCGGCCATATCAAGAACGTCGCCAATTTTTGATATACCTTGGGAATACATAATATCAAACTCTGCCTCTTTAAAAGGGGGCGCAAGTTTATTTTTTACTACTTTCACTTTTGTCCTGTTACCGATTATATCTGCGCCTTCTTTAATGGTTGCAATGCGCCTAATATCAATGCGTATCGATGTATAAAACTTCAAGGCACGTCCGCCGGTGGTTGTTTCCGGATTGCCGAACATGATCCCTATCTTCTCGCGCACCTGATTTATAAAAACCACACATGTGTTCGATTTGCTGACTGTTGCCGTTAACTTGCGCAGAGCCTGGGACATCAACCGTGCTTGCAATCCCATGTGCGAGTCGCCCATCTCACCCTCGATTTCTGCACGCGGGACAAGGGCCGCTACTGAATCAATAACGATAACATCCAGTGCACCGCTGCGCACCAAAGTCTCCACAATTTCAAGCGCCTGTTCACCGGAATCGGGCTGTGAAACTAAAAGATTTATGGTATCCACCCCTAATTTTTTTGCGTAAGAGGGATCAAGGGCATGCTCTGCATCAACAAATGCCGCAAGTCCACCATATCTTTGTGCTTCGGCAATGACGTGTAAAGCAAGAGTTGTCTTACCAGAGGCTTCGGGACCGTAGATTTCGACGATTCTTCCCCGTGGTACACCACCAATACCCAAGGCGGCATCCAATGAAACGGAACCGGTAGAGATCACGTCTACATTTATTTTTAACCTATCGCCTAAACGCATGATAGAACCTTTACCGAACTGTCGTTCTATTTGCGTTAATGCGACCTCAACTGCTTTGGCTTTTTCACCACCTGAATCCATTATTTCTCCTTTAAAGAATAAAGGTGTTGCTAACTTTTTTTACAGGTCAAATATAAAATAAATTAAACTAAAAGTCGATATAATTAAAAATAAAACATTTATATATATAATACATTATGCAATATCAGTGCCAATAAGATGTAGTTCAATTCAAGTTGGACTGCCTTTTTGGCAGTTATCGTTCTAAGACAGCTTTATACCCATACTGCAGGATACCCGCATGGCCTTCGCGTTGAATGCGGCGCAACATCAATTTAACTTTCTTACCAATTCCAAGTTCTTCAAAATCGCAGTCCACTATCTGAGCGGTCAAACGTGCCCCGTCCTCGGTCTCAATAATACCTATGGCATAAGGGGTTTGTACGCTGAAGTCATCTGCAGATACATGAATTATGGTGTAAGTAAGAATTTTTCCCTGGGATTTCAGTTTCACCATAGTAAACTTCTTAGCACCACATTCAGGGCAGACAAGCCTTGGAGGGAATGCTAAATAGCCGCATTGTTCACATTTACCGGCCTCCAAACGGAACCGTTGTGGAATTTCTCGTGTATATCTTGGTACAATCATGACAAACCCTCCAATATGTGAATTACACAGCTACCCCCGGACCCTCCCATATTTTGCGCCATTCCCAGGCGGGCATTCTTTACTTGCCTTTCACCTGCAGTGCCGCGCAGCTGCTCTACAATTTCTATTATTTGGGCCACTCCTGTGGCTCCGACCGGGTGACCCTTTGATTTTAAGCCTCCACTTGTATTAACGGGTATTTTCCCCCCAAGTGTGGTTAAACCCTCCATAACGGCTTTACCGGATTTTCCCTTTTCCACAAGGCCAATTTCTTCCATTACCACCAGCTCGGCAATGGTAAAACAGTCATGTACTTCAATCACATGCAAATCATCCGGAGTAATCTTTGCTGCAGCATAGGCTTTCTGTACCGCTTTCCCCACAGCTGGTATGGTGGCTAAATCTTTACGTGAATGCAGCGCCGCATAATCGGTAGCCTGCGCAGAAGCACGGATCTTGATAACAGGTTTTCCCGATTTTTTAGCGAAATCCATAGAAGTTACAATTACAGCCGCAGCACCATCTGTAACAGGAGAACAATCTAAAAGTCCTAAAGGTTCTGCCACAGGTGTAGCATTCATAACCGCTTCACGGTTGATTTTGAAGCGAAACTGAGCATTGGGATTTTTAAGACCGTGATTATGGTTTTTGACCGCTACCTCAGCCAGTTGTTCCCGAGTAGTGCCATAGTTATGCATATGCGCGCGGGCAATCATGGCGTAGAGTCCGGGAAAAGTAACGCCATGAAACGCCTCATATTCCTGATCGGCGGCAGTAGCAAGGGCATAGGTGACATCGGCACCGTCGTTCATTTTTTCCACACCGCCTGCCAATACAATATCACTTTCTCCCGAAGCGACTTCGAAAAATGCCTGACGGACTGCAAGTCCACCGGATGCGCAAGCTGATTCCACATGGCTGGCTGGAATGCCTGCCATGCCAAGGTAGTCTGCCAGTAATGAGGCTATATGTTCCTGTCCCACGAATAGTCCGGGGGACATGGCACCGACATACATACTATCTATGTGATCAACACCAGCATCGGCAATAGCAGCAAGCGCTGCTTCGGTGAACAAGTCACGCAGGGATTTTCCCCATATCTCACCGAATTTCGTCATACCGATACCGATGATAGCAACGTCTCTCATTTTTTCTCTCCCTTTTTTTACAGGCGATGAAGTATTTAAATCATCGATTGGTCAGTGGTCATTAGTCATTAGTTTGTGTATTTTTTGGTTCATTAATCAATCGTTCATGTGAATTTTGCCGTAAAATTTGGCATATTGACCATAATTAAGATAAATTTTATGGTCGTCAAGCATGGATCTGAAATGTGGAGCCAGGTTACGTACCCGGTCAATTTCATCGGTTACTCTGAAAATAAAGGCATCGCTGCCGGCGCCGGATCCGAATGAAACCAGTAATATTCTGTCACCGGCTTTTACCACATCAAGTGTAGCAGAAAGACCAGTGGGGGAAGAACCGGAATAGGTATTACCCATCCATGGTACCACCCAGCCGGGTTCCAGTTGTTCTTGTGAAAAACCTAACGTTTTACCCGCTTTTTGCGGGAATTTTCCGTTGGGCATGTGAAAAACGGCATAGGCAAAATCACTCGCCTGTAATCCCGATTGCTGCAGAATACCTTTTCCTGCATTGAGAACATGGCGAAAATATGCCGGTTCACCCGTGAATCTGCCACCATGCATGGGATACATACGCCCTTCGCGACGCCAGAAATCTCCTGTATCGGATGTGTATGAATATGTATACTCTATCTCAGCCACTACCTTATCCTCACCCATGATGAAAGCAGAGCCGCCTGCCGATGCGGTATACTCAAGGGCATCACCTGGAGCGCCTTGTGATGTATCCGCTCCGATACCCATGGCAAACTTCATGTTGCCGGCTTTGACGTGGCTGTAGGCTACGTACATGGCCTCTGTTCCGGCCTTGCATGCGAACTCGTAGTCCGCCACATGCACATCAGGTCCGATACCGAGTGCATCAATAAGCACTGTTCCGCTTGGTTTCACGGCGTAGGGATGGGATTCCGAACCGATGTAAACAGCCCCAATATCAAGTGGATTAATACCTGCGCGCTGCAGGGCATATTTAGCTGCCTGGATGCTGATGGTGATGGTATCTTCATCCAATGCTGGAACGGTTTTCTCGTACACCAGTAAGCCGTTCTTAATAGAATCAGGATCCCTCCCCCATTGTCGTGCAATGTCATCCACCTTAATGCGGTAACAGGGTATGTAAGATCCGTAGCCGACAATTCCGACCATAACACCTCCTCTGGCAATGTTTAAATAAAAATGTGTGGCAATGTCTTTGATTTAATGTAGTAGAGGGGAGGGATTTTTGCAACGCATTTATCTGATTTTCTGCTATCTACTAACAGTAGTGGCAGTAATTGCGGGCAAAATGCAGGTAACCATAACAGCTGCTTGCATTGCCTGAATTGCTTCTTGTGCGGCTTTTCCAACCAATTCCCCCTTGATAATCATTTCAATTCGCTCTTTATGTTTTTTTAAACTCTTTTTGTCAAATACAACTTTTAAAAGGCCGGCATTATGTGCCAGAGATATTAACACTACCGTTCTGGGATCAATATTTTTAGAATCACTAAAAATTGCCTCTCGCAGTCGTTCTATAAGTTTTGTTTCTGGTTCAGGATTTATTTCAGGAAAAATTTTACGTGTAAATATCAAAAGTATCTTATCCTCATCAGCACGCAAAATACCACGCTGACATAGGAGATCGGCTACTCGATGTTTGAGTTTTTTTATCTGAGCTATGCGTGAAACCCAAGCTTGTAGTGAGGAACGTCGTTTAGCATTAGTTATTTTCTCAAGGCATTCATCAATTAGTGGATCACCAAGCGGTGTGGTACGTACTACATGAACAAGTTTTTTCCTTTTAACTTGTTCGATGATAATTCGATTATGCAGTAGCAGTTCAGCTAAAATGGCGCCACTAATGGCATACTGATACATTGTTCCCGATGCAACGGTACCTTCTTCATCGCGCAAAGCTAAGAGCATAATTTCTTCATGTAAAAATAGTGAATCTCCAATCGCCATTTATTGTTCTCCTCTGTGCGATCTGTGGTTTTAAGTACTCTTTTCATATAATTTCAGGTTTACAATTTTCGCAATTTTTATAAAGTCTTCATCATCGTGAAGCAGAAAGAGATCATTTTCAATCGCTATCTGGGCTATGAGACAATCAATTGAGCTGCGGATTGTGATTCCGTTTTTGCGACCCTTAAAGTAAATTTTTGCAGCCTGGGCAAAAGATTGAATGGAATCCCTGGGATGAAAAAAGGTTTGTGTCTCCAGATACCTTTTTAACAGATTATATTCTTCATCTGTTTTAGTGCCCTGAAGTAATTCTTGAAAGATTTGGCTGGTAATACCAAAGGGTATTTTTTGTTTTAGAATCGCCTCGAATTTAAGTGACTGACATGTTTTTTCCCCTCTCAGAAAGTTGATTAACACAGATGTATCTACGAGAATCATGACTTTTCTCTTAGTTTTTTATAATCATAATCGTCTAAAAATTTAATTTTTCCGGCCAAGTCAACTAAATTAAGTCGTTTCTTGTTTCTCACAAATTCCAATAATACTTGATGAATAAGTTCCTTCTTCGTTTTAGCCTTACTATATTTAAACGCTTCCTGGACTAAAGCATCATCGAGTACGATATTAGTTCTCATAATACACCTCACTATACACAAGAATATACACATAAATCTTAATGGAATCAAATAATAAGTATTAAATAGAAATTAATCTAATATCTCCTTAACAAAACGTGGTAGAACAAAGGCAGCACGATGTACGTCGGCGCTGTAATATCTCAAATTGTGTTGTAAAGAAAATTTACTCGCTGCCTGATCATCCAGATTATGTAAGGGATGAATGGTACTTTTTGAATTGAAAGAAAAACTCCACATTCCAGAAGGATAGGTGGGGATATAAGCCAGGTAACAATGGCTGTTTTTTGCACCAAAGATCTTTCTATACAAGTGAAATATTTCTTTAAACACCTTCACATTAAAATGAGGAGACTCGCTTTGGGTAATGAGGATCCCTTCCTTGTTTAATATGCGGTAAACATCTTTGTAAAACGTTTCGCTGAATAGACCCTCAGCAGGTCCCACGGGATCGGTGGAATCAACGATGACGATGTCAAAGGATTGATCTGTACAATTAGTGACGTATTTAATTCCATCTTCTATTATCAATTCTAATTTGGGATGGTCCAACGCAGACGCCAGCTCAGGAAGATGCTCTTCACTGGCTTCAATAACCACTTCATCAATTTCAACCATAACAATCTTTTCAACTCTTTCGTGTCTTACCAATTCGCGGATCGCACCCCCATCGCCACCCCCTATGACTAAAATCTTCCTGGGATCTGGATGTGTAAACATGGCAGTATGGGTAATCATCTCGTGGTACACATGTTCATCCTGTTCGGCGCACATAATCATTCCATCACAGGTCAGCAGTTTACCGTATTGATACGTATCGTAGATTTCAACTTTTTGATACGGGGATTGTCTTCGAAACAGGAGATCCCCCTTGTGTTTTAAAGAAAGGGCGATGTTATTACCACGCTCGGTAAACCATATATTCCTTGTGAACTTCGCCAGGTTCAGTTCTTTAGAGGCCTGATCGCGTATTTTTTCCAAATCTATGTCACTTCTGGTTAAAAGGTTTAACTGGCCTCTGCGGATTTCCATGCTCGATCCATGCTCCGCTTGAAACGCTTGTTTAAGATAGCTGTAAGATATCCAGGGATCGACAGGATCACCGCAGGTAAAAAGGTCCACAGCGGCGTAGCGATATTCCGGCCAGGTATGGACCGCCAGATGGCTTTCCTGAATTACTACCACGCCGGAAACTCCATAAGGTGAGAAATAATGAAACGTCGAATTAATAACCGTTGCACCGGCTTCTTTCGCCGCAGCGACCATGCTTTTTTCGATACTTAAAACGTCGTTTAAAATATCGGCTGAACAGTTATAGAATTCAACCAGAACATGCCTGCCAAGTGCTTGCATTTATCTACCTTCTTTTACCTTAAATTTTGTGTTATATGTGATTTTATCAAAGACTAATTTAGTGAAATGTTATTAAATTTAAAAGACTCTAACGGGATAGTCAGCGGATGTTTATATTAGTACAGTTGCAATAAAAAGGATTTTAATCCTTTCACATACACATCTTTTGATACAATAAAGCCGTCATTGTGAGAGCCGTGAATTTGCAAAAATGCTTTTGGTTCCGCAGCCAGATTGAAATTAGTTTGTCCCTGCCGGAAGGGAATCAGTTCATCTTCCCGGCTATGTATAAACAATTTTGGACAGGATATTTTCTGGACGTATTGTGCTACCGGGTAGTGAATACGCGTCAACCACCTAACGGGTAAAAAAGGGTAGTGTTTCCTGCCCAGATCGGATATGGAAGTAAAACTTGATTCCAGTATCAAACCTGCGGGATTTTCCTCTTTAGCCAGCCATGCTGCAATTCCACAACCCAGTGACCTTCCAAATATGATAATATTTTCACGATTGATTTTTAAATTTTCGACTAAAAAATCCCAGGACGCTCGTCCATCCCGGTAGGTACCAATCTCATCGGGTCGCCCTTCACTTTGCCCATAACCGCGATAATCAAAAATGAAGACGTTTAAGCCCAAATCAACAAAAATCTGGATGGATTCGAGGCGATGGGAAATATTACCCGCATTTCCGTGACAAAATAAAACTGTGGTGAGATTATTTTCACGCGCAATATACCAGCCATGCAATTTCAGACCATCATTGCTTGTGAGGAAAACATCCTGGTAAGATAAACCAATTTGTGCCGGGGTATAAATTATTTGTTTATCTGGAAAGTAGATAAACCTCGACTGAAATAAATACATGAGAGCTGTAATAAAAATATAAAATATTGATACGATTAGAAGTATTGACCATAGCATGGATTTAGGCTTTCTAAAAATCATTCTGATTAATGGCTTGAAGTATGATATTGCCCTTTGACAAGCTCAGGGCTATATGTCTTTTTTGTGCTGAATCCAGCCAGAAGGTATGGCTTTATTTTCACTGCATGTTAACTTGCGGCCGCCGATCACAGATGATCAGATAGAATATAAATATTCTCTGGTGACTCTTCGGTATATCGATTTTTATATAAAAAATATTATACGCAAAAATCATATAAATGTTTCATTAAAAAGGCAATTTTTTGCCTAGCTAGGTAGGAAAAGTATTTCCCATATAAATATTAGTTATTTTTTAAGTTTATAAATATCAACATTATACATCAATTTACATGAGACTGGCACTATTTTTGTATATTATTAAACGCTGTATAGCTACACCTAATTATAAAAGAAAGGATTATGACCTAGCACAATTTACTTTTAATATTACAATACTTTTGGATTAGATTGCTGCTTTTTTGATAAAATATAATATTGTATTCTCTTCTAGCTCTCAAAGGAAACGGATTTAAAAAAATTCTTAGTATATTTAATTGTCGTAAGAAACATTTTAACCTAAGACGGTTAGATCACATTTATTTTTTTTCATTTATATATCCACTAAATAATTAGCATATCCACTAATTTAAAGGAGGTAAGAATGAACAAGTCACACTTTAAGTTGTTATTCACCAGCGTGCTTGCAATTCTCTTTGTCTTAGGGGGGTTGTCGTACGCTCAGATGAAAACGACAATTAAAGGAATCGTTTCCGATGAGGAGGGTAATCCTCTTCAAGGTTCCAATGTTTTTCTTGAGGATCTACGCTACGGTGCCTCCACCGATGATGAAGGGTATTATTCTTTCGAAATCCCCGAGGAGTACTCTACCGGAGGAGTTTATACCATTACAGCGCGCTATGTCGGCTATAAGATGAAAGCAGCAGAGATTGTCCTTAGTGGCGGGGAGGTAACACAGAATTTTACCTTGGAGGAAGATATTTTCATGAGTGAAGCTATTGTAGTAACAGGTATTGCTTCACGGACTTCCAAAGACGTGGCCCAGGTAGCGGTATCCCGTGTTGAAGCTGAGGATTTGACCGAGATTAATAATTTTCAGGACATTTCTCAGCTAGTA
>SMTZ1_10013672_pt1 | contig 12401 bp, 10 predicted proteins | sample DeeMarSWOR136_30_FD_25667 | JGI IMG/M metagenome (IMG submission 25667) | reverse complement strand
TAGTGCAGCTGGTCCGGTTTCCCTACAGGTTGGGCGGAATCCTGCTGCTGGGAGCAGGGATCTGGCTGAACATCTGGGCGGATAATCTATTCAAGAAGGCGGAGACGACGGTCAAGCCGTTCGAGGAATCATCTGCCTTGATCGTAGAAGGGCCGTTCGGCGCGAGCCGTCATCCCATGTACCTGGGTATGGCCCTGGCACTTCTCGGGGTGGGACTCCTCCTCGGGTCGCTCGTCGCCCTGCTCGTTCCGTTCGCGTTCATCGCCGCGATGGAGATCGCCTTCATCAAACATGAAGAAAGAGCTCTGGAGACGACCTTCGGGGAGGAATACAATCGGTACAGGCGGCAGGTGAGGCGCTGGTTGTAGGCTATTGAAATCGTCTGGAAGCGACATGACCGGCATGCGAAAGAAGCGATCGCGACTCAAGCAGTATCAGGTGCCAGTTCTGGCAGGAGCGCTTCTGTTGATCGTGGTGTTGTGCATCCGTTGCGGAGGCACAGACGCGGCGGAGCGATCCTGGCTCGATGACATCGAGGAGGGGGAGAGAGATCTCGTCCACTGCGAGCGGTATCGCGTGCGGTGGAGTGCCGCGGCCGATACCGCTGCTGCCCGGGAGGCAGCGGGCCCAGTGCGGCGGGCTGTTGCCGAGCATCCCCGGCTGCTCAATCAGCTGGCGAGCGAGTGCTATCCAGATGGAGAGGGGGATATCCCGAGCCTCGAGTTCCGTTACCAGACGACCGGGCAGAACAGGGAGGACGGTCTGTTCGTCGTCAAGTACTTCGCCCGCATCGAGCACCCGCACATTGTCGCAGGGTATTCGTGTATCTTCGTCGTCGACGAGAAGAGCAAGGTCCAGGCGCTCTATATCGAGGCGCTGCCTCTCGAATAGAAGAGAGGTCCGGCATTGTGAGGCGTGCCCTGTGATGCGAGGGAGACCAGCCTGAGCAGTGGTTATGCGTGAGCTGGAGGCCGGCGCGCCAATGAGACGCCACCCTACGAACGGGAAACGGGCGTGTGACTGAGGCGCGGACGAGGGGGTGGAATGCCGGCAATCGAGCGAAAGGTGAGGCCGGGAGCGAGACGCCAGCACGCGCCTGAGATGCGGACGCGCGGGCGGCACGCGAGCACTCGACGAAGGAGATCGCAGTGGGCATCATAAAGGGCCGGGTGATTAAACTCGGCGACAATATAGATACCGACGTCATCTATCCCGGCAAGTATCTCCCGATAATCGAGGCATCGGAGATGGCTGCCCATGCCCTCGAGGGCATCGATCCGTCGTTCCCGGAACGGATCGGACGTGGTGACATCATCGTAGCGGGATCGAACTTCGGATGCGGAAGTTCACGTGAACAGGCAGCGACCTGTCTCGCGGCTGCCGGCATCGGAGCGGTGGTCGCTAAGTCATTCTCTCGCATCTTCTACCGCAACGCGATCAACCAGGGGCTGCCACCGATAGAGTGCGCGCAGGCCGCAGACATGATAGAGGAAGGGGAGGAGGTCGAGGTCGATCTCGCCGGGGGGCAGCTGCGTTACAGCGGAGGCAGTCTATCGTTCGCTGCCCTGCCCGAATTCGTCATGGAGATTCTCAATGACGGGGGGCTCATCGCCCATACCAAGAAGGTTATGGGCAAGGCCTGAAGGTTGATCCGAGAGAGGGTACGCGACAGCAGGGGACGGATGACGCGGACATGAACGAGCTTTGGTTCATTTTCGATACGCCAGAAAGCTCGTGGGCAAGGCCTGAAAGTTGTCATGACAGAGGATACGTGACAGAAAGGGAGACCAGACGTGGCGAAGTACAGAATTGCGTGGATGCCCGGCGATGGTATCGGGCATGATGTGCTCGAGGCCGCGAAGATCGTACTCGATGCGATCGAACTCGATGCGGAGTATGTTCCCGCCGAAGTGGGATGGACCTGCTGGGAGAAGTACAGGGACGCGCTGCCGCCGGGGACGATCGAGATCCTGAAGGAGTGTGACTGCGGATTGTTCGGGGCGATCACCTCCAGGCCGAATGTACCGGGGTACCGCAGCCCGATCGTGCGCATGCGTATCCTCTTTGATCTGTACGTCAACCTCAGGCCCTGCAAGGCTTTTCCTGGCAACCCTCTCAATTATCGCGATGACATCGATCTGGTCATCTTTCGTGAGAACACTGAGGGCCTGTACTCCGGCATCGAGTACCGCCCGATCCCGGATGAGATCATGAAGCTCCCGGGAATGCGTCAGGTTGATCCCAATGAGGCCGCGATCTCCATCCGGCTGTTCACGAAGAAGGGGTGTCGGCGTATCGTGAAGGCGGCGTTCGAGTATGCGAAGAAACACGGGAGGAAGAAGGTAACAGCGGTCCACAAGGCGAACGTGGTGCGCGAAACCTGCGGGATGTTTCTCGAAGAGGCTCGGGAGGTGGCCGCGGAGTATCCGGACATCGCTTTTGAGGAACAGAATGTCGATGCCGTTGCCATGTGGCTCATCAAGAATCCACAGGACTACGATATACTTGTGACGACGAATCTCTTCGGCGACATCATATCGGATGAGGCTGCCCAGTTGATCGGGAGCCTCGGGTTCGGTTCGAGCGGGAACATCGGTGACGATTTCGCAGTCTTCGAGCCCACTCACGGGTCTGCCCCGAAGTATGCCGGGCAGTACAAGGTGAATCCGATGGCCACGCTGCTTGCGACCAGGTTGATGTTCGAGTGGCTCGGCGAGGAGGAGAAGGCGCGTCGACTGGAGGATGCGCTGAGCAGAGTCATCCGCGAAGGGAAGGTCAAGACCTACGATATGGGCGGCAGCTCTACGACGCTCGAGGTGGCTGAGGAGGTGGCCCGGGTACTGGGTTGATCTCGCATTCCGAACATCACCTGTCTTGAGAACCGGCCCCAGGGGTGAGCGGAGCGGTCGAGGGGGAGGGCATGTCTGGCGGTCGGCCGCGCGTGCTGTCGTTCCTGGCGCTTGTCGTTGGTGTTTGCGGTCTCAGCTCTCCATCCCGGGGTGCATTCGTCTCGCTCGATAGTCAGGCTTCTGGAGCAGGGATGGGTGGGCCGTTCGCCGTCGGCGCTGGTGTGTCGACGAGCGGGGCCGGGATCGCGCAGCTCGCACGCGCGGAGCTGGCGTTCTTCTACAGCGAGCTCTTCGGCCTCGACGACCTCCGCCTCGTTGCGATCACGTACGGTGGGCCGGGCCCTGTCGGAAAGATGGGGGCCGGTTTTCGTTCCTTCGGGGGATCGACCTACCGCGAAGATGTTCTCTGGCTCGGGTCAGGGTGGATGGTCGGAGAGCGGGTCGCGCTCGGCGGTGCGGTCAAGCTGATGTATCTCGTGATCGCGGGGTACGGCGAAGAGATGATTGGGGGCGCCGACGTCGGCATCCAGACCTGGCCGGCCGGAGAGGAGTCGTTCGCGCTCGGCATGTGGATCGAGAACGTGGATGGGCCGAGCATCAGAAGCGCCGGGGAACGGCTTCCTGCGGCCGCCCACGTAGGCTTCCACTGGCGTCCGACTGGACAATTGTTGGTTGCGGGAGAGATCTTCCAGGAACGGGGCTTCGATCCGCAGTATCGGGTGGGGCAGGAGATCTCGATCTCTCCTCTGGTGACGCTTCGCGCCGGGATCAGAACGGATCCCGCCTCGTTCTCTGCCGGACTGAGCGTCGGCAATGAACAAGTTGTCTTCGACTACGCGTGGCGCTCTCATCCCGTTCTCGGGGCGACTCAGATGGCCGGCGTGAGGATATTCTTCGGGATGAAAGATCGAGACGAGACCGGGGCCGGGGATCGATCTCCGGGTGAGGAAGAATAAACGGCCGAGAAGAGCGAACCTTCGAGGAGATTGGAGCGTCGAGAAGGGTGGATTGGCCGAGGAGAGTGAGTGGTCGAGCAGGGCGGCCGATCGTGAGGAAGGGTCAAGAAGTGTAAATGGTCGGCGAGAGCGTGCGGCGAAGAAGAATGAACCGCGACGTCAAATGGATGCCCAGGAAGATTGAATCATCGAGAAGAATGAACGGCCGCGAAGAGTGGATGATCAACACGAACGAGGGCGGAGGGAGTCAGTGACCCGGGTGCGCGTTCCTTTCCTCATCATCATTTTCGTCATCGTTCCCCACCTCCTGTCGGCCCAGGATGGCCTGACGGACCTCGAGGAACTCCTCATCGACCCCGCTCTCGAGGAGGAGGGGGAATCACTTCTTCTTGAACTCCTTGACGAACTGGCACGCCATCCGATCGAGCTCAACAGGGCCACCTGGGAGGAACTCGCCGCGCTACCCTGGGTGACGCCGGAACTGGCGAAAGCGATCGTCTCCTACCGCAAGGAGTACGGGTACTTCTCGCGTACGAGCGAGTTGCGCGGCGCTCCGGGCGTGGATGAGGAACTCTTCCGCAGAATCGCTCCCTTTGTCTGCGCGGAGCCGTGGCTGAAGGAAGTGCCCCGCAGGCCCTTCGAGGTGAGGATGCGGACGCGCATTCGAGATCGCCATCCCCATCGCGAGGGGTATCTCGAGCGTACGTTCAGCCCCACTCGCTACTCGGTGTACAACCGTCTCTCGGCGAAGGTAGGGGGGAGAGTGTCACTCAGCCTGCTGGCGGAGCGCGATCCTGGCGAACCCGGCCTGACAGATCACATGAGTGGTGCTGTGTCGATACGCGGCGGGGAGCGGAGCGGTATCGTGGGGGCGCTCGATCGGGTCGTCGTCGGGGACTACCAGCTACAATTCGGGCAGGGACTTGTCTTTGGCCCGCGCTACGCCGTGCTCAAGGGGCGCGAACTCGTCTCTTCGCTGCGCAGACAGGAACAAGGGATCATCTACTATGCGTCTGCCGATGAGACCCGGCTCTTACGCGGGGTCGTCACCAGCCTCGGGCACCGCAACCGCGCGGTGGCGTTCGTCTCGCTGGCCCATCGCGACGCCACACTCTCCGAGGAGGGGACGTCGGTCCAGAGCGTATACGCGACAGGACTCCACCGGACAGAGACGGAACGGGCGAAGAAAGACAAGCTCGAGGAGCAACTGATGGGTGCGCGGCTGCGCTGGCAGCTCGGGGAGAAGCTGGCGATCGGAGCCACGGGGTACCATGCCACGTACGCTCCGGAACTCGACCCACCGCTCGAGGGAGGAAGGTACTACTCACTCCGTGGCCGGACTAATCAGGTTCTCGGTGCTGACGCGCTGCTCCACCTGGGCGAGCTCGGGCTCTTCGGTGAGCACGCGTGGTGTAGAGGGGGCGGGCGAGCCTGGCTTGCCGGGGCCAGCTATCTCCTCGGGAATACGGAGACGATCACCATCATCCGTGACTACGATTGGGATTTCTATAACGACTATGGATTCGCGCTCTCCGATGTGAGCGGTGAAGTGCGCAACGAACGCGGCGCGCTCTTCGGGCTGAGACATCGGGTGGGAGGGAGCAGAGTCTGGTTTCATTATGACATCTTTGAACATCCGTGGCGCCGTTACCTGGAGGAGATGCCGACGCGGGGACAGGAGTACTGGCTTGAGGTCGAACAGCGACTGGGTACGGAGTTGGCCTTCACTCTCAGGAGGCGCAGCCGATCGAGAGAGGCGCGTCAGGAGGTCGCGTCTGACATCGCTTCCGGAACGCTCGATCTCCTCACTGATCGCGAGACGACCAGGCTGGAACTGACATGGCGGTCGGGCGAGACGATGAGGTCGCGGCTGCGCGGCGAGTGGGTGGAGACGGCCATACAGGAGCTGGGACGTTCTGAGGACGGGAGGTTGATCTTCTGGGGGTCGACTGTACGGCCGTACGACGAACTGCGACTGGAGACGCGATGGATCTGGTTTGCCACGGACTCGTATGACTCGAGGATCTATGAGTTCGAGAACGATCTGCCCGGGGTCATGCGGAACATGCCTCTGTGGGGCCGGGGGAGCCGCTGGTACGTTCTGATCGGGCACCGCTTTCTCCGCAGGCTCGATGTGACGGTCAAGTACGCTCAGACGGAGAGGGAGGGCGAGCTCTCCCGCGGCTCTGGAGTCGAGGAGAGGAGGGGGAGATCCGAATATGAGTACGGCCTGGCGTTGGATCTGGTCTGGTAGCCTTCTATTCGTTCTTATCCTGCCGGCTCTGTCACAGGGAAGCCTTCTCGGATTCATGACTGACGGTGATCCAGTGATGAGCGTATCGGCCCGGGTCGCTGCCATGGGAGGTGCCTCGCTTGCCCTCGATGGCGCGGAGCTCGCCGCGTTCGCCAATCCTGCTCAGGCGGCATATGCTGAGGGGCCGGGGATATGGCTCGGTTTCGGGCGCCGGATGACGAGCGAGGAGATCGTCGGGCCGGAGACAGAGCCGGGCGAATTCGGTGCCCGTTCGACCAGCGAGGAACTGTTCGAGCCGCTTTCCGCCGGGATACAATGGGCGCCCGGCCGCCGCGTCGGCATCAGCCTGGGGACGACTCCCTGCTATGACTACCGCTATGAGAGCGAGATCGTGATCCGCGATGCGATCCGTCCGGCTCGGGCGATCGGGGTCGAGCGGCTCGAGGGCAGGGGAGATCTGAGGCAGCACGTCGCGGCACTGGGCGTGCGGCCTGCGTGGTGGCTCTCCCTCGGGGTAGCCGGCGGGTTGGTGCGTGGCCAGCGGGACATGGAAACGGCAACTCACTACTACGACCCGGATTCGCAGAGCACGGCCAGCCACGTGAGTGAGGACCTCGATTCAGAGCTGTACAGTGTGGGGCTCCAGGTGCGTGCGACTCAGTCATTGAGGATAGCTGCAGTCTATCGCAGCGGCCTCGATCTCGGGCCGATCTCGTATCCGGCCTCTCTTGGGCTCGGCGTGGCGTACGGGACGGGGAGAGGGCGGGGAGCCCTGTTCGCAGCAGATCTATTATACAGAGATGACGGCGGGTCGTTTGAGCCCGGCCGAGCACTCGAGGCGGTCGAACTGAGGGTCGGGTCGGAGATACGGCTCCGGGGGGATGCGAGTGTGCGGTACGGGCTCGCTCTCATCCCATGGTATCGAGACGATACGATAGAGAAGGCGCTCATCTCGGCGGGGATAGGTCGGAGAGTATTCGGCCTGATGGTCGATGTCGCGGCCTCGGTCGGAACGAGAAACTACGTAGGTCAGACACCCTATCTGTCGGAGGAAGCCCGGGTCAACGAATCGACGACCAGGGTCGTCGTAACGGTCTCATACGGGACTTAGGGTATGCGGATCCGGATAGAATCATCGCCGGCACAACAATGTTACCAGAAAGACACAGTGAACTCCGTACTCTCCTCATCGATCAGATCATCCGGAGGCGTGCCGATCTTCACCGTATAGATGTACGTGCCGGTGGGAGCATTGAACGGAACCGTGTGGCAGATGTGGATGGCTTTGGTCTGGTGGGGAGACACACAGATGTAGGTCGGCCCCGCGACGGGATTCCCCGGATATGAGTTTCCGTTCGGCAGCGTCACATCGGCTATCCCATAGAAGCACTGCTGCGTGCCCGTGTGGGTTGTCACGGTTGCCGTATAGCAGAAATCGCTGCCGAGGTGGATGTTGACCGAATCAGGATCGATGTGGACCGTGGCAGGACGCTGCGCGAAGGCCGGCGCAGCGAGCTTCGCGGACTGCAGCACCTCCCTCTCTTCGTCTTTTTGGAGGAATAGAACGGTCTCGCAGTTGTCCCAGACCCAGGCCGGATCGACCGTGAAATACCAGGACATCTCGACCGTGTCGCCGGGTTGAGTTGTGATCGGCGTTCCGGATGGCCCGGGTACCATATCTCGCATGGTCTGGTGATGCCAGAGCATCTGGTTCGGAGCGGGCCAGTAAATATTCGACTCGGTAACGACACAGCGTACGACCAGGGCGGGCCACGGGATGGCCTGGGTAATGATGATCTTCGCCTTCAGCCGGCCGGTATCGCCCCCCATGCTCCCATCAAGGTGAATTTCGAAGAGGCTCGGCACGCTCTCGCGATTCTGCGTGCGGTGTTCTCAATGATGTTTGCCTGGTAGAAGGGATCAGCCGACGAAGGCCACCACGTGTGGTAGCGGATTAGTGCCAGAGTTGCGCTGTGTTCGATCGCCAGGGTGTCGAGCTTCAGATTTGCCGGCCGGCAGGGACCACAACTCGTGTTGGTGAAGAGCTCTCCCAGAACGATCCTCTGTGCAGCCATCGAGCTGGTTGCGACCGCGAAGAGGCTCAGTACAACGATCGCAACGACAGAATTCGCGTACATCGGCAGTCTTCGAGATGCCACGTTCGAGTTCTCCTTGTTACTGGACCCCACCTCACTGCCCACGAGAAGATGTTTCTTACACAGGGGCACGTGGGCCGTGTCGTCAGCCCTGTGCGTCGTTCTAGTTGCCTTTGCATTGCACCCAAAATGGACAGTCTGTCAATGAGCATCTCTAGCGGCGAGACGGGTGTGGGGTAGCGCACTCCGTTCGCGTACTGTCAGGACGCATCATAGACCATGAGTCGTACGCCGGCCTGGCATGACCTCCCGGGCAGGGCACCCAGATGCAGCTTCCGGAGGCAGAGGACCGCCGGAGTGACGAATAGGCTGTGGAGCATCGAAGACCTCCTGAATTGGTCAAACTAGGACACTACCCAAAATTGCGTTGACAAGGCATTCGGGGTATGTTAAATTTATGGTGGTTAATAATATACAGGATATGCGGAGGGAAGGATGGTGCATATAACGACAAGCAAGGGAACGACTTTGGATGTCGTGCGCGCCGTGGCCGAGGCTGAAGGTGTCGATCTCGTCAAACTCGAGGCTGAAGTAGCAAAGGGAACCGTCGTCATCCTGAGGAATCCCCGCCATAGAAATGTGAAGCCCATCGGTATCGGTAAGGGGCTCAGAACTAAGATCAACGCGAACATCGGTTCTTCACCGGACAACGCGGATCTCGATCTGGAAGTGGCGAAGTTGCGCGCGGCCATCGAGGCGGGCGCGGACACGGTCATGGATCTCTCGGTGGGCGGCGACATCGACAAGATACGGCGGGCGACCATCGAAGCCTCCGAGGTCCCAGTAGGGACCGTTCCGATCTATCAGGCCGCCGTCGAGGCAGTGCGACAGGGGCGGGCCGCCCCTGAGATGTCGGGCGACGATATGTTCCGGGCGATCGAGAAGCACGGTGAGGATGGAGTCGACTTCGTCACCGTACACTGCGGCGTGACGAGGGAGAGCGTGGGTCGTCTCAAGCGGGACAAGCGGATCGCTAAGGTGGTCAGTCGGGGCGGGGCGATCCTCGTAGAGTGGATGGTATTGCACGACCGGGAGAACCCGCTGTACGAGGAATACGATCGGCTCCTGGAGATCGCCAGGAGCTACGATATGACGCTCAGCCTGGGCGACGGGCTCCGGCCTGGTTCGCTGGCCGACGCGTCAGATCGTTCCCAGATACAGGAATTGCTCGTCATCGGAGAACTCGTCGAACGTGCGCGGGAGCGCGGGATCCAGGTCATAGTAGAAGGGCCTGGACATGTCCCGCTCGATCAGATAGAAGCGAACGTCTTCCTGGAGAAGCGTGCCTGCCGTGAGGCACCATTCTATGTGCTCGGCCCTCTCGTCACCGATGTAGCCTGCGGCCACGATCACATCGCCGGGGCGATCGGCGGCGCGGTGGCGGCCGCGGCAGGGGCGGATTTTCTGTGCTATGTCACCCCTTCAGAACATCTGCGGCTGCCGACGGTCGACGATGTTCGGGAGGGTGTGGTGGCGTCGCGCATCGCGGCCCATGCGGGTGATCTGGCGAAAGGTGTTGCTGGTGCCTGGGATCGGGATCTGGAGATGTCCCGTATGCGACGGAAACTCGACTGGGAAGGCATGTTCAGGCTGGCTATCGATCCCGCCCGCGCGCGGGCGCTGCGCGAGGCCAGCCCGGCGTCGGAGAGCGACGTCTGCACTATGTGCGGAGAATACTGCGCCGTGAAGAAGATGGCACCGCTCTTCGAGGACGGGCCTTCGTCGTTGTGGTCGCGGGCGATCGACAGGAGGGATCCGGAGGGAGACAAACTTACACTTATCGGGGACGGCGAGATGGGTCAGGCAATGACGGAGGGGACTGGCACAAAGGTGCAGGAGGCGCCAGACGTTCGCGCGCCGCGCGGAACGACTATTTCCTGTAAGGGGTGGCACCAGGAAGCCGCCCTGCGAATGTTGATGAACAACCTCGATGCAGAGGTCGGCGAGAATCCGGGGGAACTCATAGTCTATGGCGGCTCCGGGAAGGCAGCGCGCAATTGGGAGGCGTACCACGCCATCGTCCGCTCGCTGCGGGAGCTCGGTGGCGATGAGACGCTCCTGATACAGTCCGGAAAGCCTGTGGGGGTCTTCCGTACCCAGGCCGAAGCACCTCGTGTGCTGATTGCAAACTCGCTCCTCGTCCCTGCGTGGGCGACCGGAGACCACTTCCGGTACCTGGAGGGGATGGGGCTGATGATGTACGGGCAGATGACCGCTGGCAGCTGGATCTACATCGGGACTCAGGGCATTCTCCAGGGAACATACGAGACGCTGTCTGCTTGTGCGCGCAAACACTTCGGCGGCTCCCTGAAAGGCAGGTTCGTGCTCACTGCGGGAATGGGTGGTATGGGTGGGGCGCAGCCCCTTGCGGTGACGATGAACGAGGGGGTGTGCATTGACGTCGAGGTCGATCCTGCACGCATCAAGAGACGGCTTGACAGCGGCTATTGCGAGATGATGGTCGAGAGCCTCGATGAGGCGCTGCGCCTCAAGGATGAGGCGGTCGCCAAGAAGATACCGCGGTCGATCGGTCTGGTGGGGAATGCCAGCGAGGTCCATCCTCGTCTCGTAGAGGTGGGGGAAATACCTGATGTGCTCACTGATCAGACGTCCGCACACGATGAGCTGAACGGGTACATTCCCGGGGGGATGAGTCTGGAGCAGGCGCTCGAACTGCGCGCAAGGGATCCGGAGCAGTACATCGAGCGTGCGTACGAATCGATGGCCCGCCAGATGCGCGCCATGCTCGAGATGCAGCAGAAGGGGGCTCGTGCGTTCGATTACGGCAACAACCTGCGCGGACAGGCACAGAAGGGCGGTGTGGCGGAGGCATTCGATATTCCCGGGTTTGTCCCCGAATATATCAGGCCCCTTTTCTGTTTGGGCAAGGGGCCGTTCCGCTGGGCAGCTCTGTCCGGCGATCCTCAGGATATCGCAAGGACCGATGAGGTCGTGCTCAAGGAATTCCCCGAGGACGAGGCCCTGGGCCGGTGGATCCGGCTTGCGAGCGAACGGGTTCGGTATCAGGGGCTTCCCGCCAGGATATGCTGGCTGGGGTATGGAGAGCGGGCTCGGTTCGGTGAATTGATAAATGACATGGTGAAGCGCGGCCAGATAGCGGCTCCCATCGTCATCGGGCGCGACCATCTTGACACAGGATCAGTTGCCTCGCCCAATCGTGAGACCGAGGGGATGCTCGACGGGTCGGATGCCGTCGCCGACTGGCCGATTCTGAATGCACTGCTCAATGCCGTCTCTGGTGCGTCGTGGGTTTCGGTGCACCACGGCGGGGGCGTCGGCATCGGGAACTCGATTCATGCCGGGCAGGTCATCGTGGCGGACGGCACTGCGGAGATGGCGAGACGGCTCGAGCGAGTCCTGACGAACGATCCGGGAACCGGCATAGCGCGGCACGCCGATGCCGGATATCCTGAAGCTATTGAATCAGCGAAGCGCATGGGCGTGAAGATCCCCATGCTCTGACCTGCCGTCAGAACCTTCTCTGTATGCATTGACGTCAAGGCACCGCGCCAGCTCCGGCTGCCGTTCATCAACGCGGCCAGTCGCTCTTGAATAGTGACATCGACGGATCCGAGGGGGAGGATCGGGTCGGCATTCATTCTTCGGCAGCCGGTTCGGGCGCGATGCTTGCGGTTGTCAGGTTGCGCGCCCATCGTACACACCAGCGACCCGAATTACCGTCGGCGGAGGGACCGTGTGGGCTACCCTGGGAGGAAGGGAAGAAGCTCACGCGTCGCCGGTAGGTTGTCACCGTCCGGATCGCCACGGGATGCAGCGCGAAGGAAGTCGGCAGGGTCTCCAGAATGGATAGAGACATGGCTAAAGGCAACGTCGAACTGCTAGTGGTTCACGCGAAGCAGCTCCTGACGCTCAGCTCAGACACGGAAGGTCCGCGTACCGGCCGCGATATGGAGTCTCTCGGGGTCATCGAGGACGGAGCCGTAGCGGTATCCGGTGAGAAGGTCGTGGCAGTGGGGCCAACCGAAGTCGTCGTTCGATCGGTGCAGCTGGGGCGGGGCGCGCGCGTCATCGATGCCACAGACAAAGTGGTGATGCCCGGATTCATCGACTCCCATACCCATATCGTATTTGCCGGATCACGCGAGAAGGAGTTCGATCTCCGCATGCGCGGGGCGAGCTACCAGGAGATCGCTGATCAGGGGGG
>SMTZ1_10020850_pt1 | contig 12402 bp, 10 predicted proteins | sample DeeMarSWOR136_30_FD_25667 | JGI IMG/M metagenome (IMG submission 25667) | reverse complement strand
AATGAACCTTTTTTCTATCTGTTGGAAAAAGACCACCCTCCAGAATTATATCTGCTTCTTCTTCTGTAACAGGATAAAAAAGTTCATCTATTTCTGCAATTGGAAGATCACTAAGATCAATATTTATAGTGTGGCCATATGTTGCTCTAATCATACCTCCATCTATTTGATATCTGCCTCTTGGATCAGTATAAACTAATGCTTCAACATGATGAAGTCTTAACCAATCAAAACCTGATCTAGAAGTTCCAATCGCCTCTATTAATGAAGTAAGGTCTATCCATCCTTTTCCATCCATCATTAGTCCAAGTTTTTCAGGGAAATGACGAAGAGCTCCTGCAATTATTCGACTCAAAGAGTTAAGTTCCCTTTCATTCATTAAAAATTTTCCTTTTTTACTACAAACAGGACATGTTTCTCCTCTGAAATAACCGTGTTCTTCACATTCAGATAGCATATTTTCAAATCCATAATAAAAATATTAAGTATAAATTTTTGTACTAATTCGCTATTACAGACTTAGGTGAACTTTTGGAAAGAGAAGAACTTAAGAGATTAGCAGGAGAAAAGGCAGTTGAACATATTAATGATGGTATGATTGTGGGACTTGGTACTGGTTCAACAGTAAAATATTCTTTGAAAAAAATTGGTGAACTAGTGAGAAGCGGATTAGATATTAAGGGTATTCCAACTTCTATTAATACAAAAAGAATTGCACAACAAGAACAAATTCCACTAACTGACCTAGAAGAATATCCTGAACTTGATATAACTATTGACGGAGCAGATGAAGTAGATTCATTTCTTAATCTTATTAAAGGAGGCGGTGGTGCTTTAACTAGAGAAAAAATCATTGCTTTTAACTCAAAAAAAGTAATTATTGTAGTTGATGATTCAAAGATAGTTAAAGCACTTGGTATTGACTTTCCTTTACCTGTGGAGGTAATTAAATATGCATGGACTTCAACAAAAAAAAGGCTTGAAGAATTTGATTGTAATGTTGAGCTGAGAAAAATTATGCAAGATGAACCTTATATTACAGATAATGGAAATTACATTTTAGACTGTGAATTTGAAAGGATTGAAAATCCAGAGCAACTAGAGATTGATATTAATTGTATTCCGGGAGTTGTTGAAAACGGACTTTTTATTGGACTTGTTGATGAGGTAATTGTAGGAGGAAAACAAGGCATTTCGACTCTTAATAAAGAAACAGTTGTTTAAAAATGGTAGAAGTTGTTAAAAAAATAAAAGATACCAAAAGAAAGATTGAATCTCTTGATTTTGATGCACATTGGTACAGACGTGTTTTTCATGCATTTGGAGCGTCATTTTTATTTTATTATATGCTCCCAAATGAGGATTGGATTAACTTATTAAAATTCTGGATTCCGCCTGTAATTGTAGCAATAGCTTTAATTTTAGAAATTCTTAGATTAAAAGGCAAAATCAGTAGTGACCATTTTTTTGGATTGCGATTTTATGAAAAAAAAAGAATCGGCAGTTATGTTTTTTTTGCAATAGCAATACTTATTTTGTTAAGATTTTTTCCCCAACAGATAGCAATTCCTTGTATATTATGCGTATGCATTGCAGATCCTGTAATGGGTGAAATAAGGATTCATTTAAACATAAAATATGCTTATGTTTTTGGTTTTTTATTATGCATGTTCTTTTTTTTAATTGCATGGTATAAAGCAGATATTTGGTTAATGATAACGGCTTCATTGATTGGTGCATCTGGTGCAATTATTGGTGAAACAAAAAAATTTTGGTGGCTAGATGATGATTTTATGATCCAAATGGTTCCTGCAGTTTTACTTTTAATAATTTGGATTGTTCTTCCCTATATTGGAGTTAATATTCCTCAAGAAAATATAATTTATCCTGGTTTAATGCCTTGGTGATAAGAAATGATCAAAGTTAGCATGAAATCAATTAAAGATAAGATAAGTCTAAAAAAAGTAATTAGAACAGAAATTCTTTTTACACCGATGCTTATAGTTCTTCCTTTGGTTATTGGACTTTCATTAATTTGGGATTGGTATTCTAGAGGATACTTAATGGGTAATTTTGATTATACATCTCAACTTTTTTTTGGATTAATAATAATAATTGGAAACATAGCTTTTGATATCCCTTTTATTAAATCTTTAATAGAACTTTCTAAAAAAAAATAAATTTTGATTTATTTAATGTATTTAAGATTGCAAATTACTGGTAGAATAAATGCTGCTGCAATACATGAAAGTGCTGTCATGAGTATTATTACTGAAACAAACTCATTTAATGCAGGAGTATTTACGAAATATATCGCAGTAATTCCTGCAATCGTTGTAAGTGCTGCTTCAACTAGAGATGAACCAGTTCTTTCGATTGATATTTTAATCGCATCTATCTTTGATTTTCCTTGACCTATTTCTTCTCTAAATCTATGAGTAATATGAATTCCATAGTCAATTCCAATACCAACCATAATTGCAGCTATCGAAATTGTAGCAAGTGACAATGGTATGTCAAGTACCACAAGAAAACCTGGCTCCCACATTAAAACTAAAATCACTGGAACTATTGTCAATGAACCATATATTGAGGAGTTAAATATGAAAATCAGAGCAGCCAAAACAAGAATTAATGCAAGAATCATTGAGCGAACTTGTTCATCAGTTAGTCTATTATTAACAGATACTGTTACCGCATCTTGACCTGCAAGACGTGAAACCTTCCCATTCTGAGGAAGAATTGTATTTGAAGCAATTGTATTTATCTTATTTACCACGATTTCAATTTTATCTAAACCACTTCCAATAGGAATTGCAACAGATATTAATGTTTTTGAAAATTCTTCATTAATTATTCCCTCTTCAGCAATCATATCATAAATTATTTTATCTGCTTTAACCAAATCACTTAAAAAGTTTAAAAGTGTACTTCTGTTGATTATATCAGTTAATTCCTTAATTTCATCAGCAACAGAATAAATTGATTTTTCAATTTTTTTATCATCGATATCTGGATATTCTTGTCTTATTACATCCCTCATTTTCTCTTCCATTAGATATATTGCTTCAATTACTTCAGGATCCAAAAGACCCTCTGAATCTGTTTCAACAAGTAATGCATTGAAATTACTTCCTGTTCCAAAATTTTCTGAATACTTATACATCGCATCAACTTCAGGAATGTCTTCTGGTGCAAATTCTAAATAGTCAACATCTGTTTTAATCTGGGGTATTAAAACAACTGAAAGTACTGCAGTAAATCCTGCAATTAGAATGATTCTTTTTCTATTGTTTATTACGAAATTAGCTAATTTTTTCCAACTGGGAATATGGTCTTTTTTCTCAAATTTTAATAATAGTACTAGACATGGTACGAGAATTGTTGCAGAAATAAAGCAGAATAAAATCCCAATTGCACATCCAAAACCAAAGGTAACAATCGGTGACATACTAGATATCATAAGAGATGCAAACCCAATCATCGTAGTAACTGTAGAAAGAAAAACTGCCTTACCCGTATATCGAAGAATTTTTTCAATTCTATTTGTTTTATCTTCTATATCATATTCTTCCACAAACCTATTCATCAAATGTATTGAATAATCAACACCCAAACCTAATAGTAAAGCAATAATTGCTACAGAAATTATTGTTAATTCAGGTTGAACCATTCCCAAAACACCAAATGTTAAAACAATTGCAAATGCAGGTGGCAAAAATGCAATAATGATACCTTTTAGGGTTCTATGGAAGAAGAATAGTACAATAGATACAAAAAGTAAAGCAATAGGAAATACTATTACTAAATTTCTCATGCTTTCTTTTTGAATTGCCTGTTGCATAGCAATAGTACCAGTTATCGTCATATTTGCATATGTTGTTCCTCTGTTCTCAACTGCTTTTTCAGTTCTATAAAGAATACTTTCGAAATCTGCATTATCTGATAATTGAATAATTACAATTGCAACTTTGTATGATCCTGTATAAAGAACACCTTTTGTACTTTTTACAGTAAATCTCTCCATATATGCGTAAATATCATCAATATCTTCTGGAATGCTATTTACTCCATTTCCTCCCTCAAGTATTGATTTTTCATTTTCTGCTTTTATCAGACTTGCTAAACTTCGAACAGATACAATTCCATCAAGGGATCCTTCATCATTATCGTATTTATCTATAGCTCGTTCAATTTCATCAATTTCATTTAAAACTTTAGGATTTCTAATGTCATAAATTCTGTCTGTCTGATCAATTAATATTATTATTGTTTCTCCTATCTTAAATTCCTCTTTAATTGTATTCCATAAACTGATTGTAGGATCATCGCAAGGAAGATATTCTATTAGTTCTGATTCCATATAGATATTTGATGCCTGTGATCCAATAATTGCAGTAAATATAGTAAATACTAATAGGACCATTTTTGGTCGATTTGATAGTAACTTTGCTATAGGTTTTAAGTTCATAATTGATCAGAACTCTCCTCAATTTTGATTTTTACAGGTTTGTAATTTTTTATTTTATCTATATTTGTAAGACTTGCTAGTTTGTTTAGTCTCTCCTCTATTTCACCAGCGTATTTTTTTAATAGTTCAATGGGTGGAATTGAAAAATAAATATATGGGTTCTTTCCAATACTATTATTTTTAATTTTTTTTCTATAGATTATTTTTAAATCATACATCCTTGAAAGAGTTTCTCTTACAGTACTTGGGTGAAGTTTTGTACCTTTTATTATTTGCCCAGTTTTTACTCCATTTTTTTTAAGTAAGTATAAGTAAATACAAGATTTAGCTTTAGATTTTAATATATCTCGTACTGCCTTTTCAATGCTTTTATCTCCGGAAATTCTCTTTCCTCCCATTAAATGAACTCCAATTTTATTTAACTAATTTAATATAATTGTTGACTTGCAAGTTTAAATACTTTTCTATTATGTCGCTTAAAAGACGACAAAACATTTTATCGGTTTAAAGACGATAAAATAAACCTTAAAAGTTTTAAAATCAAACCTAATATAGGAATTGCTAGAAAATGTGAAAAAAAATGGTTATTAAAAAAACCTTGAAAAAATGGAAAAGATATCATAGGATATCAGACGCAGGGAAAATAACACGCAGATATTTTGTCATGAATGCTTTTGATGGCGCTCTAACAATGCTAGGTGTAGTTATTGGTGGATATGTTGCAGGTGGATTGAATTCAATTGTAATAATAAGTGCAGGTATTGCAGGATCAATTGCCATGGGCATATCTGGTATTAGTGGTGCATATATGACAGAAAAAGCAGAGAGAACAAAAAAATTAAAAGAACTAGAAAAAGCAATGTTAAAAGATATGAAAGAAAGTATACATGGAAAATCACATAAATTTGCATCAATTTTTGCAGCAGTTGTAGATGGTGTTTCACCTGCTTTGGCAGCAATGGTTGTAATTTCTCCTTTTTTTATATCAAACTTTGGAATAATTACTCCTGAGACAGCGTTTTTTATTTGTATAGCTATAACAATGATTGTACTGGTTTTATTAGGATTATTTCTTGCAAAAATTAGTGATGAAAATATGATAAAATATGGAATACAAATGTTACTTGTTGGCCTAATAACTGCTTTATTATGTGTTGGAACATCTGTTTTACTAGGTGGTAATGTTCCAGTATAAAAAAAAGAAAGGTCTGATTTTTTATTGGAGAAATATTATTTCTTTAAAATTTTTTATTAATATTAAATTTTTTATGTATTAATATTTAACAAATAAAAAAATACCCGTTAGATTAAAATACCTTAATAAATATTTGTCATACGAATTTTGTATTCCAATTTATAATAAAAAAATTGTAAAAAGAAGGAATGCTTATTTAAATAAAAAATGAATAGGATTTAGAATTCTATTTATTATTTGGGAGGAAAAAATATGGAAAAGAAGACTAAAATAAGTCTATTTTTGACGCTGTTGATAATAATTTCAACTTTTACAGTTGTTGGTTCTGGTATTGAAAAGAATTCGGTTAGATTTGATAGGTATCCACCTGGAGTATTTATGATGTAAAACTTGGAGATACTGTAAGATTTAACTTAAGTCTCACATATTATAAAAACGCAACAAATCCTGAAGAATGGGTTCTTCAAGATATAAATATCACTGATATTTTACCAGATTGCCTTGTTTTTTCCGGAAATGTTGAAATTTATAATGCTCCAGATATTCAGGAAGTAATTATTGATAATTATATTATTTGGAATTTTACAGATGTAGGACATGAACTACCAGATGAAGAAAGCATGTCAATAGAATTTGATTGTACTGCTACAGAAAGCGAGGAAACAGAAAACGAAAATATTGCAATTATAACTGCATGGGAAGGTGGTCATCACCATAATCATGAAGCTCAAGACAATGCATGGGTATTTATATATGTACCTCCACCACTAGAAGTTGAAAAAGAGGTATGGGATCCTATTGCACAAGAATGGGTTGACCTACTAGAAGTTGTTCAAATAGGGATGAATGTTAAATTCAGAATTGTAGTAATATATAATGGGTTTGAAAACATAGATCCAATGAAATCTATGATTGTAGATGACTATTTACCTGATTGTTGTCTTGAATATATAGAAGATTCTGAGAATTTTATTTATCCTGATGAAGATAGATTTCACGATCCTTTTATTAGCATTATTGGAAATCACATAAAATATAATTGGACAAATAGAATGTTTAACTTATTTGCTGGCGAAACGCTAATTATTGAATTTGAAACCGAAGTTTTTGAATATTGTAATGAAATCATTGAAAACTGTGCATATGTAAATCTCTTTAGCTTTTCTGAAAAACGTTGTGAAGTTCATTTATATGAAAATGACTGTGCCTCTGTCAATTGTACACCTTTACCTACAACATTTGAAAAAAAGGTTTGGGATACTGAAATAGGTTGGACAGAAGAAACAAATGGTTATGTTGATGATGAATTTAGTTTCCAAATAAAACTTACATATTATGGAAATGACGATTTAAATGAAATTAGTATTTTTGATCAACTTCCATGTTGCTTAGAGTTTATTGAAGGAAGTGCAGACCCGGAGGAAACCGCTTTTTCAGAAGATTTAAAAAAGATCTGGTGGAATTTTACAGATCCATTAGAAGATAGTGAAACATTAACAATAGAATTTGATACATTAGCTGTGGGTACTACAAGTTGTGGAACTGGAGCCAATACTGCATATGTTTATGCTTTAGAATTAGAAACTCCATTTGAAGATAGCGATACAGCTGAAGTAACAATAGGTATTAACAATCCTCCATGTGTGCCAGATATAGATGGAGATTTATATGGAACTCCGGGTGAAGACCTTACCTTTAGAGGAAAAACTTGTGATCCAAACAATGACAATATTTACTACTGGTTTGAATGGGACGATGGATCTAATAGTGGATGGGAAGGTCCTTATGAATCATGTGAAGAAATTGTGTTAACGCATAGCTGGGAAGAAGAAGGAGTTTACGAAGTTAAAGCAAAAGCAAAGGATGAAATAGGAGAAGAAAGTGAATTTACATATTATCCCTTAGGGGTTACAATTGAGGAACCAGATAATCCTTCTCTTGCAGTAAGTATTAACAGTGGTTTTGGTCGCTCTCTTAGTTTTAATATAGAAAATTCTGGAGATGTTGATGTCAACCTAGTAAGTTGGAATATTACTGTATCAAGAAGAAATTTGCAAAAGCTCTTTTTATTCAGAACTGATTGTATCTGTACAATTGAATTTAATTCATCAAGGACGATTGTTACAAATCCATTTGGATTTGGATTAATAGAAGTAATTGTAAATGCAAAAGCTGACTATCCTAATGTTGCACCAGTCCAAGACATAAAACAAGGATTCATATTTGGAAAGTTTGTAAGGATTAAACAGTAATAAAACCATGAGTCTTTAATAAAAAAAAAAAAATTTCTTTTTTTCTTATTTATTTTATAAAAAAATTGAACGAAAGTTATATAATATATGCTATCCCATAATAAAGTGTAAAATAATCTCAGAAAGATTTAAATCTAACTATTATTATTATATATGTAAATCCGGGGGAGTAAAAAATATGAAAAAAAAGATATTAAGTATTATAATTTGTACGCTGTTGACTGCTGCTATTCTCCTACCATGTGCAAATTCTCAAAATGCCGAATGCAAACCAAGTAATACAAATCCGCAATGCAATAATTTTCAAACAAATATTGCTTGGTCACGTGAAGGGGATAATCTAGATAACTGGGCAATTACACCGACAATTGGTCTTTCTGGTTTTGATTCAATTGAGTTAGAGATTACTACTCTATATGAAATCTTTCCTCCTGATTCTCCTGATTATGGGTATATAAAAATATCTAGCAATGGAGGAAGCGAGTGGACAACTTTGAAGACTCTTCAAGGATACACTCCAGAATGGATTAAGGTTAGTATAGATCTACAAGAGTATATAAATATGAATATCAAAATCGCATTTGAATTCACAACAAAACCCGATTCTGGTGGTCCAAGTATTAGTGATGGCTGGTGGATTCATAATATCGCCGTACTAGCAGACCATGAGATAATTTATGAGGAAGATTTTTCTGAATATGATATTGGTGATTCCTGGGGTGATTGGATTATTTCTGGTACCGCTAGGCCACCAAATGCACCGCCTTTTACACCTAGTATTTTGGGTACTACAGAGGGAAATGCCGGAGTAGATCTTATTTACTCATTTTCTTCATCAGATTTAGATTTGGATAATATCTTCTACTACATTAAATGGGGCGATGGAACCCCAGAAATTGAGTGGATTGGACCGTATTCATCTAGCGAAGCTGTACACTTAAATCATACCTTTACGTCAAAAGGAACCTATACTATAGAAGCTAAGGCCAAAGATCCTACAGGAGAAGAAAGTAAATTGGGTAAATTAAAAGTCACCATTAAGAAGAGTAAGAGTAAACAATCAAACTTAATACTTTCATTACAACCTTTAGAAAGACTGTTGAATCGAATACTCTCATTATTTCCAATCTTTTATAAATTAATTGAATTTCCAATGACTAACTAACTAATAATTCCCCTTATTTTTTCTTTTTTTATTGGAACAAAAAAAACAGGTTTATCTATGAACCGCTGGGAACGTATATAATATATAAATGTTATATGTTTATATCTCTGATATAAGAACTTGTTTTTTATGTGTATTCTTTTTTTTATTTTTAGGCATATATTTTTCAAGGGTAGCTCATTGTACTATTAAAATTGTAAAAGGGAGGACGCCCATAATGACAAAATATGATTTAAAGAAGAGCATTATTATGGGGATAATAACTTTATTTATTGGTTCAATTTTTTTTCCTACTATTGGTGGGATTAATATAGAGGTAGACTATTCAGATTGCAATAGGGCTTGTAATACTGATGGTCCACTTGGAGAATGGCCAGATTTTATACCAATTGGTTTTATCACAGCACCCCATCCAGATTATCCACAATATCAAACACATCTTTATGGTGATTGGGGTGGAATTGTTGGTGAAGAATTCATTTTTTTACAGGAGGATAAAATCAAGCTTCTATATCATAGTTATCATGAAACATATATGACTGAGCATCCACATGAAGAAGAATTACTTAGCGATTGGACTCTAGGTTACGATCCAGTTACAAAGATAAAATATACACCACTTGTCAAACCTGGAGGGCCTGATCCAGGCCCTGCATGGGATCATACCGACACACCAGGTTATATTAAGCATCCAATCACTGGTGAACATCTACTTTATAATACTGTGCGACCTGGAACAAAACATCTACATCCAGAATGGAAAGGGCTACCAGGATGGGAAGGTGCCATTCAAGTTGCAACTAGTGAAACACCGCCTGCGATAGGAATTCCATTCAATCAGACCTATGAAAACATGCTTGTTGCTGAATACTGGTGGGAACAAGGATGGAACCAGGAGGGAGTTATAAAAGGCGGGTTATCGGAACCAACTCCTGTATGGATTCCTCATTTAGGTAAAATTCGCCTTTTCTACAGAGGTTTGCATGGTGCAGTTGGTTCATATTGGAATTGGCGTATTTCATATGCAGACAGTGAAGATGGAAAAACAAATTGGGTAAAGAATCCTGATCCAACTTTTGATCCCTCAGATCCAACCAATCCTGCATACAAATGGACACAACCATGGCCCGAGGGTTTTTCATTCCGTGGCGCCTGGCAAGCACATGTAACGGGTGATCCTCGTGCAGATGGTGTTCATATGGTAATGACTGTATCCAATCAGAATTATGCAGGATTTGGACATCTTGCATATTACTGGTCACCTGATTGGGGTAATACATGGATTGGTCATCCTAATAATCCAATTATTGCACCAGGACAGTTTCCCAATGGTGTTCCACCTGATGGATTTCAGCGTACGCCAACTTTACTAATAGATGAAGAGTATGAAAGATACATACTTGCATATAATGCAGGTCATGATATCACTCAAAAATGGAAAAGACGCACCTATCTTGCAACTGCATCACGTCCAGCAAATAATCAACCAGGAAAACCAATAATTACTGGCCAAACAGATGGAAAGATTGGGAGTATTTATGATTATGATTTTACTAACTGTGTTGACCCAGATGGAGATGATATGACCTATCAAGTTGAATGGGGCGATGGTGGTGTTGATGAAGGACTTGTAGAATCAGGAGGAGCTTTTACTCTATCACATAGCTGGAGTGAGAAAGGGAATTACACAATAAAAGCTCGACTTATTGATGAATATGGAGCTGAAGGCGATTGGGCTACATTAGATGTCAGTTTCACAAGAATTAGAGCTTCACAATTAAATTTATTCTCTGATTTGTTTTCTAGATTCATCAACTTGTTTCCCACCTTAAGATTGTTGTTGCAACTATCATAATACAATGAATAAATATTCCTTATCACTTAGAAAGTGTAAAATAAAAATTACTTCTTAAAACACAAAATATTTTTTAAAAAATGTATTACTTTTTGGGCCAATAAAGCATCTTAATATCCTTGGTCTTCCTAGAGGCAAGGTCTCAGTTCTAACTAACCTTTTATAATTGTTAAGCTGTTTAAATGATCCCGTATTATATTACAAACCACTTCACTTCTAGAGTGGTGTTTATACTAAGTTGTGTTGTCTAAGATATTGATGAGTTTATTTTGACAATATCTATATTTAATATTATTAAAAGGTATATTATAAATTATCAGTGTTCATAATATTTTACAAAAAAATAAGAAGGAAGGGATTTTTTCCCTTCATGTTTTAATTTTGTCGTTTCTCTGTTCTTATATCCTTTGAGGTATGCGTATTATGTTATTGGTTTCTGAGCTGCTGCTACCAGATTTTAGGTTCTTGCTTGTTGTTTTTGGATCTTTTACTGTGTCAAAGGCCATGAGACCTGCACGGTCGTATGCGTCTGATTTGAAGATTGCAACTGGTATTGGCATATAAACTAGTTCCCAGACAAATAATGGTCCATCTCCAGTTACCACTTTTTGAAGTTCTGCGTTTAAGAAGAACTCAACGCGTTCCATACCAGATGTAGCATCAGTTGCGTTTGCTGTAAAGATGAAGTCATATGGTGGACTTGTACCAGTATATTCGTATGTAAGGTCTACCAATGGTGGTGTCTGGTCCATGTCGATATAGAATGTATGTTGGTTAGTTTCTTGATTTCCAACGTTGTCAACTGCCCAGTACTTAATCTCAACGTCGTTACCATCGTCAGCTTGGGTTATGGTAAATATACCACTAGCACCCTCGATAATACCTTGGTCACCGTCTACCGAGTATACAATATAGTCCACTCCAGAGCCATCTCTTTCACAACCTATGCTTGGATCAACGGCAGTTAATGTTACCTCAAGGTCGGATACATAATACCCATTCTCACCATCTGGTGTTGCTGGATCAAGCGTATGACTTGTAGACGGTGGTGTATCGTCAACTCCTATTCCCCATGCTAAGACGTTATTTTTGAGGTCTCTTTCCTCATCGTCTACTAGCTCTAAGACTAGATTGATGTATAATCCATAGATTCCCTCATCTACAAAGGTGTAATCATTGAATTCAAGTGTTTCTGTACCGCCTAAAGGCTCTTCGATAGCTATATTTTCTTTCATGTCTTCATATATAAGAATTCCTTCTGTACAGTTGGTATTGAATTCATAGATTTCAGCAGTACAAGTCATTCCTTCCTCTGGGAATGTACCAATGTTTTCCACAATGGCGTCAATGTCTTGTTTACCTGGTTGAATGTATGTTTCTATTCCGGGTGCACCACCTTGTGTGACACCAGCGCTAAGACCCCAAACAGATTGGCCTAAGTATGCAGCGCCATCCACCCATCCA
>SMTZ1_10005827_pt1 | contig 12404 bp, 9 predicted proteins | sample DeeMarSWOR136_30_FD_25667 | JGI IMG/M metagenome (IMG submission 25667) | reverse complement strand
ATCTGCAAATACTGGAATATTATTTACTTTTCCGTCGAGTACGAATCCTGCATCCTGTCCTGCGTATCGAGAATCAACAACGGATAGTATGTTGTAACGCGACGTCCGTCGAACTAATCCGTGTGCTGTTTTCCCATTGGGTGTGTCAAAAGCTCCTTCACAGTATACAATTGCATTCCCGTCAGGAAATTTACTCATGTTTTTCTCCCGGTTAAAATAACAACATAACGATCATTGGTAAAAATTTGTTTGCGATGTTGCTCCAACAGTGTAATTAAACCGGCTGTAGAAGCAGGCAAAACACTCAGCCCCTCATTTTCACGGATAAATCGGGAAAACGCCGACATATTTTTATCGCTGGCGTGCCCTGCCCAACCATTTGTCGCCCGAATTGCCTCGAGTGCATGGTTGCCATCTATCGAATGCCAATTAATTAACGGCTCATTAACAATCGTTTCTTTTATCTTTTGCGGTTGAATATCATCGCATTGTTCCAAATTTTTCACGAATGCTTGAATGATCGGGTTTTTTTGATAGGAAGATCCGGCAACAAGTCGTGGTATCCGAGAGGTTTTGCCGCGACGATATAAACTTGCAAAGCCTTTATAAATACCCGCCAGCGTCGTACCGTTGGAAACCGGAACTGCCACAACAGCCGGCGCATCTCGAAGCTCATCATAAATTTCATAAGCGATTTCACCATAAGCCTTTAATTGTAGCATCGTATTTGCGCCGCCAGGATTGGCGTCGTAAATTTCATCAGTTTCAGCACGACGTCTCGAAATAATAACCGCATTTTCATAATCACCAGGAACACGGATAATTTCCACATCAAACTTTGTCATTTCCTTTATGCGTTTCGTGTGATAGCCATCGGGAATATAGACGATACAACGTAATCCTGCGAATGATGCAGCAAGAGCAATCGCGACCCCAAAATTACCACAGGTTGCCACAGTGATTGCGTCAAATCCGCGACGCATAGCATCCACTACCTGGGCAAAAGCAATCCGATCTTTTTGGGTACCGGTCGGATTCCCGCCCTCAAACTTGAGGAAAATCTGTCTCAGTCCAACCTCTCGTTCAATATTTCTTGCCCTGGACAATGTTGTATCCCCCACTTCGGATTCCATGATATCTTCATAAGCTTCAAGCCGATTTTCTAGCGATTGGCTTACATCAGTAGCAATTTTCTTATTACTTTCCAATTCGGGTGTAACGGTGAGCATTTGGGAGCTTACGCCATCTAAAAGAGGTCTAACGATCTCATTGTTTATTTGTTCGGATTGATTGTGATTCATCTTTTTTAACTTTTCATGAAATTTAAAATATTTTCTAATAAAATAGCGTACCGTAGCGTAGTAACGATTTTATAGGCGAACTTTTTGTTTGGATCAAGTAACCGTTACCTCAATAGAGAGGGTCACTTTTCAATATCCTTTCGCTGTCCCATCTCTTCTTACTTCAGCCACACCTTGAAATCCATCACTATCACGGCATTTCATGACAGCATGAATGGCTCCAAGATAAAAGGCATAAGGTTCTTTTCGATTAATGCGATATCCCTTTTCTTCAAAGGATTCGATAATTTCATGGGGAAATCTTTCTGCCTCTACACTGATTCTGCCGCCGAGCGAACAATGCAGGCGTGGTTCAAACATCGCTTCTCCAATTGACATCCCTTCGTCCACAACATGAATTAGAAACTGAGCAATGGTGGATGTTATGCGCTCGCTGCCGGGACTGCCCAACGCCATCCAGATTTTATTCTTATTAAAAATCAAACAGGGCGCTACGGTTGCCCAGGGAACAGCGTTGGGTCGTAAATAAAACGGATGACTGAGCATTTCATATTCAAAATCCATCATGTAATTGTTATATAAAAATCCCAATCCATCAGCCGCGGCTTTGCTGCCATAGACACGTTCAATGGATTGGGTTAAGCTGACTGCCATCCCATGTTTATCCATCACCGAAAGATGAGTTGTTTCACCAGAGAGTTCGTCCACTGTCTCACGAATGGGCAAATCCGGAGCTACGGCTTTGACAATTTTCTTGATGCATTGATAGGCATATTTGGTGTTGAGCATATCCTTTTCTTCAACTTGAGGATAAAAATTAGGGTCAAATGGTCGATCCGATCGTTCTAATAACGCTTTACGAAATATTTCAGCTAATAATTGTGCCCGCCGTATTTTATCGTTGTTCAATCGTTTTGGTGATATTGAATTCAGCATAGCTAATGCAAACAAAACCGTGCGACCGGCGCCAGGAAGCGGCATGGAATAAATCGTTAAATTGCGGAAGCGTCCCCGTAAAGGTCGTCTTTCAATGGGCCAGGGAATAAGCGCCAGATCATCACCGCGCAGTAACCCGCCGTTTTCTCGCATATCAGCATCGATTATTTTTGCAATGGTACCGCTATAAAATTCTTCGACGCCTCTTTCCGCAATTCGTTGCAATAGCTTTGCTAAATCAGGCTGGTTAAAAATTTCTCCAACTGGATAAGGATAATCGTTTTTGAAAAAATATTTCTTACCTGATTTAGATTCTACGCTATCGAATTTGGTTAATTCCCGAATTTGTAAATTATGCTGTAATTGGGTTATTTTATAACCATCTGTTGCGATTTTAATTGCAGGTTCAACCACTTTAGACCACGATAATTGTCCATATCTCTGTTGAACATAACCGAGTGTGGCTAACGTGCTGGGAACGGTGGTTGCGCGATACCCTGACGCGCGATCTGCTTTATAAATTGCGCGAACATGGGCTAACGAAGGTGCTCGCGATGAGCCGTCTAATGCGATGACTTTATTCCCGTCATGAATGAGCATCATAGTTTGACCGCCAATTCCACTTGCCTGAGGTTCACAGACTCCCAGAGCAAGTGCAGCGGCACAGGCAGCATCTATCGCATTGCCGCCTGCTTTTAAAATTTTTACTCCTGCTTCGGTGGCATCGGGAAAAGCAGTGGTTACTATTCCATTTTGACCACTGGCACATTTGCCATCGTCTGTAGCTTGAAAGTTGGATTCTATGTCTTTGAAATTCATTGTATCGGTTCCTTGATTAAGGGATTGAGATTAAATAGTGCCTGAACGAAAAGTCCTGTTTTTGTCATTTCGACCGAAGCGACCGAAGAAAGTGCCTGTGGAAGGAGAAATCTGATTAAACCGCTAATTTATCGGGAAATACAGATTCCTCGACTCCGCTCGGAATGACTAGTTTTGCTAGTTTTCGTTCAAACACTAAATAACCTGTTCATTTAGTTCTTGCTTATATTGAAAAATAAAGAGGTAAAAATCTAAATGAATCACTTATTTCATCTCACTCCCTAAATGGTAAAGCAGCATGGCTAAGAGCGTTGCCCGTTCTAACAGGCTATGACGTAAAATATATTCATCTTTCCCCGTTTGATCCACACCAATCGGTCCCATTCCGTCAATCATTGGTTTATTATTATTAACGAAGCTTATGTCGGCAGAACTCCAACGATGTTCCTCAATTATTCGGATATCCAGGCGACTGGCAACATCCCTGACCTTATTCCACAAATTTTCTACGCCTTCACTCCGTAGCATTGGGGGACGCCGAATGCCACCTTCAACCTGGATGCGTAACATACCGCGATTGAGCTTTTTACTCGTTTGCACCAATTTTTTTTCGGTTTCTTCTGCTTGCTTTAGATCATTTGATCGAACACTGATCGATGCCTCACCCTGGGCGAAAAGATCGGCTATACTGGATTTGATTTCTACTTCCCGTGGGGAGACGACCAACCCATGAGGTTCATCGGTTAATTCCGCCCAACTGGTTAATAATTTCAAAAAGCTTGCTACAGCTTTTGAGACATGCTCTGCCTTATCGGTTTTCTCGAGATGCATCTGGCAGGTGTAAAATGCAGCACCCGAACGAGAAGTCACGACGGTTGCATCAATTCCACCCCCTTTTAAGCCGATTACGACTTTCGCCCGATTGGCGATAAGTTCCACATGCTCCTGAGCAAACTGTCCCTGAAGTGAGTTATCACTGGTAAGTAATATACTAACCTTTAGCTTACGAAGCAGTCTGGCGAAACGCAGCGCCTGGAGCGCTAAAATCGTCACCATCAAGCCGCCTTTATTTCCCCAGATTCCGGTGCCATATAATCGTTGTTCGGTTTCTCGATAATTTTTATGTCGTTTAAAAGGAATCGAATTATCAAGGTGTCCCAATAAAAGCACGTCGTATCGATTATCTGCTGTATTGCTGAACAGTAAAATATTTCCGACTTCGACCTGCGGTATAATTTGCTGAGTAAAACCAAGTGGACTCAGGTTTTGCATCACCAGGTTCCCAAGTGCATTGACTCCCTCCACATTCCGTACATAAGTATTCATGTTCACCATCTGTTTTAACAGCTTTTCGGCTCGTTCCTGTCGACTGCGCATGAAGCCTCGAATACGGACGGAAAGGGGTGATTTTTTAGCTGGCTTTTTTAATTCGTCGGTTTGTTGCGGTAAATAACTTTCGGAAAAATATCGCACTGCTGCCACATCCAGCATCTTATTGACCAGTCTGACATAATCGTATCCTGCAACCTGGGCGGCATTGACATAAGCGCCGCTCAAGCCTAAACTCGCCATTGAATTAATTTCAAGTAAATAGACTTTCTGGTTTTCATCGACACGGATATCCACACGGGAAAAATCTCGCAATCCAAGTACACGAAATGCCTTTTTGCTCAGTTTCACCATTTCATCGGCTAATTCTGGTGAAATATTTGCCGGGCAAATTTTATTTCGAGGCAGTTTCAACTTATCGCCGGCGGTCTGAATCCCGTCAGGATTACCTTCCAGATCGATTTCCAGCACTGGAAAAGCTTCCAGGTTGTCATTTCCTAACAATCCAACACAGAATTCCCTACCGCGAATGAATTGTTCCACCAATGCCTGCTGTTGAAATTCTCCTCTGATAAATTTAACTGCGTCACGCAAATCCATTTCATTATCAACGATTTTCAAGCCATAAGACACGGCTTCCATTTTGGGTTTCACAATGACAGGGTAGTTCACATTGCTCATATCTTCTTCAGCCGAGGAGAAAACCCAAAAGTCTGGTGTCGAAATGCCATGTTTTTGCATGATGATTTTGGTAATCACCTTATCTAATGCCAATGCATGACCTTCTGGATTGGAGCCGACATAAGGGATACCCAACATTTCTAACATGGCTGGTACATGTGTGTAACGACTTTCTCCCTGAATGCCATAAGCCATATTGAAAACCATTCCCATCCGTTCCCCTTCGATCACCCGCGGCATAAATTCATGCAGACTCTCGATCACTTGCATGTTGCCATCAATAATCCGCACATTGTGCCCACCCTGCTCTAAGGCATCGGCGATACGCCTGACCGTTTTGGGATTATATTTTTCTTTATTTTGCATGCCAAATTTGTTGATCACTCCGGATAAATCTTTATTGAAAATGATGGCGACTTTCATTATCCCTCCACATTTTTAAATTCCTTATTCTTTCTCAAAGAACAATTCACGCCAAAACATTTCGATGATATTTATAATAACCGCATTTTCTTCGGTTCACGCTTTCTGGTTACCACAGTAATTTTCTGGTCTCGATTTTCCTCGATCAAGGGATTCGAAATAAAAATACTCTCACGCCCGATATCCCATAATTCTGGCAAGACTTCACCGATAATTTCGCCTTCGTCAAAAACGAGAACAATGGAACTGGTTGACAAAACTACTGCCACCGCATTGGTATGCAGACTGATAGCAGCAGCCGCGACATGACGGGCACCCAATCCTAACGGCAAGACCACACCTTCGGATGGCGCTTCCAGGTAGCGGGCCGCTGAAAGTACCACGCCATCATCCGAAACAATGAAAGCCCCGTCCAATTGCGCTAATTCCTTAACCGTCTCTCGCATGCCGGCATTATCAATTTTTTTCGATTCGGCTGGATGGCCATAAAGTGGATCCAATATAAGCGACCGGCAATGCCTTAATACATGTCCCTCATCTCCTACTGTAAATATGGTACCAACTTTTCTTCCCTCACGTCCTTCACGAGCGAGTTCCACAGACAACTCCAGCACACTCTGAAGTACTTTAGCAGAAGCGCTCCGTTTCAATGTGCAAATTCTTTTGAAAATGTTGCTCATGATAATGATCCATCTCTTAATAACATCGATTTCCATTCAACTTCTTTTTTAATACCCAGTTTGCGTAAAAACCGGCTGATAATCAAGTCCTGTAATCGTTGCCAATCCTGTTCGTCGTGTCCGGTAAATGGGATCTGCCCGCCTGCCATCCTGGGATGCCCACCAGCAGAACCCAATTTGCCAATGACCTGTTTCAACATATTTCCTGCATCCGCTTTCAGGTGAGTACAGCGCACAGAAACAAATAATTGATATTTAAATCGTCCTGTGGCGATAGACCAGCCAGTGCGTTCATGTCGCAATAGCCAATCTGCAATTTGTGATATAAATTCTGGCGACTCCACTTTGCCCAGGTGGACATGGATCAGGTGGCGAAATACCTTAGCCTTTTGTAATGCTGAATACAACAGGGCAAAATATTGTTTCGGCAACACCGGTTTAAAAATTTTTGCCAGTTTTCTTTTATTGGCTTTTGGATAAAGGGCTAAGTAGGCGTCAATGTCAGCCGGCGAAGCGTCCAGTCCCAATTCTTGCGTTTCACTTCGGATCGCATAAGCCACGGCTGTGGCAATATCGACAGGAATTTCCAATTCCGCAGCCAGTAAATATTCCAGAAGCATGGTCGCGCTGGCGCCATATTCTGTACGAATATCCACAAACACCGCCTTAGAATGATTTTTCCCCGGATGATGATCGATAACAATCGTTGGCTTGATATCATCTGGTAAACTATGATTGCCAAACTGTGGTTGTGTATCAACCATCGCGATACAATCATAATAACGCCAACGAATCCTATTTATATGGGTCAACTTAATTTTGAGTTGTTGAACCATGGTTCGGCTTTCAGCTCGTGTTATGATCCCGCCATAAACTATATTAGTACGAAGACGATATCGATTTCGCGCCAGGTACGAAAGCACCATGGCGCTGGCTAATGCATCAGGGTCTGGATAGTCGTGCATGATGATTAACAAAGAACCACATCTGCCTAAAATGTTATCAAGTTTTGCCAATTTAGATTTTGTTGTATGCGTTATTTTCATCGAAATCTATATTCTTTGCAGGAAAAGTCAAGAGTATATGTTTTTCTGAATGTAGCAGCTATTCCTTGAGCATAAAAGCATCCTGTGCATTTTTGATTGCCGAAGTGGGACCAACAAAAACCACATGGTCACCGGCTTCGATCTTTGTATTTCCCCGGGGGACAACAAAATCTTTACCTCGAATAACGGCTGCCACAACGCATTCTTCAGGAATATCGATATTGCGGATCAATTTCCCGGCAACACGAGCCTTTTCAGGGACGATTACCCCAACCAGGCCGGCGACACCAGTTCCGATCTCAAACAGCTCTGCTACCCCTGGTCGATCCAGAAAATTCTCCACCATTGCCGCAGTTGCCCAGGGCGCACTAATTGCCACAACACCGTTTTCCTTGAGTAGTGGAATATAATCAGGATCCTGAACAATAGCGATGACCTGCCCCACACCCATCCTTTTCGCCTGCAGCGCCACAATGACGTTGCGACCATCTTCATTGGAGGCAGCTATTGCGACATCGATATTATCGACTCCCACCTGATCAAGCAACTCTTTTTTTGTCCCGTCTCCCTGGTATATCGGTACATTATAGCGTTGTTCGAGTTCCTTACAGCGCACCTCGTCTTCCTCAACAAAAGTCAGTTGATGTTCAGCCTTGCGAAACACCAATCGAAATTCATCTTTTGCTAATAGACGATTGGCAATGTTCTGCCCCTGTTTCCCACCATCCACAATGAGTACTCGCATACGCTTCCTCCTTAATGAATATATCCAAAATTTTATTCTAACCAAAGCCTGCGGTAATTTCCTCAACTCGACGCGGTTCGCTGGTCGAATTAGATAGATTGCTGCGCCAATTAAGGTCAGCAATCCACCCAATGTAAACGCCCTTAACTCCAGCGCCGGTACAAACAACCAGCATGATAGCACTCCAAGAATCGGGACAACAGGAAACAATATAACTTTGAATGGTCGTCGTAAGTTGGGCATCCGCTTGTGGAGTGCTATGACCGCATAATTAACAATTCCAAGCCCCATTAAATAACCGAAATCACTCAATGACGCCACAAACTTAACAATTCCTGACGAACAAAACAAAATCACTATAACTGCGCAAATTAACAGTGCAATATGCGGTGTCTGATAGCGCCGATGTAATTGGGCAAAGAACCTGGGGAAATGTAGATCCCGTCCCAGTGCATAAAGAACCCTGGCACTGGCTCCCAGGGTCACGCTGAAAGCGGAGAGACTTGCCATTATCGTTGCTACAATGGCTGCCCACCGTCCCCAGGCGCCAAATAGCCGATCAGCAGTGAAAATAAATGGCACATCGGTCTTTGCCAGTTCTGTATAATGAACCGTACCCATCATCGAATAGACCACGAACACATAAATAGCCACCCCGACAAAAAGCGTAATGATAATTGCACGAGGGATGGTCTTCCCTGGTGTGATGATTTCTTCTGCCGCTACCGTGATCAGCTCGAATCCGACATAAGAAATGTAAATAAGCGCCATGGCAGGAACAAACGGGCCCAATCCCATTGGAGCAAGCGGTTTTAAATTGAGCGGTTCGACTTTAAAAACGCCCAATAATGCAACGCCAATAAGGATTATCAGTTCCACCAGGTTCATGACGGTAATTACCATAAGTGCTTCAGACATTCCCCTGAAGTTAATGACAGCAAAGATCATGGTTGTAAAAAGAGCTAACAAAGCAATATTTGCTCCGGGCCAGAAATAGGCGCGGATGGTCAGGGCAAAAATTAAGGCATACATGGCGCAAGCTAGCGTGTTGCCAATCCAGAAGAACCAACCTGTGAAAAAAGCCATGGGCTTGGGAAGTGTTCGGCTGGTAAAGGAATAGCCGCCGCCTGCCAGAGGAATGGCGGCCCCTAATTCACTGTAATTCAGCGCAGTGAAAATCGTGATCACTCCCATGACCAGGTAGACGAATATCCCCAGCGGTCCCACCATGTGCGCCAGTTCGCCGGGCAGGGCAAAAATACCGGGTCCCATCATCGCCCCGATTCCGATCATCACCGCCATAAATAAGCCAATATTACGCTTAAACGATACCCGTTCCGTCATTATTCTGTACTCGTGTTTTCGATGCTGTTCTATTGTAAAACGATTCAAGCGATATTATGTTAATTCTTCTTTTTCCTCTTTCAGCTCCGCCTCTGCTGTGGCTTCTGAAGCTTTCTCCGTGATTTGTTCGACATCTTGTTCAGATTCCTTTATCCTTACCTCTTCCATTTCTTTCTCGATCTGATCAATATCGTTCTCCAGCTTTTGTACATCTTCAATTAGCTTTTTTATATCGTCATTCCCATAAATATCCTGCCCATTAGTTTTAATCAGATCGTATGCTTTTTCTCCAAGTTGTGTAAATTTATTTGACACATCTCGGTTCAGGTTATAATGTTTGTATTTCAATTGCCCCAATGCTACCACTTCCTGGGTTTTATCGCTTACGGTTTCAGCAATTTCTTTACTTTTTTCAGCAATCGTAGCAGCGATTTGAGGTGCTTTTTCGCCCACTGTTTTGGCAACGCTCTCAGCGCCTTCTTTAACCGCTTTTGCACTCTGCTCTAAGGTATGTTTGACTTTCTCCCAAAGATTTGCCATTTTGATTCTCCCTATCATTGGTTTATGTTCATAGGTTTTTAGCCGGATATTGCCCCCATGCTTCAATGCAATTAATTTTAAAAATCCAGAACACCAATCACAAATAATTTTCAATTTCCAATGCTCAATTTCCATATTTAATGTTTGAACGAAAACCCCAGTTTTTGTCATTTCTACCGAAGGGAGAAATCTGGTTAACCCACTAATTTGTCGGGATATACAGATTCCTCGACTCCGCTCCGCTCTGAATGACAAGTTTTACCAGTTTTCGTTCAGTCACTATTTAGAAAATAAGTTGTGTCGAGTTTAGTTATTGTGATTTGATAGTTGGATTTTTTTTATTTATCTGCTCAACATTTCCATCGCTTTTTCAACATCCTCTTTCTCGCCCAGTAACGTTACCCTATCTCCTTGTTGAAAAGTCGTCTTCCCATCAGGAATGATAACCTGTTCCTCCCTAACAACAGCACCGACAAGAACATTTTTCGGAAATTTGATCTCCATCAGTTTTTTATCGATGATTTTTGAATTCTCCTCGATAACAAGCTGGTCAATTGTCCCGTCGCCCAGTTCTAAATCTTTCCGGAATTCTTTAAGGTGTTGAGTATCGATCCCCTTTTCGATGATTTCTTTGATCTCGTCCTGCTTCTGTCGCAGTCGTTCCTCCAGCGTTTTCAGCTTTTGGACAATCTCTTTTGTTTGTTCTGTTAACTGACTTTGTTGCTTCTCAACGTGAAGTTGATAGATCTTTCCACCCAATTCATTGTGACTTTTTCCAATGGATCGTTCGATACTTTGTTGTTCCCAGCGAAGTTTGGCTAACTGAGACCATTCGCTTGTTTTATCCGAAATGGTCTCCACGCTACCCCTAAATCCTGATTTGATTTTCTCCCACAAATTCATAGAATCCTCCTATATTTTTAATTCGTTATCTTTGTTTAACCGATTTAATAACTCCTCTTTACTAATTATTCCAAAATATCTGTCAACTTCCACACCTCCAGAATAGATGAGCAAAGTCGGTACCCCAAAGACTTCCACCATTTTGGCAAATTGCTTCTGTCGGTCCCAATCTACCTGGAAAATCATATCCTGTTCATCAAGATTTTTGCTGATGTCTTTCATGACTGAAACCATCTGCATACATTCTTCACACCAGTTTGCCCAAAAATTGATCAAAACCAGTCCCTTAGAAGATAAAATTTGTTGATCAAAGTTGTTGACATCGATGAGAGGAAACATATTTATCTCCTATAATTATTCTCCCACAGGTCAAACAGGCGCAAGTAGTCATAGTCAGAAAAATCCAGGTTCCGTATGAGTCAGCAAAAGACCTGTGGGAGAAATTTTTATTCTATTACGTTTAGCCCGATTGCATCGCTTAAAGCGATAGAATCAGTATGTTCTTACTACAGCTTCGGATGGATAATAACCTCGATCCGTCTGTTCTTAGCCCGACCCTCTTTGGTTTCGTTATTGGCGATGGGCTTACTTTCACCATAGCCCACAGCGTTTACACGTGAAGCATCGATTCCCAAATTTGCTAAGATATACTGACTTACCGCGTTGGCACGATCCTCAGAAAGTGTCATATTTTTGGCATCACTTCCATAGGAGTCAGTATGTCCTTCAATGGTAATGGTGCATTCCGGGAACATATTGATGGCTTGTTGGACTTTTGTAAGCAGTCCAAAATTTTGCGGTTCAATGGTTGATTTACCAACAGGAAAACTTAAACCAACTAATCGAACAATGATGTCATTGCCCTTACGAAGCACATTGGCTTCGTCACGAGTAAATAATTTTTCCATAGCAGCGAATTTTTCGCGGATTTTAGCCTGGGCTTCCATTTGTTTGGCTAAAGCAGATTTTTCCATTTCAATGCCTCCCAGTTTTTCTTCGAGTTCCGCGATACGAGAATTCAGCAATTCAACCTGACCTTCACTGGTTGCAAGGTCCTGTTCAAGCCTTACGCTGCGCTCTTGTAAATTTTTAATCTTTTTGATGATTTCATCTGTGGTCTTATCAAAACCTGCCTCGAAAGAACCGACAAGATCCAGGGTCGAGGCTATTTTGGTTAATGGCGTTTCTGTTGAAAGCAGGTAATCTTCCATAATTTCTTTTTTGTCTCTGAGGTTCTTAATAATTTGTGATAAATAAATTGAATGTTGGGCTTCGTATTTTGCCTGCCGCGCCAAGGAGCGAGCAACGTCAGTATCATAACGATTTTCGTTGAGCTCTTTCTCTGCATTAGCGATGAGGTCCTGGGCTTTTTTTAATGTATTGGGCGCGTATTTTTTAACATCCTGATCCTCAGCTTGTTTAAGCAAGCTCCAGGTTTCGTTTAAATAGTTCACCTTTATCGCTTCAAGCTCTGCTTGACGATAAAAAGTTTCTGCCTCTCCCGATCGCTTCTTCGCATCATTTACGTCACCACCTTCTAATTCACGCGCGGCATCGTTAAATTTAGCCTCAGCCTCAGTCCAGGTTTTCGCGGAATATTGTGGCGCTCCTGCTTGCTCAGCAGCGGTTCGGGCTCTAATTGAATTGGCTAAAGTTA
>SMTZ1_10014238_pt1 | contig 12405 bp, 11 predicted proteins | sample DeeMarSWOR136_30_FD_25667 | JGI IMG/M metagenome (IMG submission 25667) | reverse complement strand
GCTTATTGTTTCTGCTGATTGCTGTTGCTCATTTCGGCAGGAAGAATAAGTAGGTTCTTCGCGTCGCAGTGCGCGTTGTTGAAAGCGACTATTAGTTGCGAAGGCGTATAGAAAGACTTTATTCGTCTTTTGAACCGTAGCAAAGGAAGTTTTGGAAGCTTCAGTTTAATAGCTCGAGTTTTCGGAGAAAAGAAAGGTGGGTGTGAAGAAAGGAGATACATAAAAGTTACTGTAGTTAGTCATAAACCTGTGAAACATTGAATATGTAAATCGGGGTTGAAGAAGAGAAGTCGCCAGCAGGGGAAAAACTCTTCCTATAATGGGCAGCCCTTGTAACTATGTTTGAAATCTGTTGATGTTGGAATAGAACATTTGGAATTTTGTCTAGAATACTTTAACACAGCTTCTTATTAGTGAGTTTGACTAGTTGATGTTTGCTTTTCCTAAAAGCATGTAAAGAAGGGAGAAAAATGAAAAAAACTAGATATTACGTTTTAATAGCTTTTGCAATATTAATGATGCCTATTTTATCAGGATTAATAGCAGCAAACGGAACAGCCAACCCGACTATAGCTACAGACAAAGCTGATTATGCCCCAGGTGAAACAGTAATCGTAACAGGAGAAGGCTTTGCTCCAGGCGACTACGACATCCCAATAATAAGACCCGACGGAACCATAGTGACCGGTGATGGCACCTTCACTGAAGGATGGGACACCATCCAAGCAGACTCAGAAGGCACCTTCATATACTCGTATATACTTGACGGTATTTTCGGTCTTTATGAAGTGCGGGTTTACGCTTCACCTTGGCTTGGCGATCTGAATCAACCAGCCCTCGCCACAACAACTTTCACTGATGCACCAGCAGCAGACATAGACCAGATCAGAAACGGACCGGCAGACGATCCATGGGACCCAGCTGAATGGGTCAATGGAAACGCCGGTCCACAAAACGCTCACTATGCCGAAGGATACTCAGTTGCTTACCGCGCCGTCATGACCGATTTACCGGCTGACTCAACGGTAATTGAGCTGATAATCGGTTTTGACGTGAAACACGGTGATAGACACGCAATTGACTATTTGACCCATTATGACAGAATTGATACTCCAGGCGCACCCCATAACACTGTGTTTGGACATCCAACAGAAGAAATCAATCCATTAGCTGGAATAAGCGGGCTTGATCTGGTTACGGATTTAGACACTTTTCTAATTCCTAAACCCTTGACAAGCTACGATTATAGCACTGGTGACATCGTTACTGGGATGCCTGGTGCCAGTTGGCAAAACATATATGACACAGAAGGACCAGAAGCCTTGGAGATGTCAATTTGGGGCGGAGACATTACAAATGTCTACTACTATATGGACGATGAAGGGGATTTGTCCCTTGCGCAAGATGAAGCCCGAATTGCAATCGAATTCACTACTTACAGTGAAACGGCAGTTTTAGCTTGGGGCGGTCACATTGCTAGCAGACTCGACTGGGGTTACGATGCTGAAGGCCATCCAAGATCAGCAGGTGGCTTAAGCGGCTCACCCTATCACATGCGCCTATTAGACTGGAACCTTGGCAACCTCGGAAACCAAGATCGTTCGCTCAAAGTTGCAGCGGTCTTCGTACCGGGATCAATAACTGTAGTGAAGGAAACGATACCTGAACCAAGCGATGAAGTTTTCGAGTTCACAAGCACAACTCTATCGCCAAGTCCATTCTATCTTGATGATGATGGTCTGGACGATGACGATACAATTACTTTTAGCGGTCTTGCAGCAGGAACTTACGATGTCACAGAGATTGTTCCAACCGGTTGGGATTTAACAAGCATCGACATAATTGAGACCGGAACAGAAGATAGCACTTATTCTGGACCAACCGCAAGCATCATACTCAATGAAGGCGAAACTGTTGTTTACTTACACGAATACTGAACGCGGTAAGATTATCGTTGACAAGGTGACTGTTCCAAGTGGTTCTGCTACGGTCTTTGACTTCACCAGTGATTTTGATGATCCGTTTACCTTGACTGATGCTCAGGCTCCTTGGGAGAGCGATTTGCTTGAACCAGGATCTTATAGTGTTACTGAGTTGGCAGAAGCAGGTTGGGATCTTACAGCTATGAGCATTGTTGATCCTAGCGGCTTCCTATGTCTTGGCTACGGGTGTTGCTAGCATTGATCTAGCTGCTGGTGAAACTGTTACTGTTACTTACACGAATACTGAACGCGGTAAGATAACTGTGGTTAAATCTGCTTTGCCAAATGATCTTCAAGACTTTGACTATACTGGTGATTTGGGTCCCTTCACTCTGGACGATGACGCAGGAGTTCCTGGTGCGGACATGACCTATTCTAACAACAAGGTCTTTGATAATGTACTTCCTGATACCTACGATGTCACTGAGATAGTTCCTACATGGTGGGAGCTATATGGCATTGACATCTTATATGATGACGGCGACTCAACTTATGACTTAGGTACTGCAACTGCTACTCTAGTTGTTGATCCAGGTGAGGAGATCACGGTGATCTTCCGCAACAAAGGCTATGGCAAGGTCACCGTGGTAAAGGATGCGGTGCCCGACGATGGCGAACAAGACTTTGACTTCACTACCGATCTTAATGGTGCCTTCACTCTGGATGATGACGGTGGCATTGACCCAACCTACTCTAACACCAAAGAATTTGCAATAGTCTACGCTGGAGACTACTTCGTGACGGAAGCTTCTACTCCAGCAGATTGGGAGTTGACAAGCATAACCGTAACTGGTGATGGTGATGCAACGACCGATCTGGGTACTCGGACTGCGAGCATCCATGTTGATCCTGGTGAGGAGATCATCATTACGTTCGTAAACGAGCGTCAGCTTGAATTTCTGAAGCAGTTCACAGGTTCAGGTGCACTCGACGGTTTCAATGCGCCTACGCTGTATACAGGTGCATATTATAGCCCTCTATATTCCTGGACGGAATACACGAAGTCTGGTCCAAACATATGGTGGGAAGTCACCTATAGTGTAACCAATGAGGACGATGAAGCGCACAACTACATAATGTGGGATAAGTGGGGTGGAAATCTGTTGATTCTCAACTCAGAACCATTTTCATTTACTGGCTATGATAAGAAGAATGATCCTGGTACGTTGATCCTTGCAAACGGCGAAGATTTTGGAATAGACTATGCTGGATATTCAGGATACGTTGGCTCCGCGATGTACTTTGACACTGCCCCCTACGCGCCTAGCGATGGTACTGCGTTCGCAACATTGCACAGTGGGGATCAACAGGAAGGTACGAACCCTGGCAAAGGAAGAGGCAGCAACGGCAAAGATGGAAAATCATACGATGTTGACATAAGATGGGAAATCGGCATACTTGAACCGGGACAAACCGCTACGCTGACAATAATCCTCGCTCCAGGTATAAATCCTGGTGGTATACTGCAGTTCTCAAGCCCAGGATGTAACACTGTCAACACCGGACCAAGAGTAAGAGTCTACGGCGAGTCATATGCTGACGAGGATTTCATGTACTCTGTCGATAAAACGAATCAACTCCACGTATGCGTTAAAACATCGGTACCCCCAGAAGCTGGCGACCCAATTATCCTAAGCGCCTCAACAGTGATGGAAACAATAATAGGTCAAGTCTCGATCTCTGGCATAATCGTAGCTTCCATAGTAGCTGTTCTCTCTAGGCTGACACTAAGATTCAAATTTCACTCAAAACTTCGCAAAGCTATTTCAGGCAAAAGGAAAAAGAATTAAAAAATCTCTACCCTTTTTTTGTTTGATCTTTTCACAATCACAGCTTACTTGCTAACCTTTCAAAAATGATTTAATCAAAGCAAACCGTTACGCATCCATGCATAGCCGAGATAACAGCAGCTAAGAAAGCCCATTGTGATACGTCGTTCTGTTATAAGCTAACTAATCAGGGCGGTTGTTTTGACGGGGGAAACAACAAGTTCGGTAAACAGCGAGTTTCACTGTCCTGAACACTTAGCAAAACCAAAACGCGTTTTTTGCCTAAAATTAAATCTCACCAACAGATGCGGTTATTTATTGAACAAACATTTCCCAAACTTTTCCAAACTTGCTATTTTCTCAATTGTCTTCTTTCTTCTGAAGAAATGCAGAACCTTGCTTGTCAACTCTCTTGTTTCACGACGATATCCTAAGGCTAAAAGGGCTATTACTCTGAATCTCTCTGGGATGCTAAGAAGTTTCTTAACTTGATTCTCATTAAAACTACCAATCCAGCATGTACCCAAGCCCTCGCTGGTAGCGGTTAAAACTATGTTTTGCATAGCGATGGTCGTATCAACTACGCACCAGTTGGGCGAAGCTCTTCTATCACCGCACCCCACCAATACGACAGGTGATTCCGCCAAAAACTTGGCGTATCTGCCTTTTGATAACTTCTTCCTCATCTGTTGGTCGGTGACAACTACGAAATGCCAGGGTTGTATATTTCCCGCAGAAGGGGCCAAACGTGCTGCTTCCAAGATTTTTTCCAATTTCCCACTGGAAACTTCATCAGATAAGTATGATCTTACTTAAGAATTAACCTGAAGTAAATGATATACAATTCTATCTTTTCAAGCTCTTTCAGCTGCCTTTTCCATAAAATCTTTTTTCTCCAAAACAAATGGAGCGTTTAAGAGTTGGTTGGATTAAAATTCGGTCGAACCTACTCATAGGGGTGATTTCTGCAGAATAGAAGCGCCTTTTCAGGGCGGTATAAAATGTTTAATAGACAAATATTAGTTAGAAACTGGCTTTCCTCTAACGTTTTCGAGAATACATCAGTTGCTTAATAATTAAGAAGAAATACAAAGACAGGAAAAAAGTCTCATTCTTTTGTCTTTGTTAGCTTCTTTGCTACTTTAGGGATAATCGAGAGCCAAATTAGAAAAACGCGCTATAGTGTAAGAAAATTTATTTGATGTACGACTCAAACAAACCCAAACAAAAAAACTGACGAACCAAAAACCCCAAAAATCTTATACTAAAATTAACATGAGCACCTACTTTGCAGCCAAAATGTAACAAACCTTTATCACGCAACCAAACAAAATGGTAGTTTTATTGAAGCAAAATCAATTTAATGTGTGCGCAAGTTTGAGAATTGGATCCGTGAAGTTTATGTTGAACCAAATTAAGAAAGAGATGCTGAGACTCGGTGACCCTGAGAGAGCAAAGAAACTTTCTAATTATTTTAAGACTGGCAAGGGTCAATATGCTGAAGGGGACGTTTTTCTCGGAATTCCAGTTCCACAACAGCGTGAAGTGGCAAAGAGATATGCTAATTTGTCTTTAGATGATGTTCAAGAGCTACTCAAAAGCGAAATTCATGAGCATAGATTTACTGCCTTGCTAATTTTGATTTCTAAATATGGAAAAGCTAATAGTACTAATAAAGAGGAGATTTTTAATTTTTATCTGAAGAATAGTTGTTACATTAATAATTGGGATCTAGTTGATTTGAGTGCTCCAAAGATTGTTGGAGATTATTTGACTCACAGAGAAAGATCTACCTTGTTTAAACTCGCTAGGTCTAACATTTTGTGGGAGAGAAGAATTGCAGTTCTTGCAACAGCTGCGTTTATTAGAAGCAACGATTTCGAAGATGCGTTGGCTATTGTAAAGTTGCTTTTGTTTGATGAGAACGATTTAATACATAAAGCGGTTGGTTGGATGTTAAGAGAAATAGGGAAAAGAGACCAAGAACTACTAGAAAAATTCTTGGATAAATACAAATCAAGAATGCCTCGCACAATGTTAAGATATTCTATCGAAAAATTTCGGGAAGACAAGAGAAAATATTATCTCAATAACTCCAACAGTCAACAAAAATAGATGTCTTAGGTTGGCCTAGCTGGATTGGCATTTAATAGCCCCAAATTAATCTGATTTTAATGTTATCTAAGGTTCTATGGTGATAATTGTAGCAAATTTCTAATTTAAACCGAAAAAAGCTTATACTCAGAATGATTTAAATGATAATGGGAAATGAACCGGAAAATATTCGGATTAATTTTTTTAACTGTAATTTTGAGCATTTTTGTAGCTGCGTTTTTCTACAGTATGCATGTGTCTGAGAGTTTGGGACCGCCTAAGCCAACCGTCTACAGTTATGACGAGGAATACTGGAAGGGGTTGTATGCCTTTGGTTTCTCTGTGGCTGAGTCGGCTGAATCCAAAGTAGATGGATTCTTGGTTGTTATGGATCAACAAGGAAATTATTTAAGCTTTGTAAATTCTTCGCTTTATATGTTTGATTATGTTTATCAGCTGAGTGATAAAGAGGTCTTTGTTTATCTCAGACCTTCGAATAGGTCTGATAGGACGTTGAATCCTGAAGCGAGTATTTGGAACTGGGATACCGGAGAGACAGGAACCATCTTGGAAGGAATTAGCATTAGAGGACATCATGAATTCTTGATTGAAGATGAGTATTTTGTAACATTGCGCCGTGTAGAGGGGAATGTTCATGGTTTAGATACTGTCGTTGATATTAATCCTTTGACTGGAAACGTAACTTGGATTTGGAGTTCAGAACCGCTTTTTCGAGAAAGACCATGCAGCTTGTGTCCAGATGATGATTGGACGCATGGAAATGATGTGACAGTCGGCTTGGACGATCGTTACTATTTTGTGAACTTCAGAAATACTGACAGCTTTGCCAAGCTTGATCGTGAAACGGGTGAGCTTGTATGGGTTGCTGGGCGAGATGGTAACTTCACTTTGTTTGAGAATGGGGTTGAAAAGGAAAGCTTATGGTATCACAGTCATATAATCAAAGAGATAGAGCCAAACGTGTTTCTCATGTTTGACAATGATTTTCACAACAGAACCCATCTTGAAAGTTATCCTGAAGGTGAAGATCCTTATGTCAACTTTGGGGGCTGTAGCCGGCTAATTGAAATAACATTGAATGAATCTACAATGACTGGCGAGGTAACATGGAGTTATGAACCAAAAACCGAGTATTACAGCTCAGTTTTTGGAGACATAGACGTTCTTCCAAACGGTAACATTTTGGGAGTTTTTGGTACCCCTGCGCATAATTGGACTGCAAATCAGAAGGCAATCGAAGAACCATTTGGGGCAGTTATGTTGGAAGTCAACCGACAAGGCAAACTAATCAGAGAATATCGCTTTCCTTATGGAGTGTCCATTTATCGAGTTCAACAGCTAAGCGAAGACCCAACAGATTACCTGGGATCCTGGCTACTAGAACTAGAATAACTGGCCAGCTTTGTGTATTTGTCCACTAAGGTTCTATTGTTCACCACGTTGAGCTGCTTGAAGAGGAAATCAAACTTTTTCTCAATTTCAGCTGCAATTGCATCACGTTTTTCCTGCGTCAATCCCCAAATCTCTTTCTTAAAAGGACCCAACCCTTTCTTTCGGGTTTTATAGAGAAATTGTTCCTCAGTCTGGCCTGGTTTAGCTTCACTTGAAAGATTAATTTTTATCCACTCGTATATTCTCCTCTTTAGTTCAGATGGAAAGTGCTCTGATTCATAAATCATGTTCTGGAACTGAGTTGCTAAATGCACCTCAGCAGTTTCGCATTCAACAAACTTATGAAATGCTTCAGGAGGCAAAGTCGATGCCCCATGCTGCACAGCCCCAGCCAACCCATATTCTCTACGGCAAACCTCAGAAAGAGTCTTCAACGTGTTAAAATCAAGCTTAATTTGGGCGATTGACCCGTCAGGCAAAACGACGCCGCCATGCGTAGTTCCAGTCTGAACCGAAATCTTACTTATACTCGTAAAACCCTTACCCAACTTGTCTTCGAGACCGGACATAAATGCACGCAGATCCTCAGGGGTAGAATTCTGATGCCCAATCTCCCCAATCTCTCCACCCACCGAAACAGTAATCCCCTTAGGCTCGATACTGCGTATAAAACGCGTAAGCCTTGCACAAACCTCATAATTCAAAAGCTGTTGTTCTTTCAAATCAGGTTTAGAAACATCAACAAGTGTTGATGAGTCAATATCGATATTATAGAAACCCCAACCAATAGCATCCCGAATTAAGCTCTCTAACCTTTCAATTTCCTTTTCAGGATCCTCCTTGAATTTAGTAGCGTTGACCTGAAAATGATCGCCTTGGATGAAAACGGGACCGGAATAGCCTTCTCTTATGGCTGCTGCTAGCACCATGCTAGCATATTCAATCGGCATCTGATTGGTATAGCCTATCTCAGATCTGGCAATCTCTAAGACGAAAGCGCCAGAATTATTTATATGTGCCACTCTAAAAATCGCACGTGCCAAATCATAGGTCATGCTTCTCAGGTTTATCGCAGGAACTGTGAAACCACTGAATTCGCCCCTGCCACGAGCCATATAAAAATCATGGATACTCGACGGATAAATTCCCCTTTCGCAGGCAATCTCAAAAATACTTCTAGCCAACTGCATCTTTTCCGTTGCACTATCGCTCATTATCAATTGAATTGCGGTTTTATCAACATTAAAAGAGTCTTGTCCCACAAACTATCCCTTCTTCAAATCAACCTTTTACTTACCCTCTATCCAATTCTCCTATTTAATACTAAAGTGCACAAATTGATGAAGCAACTAAGTAACAAGATTTAAGTTAAGATAGGAATTTGATGGATGATATTGCTGGTAGAAATTCCGCTCTTTCTTTGTTCTAAAGTTTGGTACACAATGTTCTATTAAATAGCACTTTATACCCCTAAGCCATTAATTTATTGGGTGTGGAGGCAAATGAAGACATCAATCATAGTCAGCTTTGCCGTTCTAGTAGTGATTGGGTTGGTTGTTGGAGTATCTTTTTATTATGCTTCTTCGAATATCCCTGCTGATTCTGATCAGAGCCCAACGGATTCTCCGACTCCGCCTATTTCGGTTGGTCAGCTTAAGATCAATAAATTGTTGGCATCTTCAGACGGAACTGTTTCTTTGAATGTTACGCTGTATGATTGTGAATCTGGAATTGTGGAAGCGGTAATCGTTAACGGTACTAGCTATACATGGTCTGAAGGTAGCGGTGAGAACAGTACATTTCTCAAGGGTCAGACTAAGAGTTGGAGTAAAAATATCGGAAGTCTAAATCCAGGCGATCAAATTGAAGTTACGCTTCTGTCATCGCATGAACCAGAGAGCGAAAAAGTAACAGTTACTCAACCGCCTGTTCCTGATGCTCCAGATGTGCCAGACATTCCTGAGGTTCCGGATCTTCCAAGCTACCTTTATGATTATTACTCAGGCGTTGGCTTGTTCGATCGAGGTGTTTATTTTGTTGCGACTAGTCAAGATCCGTTGACGCAGTTGCCCAGATCTGATCTTCCGGAGAGCTATTGGACTTTAATTCGCGAGAATGTAACTGACTTGGCTACCGATCAAGACTTTATTAGTATACTCGTTTCGAGGGGGGATTTTCCGACTGGTGGCTTCACGCTTCAGGTTGAAGCCTTTAGCTGGTTAGAATCTTATCCTGTCAAGTTTCGTTTTCAAGTTAATTTTACCGATCCTGGCGAAGGGGTTGCGGTAACTCAAGCGTTTACAAACCCGATTGTGTTAGTGCCGATTGGAAATCTTTCACCTGGAAGTTACGAAGTTGAAGTACATATAGTCTCATATATTCTAACTTTTGATGAGTATGGCAATCCCATCTATCAACCGATTATGACCTTCAAGGAGGAAGTTTGGGCACAGACTCTAACCATCACCAACGCACAGAATCCTGCGCCCTCAACAACCTTCAAAGTAGTAGTCAACTCAAACTCATTCTCAGACCTTACAGTACCAGTGGACACATCATCTGGCATGACCAGAGAGAAAGCTCAAGAGATAGCTGACGCGACATTCATCCATGTGAAAGGCGAAGAAACTCTCTTCCAACTAGACGATTTGACCTTCAGCGATAAGCAAATAACTGCGCGATACACCTGGGGAGTCGACGAGAAAGATATGGGCCACATATTCGAACTAGTGGCAGATCTGACAATCTTTCAAATAGCGGTATCACACTGTTTCTAACAATCCGAACGAAAAACTAATCAACTTAAGCCTCAGCTTCTGCAGACCCTCGCCCAACAAATACTCAACAGGAAAACAGCGTTTCTAATGAACCCGTTACTTACGCCGTCATTATTATCGCTATAGTACTAGTTGCTATGGTGGCAGTAGGTCTGCTGTTCTACTTAAAAAGATGCAAAAGATAGTCAAAAAAGTTTTTCACTTTCGCTTTTTCACACTTAATCATGGAAAATACAGATTGTAATATGTCCAATCAAACAAGATGAAACATTATTTTCCGATCGCTACCATGCTTTTGCGAAAGTTAAAATTTTAACACATACTAAAGGATTAAAGGGTACAAATAAAAGACGAAAAAGGAACAAGGATTGAAAACGGATTGATTCTCAATCATTTTTTCACGAGTTTCCGCATATTTCTGTACTTAGGCATTGCTCTCATTGTTTTGGCTGTAGCTATCTTTCCATTAAAACTACCTATTCAGGCTCAGCCCGGCGATGTTGATTACTTCGGCATAGGCTGGCTTTTCACCCCCATAATCGGAATCTGGGGATTAGCAAGTGCAGTTTTGGGGCTTATTCAATCTTCTTTGCCCAAAAGAAAAATCGAATCATACCTTTTACCCATACTGATTTTGGTCAGCGTTAGCCTAGCATACGCTACCTATCTAGGGGGTGTCTTCGCTTCAGGGATAATAAGTAGCCTCGGCAGGGGTGACCCTTTCTTTTTGTTTTACTTTGCTTTGGTGCTGGCACCAAGCCTGCTAATTTACACTTCAGCGATAAAATTTTTAAGTTCAAGAGATAAAGTTGAATTTTTAACAAACAAAAAGGTGAGGGCTGCTACGTTTGTGATACTGGCTGCTGTTCCGCTTTTGTACACAACTGTCTTCCTACTTCTAATTTATTTGCTTTAATCCTCAAGAGCGTTCTTTTTGATTTAGGGTCGATTCTTTTTCAAATGATAACTTACACAAGGGTATTTCGTACGCCAAAGCAGATAATTTTAATATGATGAAACAAAGACAGCACAAAGATGGGGGAGCAAAGATAAAGACTAAGATATTGGCTAGCATTATGACTATTGCTGTAGTAGTCATTGCCTTCTCGGTATGGACTTACTGGACTGAGACAAGCTACTCGGTTAAGACCAAACATGAGACAAATGCTTGGGCGGTGATTAAAGACTCAAAGGGAGATGTCATATCTGTTGAAACAACAAGTTCTGTGGTCTGGGATAATCTAGTTGGCCTTCACGATAACCAAACTGAAATGTGGATTGGCGGTATTGTTGAAGAGTATGATAACTATTGGGGATTTCGTTTCAGACCAGACACAATTGTAATAGCACAAATTACGATTGAAGGTGCGCAGTCCAATATTCAAGGAATAAGTGGAGACTTAAATTATTGGATTAGTGTCTGGACAAAGGAAGCTTACGTACTATCAAATGTAATTGAAATATACCAATGACATACGCGCTACCTTACCAATGGAGCCAAACACTATGCTCGTATTTGGTTCAAAGAGTGTGTTTGAACTTTCTTCAAGATCAAGCCTTTTTTCAGAGTTTCGAGGTCTTGTCAAGAAAAATTGACTCGGAAAAAACCTCTTAGTCAAGAAAAATTGACTAAAAACTGCCTGTTTTAGGCGTTTTTGTCAAGAAACCTTGACGAAAACCCTTTAATCACGGAAATAACCCATTGTGATTTGGTGCTTGTGATGAAAGCCCAAGCTGGGTGCAAAACAGCATTAGCCTTTATTCTGATATTTTTCTTTTGTAGCCTTTTTTCTTCAGAGTTAATTACGTTTTCAAGGGCGGAAGCTACTGAAACTGTTATGTGGATTGTTGACGATGATGACTCGGCGGCTGATTTTTCGTCTATACAAGCGGCTATTGATGGAGCAGAGTTTGGCGATACCGTATACGTACGGAGTGGACACTATTATGAACATGTTTTAATCAACAAACAGGTCAAACTTATAGGTGAAAATGAAACTTCAATAATTGATGGGAATTTTGCTGGCGACGTTGTTACTGTTGCAGCTAATAACGTCGAAATCAGTAGTTTTACTATTCAGAACAGCGGCAAAAGAATTGTTACAGATGAATTTCCACCACCTTTTGAACCTGTATACGAAAACATGTGTGGTATACACGTTAAGGGCTGCTCAGGTTCCAACATCAGTGGGAACATCATAAATAACAATTTTATTGGCCTCTGCTTTGAGAGTTGTTCTAGCTTTCTGATTTCGAAAAACAAAATAATGAATAGCTACGGTGACTGTGGTATCAAGATTGCTTTTTCTTCATCTGTAACTCTTTTCAAAAACAAAATTACTTTGAATAATATTTGTGGAGCAGTCATTA
>SMTZ1_10009039_pt1 | contig 12405 bp, 8 predicted proteins | sample DeeMarSWOR136_30_FD_25667 | JGI IMG/M metagenome (IMG submission 25667) | reverse complement strand
CTGGATACACATACCCATATTCACTGTTCTAAACATCACATACTTCACGCACAATCATTTCACAAGGCTTAACGCCATACATGACCATATAAATCCCTGTCTGCACACTCTTTTGCATGGAAAGAGACGTGAACATATTTCTGCGACCCGACGCCCTCTCAGTCCTGACAAACAAGAAAGCCCGGGCAAGTCTGGCCAGATACTTCTACGTCATGCAAGACGAGAAAGCAGCAAAATTCCTCATAGCTCGAAAGCTGCCAGCAGAATTCGCCCGAGAGGACACAACAGAAGATCTCTGGAAACAACACGCAGCACTGACGGAGAAATTCTACGATCTAGAAAGCGAGATCGATGTTCGCATAAAGAACCTTCAGGAGATGGCGAATCCAGAAAGATCCTACCTTGACCTCAAGATTGAGATCGCAAGGAGAATTCTCGCCAAATGCCACTTCTGCACTCGAAGATGCGGCGCCAACAGACACAACACGGTTGGATACTGCAAATGCGGAGACAAAATGGCCGTATCAAGCATCTTCGAACATTTCGGGGAAGAACCTGAACTCGTCCCTTCCGGAACCATCTTCACAATGGGTTGCACCATGCGCTGCCTCCACTGCCAGAACTGGACGATATCTCAATGGATCGAAGACGGCAAAGCATATGACACGGACACATTGGCAGATGAAGTTGAGAGATTACGCCTAAGCGGTTGTAGGAACGCCAATCTTGTTGGAGGAGATCCCACGCCATGGCTGACTCAGTGGCTTGAAACATTTAGACACGTCAGAAAAAACATACCAATCGTATGGAACTCTAACAGTTACTACAGTCCGGAAACAGCACGTCTCCTGTCAGGGTTCGCAGACGTGTATCTACTTGACTTCAAGTATGGACCCGAAGACTGCGCGTCCAAAATCTCTGATGCACCGACCTACTGGGAAGTGTGCACTTATAATCACCTTGAAGCGAAGAAGCACGGCGAACTGATAGTAAGGCTTCTCATCTTGCCCAATCACCTGGAATGCTGTACAGAACCTATAGTAAGATGGATCGCCAGCAACCTAGGGTCAGAAGTAAGGGTAAACATCATGTTTCAATACAGACCTAAATGGAGAGCTCATGAAGTCCCCGAATTACGCAGGAGACTGACAAAAAACGAGATGGAGAGAACGATTCAACTGGCCAAAGAAGCACATCTGACCAACTATATAACATGAACATCAAACAACATATTACCCACTCAGGACAAAGCGAAAGCTATTTCTCCGAGCGCCTTCCCTTCTACGTGAACAAGTGTCAAAGATGCCCTACTGTCCAGAATGTGGCGGTGAGATGCAATACATCTCCTCGACAAAACGCAACGTGTGCAAGAGCTGCGGACTCTCAGTGACTAGGCAAGAACTCATGGAACTCCGGCAGAAGCTGAGACCAAACCTCGATTCAGGCGAAGATGAAAGACAACAGCGAAGAAAAGAATATCTGAAATGGTGGCTCAGCAAGAAAAAGTGAAGATGCACACCTGCGTCAGGAATGACTTGTCAGCAAACAGCATAAAGAGGTTGAAGCCAGTTCATTCTTAGAATCTAAGGTGAATGGACATGAAGCACATTGAGATAATCAGCGTAGGCAATGAACTCCTGATCGGCAAGACCTTGAATACAAACGCTCATTGGCTCGCCAGACGTGCAACAACTCTGGGAGTGACGGTGAAACGCGTGACTGTTGTAGGCGACGATGTCAACGAGATCTCCCAAGCCACAAAGGAAGCACTGAATCGAGATCTGAGACTGATCATAGTCACTGGAGGTCTAGGTCCTACCTACGACGACAAAACCCTAGATGGAATAGCCAATGCGCTCAACCGCAAACTGAAAGTCAGTGAAGAAGCCCTCAAGCTGGTCAAAGAGAAACATGAAGCCTATTCCAGGGCTGGAAATCTGGAGAAGCAGGAATTGACTCCACCCCGGATGAAAATGGCAAGACTTCCAGAGGGGTCGAAGCCTCTTCGCAACCCTATAGGCACAGCCCCTGGTGTACGGATCGATGCCAGAGGAAAGACTCTGATAGCGTTGCCCGGTGTACCTGATGAGATGAAAGCCATCTTCGAAGAGTCCATAGAGCCCTTACTCAGAAAGGAGGCCGACGGTCTCGCTTTTGTAGAAGCAAGCATTTTTGCAGATGGTATCATGGAGTCAAGTCTGGCCCCACTAATTGACATAGTGACACATGACAATCCACGCATTTATGTGAAGTCCCATCCGAAAGGTGAGGAGGGCAACCCACACTTGGAGATCCATTTCTCAACAGCATCAAAGAACACAAGGACTGCGAAGGAGCAACTTGAGAGAGCGATGAGTGAAATCTCAGAACTCATAAAGAAGAACGGAGGAGAAGTCAGGACCGAGGAGTAGGAGAGAAGGACGGCTCACAAAGCACATCCTTTCCATAATTCAGGGACAAAGCCTACCAAGCTCCAGGTACTTCAGTTGGCTCGGTGTGTGAGCATCTGTTCCAATTGATAATTTGACCCCCCCTTCCATGGCCATCCTACTATATACGTCGTTGAGATCGAGGCGATCTGGAAACGCGTTGATCTCCATCATCACCTTCTGCTCAGCAGCTGCCTTGAAGACCTCGTCCAGGTTGAGTTGATATGGGCTTCTTCTTTGGATCAACCGACCTGTCGGGTGACCTATTGTTGATACACAGTCTTTGTGAATCGCAGACAACACGCGTCTGGTCATCTTTTCCACATCAGTCTTGAAGGCACTATGGATGCTGGCAACGACGAATTCCAAGTCTCTCAGAACTCTGTCTGGCAAGTCAAGACTACCGTCCGCCATTATGTTAGCTTCGATGCCGCTTAGAAGTCTGAATCCCTCAAACTTCCTGTTCAACCGCTCGATCTCACGGACCTGATCTCGCAAACGCCGTTCATCGAGACCTCTAGCGATTCCCAAGGCTCTAGAATGATCGCAGATAGCGACGTATTCGAGCCCTCTGCTCATAGCCGCCTCAGCTATCTCTTCCAGTGAGCCTGAGCCGTCACTCCAGTCTGAATGAACATGCAGGTCACCTTTGACCTCATTATATTTCACAATGTCCGGAAGAGACCCTTCCAGTCCTGCCTCGATTTCACCTCTGTCCTCTCTAAGCTCAGGCTCTATGTAGGGCAGTCTTAATGCTTCGTAGATAGATTCCTCGGTCTCACCAGCGATTCTCTTCATCCTCTTCCTCTCGAAGAGGCCATACTCGTTCAGTTTTAGCCCAAGCTTGGCTGCCAGGGTCCTGATCTTGATGTTGTGCCTCTTCGACCCTGTGAAGTATTGGAGGGCAGAGCCATAACTCTCAGCCTGTACCACCCTGAGATCTACCTGCAGTCCACCTTTCAATATGACAGTACTTCGAGTGTTTCCTCTGCTGACAACCCTCTCAACCATGGGCATCGTAACGAAACTCTCAACAACAGCCCCAGGCTGGTCGCTACTTACAAGTATGTCAACGTCTCCCACCGTGTCTTTCATCCTTCGAGCAGAGCCAGCTACGTCCAAAGACCGAGTCTCCTTGAGACCTGTCAAGCGATCCTCAATAACCCTGATGACAGGGAGAACTTGACCGAGCAGGAAACGCTCCTCACGGGTCCTGCGTTCTTTCAGAACTCGCTTGAGAGTCTCTTCAGTTCTTGGGCCGAACCCCTTAAGTTCGTGAATTCCTCCGGATTCGACTGCCTTTTCAAGCTGTTCGATGGAGGATATCTTCAGCTCCTTGAAGAGCCGCATAGCTGTCTTTGGACCTATGCCATTTACAGTCATCAGCTCTAAAGCTCCTGGCGGAAAGAGCTTTCTAAGCTCTTCAAGACGACTGCTTGCTCCAGATTTCAAGTACTCCTCGATCACAGATGCTGTACCTCTTCCGACACCAGGTATCTCCTCAAGACGCCCCGACGTGTATATCCGTCTGATGTCTTCAGTCAGAGACTCAACCCGCTGAGCGGCTACAAGATACGCCCTGCTCCGGATGAAGTCACCCACCGCTGAGTACAATTCGGCAATCTCGTTGAGAACGCCTGCAACTTCAGTGTTGATGTCCATTCTACCTACATCCTTGGTGAGGCGGCCAGCTCTTCTCCTTCTTTTCAGTTGGCAGACCGAATATACGGGTTTGTTCCAGCCCAATCCCGGTCCTTTCTGAGGAGGTTGAGGCGAGGAACTATTACCTTGGGATAGAAGACAGTCTTCTCAATTTCTTCTAGTCGCATGAACAGAAAAGCCTGACCTGCCCGCGTCTTTTCCTCAGGACTCCCTCCTACTATGGTCGCCAGAAAGAAGAACTCGATAGAATGTTCAATGAGATGGCCCAGAAAATCACGGACCCAGAGGAGACGGATGACTTTGGCTTTCAACCCAGTCTCTTCTTCAATCTCGCGAACCACACCATCCTCCAACTTCTCTCTGAATTCAACCTTACCTCCAGGCAGTCGGTAGAAGTCATTCTCAGAAGCTGGTTCATGCTGGACAAGCACTTCATCCGCTTCATTGAAGACGACTGCCCTAGTAAGTATCATAACATGTTGGCTACGCATGCTCATAATTCCCAAAGGAGTCTAAAAGGTAGTCAGTTTTAAGCGTAGCTGCAGTCCTGCCACGAACAATTATCTGATATTCATCAGGTATTCCGAGGACATATTCATTGACAGACACGTAGACCGCTCGTGGACTCAGCCGCTCTGCTCGTGTGATCTAGACAACCGGATTATTGCAGATACAAGGAATAGATAAAAGCCTGAAAGTGAGATCTCAATCTGAGCCCGATGTGCGCCCAAATCAGGAAGGTCCTCTCAGAGGATCGCGACCAAATACTGGAGATTTCTAGGCACATCTGGGAGGGACATGACTATCTTCCCTTTGTTTTTGATGAATGGTTGAAGGATCCAGCCTGCTCCACACACGGAGTAGTGATCAAAGACCGCGTCGTTGCAGTTGCAAATCTCAGAATCATTGAGAACGGTCGAACAGGTTGGATGGAAGGGTTAAGAGTGCACCCTGACTTCAGGCGAAAGGGTTTTGCAGATGCGCTCACTGAACACGTGGTTCGCATGGGCGGACAGCTGGGCGTCCAACGACTGCGTTACACAACCTCCACTGAGAATGAAGCATCATTGAAACTAGCTGAAAAGTATGGGTTCTCCAAGATCCTGGAGATGAGTGTCTCGCGGCATCCGAATCCAATAATGAGTCCTCCGCCTCAGAAAATATATGTAAGAGAATCAGACCCACAAGAGGTCTACAGACTGCTAAAGGGGAATCCCAGCATTATTCCGCATCGAATACTGATCTACGATTGGAAGGCACGTGATGCTAACCTTGAGAACTTTAAGACCCTTGGAGCCTTCCACAGTTTCTATGTTGCCTCAAGAACACAAGGACCCAATTCCCTGTCTCTTGGCTATCTCAGAAAACGGCCTGAACAGCCTAGGTGGACATTCACGATCTTCGCCGCTGACGAAGAGGGCTTCCTTGCACACCTTTATCATAATATCTCAATTGCCTTGCAGCAAGGCAAGACCCCTATCATGGGAACACATGACATTATCTTCGAGAAGAACCTACAAAGCTTAGGCTGGGCTACCGACGAGTTCTGGGGCACACGTCTTGTCCTGCTTGAAAGGTCTCTCGGAGGAGAGAGGCCGTCGTCTATAGAGCGGTTTTAGAACCTTATTTCCAGTTCCATCAGTTGGCCTGCTGTTATCCAACGATTGAGAAACCATCGAATACTATGCTGGGTGTCTCAACGGTAAAGGGAGTCATCTCCAGATCAGTGCCGACTGAAAGCAACTGTCTGAATCCAGTGTAGAAGTTACCAGATACTGACACTGGATGTAGGGGGCACTTCCTCTCTCCATTCTCAACTAGAAACGAGGACTGAGCGACGGATGAGAACTCGCCAGTTGAAACACTGCTGTGGAATATGCCTATTGGAGCGTCAACTATCAAGACAGCTTGCCCGTCCACTGAAGATATTATATCATCCAGGCTCTTTCGTCCTGGCTCCACCTTCAAATATTTTGGCCGGATCTGAAGCGTGGCTTCGTAGGGCAGTGCTGAGGCGAAGGGTCCGCCTCCTCTTGAGGCATTCCCGGTTGACTGGGCTCCGTAGATGCCTGCATAGTAATTGTCAAATAGGAACTGGACTAGTCTCCCGCTTCTGATGATTACGCTTGTTTGTTGCGGCTGTCCTTCATCGTCGACTGCTTCGGTGCTTATGCTGGAAGGGTCTTGCCCATCATCTGTGATAGTGAGGTGTCTGTTGGCCACTTCTTTCCCGATTTTGCCGGCCAAGGGAGAACGGCCCTCAACAACGTGTTCTCCTCGAACGGATTGTCCCAAGCTTGAATACACGTATGATGCTGCGGAGATAGGCTCCCATATTGTTGGCAGGACTGCTGTCCTGTCAAGCCTTCTTGCTCCAAGCAGGCTAACTGCCTTTTCTGCAGCTTTCCTGCCCATCCCTTCGATTCTAATCAACCGTTCACGGGTTATATCATATTCGTAAGCCACTCTACGTTCGTCGCCTTCGGTAGCCAGGCATTGGACATTACAGGTGTTTGAGACTGATCTGGAAGCTTGCTGAAGGCCCTGCGTATTGCCAATTGCAAATCCTCCCCATTCAGCTGTACAGCTACTTCCTGCAGTCAGTATTCTCTTGTCAAAAGCACGCCCATCTTTGACCAAGGTGTCAGCGTACTCGATGAGCCTCTCCTTGTCAAGCTGCAATATTTCATCAGCAAATGCTCCTTCATTACCAGGCTTCTTGGGCTCGCAGAATCCCTTGAACCGTTCGTCTCGGATGTTGACTGATCTTATACTGGCGATCGCCTCCTCAATGCTTCTTTTCAACCTTTCAGTTGATATCCCACTTGATGAGGCGAAACTCACATTGTTACGTTTGGCAGCGCGAACTGCGTTTCCTTCAACGATCCCATCCGCTGCGTCGACTACTCCCTGCTCAACTGTGGCTCTGGCGACATTTCGCTGAAATAGATAGATCTCGAACTCTGCCTCTGCGTCCACTGTTCTAGCGCACTTGATGCCGGTGTCGACAGTGGAAAGCAGTTCATCTTTGATGTTTTGATAGTCTAATGCTTTCTTCCCGGTGGATTGCATCAGCTCGCCTCACCTCCGAAGGTCACTGCGCTGACTACGAGTTCTGGTCCACCTAGTCCACAAGGTAGGGGAGCTTGGCCGCTCTTTCCACATCCTCCGAAGTATCCTGAACGTATTCGAAGATCTCTGGTGGCACCTTCCACCTTCGACAAAAGGTTGAGAATGTTGCCGGATAAGGCTACTTCACGGAGAGGCTCACGGATCTGGCCTTTCTGGACTTTGTAGCCTCTAATAGCCTTGAACAAGAAGCTTCCGTCTCCCTCAACTTGCCCGCCGGAGGTCTGGATTGCGTAGATGCCAGTGTCCAAGAGCTCAAGGGCCTCTTCTTTGGTGAGCCTGCCGGCTTCGAAGTAAGTGTTCGTCATCCTTGGTATCGGGATGAAGCCGAAGTGTATTGCCCGGCAGTTTCCGGTAGGCTCCTGCCTTAGATACTTTGCAGTTCCTCTGCTATGGAGGTAGTGTTTCAGTACTCCTTTATCTAGGACTGTTGTCTTGTTCGCTTTTGTGCCTTGATCATCGTATGGTATCCACAGTCCACCGAATCTTGAGATGTCTGGGTACCCTTGATCAACGATCGTTGCGTGTTCGGTGCCTAATGTCGCATTGATCTTTCCAGCCAAAGGAGATCCCTCGGTGACCACGAAGTCTCCTTCACTGAGATGGCCGAAGGATTCGTGTGCAAGAACGCCGACAAGTTCGTTCTCTATGAGGGCTCTGAACTTGCCAGCTGGACACACTTTCGCTTTGAGTTGCTCTTTGGCATGGACACCTGCTTCCATCCCTATGTCTTCAGGCGTCGAACCTTCAGTGTTGAAGAGTTCTAATCCTGCAGTTCCCCCGGCATGTCCAAATCCATTGACAAGATCTCCGACATCTGTCCTAGACGTGACTAGACAGGTCAAATCAACAAGTTCAAAGTTCCAGTCTGTCGATGAGCCTTCACTGTTGGCGAACATCTTGTGTCCATACAGTTCTCCATACATTCCAGTTACGTTAGCAATACTTTCACCAAATGCACGGGCACTGTCAACGGCCCTGTTGACCAGATCGGTCTTGTAGGCCAGATCTCTCGCTTGAGGATGGATCTTGAGAGGATAAGCCTCAGACCTCTTACTCTTAACTGCAGGTCTCTGTTCAAAGTCCAACCTCAGTGAGACCACTTTAGCTGAAGCCTTGGCTATTCTGAACGCTCTTTCTACGGCCGTCTCCAGTTCTTCCCTTCCTCCACTGGAGGTGAAGGAGTAGCCTGACGCACCACTGAAGTAGCAGGCCACACCGAAGCCTTCCCGCGATCCGAGAGCAACATCTTTCCATGTATCATTGACACGCAGCAACGTTCTCAGAGTGAGATCATCGAATCGGGCCTCCACAAACTCGGCACCCAACTTCTCACCGATTTCCACACACTTTTCAAGTTTTTCCAACATCCGAGTCCACTCCACCTTAGAAACGTGACTCAAATATCATCATAGACTCGGATCCTCCACTTTTAAGCCCTTCCCAAGACACAAGCAGTTGCACATCCATGATATAGGGCACAGGACCCTTCACGGTGCAATCAACGCGAGCCGACCCTTCTCGCCATCCCAGTTAACGCTGAACCTTCGGTAACCACGAAATGTCTTAACTACGAGGCATAGATCGCAGTTCTTAGTGTTCAAGTTGCGGCGACCAGACCTGAACTGTTGACGAACCTCAACCTAGGGCTCGCGTCTGCAGATATAGTAGCCCAATTGAAGGAATACTGGCAACAGCAACTTGATCTGCAAGAAATGCGAAGAAATGGACGTATAGAGAAATGTTTCAGAAAACTTAATAGTGAATCAAGATTAGCCTTACATGCCAAGAGGTTGAGAAAATCGTTGAAGAAGATAGCCTCCAAAGTCCTACTAGCGTTGCTACTGACACAAGCGCTAGGATCAGCATTCTGGTCCACTAAATCATTTCCATCAATAGTCCCGAATTACTCTTCTGGACAAGGAGCAAAGGATGTCCTGATCATAAATGATCCGCACAAATACGCGTTTTTTGGATGGTTCTGGGCTTCTCAGATGAATGTTACAGGATGGGAACTCCTTAATAGAACCATACTGTGGGCGTCAAGCTACACGCTTCCAAATGAAACAAGAATCGAGTTCTTCAGCGCCAACCCATTCGAGTCCGGTTTAGTGTTTGATTGGCTCGTCACCAGTGGGTATGAGCCAAACAACATCGTTGAGCATGACGCCAGCGAAGCTGAAACGTTGCCACCTGAGTACTACAACAGCAGTGACCTGGTGATCTACTGGGAAACATATGGCTTTGACTCTACGAGCATCGTTAACTCAACGATCCCATTCGTAACAGTGTCAGCTATGCAAACTGACGAGATGGGAATAGGCACAGGAAACACAACCATGTACTCGTACAATAGCACCTTTCACGTGGTTAACAACAACTACTATCCAACCGATGTTTATCCACTGGGTCCTCTGCACTTTGAATCTGAGATAGAGTTCGAAGCCACAGAAGCCACAGAGGAAGCGAAGGTTCTCATAAAAGCCGAAGTAGAGAGCGTGTGTGACCACGTAGACATCTCCATGATGCAGGAAGTCATGGTTCAGCCTGGCGGAGCTGCTAACTTGTCTTTCACAATCAACGTGCCAGACTCACCCCTAGCTGACTCCGTGAGAGAAGCCTTCTTCGCCAATGCATCAGCACTGGAGCCGGAAGCCGAATACACCGTACCTGAAGACAGAGCAGTCGAAGACACTGCTGAAGCTGAAGAGGGAGTCAAGGATATCACTCTACCAGGCGACTTGAGCGACGGTAACGGAAAATGTGACATCAGAGACGTTGCTTTCATAGCTGCGATATTCGGAGTTATCTTGGGTTACGGAAACTACAGCGCAGAACTGGATGTTAACTGGGACGGAAAAGTTGACATTTATGACGTCGCAACGGCAGCCAAGAACTTCGGAAAAACCAGAGAGACCACAGGAAACCTGTACGTAATAGGCTACTACAATGGAACAGCAGTCAACTGCACAGAAGTGTACTTCCAAGGCCCCGAAGGATCACCACACATAAACATTTCAGCTTCTGGACATGTCTGGTACAATCTTCTACCTGGCAGCTACACGGTCTATGGGACATATGAAACGATTGAAACGAGCGCCAACGCCATTGTCCAAGCAGAGAATGTAACCTATGCACAGCTTGATTTTGGAGAAGCCCCTCCCCCGCCGCCTCAGACAAGCTTCGAATCTGTTAGAATGCTGTTTGACGAAGGCATCATCATGGAACAGCTGATTCTCCTCGGCTTTGACATAAATCTCACGGACTCACGAATAATTCCCTGGGGACCAAACAACGAGACTACAGTCTTGATGGAAGCCTATTCGCCCTCCCTCGCTCAGCCAATAGCACATCCCATCTGGCAAATCACCATTGCCCCCCAAGGCGAGAATGCAACTGAGATAGCAGCAGAATTCACGTTCTCAAAGATCCAATACATGAAACAGTTGCTCCAATCACTGTACGGTGATCAGTACTATGCCTCCAGTTGGCAGATGAGAATCGAACTGCCTCCCGCATCTGAACTCCTCAACGGACCTGAGCTGGAAGGACTTACGTGGACAATAGACTTCGGCGGCGGCACCTACATGGAAGCGAACATCACAGCAGTTGGTCAAAGCATCATAGCGAACGAGACACTATTCGTGACCGAGCAGAACATAACAGCATCTGAAGAGTACCTTGCAGAAGCCTTCGCAACCTACAAGATGTTCAACATCACATACACTGACTTCACCCCACCTCCTCTAACCCAACCTGAAACGTGCGAGCTAGAGGATGACTGGTCAAAGACGTGGACACGTTCAATATCGCCAGGCTCCTATGTGAAAACATGGTCTTACGGGCCATTGAAAGCCACGGTGAAGGCCACACCTGTACTGACTGCTGAATGGTACGTTGGGTGGAAAAAGAAATGGACATGGTCTGGACTCAAACTTAAGTGGTTCAAGACTTACATCAAAGTGACTCCCTCCATAAAAGTCGAGGCCTCAGTAACTGCCACTGCAACCTACAGCAAGACCTGGTCCCACACCTTCTGGACATGGTCACGCCGATTCACATTCTGGGTAGGACCCGTACCAGTATGGGCAAACCTTAAACTGAAAGTCACAGGAAGCGTAACAATAAGCGCCAGCGGAAAAGTCTCAGTCTCCACATGGGCAAAAGCACAAGCATGGTTCAAAGGAGGCGTCAAATGGGAAGGAGGCTGGAGCACAATATGGGAACATGGCTGGGGCGCAAGCTACAGTCCACCAGCAGTCTCGGGAACAGCAAGCATCACAGTGACCCCTGAAGCAAAGTGCCGAGTCGTCTTCCTATTCTACGACGTAGCAGGCCCATTTGTGGAAGCAATCCCCTACGCACCGATCAGCATAAAATACTACACATACCAAGCCAACACATGGTCCATCAGCCTAAAATTCAAGATAGTCGCCGGCGTAACCTTCTCAGGATGGCTTAGAAAGATCATAAAACTCAGCTCCTACTCGCGGACACTCGCTGATTGGACGTTAAAATCCTGGAGCGGAACCTGGTAACCTCCTGCTTCCAACAGGCACCTCCCCCTCTTTCTTTCCACGATAGATGAGCTCAGCAATCACACCGTGCGTGACACCCTAAAATAAGGTCCTCGCAAATAGGCAAGACGTCTTCAATCTTCAGCTTCCTGTACGACATCTGACTAGTTATCTCTGATTCATAAGAACTATCACGTTTTGCGCGCGCGGGTCTGAACACAAGGCCAGTGGAGATATCACCCGAAGACCCCTTTTTATCTAACGATCAGTCTAAACACAGGCTTGTGACAGCAAAAAAACGACATGTGTGGGCGCACTCTTTTCCATAACTCATAAAAGCCCTCAGCGATAATTGCTAATCTTCACCGTGATTCATGTGGGTCGGAGTTGACGTGAATTGTGGAAACAACACCTCAGATTGATTTTAGCGTTGGGATTGCTGACCAGTCTCATCAGCGGCCTGTTCTGCCTTGTATACGCTTCTTTGAGTAGTGATGAACTTGTTACGAATGGCGGTTTTGAGACAGGGGACATTGGTGGATGGAGCAACGTCGGGCCAGGTACTGCCACGATCTCAGGTGCAGAAAATCATACAGGATCCTACAGCTTGCTGATGGGTGGGTATACGGCGATTATCTTTGAGCAGGTCTTGGACGTGAACTCAACGG
>SMTZ1_10006755_pt1 | contig 12405 bp, 9 predicted proteins | sample DeeMarSWOR136_30_FD_25667 | JGI IMG/M metagenome (IMG submission 25667) | reverse complement strand
GAAGGAGCGGCCAGGGTAGTTGCTGACTACGCCGGCGTCCCGGTAATAAATGCCGGTGATGGAGGTCACGAACATCCAACCCAGGCCTTGTGCGATCTTTACACTATTAAGAAGGAGAGGCGAAACATTGAGGGTCTGAAAATCGCTTTGTTTGGGGACCTGAGATATGGACGAGCAGTGCATTCCCTGACTTATGCCCTGGCCAGGTTCGGCGCAATTATCCTTTTTCCACCCAGTCCCGGGCTGGAGATGCCAGAGCATGTTCTAAGGAAACTGACTACAGAATATAAAGGCAAGCTGATAAGGCTTGAGGCTGTGAACCAGGAAGTTAAGAAAGGATTCTTCCCCCTGGATGCCATGTACGTAACTCCAAGTAGCTCACATCAACTTGCAATGTTGCCTGACATTAGTATTCAAATCGAGCTGAAGAAGACAGGGATTGATACCCTTTATGTCATGAGGCTTCAGAAGGAAAGGCATGCCCCTACAGAAGAGGGACAGGAGTTGAAAAAGGACTATCCGGTGGTAGATAAGAAGCTCCTCAAGGGAAAGGAGTTTAAAGGGACGATTGTTATGCACCCGCTGCCCCGCGTTGATGAACTGGCTTATGAGCTGGATGCTGACCCCAGGAGCATGTATTTCAAGCAGGCTGCTCGTGGGGTGCCTATCAGAATGGCGCTCATAGCCCTCTTGCTGGGAACTAAGGAAATCGTAATTTCTAAAGAAGCTGATTCTTTCGTTCAGAAGGTAGATTATCCCATTTATGACCGAGATTCCGGGGTCAGGTGTCTTAATTCAAACTGTGTCTCAAACCAGGAAACAGAAACAAGGTATATAAAGCCTGAGTTCAAAATAGTAATTCATCCTCAATATATCGCCAGTTCAGAGTGGCATCAAGGAATGTTGGAGACCAAAAAATACCATAGCGCTGACAGCCATTGGATTCGAAAAATTAAGCCTGAGAATTTGATTATTTTTGATTCAGAGAATGAGGCTGGAGCTTATGGGTTCAAGCCTAGTAGCTATATCACCGTACATCGCAGGGGACGGTAGCTATGGAATGCGAAATTCTGACTACTGGAGAGTGTGGTAGAAATGATGGGTAATAAATATGTCTCCTTAGTCATACGCGGGGGACACATAATTGACCCTGGTCAGGATATAGACCAAATTGCTGATTTGGTTATTGATGAAGGCAAAATTAGACAATTGGGGGAGGGGATGCCAAGTGTCATTGCGAGCGGAGCGAAGCAACCCTTGGTAATTGACGCTACAGGGATGGTCGTTTGTCCTGGCTTTGTAGACCTTCACTGCCATCTTCGTGAGCCGGGATTTGAGGATAAGGAAACAATCGCTACAGGCACAAGGGCAGCCGCAGCAGGTGGCTTTGTTGCCGTCTGTTGCATGGCAAACACAAGTCCTCCTATTGATAAGCCAGCTATGGTGGAGTGGGTGAAACAAAAAGCTGCCGAAGAGGGCATTGTTCATGTCTTTCCTATAGGTTGTGTCACTAAAGGGAGAGATGGAAAGGAAGTCTGCGATATGGCTGAGCTGGCTGAAGCTGGCGTAGTTGCTTTCAGTGATGATGGTGATCCGGTGGTTAGTTCACAGGTTATGCGTCGTGCTCTTGAGTATAGCCGTACCGTTGGCTTGCCGATTGTTGACCATTGTGAGGATAGGCGGCTGAGTAACGATGGTGTTGTAAATGAAGGCTGGGTGTCTGCAAAGCTGGGCGTGAAGGGAATCCCAGCGAATGCGGAGGAAATGATGATAGCCCGGGACCTGGCTCTGGCAAAGCTAACCAGTGCCAGAATTCATATTGCTCATGTAAGCACTTGTGGCTCTGTTGATCTTGTGCGTTGTGCCAAAGAGGAAGGAATTTCGGTAACTGCTGAAGTTACTCCTCACCATTTGACGCTGACTGAGGAAAGGGTAGTGGGGAAGGACCGAGGAGAAAGCAACAATGTCATTGCGAGCGGAGCGAAGCAATCTCAATACGACACCAATGCCAAGGTAAACCCGCCTTTGCGGGCTGAAGATGACATAACTTGCTTGATTGATGGATTAAAGCATGGGGTGCTCGATGCTATTGCTACCGACCATGCCCCACATACTCTGGTAGATAAGGATTGCAGCCTGGAAACAGCTGCCTTCGGCATCAGCGGATTTGAGACCGCTTTCGGCTGTCTCATGGACCTGGTTCATAAAGGGGAAATAGGTTTAGTTACTTTGATTTCTAAGCTGACCTGTGAGCCAGCGAGGATAGTTGATAAAGGTAATGAATTAGGCACGCTTAAGATAGGCTCTCCGGCCAATATCACCATATTTGACCCGGATAGGGAATGGGTGGTGAACAGCAGCGAGTTTGCCTCTAAGGGAAAGAATACTCCGTTTGATGGCTACAAATTCAAAGGCAAGGTAATGGCAACCATAGTTGATGGGAGGGCAGTTTACATGGATGACTCACTAAAAAGTCATTGCCATCCTCCTTCTGTCATTGAGAGCGAAGCGAAGCAATCTCATGGTTAAGAAAGCGATTTTAGTTCTTGAAGATGGCTCAGTTTATGAGGGCTATTCCTTCGGTGCCGAGGATAATGCCTACGGCGAGGTTGTTTTCAATACCAGCATGACCGGCTATCAGGAGATGCTTACTGACCCATCCTTCGCTGGTCAGATTTTAGTGCCCACGTACCCTTTGATTGGCAACTATGGCATCAATGAATCCGATTTCGAATCAAAGCAAATTCAAGTTAGGGGATTGGCTGTTCGGGAATATTGTCCCCAGCCCAGCCACTGGCAGAGCACAGTTACTTTACATAAGTTTCTACAGGATAATGGCATTCCAGGAATTAGCGGGATAGATACCCGCGCGTTAACCCGCCATATACGTTCCATCGGGGTAATGATGGGAATTATTACCTCAGAGATGGCTGCTGAGGAAGCGTTAAGGGAGCTGAAGAATTTGCCCAAATACGATTTTACCGATTTCGTTCACCAGGTTAGTACTGAAAAGCCTTATGAATGGGAATCCGATACACCTGTCAATGCCGGCATCGCTCAAACCCTCTCCCTTGAAGGGAGAGAGGCAGCGACTTCCTCTGTCATTGCGAGCGTAGCGAAGCAATCTCATATCGTAGTCCTTGATTTTGGCTTGAAATACAACATCCTGCGTATCCTGAGCCAGTCTGGCTGCCGGGTAACTGCTGTCCCGTGCACTACCTCGGCAGAAAATATCTTAGCTTCAAATCCCGATGGCATTGTCCTTTCCTCCGGTCCTGGTGACCCCGCTCTCCTTAACGATATAACGGAGACGGTGAAGAAGCTTGCCGGCGAAAAGCCAATGATGGGCATTGGTCTGGGGCAAAATGTAATCGGTCAAGCCTTTGGCGCCAGGAACTTCAAGCTCAAGTTTGGACATCGCGGCAGCTATCCCGTTCGTGACCTAGCCACTAACAAAGTCTATATCACTGCTCAGAATCACGGCTATGCCGTAGATGCCGATACTTTAAAGGGAGGGCTTGAAATAAGCCACATGAACTTGAACGACGACACGGTGGAGGGTCTTCGCCACCGAGACTTGCCCATTGTATCCATTCAGTACCACTCCGAAGCCTCCCCCGGCCCGTTGGACAACAGGTATCTGTTCGAGAGATTTCTGGAGATGGTGGAGGGAGAGGCAAATGGATGAGACCGGAAAACAAAAGATAATTAGCGCACTAAATAAGTTTTATAAAGAGCTTAGAAGTTACAAAAACCGCCAATCAAGGCGGTGCGAAGCTACATTCAGTGAAACTCAAATTAGAAGCCTTGATACTCTCCGCTTAAAACTCCAGCGTGACCATGGTCGGCTACATTACATTATTTCTAAATATGGCGGTAATGCGTATGTATCTATAGTGAATATAAAATGCGAGGTATTTAGCTACAGCCTGAGCTCTCTGGATATGGGCTTCCGTGGATTAGAGGCACTGGATGCAGCAATAAGCGTAGTAAATAGAGCCATAGGTAAGTTGGAATCAACGCCCTCGGCTAGCATCGAGATACAAGATATCAATGTCACTCAATGCCCAGAAAATATTGCGGAAATGCCTAATTTGCTTTTCGATAAAATGCAATTTCATCCCAAGGTAGTTGAAACAAGCAAGTCTCTTTTTGAAACAGGGCATTATGCTCAAGCTATTTTTGAAGCATTCAAAGCTATCAATAATTTCGTCAAAGAAAAGACAGGTCAATCTCTAGATGGCAAAGATCTAATGGCAAAGGTATTTAGAGAACAAGACCCTCTTATTAAGTTAAATAAACTTGAGACTAGATCCGAACGAGATGAGCAGGAAGGTTTCAAGTTCTTGTTTATGGGAGCTATGGTAGGAATAAGAAACCCTAAAGCTCATGACGATATTGCTCAAATGGATCCATTTAGAACACTTGAATATTTAGGTTTCGCAAGTTTGTTGATGAAACGAATTGAAGAGGGGGAGGTAACACAAGTTCAAGGAGAAAATGTCTAAACCATCTAAAGTCTTAGTCATCGGCTCAGGTCCGATAATAATCGGGCAGGCAGCGGAGTTCGACTATTCGGGAACTCAAGCATGCCGTGCACTGCGGGAGGAAGGTGTGACCACCGTTCTGGTGAACTCAAACCCGGCGACTATCATGACCGATGAAGGCATTGCCGATATCGTCTATATTGAACCGCTTACAGTGGAAGTCTTAGATCGAGTGATTGAAAGGGAGCGTCCCGATGGGCTGCTGCCCACTCTTGGTGGGCAGACAGGGCTTAACCTCGCGGTAGAGTTAGCTGATGCCGGTATAGTTGATAAATATAATGTAAGGCTTTTGGGGACATCGGTGGAAACGATAAAGAAGGCTGAAGAGAGGTCGTTATTTAAACAGCTTCTCATCGATATTGGTGAGCCTGTGCCGCAGAGCGCCACAGTAAAATCGGTAGAGGAAGCCAAAGAGCTGACGAAATCCATCGGCTTACCGCTCATTATTCGACCCTCTTACACACTGGGTGGTACGGGAGGTGGCGTTGCTTACACCATGGAACAGCTTGAGAAGGTAGTTGCCAACGGTCTGGACAGCAGCATGAGCCACGAAGTTCTGGTGGAGCAGTGTCTTCTTGGGTGGAAGGAAATTGAATATGAGGTTATGCGTGATGCCGCTGATAACTGTATTACCATCTGTGACATGGAGAACATTGACCCTATGGGCGTACACACTGGGGACAGCATTGTGATAGCTCCCAGTCAGACGCTTACCGATAAAGAATACCAGATGCTCAGGTCAGCGAGCATTAACATTATCAGGGCTTTAGGCGTTGAGGGTGGCTGTAACATACAGTTTGCCCTTACCCCTCACCCGATAGTCGCTGAGAAGTGGGCTCCAGACCAAATCAAGGTGGAGAAAAGTCAGTATTATGTGATTGAGGTCAACCCGCGCGTTAGTCGTAGCTCGGCTCTTGCCAGCAAGGCCACTGGCTATCCTATTGCCCGAGTGGCTGCCAAGGTAGCCATCGGCAGAAGGCTTGATGAGATACCCAACAGGGTTACTGGTAAAACGATGGCATCCTTTGAGCCTGCTCTCGATTACTGTGTGGTTAAAGTTCCAAGATGGCCTTTCGATAAATTTGCTTTGGGTGATAGAGAGCTTGGCAGCCAGATGAAGGCCACCGGTGAAGTGATGGCTATTGGGAGATGTTTTGAAGCTGCTCTCCAGAAGGCGGTACGCTCTCTGGAATTTGGTAAGCGAACTTTGCTCTGGGAGGATTCCAATTGGGGAAAGAAGAAAAGGCTTGCTTCTTACCCGCTTCATCCTAATGACCTGAGAATATGGGCGATTATGGCGGCGCTGAGAAGGGAAGCTACGCTTGAGGAGCTCTCTCAACGCACTGGGATAGACCCCTGGTTTATCTACAAGCTTCAAAATATCGTTGGGATGGAAAAACAGCTTCTTTCTGAACCTTTGATTCCTGAGCTTCTCCGGAAGGCAAAGCGACTTGGTTTCTCTGATGAACAAATCGGCACGCTAGCTGATAGATTGCCAGAACAGGTGAGGCAAATTCGGCATCAATGGGATATTCGTCCGGTGTATAAGATGGTGGATACCTGCGCTGGCGAATTTGATGCCGAAACTCCTTATTTCTACAGCACATATGAGAAAGAAAATGAAGCTGAGCCATTAAAGGGCAGGAAAGCTTTGGTTATTGGGAGTGGTCCGATACGGATTGGACAGGGGATTGAGTTTGATTATTGCTGTGTTCATTCCGCCTGGGCACTTCAGGGAGCCGGGATAAAGAGCATCCTGGTTAATTCTAATCCAGAAACAGTCTCCACTGATTTTGATACCAGCGACCGCCTTTACTTTGAAGCTCTGGATGAGGAAAGCATTCGAGACATTCTTGAAAACGAAGGTGAAGCTGTCCCGCCCTCTATTGTTCAATTTGGCGGGCAGACAGCCCTCAATATGGTTGAGCCACTGGTACGCAGTAATTCACCGATACTCGGTTCCAGTGCTGAAGCAATAGACATAGCTGAAGACCGTCATCGCTTCGAAGACTTTCTGGATAGGTTGGGCATTCCTCAGCCGCCAGGTGCCGGTGTGTTTTCTATTGCGGAAGCACTGAATGTAGCCAACTCTCTCGGCTATCCGTTGCTGGTTCGTCCCAGCTATGTCCTCGGTGGCAGGGCTATGGAAATCGTGCACAATGAAACTGAGTTGATTCGCTATCTAACCATGGCTTTAGAGCTGAATGGTCAACATCCTGTCCTTATCGATAAGTACTTGCAGGGTAAGGAAGTTGAGGTGGACGCTGTCTGTGATGGGGAGGAGGTGCTTATTCCGGGCATAATGGAGCATATTGAACGGGCTGGTGTGCACAGTGGCGATGCCGTGGCTATTTATCCCGGAGTCAATTTGACCGAGGAGGAGGTAAACACCATGGTGGATTACACCACCAGGATTGGCCTGTCCTTGCAGGTTAAAGGCTTGATGAACGTTCAGATGCTCATCATGAGGGAGGACGGGCGTTCCTCGGTATATGTTTTTGAGGTAAATCCCAGGGGTAGCAGAACTGTGCCTTTCATTTCTAAGGTGACCGGTGTTCCCTTGGTGCGAATTGCCATCAAGGTGATGGCTGGCATTAGTCTTGCTGAGCAGGGTTATAACGGGGGATTGTGGAAGAAGCAAAAATTGGTAGGTATAAAGGCTCCCGTTTTCTCCATGTCCAAGCTGATCGGGGTGGATAATTATCTTGGACCTGAGATGAAATCCACCGGTGAGGTGATGGGTGTTGATTACACCTTTGATGCCGCCCTGGTCAAGGCACTTCTGGCTGCCGGGTTGATGTTGCCTGGTGAGGGTGGTTTATTACTGAGCATTGCGGATGGGGATAAAACTGAATCACAGCCTTTAATCGAGAGGTTGCACTCGCTTCACTATGGACTTTATGCCACCGAAGGGACTGCAGCTATGATTGAAGCAATGAATCTCCCGGTAAAAATGGTGACTAAAAAATTAAGTGAAGGGCATCCCAACGTTATTGATGTTATCCGGGATAATTCTGTGGCCGGGGTTATTAACACTGTCACTGGAGGTCGGCTTCCCTTGAGGGATGGATTTGATATACGGCGTGCCGCTGCAGAAAAAAGAATACCTTGCTTTACTTCGCTGGATACCGCCCGCGTAGTTGTGGAAGCGATGAGTGGTGTCAGCAAAACTTTCAGCGTTCAGCCGATGAGGGAATATCTAAGGGGAAATCCGAAATCCAAAGCACGAAATCCCAAACAATATCAAAACCCAAAATCCAAATGACCCAAAGTGGTTTTAAATTTAGGCATTGAAATTTTGAATTTGTTTAGAGTTTAGAAATTCGAATTTAGGATTTAGCATGAAGCAGTCCTTGTGCACTGTAACTTCTAATGTGGAGGTCATGCCAGGCGTGTATCTCATGTGGCTTGAGGCGCCTGATATTGCTTCTCATGCTCAACCGGGGCAATTCATTACGGTGTGCTGTGAAGAATTGATATTGCGGCGTCCTTTCAGTGTTCATCAGGTTATCATTGCGGGTGAAAAGCAATCTCAACTCGCCATTTTATTCAAGGTGGTAGGCAAAGGCACTTCTGGGTTATCAAAGATGCAGGCGGGTAACAAGATAGATGTTCTTGGACCATTGGGTAAGGGGTTCGGCATTGCGGCGGATTCGAAGAATTTGCTGCTGGTGGGTGGTGGTATCGGCATTGCGCCGCTTATCTTCCTGGCTCAATATGCTTCACCTCAATATCAGGTAACCTTAATTCATGGAGCGAACACCGCTACTCAGATTTATTCCTTTCCCTCATTGCGAGCCGAAGCCCTGAGCATAGCGAATGGGCAGCGAGGCAATCTCTCACCTTTACCTGAGAAGGTTCAGTTCATCCCTGTTACCGAGGATGGCACCCTGGGCGGGAAGGGCATGGTAACCGACATCCTGCCTGACTTTCTCGGTTGGGCTGACCAGGTATATGCTTGTGGTCCTCTGGATATGTATAAAGCGATGTCCCTCATCCTTAATCCCTCTCCCTCGAAAGAAGAGGGTGAAAAACGAAACAGTCTCAGATGCCAGGTTTCCCTGGAGGTGAGAATGGGATGTGGCATTGGGGCTTGTCGTAGCTGCACTATAAATACCAGGCATGGCTTAAAACAGGTGTGCCGTGACGGCCCGGTGTTTGAGTTGAACGATATTCTATGGCAGGAGGTAAGAATATGACTGTAATCACTAAAAGCATCACATTTAAAACTAAAGGTAATTGCGACATCATTGATATAACCGCGCAGGTAGCAGGCGAGGTAGAGCAATCGGAAGTAAACAATGGTGCAGTAACCTTGTTCATATCCGGCTCAACAGCCGGGATTACCACCATTGAATATGAGTCCAGACTTCTTGGCGATTTCAAAGATATGTGGGATAGGGTGATACCCCAGAATATCCCTTATGAACATAACAAAACCTGGGGCGATGGCAACGGGCATTCCCATGTGCGAGCCTCTATGCTTGGCGCTTCGCTCACGATACCTTTTGCAGGCAAGAGATTAACTCTGGGTACCTGGCAGCAAATAGTGTTTATTGATTTCGATAACCGCTCCAGGTCGCGGGAGCTGGTTCTTCAAATCATGGGTGAATGAACAACCCCAAAAATTGCGGAAGCTAAACCCAAGAAGGAGTAATATAATATCAACTGAGAATAACACCGGGAGTTCCTAAAGAGCGATGGAAGAGTCCAGATTGATACTCGATCTGGCGATAGTTCTTGGGGCTGCATTAGGTGGTGGTTTAATTGCCAGATTGCTAAAGCAGCCTGCAATTCTGGGCTATGCCGTTGCCGGTATTGTTATCGGCCCTTATGCCCTGGGTTTGATCCAGAGCACTCATAACATAGAGATTCTAGCTACTATTGGCGTCGTGCTGCTCCTTTTTACTTTAGGTATCCAGTTCTCCTTCCACGAACTGAAACAAATAAGAAATATAGCCATTTTTGGTGGCATTGGTCAGATAGTAGTAACGACTACCCTGGGAATGTTTGCTGCTATGTATCTGTTGGGGCAGGGCCTTCGCGAGGCAATTGTCTTTGGTCTTTTGATTGCTCTGAGCAGCACCATGGTAGTGCTTGGGATGTTGTTTGACAGAGGTGAGGCAACCTCACCACATGGCCGCGTGATGATAGGCATCCTGTTATTGCAGGATATTGCTGCTGCCTTTGCCATGTTTATCCTACCGGTGTTGGGAACAGGTAGTGGAAGTTTATTACCTGTGTTGGGTGTAGCTTTTCTCAAAGCTGCAGCCTTCATTGCTCTAATATTGGTTGCTGGCATCTGGCTGATACCCCGTTTGTTGAGGCGCGTAGCCCTGCGACGCTCCAGGGAGCTATTCGTCATCTCTATCGCAGGATTGTGCTTAGGGGGTGCTTTTGCTGCTTACTACTTTGGTTTATCTGCGGCTTTAGGTGCCTTTGCCATAGGTCTTATGGTTAGTCAGTCGGACTTCGCTCATCAAGCACTTGGTGACATAGTGCCATTGCGTGATTTGTTTGCTGCACTCTTCTTTGTATCAGTTGGCATGCTTATAGATTTACACTTTCTGGCAGCCAATATTACTTCTTTGCTGATCTTGGTTGCAGCTATTATCTTAGTGAAGTTTGCTATTTGCTCCGGTATTACTTATGTGTTTGGCTATCGGGGTAAAACAGTGCCACTGGTAGGCGCAGGTATGATACAGGTCGGTGAGTTTAGTTTCGTTCTGGCAGAATTGGGCTTGGGGGTAGGAGTAATTACTGGATATACCTATTCAATGATACTTGGCAGCGCTATCATCACCATATTGCTCACACCATTTGTTTTTGCTTTGACCTCCAAAATCTCTGTCATGCGAAGGGCAGCAATGCAAGTTGCCGAAAGAGGCGAGAAACAGCTTGCCACAGGGACCCCAAGTTTGAGCAATCATGTAATCATTTGTGGGTATGGTCGTGTAGGTGGTACCATTGCTCGGATTCTTAGTCAGTTGGCTATCCCGTATGTAGTTACTGACCTTGACCCCAAGACTATATCTGAATTGCAGGCGGAGGGAGTGCGGTGTGTCTATGGAGATGCAGGCAACCCGAACGTGCTCTATCAGGCGGGGATCAAGGAGGCTATCATTCTGGTACTTGCTGTTGCTGACCCTGTAGCAGTAAGGCTCGCTCTTGACTATGCTCGGCAAGTTAATCCAAGCCTGGAAGTAATTGCTCGTGCTCATAATGAGTCCGAGTTCAAGTTTTTGCAGGCCAGGGATGTTTCTGGAGTAGTTCGACCTGAAACTGAAGCCGGCCTAGAAATTGTGCGACACATCTTGTGCCGCTTAAATGTACCCGCGGCTGAAGTTGAGGAAACTATTGCTAACCAGAGAAAGACATGCCCTATGTAAGTGTACCCTGAATAAGTGTTGTCTGCTTCATTTCATATAGATGGGCACAGTGCCTTGACAAAATAGTAAGAAAAATCATACAATTCTGAATTTGGCGCTAATCTTGCTATCAGGAGGAGGAATGGAACACGAGGATAAGGGCATAATAGGTAAATGTTTTGGCTCCACGGTAGTCGGACCTCGAGGGCAGTTGGTAATTCCGGTGGAAGCTCGAAGAGAACTGGGCATAGATGTCGGCACCAAGCTTTTGGTGTTCAACCAGTTTCGAGGTAGGGGGCTTACCTTTGTCAAAGTTGAGGCAGTGGAAGAATTGCTTAACGTTATGAGCCGCCGAATTACTGAGTTTGCCAAGCTGCTTAGGGAAACTGAAACTGCTGATGCGGGAAAGAATGAAGGCGATTGAGGTTAATAACCTAACCAAGACTTTTGGTCATCTTGTTGCTGTGGACCATATCTCATTTGAGGTTGAGGAGGGGGAGATTTTTGGTTTTCTTGGTGCTAACGGAGCGGGCAAGACAACCACTATCATGATGTTGGCTACGGCGCGCACCCCTACCTCTGGGACGGCCACCGTATCTGGATATGATATCACCCGGGATGGGAGCAAGATTCGGCAATCCATTGCTGTAGTGTTTGAGGAGCTAAGTCTGGATGTTGATTTGACTGGCAGGGAAAACCTCGATTTTCATGCTCGGATGTACCACATTCCCAAAAAAACGAGAGAAGAAAGGATATCCCGAGCCTTGGAGTTAGTAGGGTTGAGAACCAAGCAAAACATGTTGGTGAAGCATTACTCTGGTGGTATGCAACGCAGGCTGGAGATAGCCAGGGCGATGGTGAATCAGCCCAGAATTTTGTTTTTGGATGAGCCAACTTTAGGCTTGGATGTACAGACAAGAAGGATGCTATGGGATTACGCTAAGAAACTAAATAGAGAATCAGGTACCACTATATTACTAACCACCCATTATGTGGAAGAAGCTGATTATCTCTGTGATAGAGTAGCTGTTCTGGAGCAAGGGAAAATACTGGTGACTGATACTCCTGGAGGGTTAAAGAACTCCCTTGGTGATAGCTTGCTCTCCGTTAAGCTTCTCCAGGGTGCAGATGAGCTGGCAAAGTTGCTGAAGGAGGTAAATTGGGTCAAAGAGGTTAATCAACGTGATGGTTGGCTGGAGTTAAAGGTAGGTAGTGAGGGGACAAGGATACCTGAGATAGTAAGGTTATCCCGAGAGCATGGATTTGCCATTTCATCCATTAGTCAACATAAACCCAGCTTGGAAGATGCCTTTTTGCACTATGCAGGCAGAAAGCTGGAAGATAAAAATCATGAATAACGTGATAGAAATTGAGAACCTTACCAAAGAATTCGATGGGCTTGTAGCTGTAGACCATGTTACCTTGAATGTCAAAGCAGGTGAGGTCTTTGGCTTCCTTGGCCCTAATGGCGCTGGCAAGACGACCATTAC
>SMTZ1_10032150_pt1 | contig 12407 bp, 9 predicted proteins | sample DeeMarSWOR136_30_FD_25667 | JGI IMG/M metagenome (IMG submission 25667) | reverse complement strand
CGGCGGCCAGGCTCTTTCTCAGCACCGTGTCCGAAACCTTCCTGCCCATGCTCAAGACAGTGATCTTTCCCCCCATCTCTTCCTTGATCCTGATTGCAGCTTCCAGGGCGTTTTCATCATATGGACTGATAACATCCGGAGCGTCTACCAAGACCTCTTTGTTCTCAACATCCACAGTGACATTGGAGAACGGTGCTTCCGGATCCGGTATCTGTTTTGCACAAACGATGATATTTGGTTCTTTCATGATCGCTCCTCCAATTTCTTTAACAGAGCCGGCAGAATATCTTTGTAGTCTGCGACAATTCCATAATCCGACACTTTAAACATGTTGCAGCCGGGGTCCGTGTTGATGGTTATGATTTTCTTGGATCGGATCATGCCCACAAGATGTTGAATTGCGCCTGATATCCCGACGGCAATGTACGCATCAGGGGCAATCATCGAACCCGTCAGACCGACCTGGTGGTCGGAGGACATCCAACACTTGTCCACAACGGGTCTGCTGCACCCGATCATGACGTTTCCATGGGCTTTGCTCATTGCCTTGCCCAAAGCTATAAGCAACTCAAAATCTTCTTTTTCCACAATCCCCCTTCCACCGGCTATAACCACATTGGCTTTATCCAATTCGACGACTTCTTCTTCTACAGTCTTCAGCGATTTCACTCTTAGGACCGATTCGTCGAGACTGGGCACCATCTCAACCACCTCGCTTTTTGCCGCTACCGGCTCCATGGGCTCAAAAGCGTTTTTCCGGACCGTGACGATCTGAGGAATGCCCTCAACCTTCAGTATGGCGATCGCATTGCCCCCATAAATGGGTTTTGAGCGAACGAGAAGCCCGTCCTCGGGGTCGACCCTGAGGCTGATACAATCCGCTGTGAGCTCCACATTCAATCTGCTCGCCAGTCTAGGTGCCACTTCCTTCCCTACAAAGGAATGGCTGATAATCAATAGTCTAGGTGTAATTTGTTTGCACAGCCACTCCAAGGCGCCTACCCAGGCATCAGGTTGGAACCCTTCCAGCAAGGGATGTTCCAGTCTGTAAATTTTCGTTAACCCATAGGATGCAGCACTCTCCGCCAATGAGGAGGTTTCGTGTCCGACCACGACTGCTGAAGCGTCAAGGCCCATATCCTTGGCCAGGTCGCTTCCCCCTCGTATGAGTTCAAGGGTCTTGTTATCCAACAAGCCACCCTTGGACTCGACCAATAGTAAAACCTCATTCATCGTAATGACACCTCCCTATTTATGATTGTTTTCGCCTCTTACATGTCATTCACCCTTCAGGGATGCACGGGATGATCTGCAGGGGGCACGCTTTGTCCCACGGGATTCGCTTCCTGTTTCAATGCAGCGAAAACCAGCTCGTTGAGGTCCATGATCTTTAGTTCACGATCCAGTCCCAAAGTCTTCAATGCATCTTCCAGCATGGTCAGACACAGAGGGCAGGCGGTGACCAAAATCTCCGCCCCGGTTTCGTGGGCCTCTTTGATTCTGATTTCGCCCATTCTTGCCTCTCCGCGCACTTCCGGCCCTTGCCACACCCTTCCTCCGCCTCCCCCGCAACAGAGGCTGTCAGGGCCATAGTGTCTCATCTCAATTAATTGGACACCAGGGATTGCGCGAATGACTTTCCTCGGCTCCTCAAAGATACGATTGTGCCTCCCGAGGTAACAAGGATCATGGTAGGTTACGGTAAGGTTCACAGGTTTTTTGAATGTGATCCTCCCATCGGCGATAAGCTCCCGTAAAACCAAAGCATAATGCCTCACTCCAAATCGCCTTTCCGAATATTCATTCAGAAATGTGTGGAAGCAATGGGGTGAGGAGGTCACCACCTCCTCTATGCCGTAGTCATCAAAAAGGGATAAGCAATTTTCCATCTCCTCCTGAAATAGGCCCACTTCTCCGACCACTCTGGCGATATCCCCACAACATGGTTCCTTTTGGCCAAGGATCCCAAAACTCACCCCTGCGTGCTTCAGGATCCTCGAGAAGGATTTGGCTATTTCCTGGGCTCTTGCATCAAAGGAGGTCGTGCATCCCACAAAATAGCACAGTTGGCCCTCTTTCTCGCCCCGTGTCAGGGCAGGGATGTCCAGGCCCTCCGCCCAGGCAGATCTTTCTCTCTTTGAGGCAATCCAGGGATTCTCGTAATTGAAAAGCCTTTCAAGGCTCTGGTTCATGAGATCCGGTACGCCTGTTCCTTCCAGGATGAGCATGGCCCGCTTTTTCGACACAGCCTCAAAGGTGGCGCCGTAAACAGGGCAGACTTCCAGACAGGCTGCACAGGTCGTGCAGTACCACGGCACAAGGGTATCGATCGGGTGATCCTTGGTCAGAAACCGGATATCTCCCACAGAAGAATGTTCTTGCCACAATGCATGAAGCGCTGCTTGAATAAAATCGCGGGGGGAAAAAGGCTCCCCGGCCCCGGTGGATGGACACGCCTGCACACAACGCCCGCATCGCATACAGGCATCATAGAAGGCGACATCACCAAGGACCAATGGTGTTTCGCCTAAACTCAGTGCCGCTTCATCCAAATCCAAAGGTGCCTCACCAAGTTCCTGGGAAGGGGCAGATGTCTGTCGAAATCCTTCTGCAGAATGATGAAAGTAGTAGGCGGCAGGCGCTCCCAAAAGATGAAAGAGTTTCGTAAAAGGGATGACGGCGATAAATCCGAGACTCAACAGGGCGTGACCCCACCAAAGATAGGGATAAGTCGATTGCGCCGTCGAAATCGAAACCAAACTCGCTGCCCAGGACCCGGCAAAGGACCAGTGGTCCCAAGGCGGTTGTTGAGATGCCAATCTTACCCCTTCCAACACGAAGCCCGAACCGACCACGAGCAAAAGCCACAGCGGCACAACAGCATCCTCTGCCACGCGTTCAAGTCTTGAAACGCGCTGAACATACCTGCGGACTAATGCCCAGATGATCCCTGCAAGAAGTGCAAGCCCCCCGATTTCCATGGACAGCTCAAAAACGATATGGCTCTTACCCACCAAGTAGGCGACCAAATGCTCGTGTACGAGCAACAACGTCGTCCCTACAGTCAAAATCACGAAGCCCCAAAATATCAACGCATGCATGATGCCGGCCGCCACCTCGCCCTTAAGCACACGCAGTCCGAGGAAAACATCTAAAATCGTGCGCTTCAAGGCTTGACCTGAAAAAGGGACCTTGCTCTTCGGCACGCTCTTCAACCAAACGGACAGGTGCGCAGCCACACCTACAACAAACACACACAAAGCCAAAGCAGCGACCGCATAGAAGAGCCAAGCTTCACTGATCATCCAAAAGATTTCTCTTTCCGGTGTCATGAAAACCCTCTCAGTATGACCCTACTCATCAACACATATCATGCTCATTCAAAAGGGCTCCTACTCAGTCCTCGACCACGGTGAGCGCTTCCGGAGCACACCACTTGACGCATTCCGGGTCCGGGGGATCCCCACAAGCGTCACACTTAAGAGGAATGGCCGTGTCGGGCTCTTTGTAGACGGTCTTTTCTGGACAGGACGCTCGACAGACAACACAGCCATCCATCTCTTTGCCATCAATGGTTACAACCTCCTTTGCGTTGCACGCCGCTTCCGTGTAAGGACCGGCGATGACAGGGAGGCAGAACTCCTCACCGATGAAAACCCTTATCCGGGACCGCTGGGGATTGACCGCTTCTGTGTGCTTTAAAGCGCAGGCGATCTCGCAGAGCTTGCAGCCACAGCACAGGGCGTGATCAATTCTTATTCTCATGAGAGTCCTGCTCCTTCCTTTTCTAACCCCAGGTCACGAAGCTTCTCTTGCGTGGGCACACCTGCTCCGTCCCACCCCCGCAATTGATAGTACTCGGGAAGCATCTGTAAGAGATGGACCACCTGGTTCTTCACACGGGGTTCTTCGGTGATTCTTCTGGGCAGTGTATCATCCTTTCCTGTTAAGCCGGCCTTGAAATTGAAGAGCCGCTCCAGGTTCCATATTCTCTCGCCGATAAGGGCCAACTCCTCCGCCGAGTAATCGATTCCGGTCGTGAGCCGCAACCACTGGAGAGGCTTCTCATTCCACAGCGGTCCGTGGTAGATGATCCAGCACAGAACTCCCGAATCGACGATGGCAACGTAGTCCTGGTCCTGTTTCGTCAATTCCACGTGGTGGGCCGGGTCCTTCCTTCCTTCATAGAAAGGCAGCGTCGCCTTGGTATGGCACGCTCCCACATTGCTCGTCGCATATTGGAGCCCGATCACTTCGATTCCTTGCGGGTGCCAGGCCGGCATGCCCTGTTTCTTGACGCCCATGAAAAGTTCCGGGTGCCCGAATTTCTCAGCCACCGCAGCGCCTCCCTCTGCGAGCAAATCCCCGAATCCCTGGCGCAAGGCCGTCTGTCTCAATGCGCGAAACATCATCTCAGCGTTACCGAAGTTCAGGGGGTATCCTATGTCTTTTTCACTCAAAATCCCGTTCTCAAAAAGCTCCATGGCGCAAGACACGGTGGCACCCGTGGTGATGGTATCCATCCCCAGTTCGTTGCAAAGGAAGTTAGCTCTAAATATGTCCTCAAGATCTCCGATACCGCAGTTGGAGCCAAGAAGGGCCATGCTCTCGTGTTCAGGACCCTTGGCCGTCCAGGGATATTCCGGATCGCTGATCCTTGAACGCTTTCCGCACCGAAAAGGGCACGCGAAGCACCCCTCGTCCCTGACCCTGAGCGCGTTCCGGATGTAGGCAGGATCCTCAAACTTGGTGAAGGGCTCGAAGTAGCCGTCCTGGAAGTTCAGGGCGCCGCCTGAGTCTTTGATTTATTGGCCCTGCCGGGGAGGCTCCAAGTCCCCCACATGGACCTTTTCTCGAGCTCTTTGTTTTCCCTCGCCTCCCTGAGAAAATCCTGGAAGGCCTGCTTGAAGGCTTCAGGATCAGGAATGCGAATTTCCCCTGTTCCATGAGCGGTAACAGCCTTCAGGTTCTTGGACCCCATGACCGCTCCTAATCCCGAGCGCCCCGCCGCCCTGCCCCCGTCTGCCATGATGCAGGCGAAGCGAACCAAGTTCTCTCCTGCCGGTCCGATGGTGGCCACGCTCAGGATATTCTTTTCCCATCCATCCGCTTCGGGCCCCATCTCAGCCCTGATCGCATGCTCCGTTTCCGTGGCCCCTTTACCCCACAGATGAGCCGCCGGTCTGATTTCCACTGTGTCGTTGACGATGGAGATGTAAACCGGTTCCGGAGACTTTCCCTCCACGATAATCACATCATATCCGGCAAATTTGAGATTGGCGCCCAAGTATCCTCCGCAGCAAGGGTTTGCAATAGCCCCGGTGAGAGGAGATTTGCCCACCACAATGAACCTGCCCCCGGCAGGAACGCCTGTGCCGGTCATCGGTCCCGTGGCGAAGATCAGTTTGTTCTCCGGGCTCAGGGGATCGGTGCGGGGGTCTACCTCGTCGAAAAGGATCCGGTCTCCGAGACCGCGTCCGCCGATGTATTGTCTTGCCAAGCCAAAAGGCAAGTCCTCCACACTGCAGTTGCGCCTGGAAAGATCGATCCTGAGGATTTTTCCTGTCCAACCATACATGGCTTTCCTCTCACACTAAAAATGGGCCTCTCCCGTCAGCTGCGTGAGCTCTGCCTGAGAAAACACCGGTCCGTCGCTGCAAATGTACTTGCTCCCCACATTGCACCGGCCACACTTGCCTATGCCGCACTTCATTCGCATTTCCAGGGAGAGAAAAATTTTTTCATCCTGGAATCCAAGCTCCTTCAGCACCGGCAGAGAAAAATGGATCATTGCCGGGGGTCCGCAGACCACCGCATAGGCGTCCTTGGGGTTTGGCCCCACGGAACGAGTGACATCCGGGACAAAGCCGACATGGCCCTGCCATCCGTTCTCGCCTTTGTCCACGGTGAGGTGCAATTGGAGATCCCCTCGCTGCTGCCAGGCTCCAAGGTCCTTTTTGTAAAGGAGAAGCCCGGGCTTTCTCGCCCCGTAGATGACGGTAAGGTTTCCGTAAGCGCCCCGGTTTGAATCATGGAGAATGAAATTCGTCAGCGATCGGAGGGTAGAAAACCCAAACCCTCCACCGATAAGAATCAAGTTCTTCCCTTTGAACGTTTCTAGGGGATACCCATTGCCCATAGGTCCGCGCACACCCACCACATCGCCACTTTCCATCTGATGGAGCGCCCCGGTCACCAAGCCGATCTTGCTTACGCTGAACTCGAGTCGGCCCGGATGGGTGGGGGTGGAAGCCATTCCAAAAGGCGCCTCTCCTTTTCCGAAAACCGAGATCTCGGCGAACTGGCCCGGGGTATAGACGAATTGCTCTTCATCCTCTTTGCCCACAAAAGAGACGTCAAAGGTCTTGACGTTTTCATCCTCCGTCTCGACAATGATGTCTTCGATTCTCATGGGAAATGGGACATAGGGATTCTTCATGCCGGCACGGTCCCCTCTGAAAGCGATGTCATGACTTCACGGATATCCAGGTTGACAGGACATTCGATGACGCACCGTGGAATCTTTCTTTCACCGTAGGTCTGGGGTTGAAGCCGGAAGCCTGCTGGGTGAAAAGGGGGAACTGACAGGAATCCCACACCCTGATTCTTTCTCCTGTCCCGCCCGCCGCCTCGTCACAAAGGTCGAAACAGTGGCACGTGGGACACAGATACGTGCAGATTCCGCAGCCTAGGCAGGTTTCGGCCAATGCGTTCCAAGCCGGGTCGTCGAAGAGCCGCCCCAGGTGCTCTTTCAGGTTTTCGTTCAGCGCCAACGGTGTCATGGAAGCCTCGGTCTCTTTCCTGATCTTCTCCGACAGGGCGAGAGATTTTTCGTCCGCATCTTCAAAGGCTTCGTCTTCCAGCAGAGCCTCGCATTTGTCACTCCCCACCTCAACCATGTAACGATCACCCAGATCCAGGAAAAACAGATCCGATCCCTCCGGTGAACAGGGGCCTCCACCCATGGAATGGCAGAAGCAGGTGGGGTTTGGATTCACACACCCCAGGCTTAACACCAGCGTCTTGGCTCTCTTCTCTGCGTAGTAGGGATCGCCGCAATCCCCCCCGAACACCCTGTCAAGAAGCAAAAGCCCCCTGGCGTCACAGGGGCGGATACCGAACAGCACCTGCTCTTTTTCTTTACCGCGGGGCACATCCAGCGCCACCTTGCCCTTTTCAGCCTGATACCCGAACAGGGTCTCCCGCTGTGGGAACACGGCGGCCTTGGGAGATTCTTTTGTGTTTTCATACTCCAAAATCACATCGCGTACGGAATCGATCATCTCAAGCGTGACCAAACCCCCTTTTCTGACTGGAGCAAAAACCTCTCGATCCTCAAGAAGGCGTTCCAGAAAACCCTCGAGCCGGTCTTTCCTTACTATCCTAGCCGAAGAAAACAATCGACACCGCCTTGCTTCACGGGTTCATGATGAAAGCTTCAGGGTCATCTGGACGAAATGTCGCCAGGGGACAGGCCTCGTCCAAGCTGAGCCCTGCTTCATAGCCGAAGAAATCCCTCACGTCTTTGAGAAGCTTTCTGTTCAACTTCCGGATATCCACGCCCACCGGGCATGCGCGCTCGCAGGCGCCGCAGGCCACACATCGACCTGCCAGATGGTAGGCCCGCACGAGGTGAAAGATCATGGTGTCCGAAGTGTCCGTGGACTTCCCGATCCACTGAGGCAGGGTGGTATCCACAAAACACTCCGGGCAATAGCACAGCGGGCAGGCATTTCTGCAGGCATAACAGCGGATGCACTTGTTCACCTCGTTTCTCAGGTAGGCCCATCGCTCATGGCGTCAAAAGCTTCAATGTCGTCAAAGGGATCTTGATCCTCCTCAACCACAGGCTCTCCCACAAGAATATCGGCGAGCACTGGATTAGGATGGGTGCAGGTCCGGCAGGAATCACACAGCAAGTCCGAACGCGGCACAGTCTCTTCGAAATCAGAGCCCTTGAGGACGAGGAGGTCTTCCTTCTCCTCCGTCTCAAGGATTCGTCTCGGGGCCACCAACGCCTCGACCCGGGACCGGTCTATCATTCCACGGCAGGGAACGCCGATGATGATGACCTGGTCCCTGGCCACCTGGTTTTCCTTGATGAGTTCCACCAGGGCCCGACTGTCACATCCCTTGGCCACAAGGGCCATTTTTTCATCTCTCTTCGCCACATACCGGGCCACGCTGTTTTCACAGAATCCATCCCACACGAGCCGGTCAATGTCCTTTTCACTTCTGACAAAGCAGGGCCTACTGCGTAGGGGAATGCTCCCTCGCTCAAAGCCGATCACCACCTGCACCTTGTTTTTCCGAAGGAGATCGCCTGCGGTCTCTCTGATTTCAGTCGTTACGAAGGTTTCCATACTCGGCATTTCACTCATAAACCCCCTCACCCTAACCCTCTCCCCCATCCCTGGGGGAGGGGGCAGGGTGAGGGGGGCGATCCGTCAACACTGATTCGAAACGCTTATTAACGGCTGCATGCAACGGACCCCGAGGCGGAGTTTTCACCAATTTCTTTGAGGGACCCAGGTCTCTGATCTGGGCCGTCATCTTCTCAATCACTTTTGCCCGACCTTCCTCGATCCCTGCAAATTCGAGAAGATTCTTCAGAAGGGCAAATTTTCTTCTCGCGCTGTAATTGCCTGTGAGGTAATGACATTCCCCCGGGTGACAGCCGCTGACCAAAACACCGTCCACCCCCTTTTGCAGGCTGGACAGGATAAAAAAAGGGTCCACCCTTCCTGAGCAGGGCACGCGAATGATCCGTACGTTTGGCGCATACTGCATTCTGCTGGTACCCGCAAGATCCGCTCCTGCGTAGCTGCACCAGTTGCAGAGAAAAGCCACAATTTTCGGTTCCCATGTACCGCTTTCCGCCATGTCTCTCCTAAATGAAATCTGCTGGCGTAGGTTTCATAGAGCTTGAATCAGAGACCATGTCTGCTGGTCGCTGACTCCGCCCAGATCCAAAGCGCCGCTCCGGCAGGAGGAGACGCAGACGCCGCACCCTTTGCAAAGAGCCTGGTTGACCACGGCAATCCCCTCTTCCCCCAAGGCGATGGCTTGATAAGGGCACACCTGCTCACATAGCCCGCACCCGCTGCACCTTCGAGCCCTCACCGTGCAAACAGGCCCGCCTGCCCTCAATTCCTCTTGAGTCAGGATGGTGAGCGCGTGAGAGGCTGCGGCCTGAGCCTGCGCGACGCTTTCATCAATGAACTTGGGACTGTGGGCCGTACCGCACATGAAGATGCCCTCGGTGGAGAACTCCACAGGGCGAAGCTTCATGTGAGCCTCCATAAAAAAACCGTCCTCATTCAGGGGCACCTTGAGGAGCTGGGACAAGGACCTGTTTTCAGCCGCTGGAACAACGGCTGCGGCCAGGGCTACCATGTCCGCATCAATCACGAGCCGCCCGCCCAGGGTGGGTTCCGTCACCGTGGCCCTCAGGACTGAGCGACCCTCTTCCTGAACCGTCACAACCTCTGGATGGTCCTCACCCTCGTAACGAATGAAGATCACCCCTTTTTCCGCGGCCTGCCGGTAGTACTCCTCCCTGAAGGCATAAGTTCTCATGTCCCGATACAGGACGTAGATGTCCATGTCGGGATTGAGCTCTTTCAGTTTCAGGACGTTCTTGACGGCCTGGCTGCAACATACGCGGCTGCAGTAAGGTCTTTCATCATCTCGCGAACCGACACACTGGATCAATACCAGGGTGTTGCACTGCTTCAGCCTTTCGTTGCCTTCGTGAATCTCCTTCTCCAGTTCAAGCTGGGTGACCACGCGAGGATCCTCGCCATAGAGGTACATGGCAGGTTTGAATTCTTCCGTTCCCGTTGCGACGAGAGTGACGCCGTGGGTGATGTCCTTGACCACATCCCGCTCTCCCACCGCAATTCGAGAGCTAAAGTTCCCCACGTAGCCTGAAAAATCCACAAGCCGCGCCGACCTGTGCACCTGGATGAGGAGATTCCTGTAAACCCTTTGGATGACATCCCGGAGGTAGGACTGGACGTCGGCTCCCTCGATGGTGTGGTAGATTCTCCTCGCCGTACCGCCCAGTTCTTTTTCCTTTTCAATCAGATGCACCGGAATACCTTGCTCGGCAAGGCTCAGGGCCGCCACCATGCCGGACAAGCCTCCTCCAATGACCAACGCGGTGCGGTTGACGCTGTAAGCGATCTGGTAAAGGGGCTCCAGAAGCATCGCCCTGGCGACAGCCATTCGAACCAGGTCTTTTGCTTTCTCCGTTGCTCTCCTTTTCTCGGTCATGTGGACGAGGGAGCACTGTTCCCGAATGTTGGCAAACTCCAAGAGATAAGGGTTGAGGCTCGCTTCACGAAGGGCGTCTTGAAAAACAGGTTCATGGGTTCTTGGTGTGCAGGCTGCAACCACCAGGCGATTGAGACCTTTTTCTCTGATCACATTCGCCATGTGTGTCACAGAGTCTATTGAACAGCTGAAGGTGTTCTCCTCAGCGTGGACGACCCCCATGAGTCCCCGGGCATAATCAACGACCCTCTTCACGTCTACCGTCTTGACAATGTTGGTGCCGCAGTCACACACAAAGACACCCACCCGGGGAGGCTCCGCTCTCACGTCCCGTTCGACAGGGTATTCCTTTTTCTCGACCAGGGTTCCTCGGCGGTCCTTCAAAAGCTGTGAAGCCAGGGAGGCGGCCCCGCTGGCCATGGTCACTGAGTCAGGAATGTCCATGGGTGCGTGGAAGACGCCGCAGTGGTAGATGCCCGGCCGGGAGGTTTCGACAGGAGAAAAAGGTGAACCCTCGCAAAATCCGTATTCATTCACGGTGATGCCGAGTTTTTCAGCTAGGTCCCTGTTCGTGTTCGGAGAAAGCAGCCCTACGGAAAGGACGGCAAGATCGAAGTTCTCGTCTTTGATGCCTGTGCCGTTCAACAGGTACCTGAGCCTCACGGCGCCTGTCTCCTTGTCTTCTCCTAGGACAGAGACCTTGCTCCAAGTAAACCGCACTCCCGGCGTTTTTTTTGCTCTCTCATAGTATCGCTCGAACCCCTTACCGTAGGCGCGAATGTCGTTGTGGAGGATGTGCGCCTCCATCTCCGGATCATGCTCCTTGCTGAGGAGCACCTGCTTGATGGCATACATGCAGCAGACGGAAGAGCAGTAGGGGTTCCCCACCGTTTTGTCCCGGGACCCCACGCATTGAATCCATGCGATTTTCTTGGGGTGGCGGCCGTCCGAAGGCCGGCGAAGCTCTCCACGATTAGGCCCTGACGCGCTCAACATTCGCTCGAATTCAAGGCTTGTGACCACGTTTCGAAATCTTCCGTACCCGTACTGGCGTTGAACCTGAGGAGAAAAAGTTTCATACCCTGGAGCCAGGATGAGGCTTCCCACCCTGATCTCGTGCATCTTCTCCTTCTGGTGGAAGTCAATGGCCTTGTTCTTACAAGTGGGCACGCAAATTTGGCAGATTCGTCGCTTGAGAAAAAGACACTGCTCCGGGTCCACGAAGGAGACGGCGGGCACCGCCTGGGGAAAAGACAGGTGGATGCATTTCAGGGTCGCCAGGTCTTCGTTGTATGCATCGGGGACGAGAACGGGACAGTATTCCGCGCAGGTTCCGCACCCCGTACACTTTTCTGCATCCACATACCGGGGCTGCTGGAGCAAGGTCACGCGGAAGTCCCCTGCCTCGCCTTCCACACGTTCGATCTCCGCGTCCGTGATGATGTCAATGTTGGGGTCTGTGGCGCATTCGATGAACTTGGGAGAAAGGATGCACATGGAACAATCATTGGTTGGAAAGGTCTTGTCCAGCTGGGCCATCTTGCCTCCGATGGCAGGCCCTTTGTCTACCAGGTACACCTTGAAGCCGGTCTTGGCCGCATCCAGCGCAGCCTGGATACCGCTCACGCCGGCCCCGACCACCATGACGGTTCCAACTTTCTCATCGCCGGTCTTCATGGTTTGCGCATCATCCGTCACGACTTTCACCACCAGGCACAGAGATCACAGAGAAATACTGTTTTGTCTGTCGGAGAGATCCCGACAGACAAAACGAAATCTGCGTCAAAGAACTGTTTTCCGGCCGAAGGCCGCGAGTACTTCTGGAGAATCGGTATCTCCCGATTCTCCAGAAAGGTGCGCTCTCTGTGTTCACTGTGTCTCTGTGGTGAATGTTACTCATCGCCCATGGTCTCCAGGACAATCTCCGAAATATCCTTGACTTCCAGCCTATCCTCCATGTCCATGGTCACCACGCTGTCCCTGAAATTCAGGATGCAGTATGGACATGCCGTCACCAAAACATCCGCCCCCATCTCGACCGCCTGTTCCACCAGGATATCGGAAAAGCGCTCTCCCTTGAGCGTTTCCATCCAGATCCTTCCCCCGCCTCCTCCGCAACAGAGACTGTT
>SMTZ1_10005822_pt1 | contig 12411 bp, 8 predicted proteins | sample DeeMarSWOR136_30_FD_25667 | JGI IMG/M metagenome (IMG submission 25667) | reverse complement strand
GGCCACCATTACCACTGACAAGCCTATAGCAGGGAGGAAGTCCAACGCCTATGTCATCTTTGATTATTACAGCCCGACAGACTTTAAGTTCGCCGGCCTTAACGCCTCAATTGACAAGATGCAGATGGGGCATCGTAAAGCCGAAGGTTGGATAGTCGATGTACAGACTAATATGCAAATCAAGCCAAACAATTATTACAATATGCTCGTGGCTGTGAACGGGACAACAGTAACTCTTCTGGTTAATAATACCGAACTGTTCAACCATACTTTCGAACCACGAATCATTGACGATTGGGTATATGGCCTGAATAGCGGGATGATAGGTTTCGGTTCTGATAACTCACGCGGTGTCTTTGATAATATAACGGTTCAGAAACTACCACCGGAGATTACCTTCGAAGGCACGGAAGATTTCTCGGATGCTGTGGCCGATCTTAACTTTATACTGGCAGATGGTATTTGGAATGCCAATGGTAATCGTTATGAGGGGATGTTGGCTATTGATGGCGACAGGGCCATTAGTTTGGTTGATTTAGGTCTGGGTCATGGACTGGAAGTCGCATCCATCCTAGAGTTTGAAGCGACGCTTAACGTACAAACTACGGGCGGTTTGGTTTTCGATTATTACGGGGCAGACAATTTCAAGTTTGCAGCAATTTCGGCAGAAAGCAACCAGGTAATCATCGGTCATTTTGCTGCAAGACGTGGCTGGTCCACCGATGCAGTTTTTGATGTAACTATTGTGGCAGGTACGGACTATGATCTGGCTGTCTCGCTCAAAGGCACTACGGTCAGCGTTTCCGTGAGAGAGTCAGGTCAGCAGAATTGGCAGGCAATGGTGGGCCAAATTTTCAACGCTGTGGTTGTGGATGGCAGCTTTGGTCTGCTCAGCAAAGACGGCAGCAGTTCATTCGATACGGTAACAGTAAAAACAGATGACCCGGCTTTCCGTGACGAATCCGGCCTATTAGTAGCTGCCTCTGCCCCCCAGTCGCGAGGGCAGCAGCGATCCACACAAACTCAACTGACCGATGCTGAGTTAACACCAATTGTTCAGCAGGCAATAGAATTCTGGACCTTATCGTTTCTGCTTGATGACAGTGGGATCACACTATTGGAATCGGTGGAGTTCCATATAGTTGAACTTGATGGTCTGGCCTTGGGTTATACAAGCGGTACGACTATTCAGATTGATTTGGATGCTGCAGGTTTCGGTTGGTTTGTCGATGCTACACCAGAGGATAATAATGAGTTTACTCTGCAAAACGATGGAACTCTTCTGGCTGATCCTTCAAGTCCTGCCTCAGGAAAGATGGATCTTTTGACTGTAGTAATACACGAATTAGGACATGTCCTTGGACTTGATGATTCAGCCTTAAACACTGAAAGCAGGGATGTGATGACTCCGGTTTTGACAGCCGGTACTCGTCGTTTGATGGTTGAAATAAATCAAACGGATGACCATGAATTGCAATTGACTGATATCGAGACTGTTTTAGAAGGACCTCTAAATCCTGTCTTGGAACAGACCGAAACCTCACCTGAAGAAAAATCTGAGAGCCAATAAAATCCACTTCTGCAGTCTTTACTGTGAGTATTGATAAGCACTTAGACGCACAAGAACCCCCAAAATGACATTTCATATATCCTTTTTTGGGTCGTGTTATTCTGCTGTTGAATTGGGGAACAACGTAACACATAAATTTAGACGGTTCAATCAAAAGATGCTGTTGTCTGAGCCTTGATGGATTCTGCGAATTTTTGTCGGCTGCCTTTTTCAATATGCGAACTGTAAAAATCCAGCACAGTTTCTATGACCTTCGGTTCCAGTACAGCCTTGGGTATTGTATTCATCTGAAAAATGCTTGTGCCAATGGTAATATTGTAACCGCGGCCATAATAGTAAGTCTTTACTGGTGCCGAGCACACGGTATTGCCTACTTCTATCTATGCCCTTATGGACGTAGTATTACGAAGGAATAATAAGAAGGCCGCCAATGCAGAAACATTGACGGCCTTGCCTTCTACACAATTAGCCATCTATTTTTTCTTCTTTTTGGCTGCTTTCTTTTTTGCTGTTTTCTTTTTGGCTGCTTTCTTTTTCTTTGCCATTGTAAAACCTCCATGTAATAAAAAAAAAATTAATTAACAAGCGGAACTAATTCCATCAACTCCGCTTCCGATCACGTTCCTTTACTTACCATATTCAAGTATTATACCTTTCAAACCCCGGATTTACACAAAATTTGGCTTTTGCTCGGTCGCCGTAAAATATCAACCAGCGAATTGATGTCCGGCTCAATACTGTTAAAAAAGGGCTTCGTAGTAAATTCAGACAGCTCCCGAACAAACAGTGGCGAGCTCGAGCATACACCCGATAAAGCATCAGGCTCCAAACCATACCCCTCCAATACACCCAGGCCTCCTATCGCTCCAAACGCGTCACTGGCACAAAAAATCAGTTTGTGAATCCTCGATGTCACTTCCGCGTAATTCAGCAGCATGGCCGTCTCCCGCTGGATAACACCGTCTGCAAGCTCGACCACCCAGAAATTCTTCGGATTGTTCGCATATTTCAGGTCAAGCTGATTAAAAATACCGATAAGCTCGTCCTTGTCCAGAAGGTACGTCGAGGGATACCCCAGATAGCTAAAATCAGAATACGGGCTTGCCCCCGAATCATTCATATGCAGGATGTCCTTCAGGCTTGATGTCCCGGTTACCTTGGACGCCCTGACCTTATATCCCGCCGTGGCCAGTGCCCTGCAGCACGCCGCCGCCGCAAGACTCTTGCCGGAATTCATCGAAGTCCCGCAAACCAGTATCATCTTCGCCCTCGGCTGCTTCTTCACCATCCTCCGCGGTTTGATAAGAGGAAAATCACGCGTGTTCAAAACATGACCTGATTCATCACAAACATATCCCAGCACCCTAATTGTCGTAGGATCTTTTACATTCGAGTTCCTCGTCTTGACAACACCAACCACCCCTGAACGTGCCACCAAATCTACTTCCTCTAACATCTTCTCCGGTATCAGGCCCTCATAATAATCCGGTGCGTATCTGTTCCCGTAAACGAATATGGCCTTCGTCCCGCGATGGATGGCATGAATACGGCCATGCACATTTTCAAGGGATGTATGCTGGCCGATTCGCGTCACCGTACCGAACACAACGTCGCCTACAAGAGGAGCCTTGTCCAGGTACTCATAATACCTGACTTGCCGCGGCTTAATAGCCAGAGCCGCGCTCGGTGTTATAAATCCTTTTCTGATACTTTTCATCGTCCTAATCACCTTTTCCAAAGGTCTCCATTTCATCACCCTCATCATCAATCCCGGATGCAAAATCATATTTGTTAAAAAGGTCTTCTTTCTTCATTGCACCTTTTTCCAAAAGGCTCGCGCAGCCGACACAGAACTTCGCCCATGGAATGGCTTCAAGGCGTGGCTTTGGGATTGCTTTGCCATCACTCGCACAAGTTCCGTATGTACCATCTTCGATACGCTCCAGTGCCTCATAGATTTGCATCAACAGTTTCCGTTCACTGTCCATAAGCCCTATAGTATTTTCTATCTCGTAGTTGTCTGTTCCCGCATCGGCCATATGAATAGGCATATTGGACAGATCGCTTCTCTCTCGCAGCAGCGCCTCATGCTGCATGATGCTGACGTTCCCAAGTATCTCGTTGCGCTTGGCAAGCAAAATAGTCTGATACCTTTGTATCTCAGACGGTGTTAGTCCGCAATTATTGCCATGCATTTCGTTCATTGCACCTGTCTAACCCATAAATACTGACTATGTCCCTTGCTGTGGTCACACGATAATGGCATCCAGTTACGGCTGTCGCCCAAGAAACGTGCTGAGACTGTGTACGAACGCACGCCTCATTGGTTTGATGCTTGATTCTATCTCCTCATTCGTCATACCGATCATAGCGAAAGAGAAAAAGCCAAACACAAATCCCGCCACCGCACACGCTAGGCGACGTATCTTGATAGCTGCTATCCTCGGCGAAAGATAAGGCGAAACCTGTTCTTCAATCTCATTTAAGTAACGAATATAAGGCTCTTCAAGCTCGTCCATAGTGTCCGATTCGAGCCTCAGTAACAACTTGCCCTGGAAGAGCAAAATAAATTCTTCACGGGCCTCAACAGAAAATCGGTAATGAGCATTCAAAAGATGCTCCAGCATCTCTTCAAGCGTCTCAGGCTCAGTCACGTAAGACCGAATGGCCTTAATCAAATGGGTCACCGCTTCTGACACAAGCGTCAGAACAATCTCTTCCTTGTCAGCAAAATACTGGTATAATGTCCCCTTGCCGACATCCGCCTTCTCCGTAATTTCTTCGACTGTTGCCGCGTCCACACTCTTCTCCGCAAAAACATCAAGAGCCGCCTTCTTCAACTTCCTGCGGGTTCTTCTGGCCCTTTTTTGCATCCGTGAACCTTTATCTTTTGTACTGTTTTTTCCCATATAGTGACTAATACGTCAAAACTGACCAAATAGTCAATAAAAAATTTGACTTTTCTAAAAAAAATATTATCTTTATTATGACGGCAAGATAGGTGCCGGTTTGACTCTTTTTAAAAAAAGACTTTCGATAAAAACAGGATGATTGGTAAAATCCAAAAGCCGGGACCTAAAACTAATGAACCCGGCTACTGATAGAACGTAACGTTTTGATGGCCGAATTGGAAGCTTCACGAATAACATAAATACGAATTAGGAGTTGTAAATGAGTCGACTTGTTCCAACAAAAGTGTTTCTGACAAAGGGTGTCGGGCGCCACAGGTACCAGTTGAAATCCTTCGAAGAGGCCCTGCGGCAGGCGGGCGTCGCCCACCAAAACCTGGTCCAGGTTTCATCTATCCTGCCGCCCAAGTGTAAGGTCATAAGTCGCGAAAAGGGATTGGCAATGCTCGTACCGGGAGAGATATGCTACTGCGTCATTGCAAAGGCTGAAACCGACGAACATGAAAGGCTGATCGCTTGCTCAGTAGGAATGGCAATCCCGAAAGACGGCAGCAGATGGGGATACCTCAGCGAAGTGCATAGCTGTGGAATGAATTCTAAGGAGGCCGCAGACATGGCCGAAGACCTCGCCGCCGAGATGCTTGGCACAACTTTGGGCCTTGAGATCGACCCCGATCAGGCATGGTCGGAGAAAGAGCAGCTATATAAGGCCAGTGGAGTAATAATCAGGACATCCAACACAACCCAGACCGCCCGCGGCATCAAGGGACTTTGGACAACCACCGTGGCTATGGCCGTGTTTTTATTTGATTAATACCCTTCATCAGGGATATTCGCAATGAACCATGCCTTCAATTTTGGATATCTGCCCGAAGAATATTCAAGTCCGGATAATTCATCGATTGTCATCGTTCCTGTTCCATATGATGGAACAAGCACCTGGATAAAAGGTGCTGACAAAGGCCCCGACGCAATCATCGAAGCCTCTGCAAACATGGAGCTCTACGACATAGAGACGGATTCGGAAGTTTATAGGAAAGGTATCTTTACGGATAGCCCCCTCCAGGACCTGTCTTTTCCTGAAGACATCGCCGAAACTCTCGAAAGTATAGTAAGATACCACATTGAAGATGAAAAATTTGTCGTTGTCATAGGAGGCGAACACTCCATCAGCATAGGCCCCGTCAAAGCGCACGCCCAAAATCATAACGACATCACCGTTTTACAGCTCGACGCCCATTCCGACCTTAGAGACGAGTACAACGGCTCAAAATACAGCCATGCCTGCGTGATGGCCCGAATCGCCGAAATCTGCCCCTTCATACAGGTGGGCGTCAGAAGCATGGATGCCTCCGAGAAAGAGCGCGTGGACAAAGAACGTATCTTTTTCGCCGAAGATATCCTCAACGACAAAAACTGGATCAAAAAAGTCATCCCAAAACTATCCAAAACCACTTACATAACAATCGACCTGGATGTCTTCGACCCTTCCATAATGCCCTCAACAGGAACTCCCGAACCCGGAGGTCTGTCATGGTATCAAGTGCTGTCTCTGCTCAAAGCCGTCTCTGAAAATACCAACATCGTCGGTTTCGATGTCGTTGAATTGTGTCCGGACAATAGAAACAAAGCCCCAAATTTCCTGGCTGCAAAGCTGATTTACAAGATGTTAAGTTATAAATTCGGAGCTTAAAAATGGAAAAGAGCGATTTCCTCAAAGAACCCGTAAAACATATTGACATAAAGGCCTTCGACTCGACCCCGATAATCGAAGCGATGAGAGATATGTCCTTCACCGCAAGAGATACTGCCAGGGCCGCCGATATCTTCAATACGATGATAACAGATGAAGATTGCACCATTATCCTCTGCATAGCCGGCAGCACGAGCGCTGCTGGCTGTATGCAAATCTACGTCGATATGGTCAAGCATAATATGGTCGATGTGATTGTCGCGAGTGGCGCTGCTGTTGTCGATATGGATTTCTTTGAGGCGCTTGGCTTCAGTCACTACAAAGGCTCCCCCTTCGCCGATGATAAAACGCTCAGAGGTTTGTACATTGACAGAATCTACGACACGTTTATCGACGAAGAGCAGCTCCAAATCTGCGACAACACGATAAAGGAAATTGCCGATTCGCTCACTCCCAGACCCTACTCTTCCAGAGAGTTTATCAGGCAAATGGGCAAATATCTCGTCGATAAGGCAAAAAAGAAGGATTCTTTGGTACAGGCTGCCTATGAAAATGATGTACCCATTTTCTGTCCGGCATTTTCAGATTCCAGTGCCGGCTTCGGCCTCGTAAAGCATCAGGCCGAAAACGAAGAGAACCGTCTCTCTATTGATTCGGTCAAAGACTTTCGTGAGTTGACCGAAATCAAAATCGATTCTCCTGTCTCGGGTTTATTTATTGTCGGAGGCGGTGTTCCCAAAAATTTCGCACAGGATACGGTCATCTGCGCAGAGGTTCTCGGCAAGACCGCCGATATGCACAAATATGCAGTACAGATTACGGTTGCGGATGTCCGGGATGGCGCCTGCTCAGGCTCCACGCTCAAAGAGGCCCGCTCGTGGGGAAAGGTCGACAACGACTACGAGCAGATGGTGTACGCGGAAGCAACAAGTGTCTTGCCTCTTATTGTCAGCTACGTCTTCCACATGCGGAGTTGGGAAACGCGATATCAAAGACAATGGAACAAGATATTTGAATAGTTTATTTATTAAATTGTGAGTTGAGCTTAATCCAAAATCCTGTTCTGAGCCTTGAATTTCAAGCTGTGATTCTCCTCTGCTTACTCACCTGTGCCCGTGAAAGCAGAAGCGGGAATCTTTCATAGGTTCTATGAATTCAAGTGAGAGCCCTGAAAAGAGTAATTGAGCTGAAGAAACTGGACCTAAGCCGCTTTCAATAAACCTTGAACAGTCTGCAGATGTTCTGTTTTATCTCTACCAGTTTCAACTTTCCACGGATTGTCTACAAGCGAATGTAAGATTTTTGTCGAAAAACAAATATTTTATATATTTTCTACGCTTATTTCGGAAACTATGCAGGCTAGGAATCCTTGATGGTTAATAGTTTGATTATAATTATAAATAGCCTTGCGAAAGAGCCGGCTAAAGGGGCTTTTTTGCTGTATCTACAAACTTTTTAAGCTCTCACTTTTCAGCCAATTCCGATACCTTTACCTAAAGGTTTAATGAACGAAGTGATAAGCATGTTGAAGCAAAAAGGTGTAGTTGAAGCGGTTTCTGAGTGAGTCGGAACGCACAAAGGATTCGGGCGAATAAGTTTGGCATTCGCCACATCTAATTGAATCCACTTGGTTTCCTGGTACTGTAAAAACTTTTTTGGTGCAACGTCCTATAAATAACTATCTTTCTTTATTATATCTTACTTGGTGTTTGCTATTTTATCACTTGTTTGTTTTTCTCATTGCTTGTCCGGATGCGAACTAATAATATAAACATACTTCGGCTTCTCAATGGAGTGAGAATGGCCGGGTTAGAGCAGGTGGCGACACAAAGAAATCAGCAAAAAATGAGAATAATTTTCTTGATTTTTGTCTTTACAAAGACGGTTCTTTTTGGGATAATATAGGTTCATGGCAGGGAGGTCGATTTGTTCCAGGAATAAAAGGTGGTGATGGTTTGTGTATTCTTCTCATTTAATTAGAGGGGGAATCACACGGTTGAAGATGAACCAATGCTGAACAAGCACACGACGTTGCCATCTGCTTACTAACTGTTTGCTATTAAAGATAAGGTAGAAGTTCCTGTTTCTTTTTGGAGGATACACATGAGCTTTCCGAGATGGTCAGTCATAGTAATACTGATGTGCCTTCTTGTTCTTACATCTGCCGGGATGGCAGAGACCGAAGCAGAGGCCAAGAAAGCGGAACTGGAAGAAGTGCTCGACAGATTATTAGAGACTCTTGGGGACGAGACATCCGTAGCCGAACAGGCTCTTGCACTTCCTGAAGATACAAGCCAACGTTTTGTCGTGAAAGAGCTGCGAATCAACGGCAACAATTTGGTTTCTACAGCAGAACTGTTAGAGAACATGCCGCTTGTCTATGACCTGTCTAAGAAGGAAGGTGCAGCCGCTGATGAGATTTACGACTTTCGGGCTTTGCTTGATATTGTTGTTGAGCCGGGAAAAGATCGAGAGGTTTCACTTAAGAGCATACAGGGTTTAACAAAGTACATACTCTCGATATACCGGGAGAAGGGGTACGCCGGTATTTATGTATACGTCCCGGCAAAAGCGGTCGATAATAAAGCTCAACTGGTAGATAAAATCCTTCCGATAGAAATCCTCGAAGGGAGAATAGCAAATATTGCGATAGAAAGGTACGACTTCGACCGTCAGGTGCAGGAAAAGGGATTTTTGAAAGACTCAGCGCTTCAATCTTGGTCCCCTGCACAGGTAGGTGATGTATTGCAAAAGAAGAAGCTTGATGATTTTCTGAATCTGCTCAACCTCAATCCCGACAGATATGTCAGCGCAGTCGTTTCGAGGAGTGCAGAACCTAATGCCCTCAATTTAATTTACGATGTATACGAATCGAATCCATGGCACTGGTACCTGCAGGCAGATAACGCGGGCACAAAGGACAGGCAATGGTCACCAAGGCTGGGCGTTATCAATACCAATCTTACAGGTATAGACGACCGGTTTTCCGCTATGTACCAAGCCCCATGGGAGAAAGGGATAGAGGACGAATACGCAGTTTTTGGCAGTTATAACCTTCCGCTTTTTACGCCCCGGTTACGTCTTAACCTTTATGCCGGCTACAGCCAGTTTGACACACCGGGCATAACAGGGATTAATTTCTTAGGTAATGGCTCATTTGCTGGTGGCGTACTGAGTTACAACCTTTTTCAGGTGGGTGACTGGTTTTTTGACATTACCGGGTCGTTTTCTCACGAAAGAAGCAAAGTTACACCTACCTGGGGAATAGAAAGCGATGTTGGGATGGACCTGTTTGGCGCAGGGGCCCATCTCCACCATTCGGATCATAATGATATGTCTGATACGTCTCTCTCATTTAACACCTCTACAAACGTAAGTGGTTCCGGCAACGACCCGGACGTTCCGTTCAGACTGGAAGATGCTGATTTTACCATTTATAACTTTGCCGCCGCTCATAGTATGTATCTGGATACGAAGAAGGTTAATCGACTTAGCGGCACTTTCCGGTTAGTCACCTCTGACGAGAGATTAGTCCCTGCAAAAATGACAACCTTTGGGGGATTATATTCCGTCCGGGGCTATGAGGAGGACGCGATTGTTGCCGACGGCGGTATAATCATGTCCGCCCAGTATGAATTTGACCTGGTGAAGCATAGTGAAGCCAGGAAATTAACAAGTGCCGGATTCAACCAGTCGCAGGAAGAGAAACCCTGGCTTAGAAAACTTGCTCCCTTGGTTTTTGTTGATTACGGCCGAGCCAAGATAAAAGATGCACTTCCGGGCGAGCAGGAAGTTTATGAGCTTTGCTCGGCAGGCGCCGGTGTGATTATTGACATCGGTGACAACTTTAACGCGGGCATATATTATGGGTGGCCCTTGCGTTCGGCTGGGGAGACCGATGAGGGGGATGGACGTTTTAACTTTAACTTGAGATATCGTTATTAGGTTCTTTCTGACATGAAGTTGTTGGAACGTGGAAATAACTTTTGGAATTACTATAGTAAGGAGGAGAGACATGAATCTCTTAAGAATGTCCTCACAAAAAAGCCTGTGTAAGTCCGTGCTCGTATATTTCCTGACTTACTGTATGTTGTTCAACACCTCATTTGTGCTGGGTGAGGTCGTACTCCAGCCGGGAGGAGTTCAAAATGGAAATATCACAGTGACTCCACTCGCTGGCGGCACTACCCAGGATATGACTGCCAGCAACAACGCAATCGGTTACTTCAGCGACTTTGACATCGCTGCGGGCCACATTGTAAATTGCGTCCAGCCCGGTAAAACTTCTAATGCGCTATTCAAGGTATTTTCGGGAGATGGAACACAAATTTACGGTACTTTCAATGCCAACGGGAATATTTGGATGCATGATGCCGCCGGTTTCTTCATCGGTCCTAACGGGTCCGTCAATGTCAACCAGTTAGTTGCCTCAGCGCTGGACATAACGGATAATGATTTCTTAAATGGACGATACAAATTTATGGGAGGCCAAGGCTCGGTAATCAATCAGGGTAATATTTCCGCCGAAAGAGTATATCTAATCGGCTGGCAGGTTGCTAATTCCGGCAGCATAAGCTGTCCAGCCGGATATGTGGTGATGGCATCCGGGGACAGAGTATTCCTTGGTGAGCCGGGCTCTGATATCGTGTTGGAGATAGATGGGCCTTCTTTGTCGGAGACGGCCGGTCCGATAGAAGGCGCAGGTGTTCTTAACGAAGGTACGATTGAGGCCGCCGGCGGCACGATAGTACTCGCTGCGGCGGGAGATATTTACTCGCAGGCAATTTCAAATGTCGGCTCACTTTCTGTCTCTAACTATGCGGGTAATGCCGGAGAGATAAAAATCGCTGCCGCTGATGGAGATGTTATCAATACCGGTACAATCGAGGCTTCAGGCAGTGAAGGTGGACAGATAGCAATGGAGGGGTCAAGAGTTGGGCAATTTGGCACAATCCACGCCGATGGTACGGACTCACACGGCGGCAGTGTTAACATAACGGCCGGTGAGGTGGTTGCCCTTAGCTATGACAGCTTAACAACTGCAAACGCCGGGACTAACGGCGACGGCGGCAACGTGGTCGTATACTCGCCTAGCGCGGCCCTCTTCCATGAGGGTGCGCAAATTGAGGCCAAAGGAGGCAGCGAGTCGGGTGATGGAGGATTTGTTGAGGTATCGGGCAAGGAGTATATGCTTTTCCAGGGGCATGTTGATGCCTCTGCTGTTGGTGAAAACGGTGTTTTATTAATTGACCCGACAAGCTTGGAGATAAAGGCAGCAGGAGCAAGTCCGGCCGACTGGCAAGATCATGGTGACGGTTTTTATTACGATCAGGATGATCAGAGTATACTTGATCCTGCGGATATTGTAACTGAATTAGCTTCTCAAAATGTCCTTTTGCTGGCAGATGATCTTATAACGGTTACTGATCCAATTACTTACAATCAGCCACAGCATCTTAAGATGGAGACAGCCAATGCTGGAAGTAGTATTGTTGTCAATGATGCTATTACTAACAATGGAAATGGAGATGTTACGCTTAACGTTGGGAGCAGCGGTTCGATCGACTTAAATGCGAATATCAGCCTGAATGGCGGAACGTTGAGCGGTAATGCTGACACGGTCAATGTTCTATCAGATAGCGCCAGCATACAAAATGGGATTGACGTCGCCGCAACCGGTGCGACTGTTACTGTTTCTGATGGCACTTACACAGAAGACCTTACCGTGGACAAGTCTAACCTGACACTGAAGTCTGTTAACGGCAGGGAAAGCACGACTATTCAACTGGTTGACGGTGTCGGAATTGATATCGGCGCCGGCGGAGACGGCTTCATACTGGGAGGCGCGACCTCGGAGGGCTTTGAGATCACAAGTGGTGGAGCAACTACATTTGATATACAGTTGACAAATGGACCTTCTGACGTGGAGATATCCTGGAATACCATTGATACCACAGGCAATGCCTCGATGGGGATTAATATCGGTGCCGGGGGTACGACAGACTTGACGATCAACCAAAATAACTTTATTGCCGAAGAGGGCGATGGCTCTATTTGGGGTGAGGTCTTTGGTTTCGACACTACTGTCTCAAATAATACATTTACCGGCCCGGGGGGTCTTGTCGGTGGTTATGCCATACAGTTTAAGGCTGCCACAGGTGCCTCCACCATCACTGGGAACAACATTACAGGGTATGGTTGGGGAGTAGGCGTACTGACAGGCGGAGGAGGTACTTCCG
>SMTZ1_10016604_pt1 | contig 12413 bp, 10 predicted proteins | sample DeeMarSWOR136_30_FD_25667 | JGI IMG/M metagenome (IMG submission 25667) | reverse complement strand
CCGGACACTGGAATCAGTTTACAGAGCCGGGGCTCTTGTTTCAGCCTGGAGAGAGGGCATCCCAATCAGGTTGACGGAAAGAAGCGACCTTTCCACACGATCATTCCTGCATTTGTGACCAATAACGGCCAGCCGTTGATGAGCTTTGGGGTCATGGGAGGGGACATGCAGCCCCAAGGTCATGTACAGCTCATGATTCGGCTGTTCGATTATCATCAGAATCCGCAAGCAGCTCTCGATGCCCCCCGTTGGCGTGTGTTGAATAATCTCGACGTGGCTTTGGAACCCGGCTTTGATCCAAAGGTTCTGAATGATCTGAAAGATCGAGGACACAGCATCAAACACATGGACGCAACGGAATTTGGAGGAGGCCAGTTAATCTACAAAATGGCTGACGGCTATTGCGGGGCGTCTGAGCCGAGAAAGGACGGGCAGGCAGTTGGTTTTTAGCGGCCATTTTCGGCGGAAATCTTCTATGTATTGGAGTTGAGCGCATCTCGGTATTCGGTTAACAAATGTCGTACTCTGCAACACAGAGCATGTGATATCAGGAACAATCAACAGAACGAGGTCTTCACGAAATCAGCGATTGACATTTTTGATTCACCAGGAAGACTCTGCTCCATGGGCTAGGATCTACCTGAGGATTTTTGCTGTCTGCATCGTGACCACTTGCTGAGATGTCTGATCAACCTCTACTGAAAGCGTGTAGCGAGTAATTCCCCAGGACCGCGAGCTCGGCGGGATCGTAGAAAACCGCCATCGTCTTGTAGTGACAGAAATTGTCGATGGATGGGGGCCAACCAGGGCAGATTTGCTGATGCTGCTGATATTCATTCACAATAGTATCCATATCGTGATTGCTTTTGCTCTTGCTAGGCCGCTGGCATGGTATCTGCACCACTGTTGACTGAGAAAAAAGGAGAACGTCTCCGATAATGCCAAACCATCCGTGAGGGTGGGACGGAAAGCCACGGGACCCAGTTAGTGGGTTAGCCGGGTTGCCGAAGGGACGCTATCGAGTGACTTCGACTGCGAGCCGGGCTTTCCGTGGGTTGTCGGAAGCCCGGCTTTCTCATGGCCCAAAGACTCTAGAGGGAGAACGGTCATGCAACAGGGAAAAAAGGAGCATCCGCGGAGCCGGAAGAGAACAGTGGGCCATCTCACGATGATTTCTGAAGCTCCTGACACCGGGGTTGTTCTCCTGGATGCTGACATGCAGGAGGATTAGGTATGAAACTCACTAACAAGCTAAGGGGACGCTTAGGTTCTAAGCTGTTGGAAGTCATGGGTGCTAAGCAAGGCATGCATATGCCAATTGCTCCTGTGTTGTCCGGACAGCGACGGCCGGGAAAAGGCAAGCGCGTTTCGGGGATGATCAAGGCAGTTGCTCTTGTTGTGCTTCTTTTTGCCTTGGTAGTTATTTGGGGTGCCGGCATGGACAGGGTTCAATACTATTTGGGTTTGTACTTGGTGCTTCTTGTTCGAGCATGCGAACCTATCGTGGGATCTGCGACGAATAAAGCGGTAGCAGCCGTTTTGATACCACTGTCTATCGTTGTTTTTCCGGTCTCCCGTGCCATTATGTATTTTCGGCCAAAGGAATTATAGCCCGGCTGTACCCCGCTCAAGCCACGCAGCTGGATAATATCCGCTGTGTATCAATTCTGATTGCGGCTCTCACGCAATATTCCTCCAGAGACTGAAGCCCCCAAACTTCTCCGCAACTCTCAGAGCTGTCAGTGGAACATTTGATGATTTCCGACTGAAACATGGTACGGATTGGACTTAGCCAAAACTGTTGAATGCAGTTGGCAAGGGTTGCACACCGTGGTGTGGTGTGCGTTATACGGGGAAGAATCAAAAAACGGCTTATCGATACAATCAGCCACGTACATTTTTGATTCTTAGGAGATATCAACACCTTCACATGCGATGGATGGTAGTTCGAGGGGTCGGGTTCCCCGGCTATGAATAAAGACGGAGCTTGACACCAGGGGGTCTCACAGAGGCAATAGCAACTAAACAGAGCTGCCCTGCCCTCCCTTCTGTTCCCGTGAAAGGGCCACCTGAGCGTGGCGAAGTACACCAATAATCTGCTCTGCACTGCAACGCTTCCAACTTGATCCGTTCGAGATTGGTTGCCGACGAAAGACACCATCCGAGGCTGGAGCAAACATCGGTGACCAAAACACCAATGAAAACGACAGATGTTCCCAGTGGCCGCGATTTCTTAGTCTAAGATGATGACCTCAACTCGCCGATTCTGTTGCCTCCCCGCCGCTGTATAATTACTTGCCACCGGGTAATATTCGCCATAGCCTCTGGTCGTAATGCGATCCGGATCGATTCCCCGAGAAATCAATGCCATGCGCACCGCATCGGTCCGACGCTCAGACAGAGCCAGATTATATACCTCACTGCCCGTGCTGTCCGTGTGGCCTTCAATCTGGATGTTTCGGGTAGGATGCTTCTTCAGGAAATCAGCAAGCTTCTCGATGCTGCGCCTTGCTCCTGGCATCAAATCGGCTTTGTCCGTCGCAAAGAGAACACTCCCCAGTGTAAGAACAATCCCTCGATCCGTCCGTCTGGCCTCTAATTCGGCCAGATCGCGTCGCAACTCTCTCAGTTCTCTCTTGGCTTGATCCGCCTCCAAACGGGCCATTGAAGCACGTTTCTCTGCCTTCTCTGCCTCACGCTGACGCAGTTCAAGAACAAGATCCCTTTGCTGCTCACGAAGACTTTCAATCTCTTCCTCGGCAATCCTGCGTTCAGCGACGGCCACGGCAAGTTGAGAGTACCGTTCCGCAAGGTAGGCAAAATGCCGACGCTCCTCTACCTTTTTCTCTTTCTCAGCCCTGTCCAGAGCCTTGCCAGCTTCGTGCATAGGCACGGCTGCGTAAACCTCGGTCTTGGGGTGACTCTGGGCTTGCGAATACGCTTTGCGCGCCCGCGCATACTCCCCAGTCTCCTTCCTTGGAGTCGTACCGCATCCGAGGGTCACAAGGAGTGCAGCGAGACCCACTGCCAGACTGACTTTACGTACCCCTGAATTTATCTCAAACTTCTTCATCGTTCTGCCCCCCTATAGGCTGTTCACGCAGATCAATCACTTGCGTGCAGTCGATCCATTTCTCGACGGATCTCTTTGATGCTCTTGCGCAAATCCAGCGCAATTTCCTTTGTTTTCTCGGAACGCGCTTTTGCTTCTGCAACTTCAGCGTCAAGCAGGGCCTCTTCAGCCAGTCGGCGCACCTGATCATATTCCTTCTCTGCCATAGAGGCCTTTGCCGTCTCGAGTTTTTCCTCAGCAAGCTTCAGTTCAAGCGGTGCATAGGTCTGCGCCTCACTTTGGCGTGCGCGATCAATAGCCATTTCGGCTTTTGCAACCCTGTCAACAGGCGCCTTTTTTGAACTCGCACAACCACCCATTAAGATGACACCAAGAATGACACCAATGCCTGTGAACCACACCACCCTCTTGTGCACTCTCATGACAAGCCTCCTTACTCAAAGTGGACCGTAAACTGAATATTTCCTGCTTTGCCGGACGGCAGCAAATTAGGAAGATAGACCACAACCTGCAGTTGAGAAATACCACACCTGATGCGGCATGACAAGCTTCTTCTTTCGTTACTGATGCAAAGCATCTTCATCGGTAAGACCGCTTGTTTCAAGATGCATTCCCGTGTTCTTGGAGAGACCCACTTATGTTGATTACTGTTGCAAATAGGAAGCTCTCAAGTTTCGATTTCTGCCCTGCAGCTTATGTTTGAATGAGTCTCACCTGTGCCCATAGGGTTCCGACATTGACACTATGGGGACACTACGTAGGTTGGAGGGGGATCGTTGTCGGCAGGCCGAGTACGAACTTAATGACTCGTTTCGGGCTCTGAGTACTGCTAGCCTGGGAACTCGGCAATGGTTTTGCGGTCACGTAATGAATCCAGGATATAACCCAGCACTGAAACGACGGGCCCTTTCTGCTGATTGGTCAAGCCCTTCCCTCGTTGAACGTACCAGCAAATTGTGGAGCTCAAGAACTTGAACCAGACAGCGATTCCGCACCTAGCCACTACCGGAGGGCACATATCGCAGGTGTATCGCAAAATTGAGAGCCATGGCAAGGAGACAGGCCACGATTGGGGTCAAGAACCAACCAACAAGGATATGCATAAGAGTCCTTCGGTTGATCGTGTTAACGCCCCGGAGAATACCAATGCCCAGAACCGCTCCGATCACCGCTTGCGATGTGGAGACTGGGACACCCACAAACGCATAAATGTGGGCGGTAAAGGCCACCGCCAGAACGACCACCAAAGCCGAGAAGGCATCGAGCCTCACCAGTTTCTTGCCCACGGTCTCCATGACCGGCCGGCTGAAGGTGAGAATGCCACAACCAATGCTCAGACCTCCTATGAGCGTTGCAGAAAACACGGTTAACAGACCTGCGCCCACAAAGACAGCGGCCACATTGGCCACATTATTGGCTCCAAGGGCATATGCCCCATAGGAGCCGGCAGCTATAAGGCTTACACGCAGCAAGACATCTGATTTGATGAGGTCGATGTTGGCTACGTTGTAAACGGCGGCCAACCCTTTGTAAATGGTGATACCTATGATGAGCCCGCCCACTGGCGTACCCAACCAGCATGCCAGCACCTTTCCCAGTCCTGGCAGATTGAGTTGGTTGTTCAGCAGTCCAATTCCGAGAATAGCCCCGACAGCCGCTTGGGATGTGGAGATCGGCAGTCCGAAAACCGTCATGATGGTTACGGTGCAAGCCGCTGCGACCGACGAGATCACTGCCGTTTGCGGGTTCAGACTGGTGAGCCCCCTGAGGGTCTCAATACCTGCCTGACCCTCCAGGAGCGCCCCCAGCAGGACAAACAAGGAGGCAAGGATGGCCGCTGTGCTGAACTTGACCATCCGGGAAGCAACCGCTGAGCCAAACACATTTGCCGCATTATTCGCGCCTAAAGACCACCCTAGGTAAATCCCACCTAGGAGCGAAAACATTACACTCGCCTCTTAATACTGATAATGTAAATTCGTCGGGACACCCGATCTGCTTGATCGGAAATGTCACCCATTGCAATAACGACTTCCTTGAGTTGAAGCTTTTCAAATGGGTCGAGGTCTGAATCAAAGATCTTGCTAATGATCTGTCGCTCAATGTGATCACAACGGCTTTCATTGGTATCAATACTCTGGACCAGAGCCTTGATGTCTTCGGTTTTCTTGAAGAGGGCCTCCACCTCTTTGCAGAGAAGATCGCAGCATGCAAGCGTAACTGTTGTTAATTCCCGGATATCCTGGACAAGAAAGTCCGGTATTTTCAACTTCTGGTTTTGAATCATGTAGAGAAGGAGTTGGAAAAGACCAGGGATTCGATCGAGCGCCTCCAAGAGCCCCAGGATGTCACCCCGGGATTCAGGGATCAGGGCCTTGGAGTACATCAACGTTTCGATTTCGTAACGGACGTCGTCTGCCTCGGATTCGGCCTTATGCGTCTGATTCAAGAGAAAGTCGAATTCCTCGCAAAGACCCTTATCAAAGTAGCTATTCAGCGCCTGTAAGAAGTGTTCCTTCGTCAGCTTCAGCTCATCAAGGTAGCGCTGCATCAAGGATTGAATCTGATATTCTTTCTTAAAGAAGACTCTCAGCATGACTTAGCCCTATCGACAGTATCAGAACCCAGCAAAGTAATTGATCGTGACTAGTATAATTCATGTGTTACGTTTAAAGTCAAGTCAAGGCTATTAGTGATATCGAATTCGAACCCTGAACCAATCGGCTATTCGTGGGTTTCATCTCTTATGAAACCACAAGTAATCAATGCGAGGTGTCCGATTGGGTTGTTTGCTCCGTTGGATTTGCTCGGGCAGTTCAAACGTGATGGTGATTATCTCCGCTTGTGGACGGATGATCTGAAGCATTATTGCGCCTGTGAGTTTTTTTGACGACCACAAGCCCTGGATTCTGATCGGTTGCGGCGTTTCTGATCTCACAAGGCTCTGACTCGATACCATCCTCAGCCGTCACACGAAGACGTACAACTACGATAGGGAGTGAGCTCTCCTGAACGCCAGGTACGGCAAGCTTTCAAGTCCCACCGGATCGTATCTCCGGGCATGAAAGAGAGGTTTTTTTGATTGACCGTTGCCGTGTAGGGTGTTAGAGTACATCCTCTGCTTCACAGCAACAGCGCGTGCGAGTTCCCGGCGCACAATGGCTGCGACGACAGATCGAAGTCAACGATGCCAAGAGTGCCCCCCAGGTACATTATTCCACAATTCATCGTAGCGCATTTCAGCCATCATATGAGCACCGGTGTTCTCGTCCCCCTGTTGCCGCTTGTTCGTGTGAGCTTTGGTCTCACGTATTTGCAGGCGGGTGTATTAGTGTCCTCCTTCGGTGTTTCCTATGGCGTTGGGCAGATCCCCATGGCTATACTAGCAGACCGATTCAGCCGTCGACTGTTGATCGTACTCGGATTAATCGGCACGTCTTTGGCAGCAATGGCGGTGAGTTTGTCTGAGGCTTTCTGGCAGATGGTACCGTGCTTCATTGCAATGGGATTGCTCGGAGGAACATACCACGCTCCCACCTCATCCTTTATCTCTCAGAGTCTGCCGACCGAAAAAAGAGGACGAGCCCTGGGCATGCATTACACGGGGGGAGCTGCCAGTTTTCTGCTGACACCGGTTATGGCCGTCGGTGTGGCAAGCTTGTTCGATTCGTGGCGTTCCGCCTTTTTGATTCTGGCCATTCCAGCCCTCTTAGTGAGTGGATTATTATGGTTCACTACTGAGGAGCCGCGCGGCGATATCGCAGAATCAGCCAGGACATCGAAAAGCAGGCGGGAAGGCATCAATGGCGCAGATGGTTCCATCAACGCTGCCAGTGAGCCTCATCTGTCGTGGGTTCAGATTCTACGATCCATCGGACTTTTGATGTGCTTCGTCCACGCTGTCTACATTGTCGGATCGAGTGTGAACGCCTACCTGCCCCTCTATATGGTTGATCACCATGATGTATCGCCGAAATTGGCCGGACTTGTTATCAGTGTTATTGCCGGATCCGGAATGGTCGGGGCACCGCTCGGTGGCGCTTTGTCCGATCGTCTCGGACGAAAACAGATCATTCTTTTTTCGCTGTGTCTTGCGGGGCCTTTGCTCCTTGCAGGATACTGTTACTGATGTCCTTGATCCTCTATGGGATGAGCACGAGTTCACGAGGGCCGGTCATGGAATCTTTCATCGCCGATGTTGTTCCGATAGGTCGACGCACGACGGTCCTGGGCATCTACTTCTTCGTCGGACAGGAAGTAGTCGGAGTGGCCACACCCATTGTCGGCCATTTCATAGATATCTACGGGTTGGATGCTGTTCTTACTGGCCTGGCCCTCGGGTTATGTGTGGTTGCAGCCGTTGGATTGCTCATTCGAAAGTATATATAGTTTAGGTCAAAGAAAGATATTTGGACGAACTCAGCACGTGTTATGCGGCCAGGCTTCGGGCCGACGCCGGCATGGCCTATATCAGGTTGGGGGCGTAGGGCAGCGACCATTGATTATGGCTATTCAACGAACGTTGAGTCTACTGGGTGGCACCTTGACAGCGTAGCCCCAGCTTGGTAAGGTCTTAGCCGACTGGGGCCAGCGGGCCGGATGCTTCAGTTTCCAGAGCCGCACGAAGATCTCTGACACGGCTTACCTTCGCACTCCAGCTGGAAGCGAGCAATGTGATAAGGGCAGGGTACAGGCGTAGTATGAAGTGCGAAGATCGGAAGGAGCTCCGATCGTCTGTCCCACACACAATCGAGGAGGTGTGAGACAAATGAAGCTTGAACCAGCAAGTGTAGATGACCGCCAGATGCACGACCTCTTAGGGAGTATTGTAGTCCCGCTCCCTATCGCCTTCATTTCTACTGTGGGTGAAGACGGCATTTACAATGCTGCACCGTACAGCCTTGTTGTTCCAGTATGCTGGAAACCACCCATCATTTGCGTTTCTATCGGGCTGAAGCGGGGGCAGAAGAAGGATACATTGAGAAACATTGAGTCCTCAAAAGATTTTGTGGTCAACATTATGGACGAGACCCTCATTGAGCGTGCCATTAAGGCAGCGGCCGACTACCCAAGTGATGTGGACGAGATCAAGGAGGTTGGTCTCACCGCCATGGCGGCTGACAAAGTATCATCACCTCGGATTTCTGAAGCCCAGGTCAGCTTGGAATGCCGGCTCATGCAGACGTTGGAGCTAGGAGCTGGAGAAAAGCCTAGAACTGTGATTTTTGGAGAAGTACTGCTCTTCCACGTGAAAGATGAGGTTTGGGCTGGGGACAATATTGATCCGTCTCGATTGAAAGCCGTTGGACGTTTAGCGAGTGGAATCTATTGCCGAACCACTGACATTTTCAAAGTAAGCCGATCCTAGATTCTAACCGGAAAGGAGTCCAGTGATGCAGAAGAGTGAACACTGGGTGCGGACCTTTTGTGGTTACTGCCATGCGAACTGTGGCATGAAGGTTTTGGTGAAGGACGGCAGGATTGAGAAGGTTCAGGGGGATTCCGACTATCCCGCCAGCAGAGGTCATGTATGTCCCAAGGGGGCCGCTGCAGCAGAGGTCGTCTATTCCCCGCAACGACTCAAGTATCCCCTGTTGAGGAAAGAAGGTGGTTTTGAGCGGATATCCTGGACAGAAGCACTGGATACCATTGCGGACAAGCTCCTTGAGATAAAGGAGAAATTCGGTCCTGAGACGGTAATGCAAATGCGAGGGGCGCCTATGACTACGGAGGTTCGGGACGGATTTGTCCAGCTTATGGCTGCTTATGGCTCGCCGAACGCTACCAGCGCGGCCCATCTGTGTTCTACCCCGAGAAGACTGGGTCAGCAGCTGGTTTTTGGAGCCAGAACAGTGCCCGATTACGAGAGCAGCAAGTGCATTGTTGTCTGGGGTGCCAACCCCACCGATTCCAGACTGTATGGTGAGCACTTCGCTCCGGAAAGATTCTTCAGGGCCATTCCGGACGCCAAGAAACGAGGCGCCAAACTCATCGTCATCGATCCCAGACGAACTGAACTGGGCGCCATGGCCGATGAATGGGTGAGTATAGCTGTAGAGACGGACCTGGCATTTGGGCTCGCTTTACTCCATGTAATTATCGATGAGGAGCTCTACGATAAGGAATTTGTGAAGAACTGGACTGTTGGCTTCGATAGCTTGAGCCAACACGTTCGAGAATTCACGCCGGAATGGGCCGCAAAGATCACCCAGGTTCCTGCGGATACGATCAGGAGGGTGGCCAGGACATATGCCACTACGAAACCGGCCCTTATCCTAGAGGGGAATGGTCTGGATCAGCATCCCAACGTGGTTCAGACTGTCCGGGTAATTAGTATGCTTGAGGCGGTTACGGGCAACATCGATGTGCCGGGTGGCAATATATTTGCCCCTGCTCCTAAGGAGGCCCCTTACCCAACTGTACGTCCGCCCACAAAGTACCTCTCGTTCGAGACCACCCCGCTCTTTCCGCGCGTTCCCATGCCCTACGTCTTTGATGCCATCCTGACAGGGAAACCCTATACACCGCGGGCACTGATTACTCATCATGCCAATCCCCTGCTCATCAACGCCAATTACAAAAAGGTGCGGCAGGCGCTGCAGCAGCTGGAACTGGTAGTGGTCTACGATATCCTTCACACCGCCATGGCCGACATTGCCCACATCGTCCTGCCTGCGGCTTCAGACTTCGAACGAGATAACTATGGTGCGTGGCCAAGCTTGGAGGGGGGATTTGTGGCCCTGCAGCGAAAGGTTATCGAGCCCATCGGGGAATCGCGCTCGGTGTTTGACGTGGAGTATGAACTAGCGATGAGACTGGGCCTGGAAGGGCATTTTCCCTGGACCACCAACGAGGAGTGGATCAATTACAAGCTGGGTCCTCTGGGTGTCACGTTTGAGGAGTTGCAGAAAGAGCACGTCGTGTACGTGACACCTGCGGTGGAATACAGGAAGTACGAGCAGGAAGGGTTTAAGACCCAGACGGGGAAGGTTGAGCTTTACTCTCAGAAGTTGAAGGACATCAAGCAGGATCCTATGCCGGTGTACCGACCATTCGCCGAAGGCCGCGATCTGATCGAGAAATACCCTCTGGTGGGGACCACCAGACGACCGGGCAACTACGTACACACCAGATTCCGGGATGTGCCCTCATTGCATAAAGTGCAACCCGATCCTCAGCTCAGAATACATCCTCGGGATGCCGAATCGAGGGGGGTCAGTGATGGAGATATGGCTGCTGTTGAATCTCCAGAAGGAGCGATTTCAGTAAAGGTCATGGTCACTGATGAGATCAGGCCCGGGTTTGTGATCGTCGATTTCGGGTGGGGAAATTCATGGGATGGGGGACCAAACGTGAATATCCTGACCAGTGATCAACCGCGCTGTCCCATCTCAGGGGCCACACCGAACAGGCGGTTCCGGTGTGAGGTAGCCAAAACTCCAGTTGCCTAGAGCGCTCTGATCCCTGCAGACGCCCGCTGCGAAGACACGTGGAACAGTCTCTGGGATTCGGCAGTGCCTATAAGGATCTCAAACTTATCTCGTCTGGTGATGTGAGGTCGGATGGTAAGATCTTACGCAGACGTTAGCCCGTGTTTTAGCTGTTGGATTAGCGAGATGGTTGCTCGTGACCATGATGCGCGTGCATGACCGCATATGTTCGCTTTGACACGAAGCCGGGCGGGCGGGGAACCTTCGACCACACCTTTCCTCGCGAATGCGGTATGGTTGCTTATTAAATCCCTTTCTGGTCATGTAGAATCTGCTCTCCACCATGACGGATGTGCGCCCTGGTTTTTCAAAGGCCATCGAAGAACTGCAAAAAGGACTCAGGGACCAAAGTAGCCATCTGGCTCTGACAGATCACGGGCAGAGAAAGCGATGGAGCATGATTCTGCCTTTCAACAAGAGCCCGATTCTTGAGCGGCGCAAGATCAGGCTCAACTTATGCCAGAAGTACATTTGTTTAGGTTGCCAATTTGCCCGGTTCCAGATATACTCCTGTAAAGGGTATTCAAACATTTGTATAGCAAGAGATCTCCAATTCTTGTCTTTCGCCAAAAAAAGCGTGTGTATCTTTTGTGGAAATGCGATTCCTTAGAAAGGAGAAGGTGCAATGAAAGGGCAAACGGTACTTCTTAGTTTACTTGCCGTCCTTTTGATCATCCTCATTGGATTGGGCTGGTTGGGCACCAGCCTGTATCCGGAATGGCTTTGGTTTAAGAATCTCGGGTTCTTTTCAGTGTTTTGGACGGTCTTGAAGTCGAAAATCCTGATTGGCCTGGTTGCTGCAGTGGGTTTTCTTCTGTTGCTAGGAATCAACTATTATGTTGCCCGCCGCTATGTAAAAAGGACGTCCCGGGTCCGTTTAGACAGGGGTGGAATTTCCTTCGAGGGTGTGGCCCTCAGCGGTAAGGCTCTATGGTTGGTTATCGGCGCGTTTCTCGTTTTGGTTGCCTTTATGGTAGGCAATGCTGCCTCGACGCATTGGAGTATGATTCTGCGGTTTTTTCACTTGAAAGAATTTGGAGTCTCTGATCCTATCTTCGGCCGGGATGTGGCGTTCTATGTGTTCTCGCTGCCGTTCTATATGTTCTTAAAAAACTGGCTCATAGGCTTTCTAGTTTTCTCGGGGATAGCTGCTGTGCTGGTGTACAGTAGGGGCGGCCTCGTCGCTATGGAGCCCGGAGTCCTGCAGCCGGACGACCGACAGTTGCAGCCCTCTCCTAAGCTGAGAATGGATCCACCGGTCAGGAAGCATCTATCCGTTCTGGGTATGTTCATCACTGTGCTTTTGATATGGGGATATTGGTTGAAGCGCTATCACCTGCTGTACTCGACCGGGGGACCGGCTTTTGGAGCGAGCTACACGGATATCCACGTGCAGTTGGTAGCTTACTGGATCATGATGGTTGTTTTGGGTGTTTTTATCGTTTTTCTGGGAGCAAACATGGTCCGCTATCGGAAGGGGGCTGTCTTAGTTGGAGTAGGCATAGTTCTGGGCGTTATGGTGGTGGCCGGGTCCATTATTCCTTCGCTGGTTCAATGGATTGTCGTGAAGCCAAATGAACTGGACAGGGAGAGACCGTATATTGCCTATAACATTCAAAATACCCGGAGGGCGTACAATCTGGACAGAATCCAGGAGAAGGATTTCGAGGTGAACGAAAATCTCACCATGACCGACATCATGAACAACAAAATGACTATAGAAAACATTCGAATCTGGGACGAACGGCCACTCAAGGAAACCTATGATCAAATACAGTCGATCCGGCTGTACTATGAGTTTTCAGGTATCGATGTGGACCGGTACTACCTGGACGGTGAGTATCGGCAAG
>SMTZ1_10032052_pt1 | contig 12415 bp, 15 predicted proteins | sample DeeMarSWOR136_30_FD_25667 | JGI IMG/M metagenome (IMG submission 25667) | reverse complement strand
CCTCAAAGTCCTCACCGAACAAGGCTCCGATAGTAATTACGTTCTCTCCATTAATCAAAACCTCATCATAGTTATAGTACGAGTTGCTCACGGTACCGCCCCAATTGCCTCCCACCAGACCACCAACACTCTGATTGCCAGTCACGTTGCCTGTGGAATAGGAGTTGCTCACAGTGCCGCTGTTAATCCCCACCAGACCGCCAACATAATCAGAGCCGGTCACGTTGCCTGTGGAATAGGAGTTGCTCACAGTGCATGAATTATCTCCCACTAGCCCCCCAACGCGAAAGTCGCCAATAACAGTAACGTTCACGGCCTCGATATCTCTAGTGACCGCTACCTTGGCCCATCGCCCACCAAGTGCACCAAAAAGTCCGACGTAACCCTCGTCAGGACGGTTTATAAACAGGTCACGTATCTCATATCCTTGCCCATAGAAAGCGCCCAGAAAGCCTTCATAAGCGCTGTCACCATACAGATTATGAATCCCAATAGGCTCCCACCCTTTACCCCCATTGGCTGCCGGACTTGCCAGTTCATTATAGGCAGGAGTAGTGGAATCAAGGTCGTTCATCAGAATGTGGTCGCCGCTTAGGTTGTCTCTGATGGCATCCAAATCATACCAATCCTGTATTTCAAGGTTCTGTGAAGGGGGATGATTATAACCAAGACAGCCTGCCAACCCGGTAATTAAGGCTACCGTAATTAAAAAGATGCTAATTATTATTAGGTAATGGTCCTTCATCAGGCACGAATCGCCAAACGAATTGGGCAACTACATTGCTTAGACAACCTTAATGATTTAGTTTTCGCAACGTCTTTAGCTTATATAATTATATCACATATGCTGCATCGTCAGGGAGTCGATTTGGCATGTGTGCTAATTGGGATATCACCTCGCAGATAAACTTACTTCACTTACCGAATAAAGAGGAACATAAGCAAGGCGGCGATGCTTTTGGCATCGCAAATTTCGCCCGAGGCGATGAGTCGGGGTATCTCATCAGGGGAAACTCGGACTAGCTCGATGTCTTCAGTATCCTCAGCCACGAGGCGAGCAGGCACAAGGTCGGTGGCCACAAAGCAATGGAGGTACTCCGTGCCATAGCCTGGGGTGGCATAAAAGCCCCCCAATTTGTCTATTTTCTTAGGGAAGTAGCCAATTTCCTCCTGTAATTCGCGGCGCACAGAGTCAATCGGCTCTTCACCGGGGTCGATGCCGCCAGCCGGTATTTCCAGAAGAAACCTGTCCACTGCATGGCGGAACTGGCGGACCAGAAGGACGTTATTTTGTTCATCAAAGACCACTACAGCTATACAATCACTGTGCTCCACCACCTCTCGGGTGGTCTTTTTGCCGCCAGCTTTCTCCACGGTATCCACGCGTATGTTTACCGCGCGCCCGTGATAAATCTGTTGAGTAGATAGCTTTTTTTCCGGCTTCACTACACTTTTATTACTGAGCTAAGGTTGTATCGCTTTGCTTGCGCAGCCTCAAAGGTAGAGGATAAGAGCCACCTCATCACAATCGGGAAACTTGGGACAGCGATAGCATTCCGCCCATACCTTGTGGGGCAGCTCCGTTTTGTCGATTAGTTCGAAACCATGCTTTTCAAAAAAAGCTGGCTTACGAACGAGACAAAAAACCCTGGGTATGCCTAATTCTTTGGCCTCTTCAAGACAGGCCTGGATAAGCGCAGAGCCAATCCTTTGGTTCTGTTCCTGTTCATCGACAGCCAGAGACCTGATTTCCGCTAAATCAACCCAGGTAACATGCAATGCCGCACAAGCGATAACCCGACCTCGTTTCCTGACTACGAAGTAATCTCTTATATCCTCGTATATCTCAGATAAGGCACGAGGCAACACCTCCCCCTTATCGGCAAAATGGCTGATCATACGGTGCATGGAGTTAGCATCACTCACCCTTGCCCTGTCAACCTTTATATCAACTTTCATTTCTTCTGCCTCGCAATTTTTGCCACAGTGAATTATAAAAGTATATTGGCTCATGAACTCTTAAAAAGCGAGCTGTGTAGGGGCTGAGTTTCACTCTGACATCTTGCCCGTCTGATAATGGCAATTCAACTTGTCCGTCAATGCTAAGTACGACCTTTTCTCTCGGTCCAACCTTCAAACCAACTATGCTCTGCGGAGGCAGTACCAGGGCATGACTTAATCCCAGGTGGCAGGATATTGGTTGGAGGACGATTTCCTTGGATTGAGGATGCAGAATCGGTCCACCAGAGGCCAGAGAATAGCTGGTGCTCCCGGTAGCAGTGGCTACTATTACGCCATCAGCCCGGTAAGTGGTTATCGCTGTACCATCAATTTCTGCTTCGATATTAACCAGGCGAACTGCAACACTTCGTAGCACGACATCGTTTAAAGCATGGAATTCCTTGTCTTCAACTTGAGCCTCGAGCATGGCCCTTTCCTCGATCCAGCCTTTTCCCTTGAGCAAATCAGGCAAATTAGACAAGACCTCATTGCTATCCATCTCTGTGATAAATCCCAGCCTGCCCAGGTTTATACCTAAAATGGGCACTGATAGCGGAGTTACGATTCGAGCGGAATGGAGGATAGTACCATCTCCGCCAATACTGAGAATTAACTCCGTGCCTGCTACCTGGGGTTTAGCTTTATCCTCCTCCCAGGCTGAACATCGCCACGAAGAGATTCCCCGAGAGGATAAAAACTCTTCCAGTTTCTTAGCTAAGTCTCGGGCTTTCTCTCGTCGAGGGTGATACAGAATACCAATGCGCTTCACAGGTGAACGAAGTGTAGCACTGGCAAATTCTGGCTGTCAAACCAACTAGCAGATACGGGGCAGTAATTCACCGGAGAGCATATCCACGATTCGGGAGGGACCGAGCTTTGTTTTCATTACTACCTTTCCCGGGTGCTCCTTGGTCACCTCGCCGATGATGGCAGCATCTCTACCATAGTTATTTTTTCTCATTCGAGTAAGAATCTTGTCCTTCATTGGCCACATAAATGGGGTCCAGGCCCAGGAGCTCGCAGGCAGCCTTAACCTCTTCCTTTACTGGTATCTCAGCCTCTTCTACCACAATGCCCACCTTCGATTGCCTGGCGAATTCGTTGAGCGTGGTTGCTAGCCCACCCCTGGTAGGGTCGCGAAGGCAATGAATCCTGGATGACACCTCCAGCATCTGAGACACTAATTTATTTAATGGAGCACAGTCGCTTTCCAACGTCATAGAGAACCTTAGTCCTTCACGTTGGCTCATTATAGCTATACCATGGTCACCAATAGTGCCACTCAGTACGACCTTATCCCCGCTTCTGGCGTTAGCTCCAGAGATATCAACTCCGGGAGAAATTATCCCTACTCCCGAGGTAGTGATAAACAACTTATCAGCTTGTCCTCGATTTACCACCTTGGTATCCCCGGCGATTATGCTTACCTCGGCTTCTTCGGCAGCTTTTTTAATTGATTGCATTATCCGCTCAAGTTCAATTAAAAGAAAGCCTTCTTCTATGATTGCCGAGAGGCTTAGATAGAGAGGCTTGGCTCCATTCATAGCTAAATCGTTCACCGTGCCGCAGACGGCTAGCTTGCCTATATCACCGCCAGGGAAAAAGATGGGGTTTACCACATAGCCATCGGTGGTGAAAGCCAGTCGCCCGCTGGCTTCGAAAATAGCTGAATCATCTAATTTATTCAGTGCCGGATTAGCCAGGAAGGGGAGGAACTTTTTCTCCACCAGTTCGTGGCTCAACTTGCCACCACTGCCATGGGCTAAGAGAATGCTGTCATCCATAAGCCTGCTCCATATCCACCCTAAAAGCTTTGCGAATTTTCAGGAATCCCGTATTGATAATAGGCAGCGCAGGCACCTTCACTGGAGACCATGCAGGGACCGACAGGTCTTTCCGGGGTGCACACCTTTTTAAAGAGTTTGCACTCAAGTGGTGTAGCTGCGCCACGGATTACATCCCCGCACCGGCATCCCTTAGGCTCCCTCGGTGGTTTCGGGCTCACTGAAAAAGCCTTGTCGGCGTCAAATCGCTCGTATTTACCTTTAATGTTCAAGCCACTTTGAGGGACAATTCCAATTCCCCGCCAGTTAGCTTGGCCAATCTCAAAAACATCGTCCATTAGTTGCCGGGCTTTTCTATTTCCCTCGGGCTTTACTCCTCGGGGGTAAGCTATCTCCACTTTGGGCTCGCCCTTTTCAATTTGTTCTACCAGCTTGTCTATGCATAGAAGGATATCCAATGGTTCAAATCCTGAGATGACACAGGCCACTCCATAATCCCGGGGGATAAATTCATAGGGATGAGAACCAATTATAACACTGACATGCCCGGGACAGACGATGCCATCTAGCTTTACCTCGCCTGAATCGAGCAGCGCTCTCATCACTGGCGGGGTCACCTTATTGAGGGACAAAATAAAGAAATTTTCTATCTTCTCCTGTTGTGCCTTAAGTATAGAAGCAGCTATAGTGGGCGCTGTTGTCTCAAAGCCGATGCCGACGAAGATGACTGATTTCCTAGGGTTAGTTTTGGCTATCTCTACAGCATCTATAGTGGAATATACGATTCGTATATCTGCGCCCTCAGCTTTCGACTGTTGCAGGCTCGAATAGCTGCCGGGAACTCTAATCATGTCCCCAAAGGTAGTGATAATAACATCGGGCAGGTGTGCCAGGGCAATGGCCTTGTCCAGATCAGCGGTTGCTGTAACGCAGACAGGGCAGCCTGGCCCCGACCTCATTTCCACTGTTCTGGGAACTAGTTGGCGAATTCCATATCGTAATATGGCATGCGTGTGCCCGCCACAAAATTCCATGAGTCTAATCGTTTTGGTGGAGCGCTGAGCAATTTTGTATGCTAGTCCCTTGGCTAGCTTGTTGTCTTGATACTCGTCAATGTACTTCACTTAGACTTGCTATCTCTTCGAGGAGCTTCAGTGTCTCCTCGGCTTCAGCCTCATCTATAACGCCTATGGCATATCCCGTATGAAGCAATACGTAATCCCCAACTTTGGCCTCTGGGGTAAAGGCAATGCTAACTCGACGGCTCACCCCGGCGATTTCCGTTTCAGCCTCATTCCCGTCTATGGAAACAATCCTTACTGGTATTGCTAAACACATGGCTTCCTGTATTTTAGCCCAGATCCGCCTATAATACAATCTAAAAGGGGTCCACTCTATTTTTCACGCTTGACAGTACGGGATCGGTGAATAATAATGCTGTAAGTTAGAGACCTCAGGAAAACCGGACTTTACAAACAGGAGACTTTCATATGCACGAATTGCATTTCGATTCTCGGAAGGTGGATAGCAGGAGGTGGCAATGAAAAGTAGAAGAATACTGTTACCAGCTCTGCTATCTATGGCCCTGGTCTTAAGCCTGATTCTTCCTGCTTCGGTATCGGGGGCTTCAGCAACCGCGCTTTGGCCAGATAACGCTTCTATTATTCATACGGTGGTAGGTAGTTCTAGTCCTATTTCAGCAATAGCACTAAATACACCTCAAGGTCAAGTAACACCCATGGTAACCATGGGTGTAGAGGCCGAGTATACGATGTGGAACCTTAGTGAGGCAGCACTGCAGTATACACTTACAGTCAACAGCTCCATAGGAGGTTCTGTAACTAATCCTGGCGAGGGTACTTTTACATATAACGAAGGAACAGTGGTTGCTCTTGACGTCAAGGCTGACAAAGACTATCGCTTTGTCAACTGGACTGGTGATGTTGCCACCATTTCATGCCAATGCCACTCAACGACCATCACCATGAGTGGTAACTACTCTATCATAGCCAATTTTAGGAGGATATCAACCTCATCAGAGACTTGTTTCATCGCCACGGCCGCCTACAGCACGCCTATGGTCGAAGAGTTAGAAATTCTCCGTGAGTTCAGAGACAAGTATCTGCTCACCAACCCGGTGGGGCAAGCCTTCGTAGATTTCTACTACGGGATCAGCCCACCAGTAGCCGAATTCATAACTGAGCATCCCAGCCTGAAGCCGATAGTTAGAGCGGGGCTGATGCCCGTGGTGGCTATGAGCGTTATAGCTGTCAACACTATTCCGGCTGAGAAAATGGCTATAACAGGCTTGTTGGTATTGATTTCGGTGGTGATGGCTGTCTGCGTGATGAGGCGGCAAGGCAGAGGTCCAAAGTGCACCTAAGGGTGCAAAGTCTAATTAGCTGATTAAAGGGACAAATAAAAAACCCAAATCCCAAGCATAAGTATTCAGCCATCAGCGGTCAACTTTCGGTTTCCTTATTTCAGAAACACATCGTAATTGACGGTAGTTGAGCATTGTGCTATTTTATGCGACATAATTCATTTGAGGAATATAAGTTAAATCAACCCCAGAAGTCTTGTGACTTTTTGGGGGCCCGATAAAGTTGAACTTAATTTACCGGGGTCTCCAAGAAAACTGTAGGATTTTCATAGGGTGAGTTAAATGCGCAGCGACTTAGTGAAGAAAGGAATCGAGCGGGCACCTCACAGGTCGTTGCTACGGGCTCTCGGTTGCTCTTCGGGTGACTGGGATAAGCCGTTTATTGGAGTAATCAATAGCTTTACCGAAATTGTCCCCGGGCACATCCATTTACGAACAATTGCTAAAGCGGTAAAGGAGGGGATTCGCAGTCGGGGCGGGGTGCCTTTTGAGGTCAACACCATAGCTGTTTGCGATGGTATCGCTATGAACCATTCGGGAATGAAATACAGCTTGCCCAGCCGAGAGCTCATTGCTGACTCGGTGGAAATCCTGGCTGAGGCTCATCCCTTTGATGGTCTGGTATTCATCCCTAATTGTGACAAGGTCGTGCCCGGGATGCTGATGGCGTCAATCAGGCTCAATTTACCCTCTGTCTTTGTGAGTGGAGGCCCCATGCTAGCTGGGAAATTTGTCCGAGGAAAAGCTATAAACGCGGTTGACCTTATTACGGTCTTTCAAGCTGTAGGCAAAGTGGCTAAAGGCAAGATGACCGAAGCCGAGTTACAGGAACTAGAGATGGTTGCCTGCCCTGGTTGTGGGAGCTGTGCCGGCATGTTTACTGCTAATACTATGAATTGTCTCAGCGAAGCCTTGGGGATGGCCTTGCCGGGTAACGGTACAATACCAGCGGTGGAAGCACGGCGCAGGCAACTTGCCTATAAAGCCGGGCAGCAAGTCATGGAAACGCTAGCCAAAGATATTCGGCCTAAAGACGTTATCACCAAGGATTCCATTTGCAATACCTTTGCCGTGGACATGGCCTTGGGTGGCAGCACGAATTCCGTCTTGCATCTTGCTGCAATAGCACACGAGGCTGAGATAGATTTTCCCTTGTCACTGATAAACGAGATTAGCGACTCCGTTCCTCATATCTGCAAATTAAGCCCGGCCGGTGATTATCATATTGAGGACCTGGACTTAGCCGGTGGTATTCCTGCGATAATGCACGAACTATCGGGATTACTGAAGCTTGAGGCGAACACCATCTTGGGCAAGCCATTGGGCAAAATAGCAAAGGAGGCTAAAGTTAAAAATAGAGGGGTAATCCGCTCCATGTCACGACCGTATGCTCCGACCGGTGGTATTAGCATATTATTTGGCAATTTGGCACCTGATGGCGCCGTGGTTAAAAGCGCTGCAGTAGCACCTGAGATGTTAGTCCATCGGGGTCCGGCGAGAATTTTCGATAGTGAGGAAGAAGCTACATCGGCGATAATGAGAGGCAAATTTAAGTCCGGTGAAGTAATTCCTCACCGGTATGGGTATGGATAACAAGGTAGCTCTCATTACAGATGGACGCTTTTCTGGAGGCACGCGAGGGGCAGCCATCGGTCATGTCTCGCCCGAGGCAGCAGAGAAAGGTCCGATAGCGGCTTTGAGGGATGGTGATATTATCAGCATAAACATACCTGACCACGAATTGGAAGTAGAGTTAAGCCAAAAAGAGTTAAAGCAACGATTGGCTTCATTGCCTTCCTTTGAATCCAAGATTAAAACTGGCTATCTTAAGAGGTATAGTGATAAAGTAAGCTCGGCCAGCACTGGTGCGGTGTTTACTCGGTAAGGAGTTATTCTATGAAGAAAACTGGTGCTCAGATTCTCTGTGAGAGTTTAGTTAAAGAAGGGGTAGAGGTTATTTTCGGCATTCTCGGTGGTGCTGTCTTACCGATATATGATACTTTCCCCCAATACCCTCTACTACGACATATACTAGTTCGCCATGAGCAGGGAGCGGCTCATGCTGCCGATGGCTATGCTCGAGTTACACATAAGGCGGGAGTATGCATTGCTACTTCAGGGCCGGGAGCTACTAATCTGGTTACTGGCATTGCCTGCGCTTATATGGATTCAGCACCCATGGTAGCTATAACTGGCCAGGTAGCCAGACCTGTTATTGGCAAGGATGCCTTTCAGGAGACGGATATCACAGGTATTACCATTCCAATTACCAAACATAACTATCTTGTTACCGATGTTGCTGAGCTGGCTAAAACTGTTAAAGAAGCCTTCCACATTGCCCAGACAGGTAGGCCGGGACCTGTGCTTATTGATATACCGCGGGATGTCCAGCAAGAGCAAACAGAGTTTGTTTATCCCGATAAACTCGATTTACCGGGTTATAAGGTTGTCTCTCGTGGGCATCCAGCTCAAATTAAGAAGGCAGCAAAGCTTATTAACGAAGCTGTGCAGCCTGTTATCATCGCTGGTAGGGGCATAATTATTTCCCAAGCCTACGATGAGTTTAAGGAATTTTCTGAGAAAGCGCAAATACCAGTGACTCACACTCTCCTTGGGCTTGGCTCCTTTCCTGGAAACCATATACTTGATCTTGGCATGCTCGGAATGCATGGCACACCTTGTGCCAATATGGCAGTGCAAAACGCCGACCTTGTTATTGCCATTGGCATGAGGTTTGATGACCGGGCTACAGGAAATACCAGTGAGTTTGCTCCCAATGCTCGCGTTATTCACATCGATATCGACCCCGCAGAGATTGGGAAGAATATCCCCACCGAAGTTCCGGTAGTGGGAGATGTCAAAAGCGTGCTCACAGCCCTGAATAAAGAGATTGAGAGGAAAGAGCATGTGGATTGGCTTTCTCAAATTGACCAGTGGAGATATGAGCATCCGTCGTTAGATATCAGACAAGGTGATGAGCTCTTGCCTCAATACGTTGTTAACCAGATCTACGAGGTCACAGAAGGAGATGCTTTAGTGGTTACTGGGGTGGGGCAGAATCAAATGTGGGCGGCACGATATTTTGTCTATACCAAGCCAAACAGCCTTATTTCCGGGGGAGGTTTGGGTCCCATGGGATTTGAACTACCCGCGGCTATGGGAGTCAAAATCGGTTGCCCTAAAAAGGTCGTATGGTGTGTTGCCGGTGACGGCGGCTTTCAAATGACTATCCAGGAGTTAGCTACCATAACACAAGAAAACATTGCTGTAAAAATAGCTATCATGAATAACGGGTATTTAGGCATGGTAAGACAGTGGCAAGAGCTATTCTATGGACGGCGCTACGTTGGTACGAAACTTTGGAATCCCGACTTTGTCAAGATTGCCGAAGCATATGACATTCCTGGTGTCAGGGTGAAACGTAGAGAAGAAGTAATCCCGGCTATACAGAAAGCCATGGGTTACCCGGGAGCTTTTCTCATCGACTTTCTTGTTGAGCCTGAGGAAAACATCTATCCCATAGTACCACCAGGGGAAAGTTTGGCCAGATTTTTCGAGCCATCAAGGACGGAAATACTAGAGGGAGAGTTTTAGGAGTTAATTACAAAACTTAAATGACTAAAAGAAGGTTTTTAGACTTAGAGATCATAATTTAGAGTCTATCTATCAGGAGGCAAATTGACTGATACAAAACATACTTTAGTAGCTCTGGTGGAAGATAAGCCGGGGGTACTCAATCGAATAGCAAGTTTATTCCGACGGCGCTCATTTAATATTCAAAGTCTTGCCGTAGGTAGTAGCGAACAACCCGGCTTATCTCGCATGACCATTGTTGCTATCGGTGATTCTGCTCAGATAGAGCAGGTGAGAAAGCAACTGGAAAAGCTAATCAACGTGGTTAAAGTATCTGATATAACCGAGGAAGCCGTGGTGAACAGAGAGTTGGCACTAATTAAAGTTAAGGCTACTGCCACGTCAAGAAGTGAGATTATGCAAATCGTGGATATCTTCCGGGCGAACATAGTTGATGTTGCTCCAGGTTCAGTGACAGTGGAAGTGACCGGTGATGAAGATAAGGTGAGTTCTCTGCTCGGACTCCTGCGTGATTTTGGTATTAAGGAGGTTTCACGAACTGGCAGGATAGCCTTAACTCGAGGAAGCAGTTCTTGAATGACTGCTGATAACTGACAACTGAAGATTAACAGGGAGGGATTATGGCTAAAATTTATTATGACAAGGATGCTAACCTAGATTTGTTTAAAAGCAAGACGATTGGCATTATCGGCTTTGGGAGTCAGGGACATGCCCATGCCCAGAACCTAAGGGACAGCGGTTGTCAGGTCGTTGTTGCTGAATTACCAGGCACTGAAGCCTGGGAAGAAGCAAAAAAAGCTGGTTTTGAAGTAGCCATTGCTGCTGAACTGGCTAGGGAAGTAGCAAAAAGAACTGGTTTTGAAGTAGCCACTACCGCTGAACTGGCTAGGAAGGCCAACATAATTGTTATGCTCGCTCCTGATACTCTGCAGCCCAGAATCTATCGGGAGGCAATTGAGAAGGAGATGACCCAGGGCAAGACACTTATGTTTGCACATGGTTTTAGTATCCACTTTTCCCAAATCGTGCCTCCAGTTGAGGTTGATGTTAGTATGATAGCGCCTAAATGTCCGGGACATATGCTTAGAAGGCTTTATATTGAAGATTCAGGAGCTCCAGCCTTGGTGGCTGTCCACCAGGATGCCTCGGGAAAAGCAAAAGACATATCTCTGGCCTATGCCAAGGGTATTGGTTGTGCTAGAGCCGGGGTCTTGGAAACGACTTTTGCTGAAGAGACCGAGACTGACCTCTTTGGAGAACAAACGGTGCTTTGTGGGGGAGTCTCTTCTCTGATAAAGGCTGGCTTTGAAACATTGGTAGAGGCTGGTTATCAACCGGAGATCGCTTATTTCGAGGTTTGCCACGAGTTAAAACTCATCGTTGACTTGATTTATCAAGGTGGTTTGAGTTATATGCGCTATTCGGTAAGTGATACGGCAGAGTATGGAGATTATACGCGAGGCCCACGGGTTATCGATGAGTTGGTCAAAGAAGAAATGCGGCAGATCCTGACCGAGGTTCAGAATGGCAGCTTTGCTACAGAGTGGATTTCTGAAAATCAGGCCGGTCGCCCCAGCTTTAATGCCATGAAAAGAAAGGAAGCAGAACATCCCATCGAAGTCGTGGGTAAGAAACTCAGGGATATGATGTCCTGGCTAAAGGGATAAAGAAAGGGCTAGATTTAAATTGTTTTCACAGGAGATCATATTCAGCTTTATTGGAGGAGTATTAGTAACAGTGGCTTTAGTGCCACAGTTGATCAAGATATTCAAGCTTAAGAGCGCTCTAGAGATAAGCCTGCCGTTTACCATATTACTCCTTGTGGGTATGCTTTGCTGGCTGCGATATGGTATATTAGTACAACTATTCCCTGTTATTCTTTGGAATGCAGTGGGAGCGACTCTTGTGGTTACGCTCTTGTTTGCCAAACTGAAATATGGCAGACAGAGATGATGTATGGTTGACGGTTTAGGTATTATTAGAAAAGCTTGGTACTGATACACTACTACGAGCTTTTAAAAATTTTATGGAGCTTGGTGATAACCTCCTGGCGCTAACGCCAGCCCAAGATGGTGAATTTTAATTAGCTATACCTTATAATAACGTTTACTGAAAAAAGACTGGGAGGTGTGGCCATGCCGTACTGTCAATACTGTGGAGGGACAGTAGACGAAGATGCAGCGTTTTGCCCTGGATGTGGGGAAAGTTTAGTTGGTGAAGGTACAGGATGGCGCGAGTTTCAGATCCAAGAGAAAGTTGATAAAGCAAAACATAGGGCAAACATGTATACTATTGCGGCAATAGTTCTTGTAACATTGGGAATGATGGGAGGTGGTGTCCTCTGCGTATCAGCGAGTGCGGTTGGGTTTTTTGGAATTGTGCTTGTCTGCTTGGGCATTGGATGTACTGCGCCGGCTGATCGGTATGAAAACAAAGCCAAGCTTCTGAAAAAACAGCTCAGTCGGTGAAATTAATCTGAAGCCTCGCTATTATCTCATGAAGGCGAAGTGCGCCTCAGTTCAAACACCACTGGGTTTATTGGGTCGGGACAGGCAACAGTAGTTTTGTTTTGGTCTTGTTCCCAGGGGAACGAACCACCGAACTGCAAGACTTGGGCAAAAGGGAAAAGGGAACAAAAAGCCCACGAACAAAG
>SMTZ1_10005818_pt1 | contig 12416 bp, 10 predicted proteins | sample DeeMarSWOR136_30_FD_25667 | JGI IMG/M metagenome (IMG submission 25667) | reverse complement strand
TCTCATTTTATAGTTGTCTGTGAGGATTGCAGAGCCTGTTCCGAGCCTTTCTTGAGATTGCTTCGTCGCTACGCTCCTCGCAATGACTATCTATATTTTCATTCACGTTGAGAAACGAGGAATCTTACTCCTCGCAATGACATGTAAACTATTTTATGCCCCGAGTAATAATACCTAGTGCAGGAGGAATGTATGAGTAAAAACAAGGAATATGCAAAACAGTTTAAGGAAATGGGGTACGCAAGAAAGGTAATTGCCTTCAAAGACTGTGATGAGGTACCCGAGAATGCCGACCCGTACGGAGATGATATCTCTTTCCACTGTGCAATCGCTTCAGAAGTCTGGGAAGAAGGACGTAAACCCTTTTATATTACTAACAAAAATGTCCTCTGCGGAGGAGCGGTGTATTCGGGGCTTGGTAATAGAAGGATAGAGAAAGAAGAATTTGATCTAGGCATGTCGCAGACAATTGGAGTCAAAAGGGGATATGCTACACGTGAGCAATTCCGCAGAGTAAATCAGCAGATACCCCACCATTTTGTGCACCATAAATATCAGCTCATCGGGGCACTGGAGGATGTTGAAAACCCGGATGTGGTTATGGTTGTTGCGAGTGCACATAAAATCATGCGGCTGTGTAAAGCCTATACCTGGAAGACAGGTGAACTGGTTCATGGTCTTTCGGGCTCCAGCTGGTGTCTTTGTTCTTTTCCGCATGTATACAAGACAAAGACGATGTCGTTTGCAACCGGTGATGAACAGTCACGAATTCTTATGAACCTTGATGAGGGCGAGCTGTCTTTAATGATTCACTATGACGTGCTACCGATTGTGCTTGAAAATTATAAAAACATACAAACCGGTCTGGCAACCTAACCCAAGATGAAAAAGGAGATAACAATGAGCTACTTCATAACTGATAACTGTCTTATGTGTGGCACCTGCTGGGAGATCTGCCCCACAAAATCTATAGTAGAGTACGACTGGTACTATAAAATTACTGACACCTGTGTGGAGTGCGGGGCGTGTGCTCATGTGTGCCCCAATGCTGCAATAATACCTTTTTCCATTGACAAAAAAAACACTCAATACTAGTATTACCCCTGCGTGATAATACCATCAAAGGTGAATAATGAAGTAAAAGGAGGTGGGTAATCAACATCTTCCATGCCAGTTTATAACAAAAAGACTACAGCTGCATAACATTTGAAAGGAGGAGAGAAATATGGCACATCACCCGACACCGAATAAACCAGATATTAAAGATATGTCTATTGAGGAAAAGTGGGACAGAGTCCATGATTTTTTCACTATGGATCATGCCATAAGCTACCACACCCACAAGAGAATGGGAACGGTAAACGAGTGGGTGGCTGACACAGTGGAAGCTTATGGAAATATGATGGGAAGATTTTTGGGTCCCATGGCTGAGGTTATGAGTAAAGCCGCGCTAAAAATTGCCCCTAACAAGATCCTCAAAAAAGTCATTGATGCAGTTCTAAATTCAGACCAGATGATGCACGGCCCGGGAGAGTATGAAGTATCTGAACCAAAGAATGGCGAAATCACCATCAGGTTCAAGAACTGCCTTCGTCTCAAGAAACAAAATGAAATAGTAAAAAAATGTAAACTGCCTTTTGAGGGACGGGAAATCTGCGAAGTAGAAAAAATGCATCTTACTCACCCCAATCATCCGACGACAAAAATGGGGGTTATTCCAACTGATATCACCTGGGAGGAAGGTGGATGCGTATGGACCTTTAAAGTGGTATAAGCTTATCTATCAAATAAATAAAAGGGGGCAGTGGTCTTTATTATAGTGCGGGAAAAAGGTTCTGTCCCTTTTTTCTTGCGTATGCTAGTTATTCTATATCATTGAGACGGATTATAGTTATTATTCGGGGTATAAAGTAGTTTACCCCGTTAGAAAAAAGTCCTGACATTATGGGAGAATGTAAACAAGAAATATGTTTGTGCAATGTCTAAGGCCTCAACCAAACTTTCTAACGGGGTAAACTATTTATTGACCCCATTAATAACCACTGTTAGGGAGGTACACACACTATGCAAGGAAAAACAGTTCTGATTACCGGGGCTGATGGCGGTATCGGCAGTGAAACAACCAAAGCCCTCGCTAAAAAGGGTGCTACCATTGTAATGGCGTGCATTGATCTAACTGATGCCAAACCAGTTTACCAAGCTATTAAACAGGAAAGTGGTAACAGGCACATTGAGGTAATGCAACTGGACTTGGCATCCCTCAATTCCATTCGCGAATTCGCCAGAGAATTTTCTCAGAAATATCAACAATTGAACGTATTAATTAATAATGCGGGCGTTTTTTGCACAAAAAGGGAAGAGACCCAGGAGGGATTTGAAAAAACTATGGGGATTAATTATTTAGGCCCTTTTCTTTTAACTAATTTATTATTACCACTGCTCAAACAAACACCAGAAGCCCGTATTCTCAATGTATCGTCCAATGCCTATTTTCAGGGCAAAATCGATTTGCATGATCTGCATTTTCAAAAAAAATATATGGGTTTTAAAGCATATGCCTCCTCCAAGCTTGCCATCGTGCTCTTTACTCAAGAATTATCAGAACGCTTAAAAGACACAGATATCATGGTTAACGCTTTACATCCAGGCCACGTAGCCACCAACATTTGGAATATGTGGCCGGGGAAGTGGTATCAAGCACTGCTCAATAAAATCATAAAATGGTTTACTATTTCTCCAGAGGAAGCAGCTCAGACCAGCATTTATCTGGCCAGTTCCGATGAGGTGAAAGGGATCAGTGGCAAATATTTTGATAAAAAGAAACCTAAGGATGTATCCCCCAAATGCAGAGATATGCAACTGCAAAAAGGTTTGTGGCAGTTAAGTGAAAAATTAACCGGGCTTGCTTAATGGAATTTAAACTCAACGTTTTCCCTTAGGGGGTTTTTAATTATGAATTCATCTAAAAAAGCAACTGGGTATAAAACAAGTTGGTATGATGGTTGGATTTTTGCAAACTTTGTTGATGTCATGACTGAAAAGATACTAAATCTTAATAGAATTATAAGAGAATTTATTATAGATAATAGAGACGTATTAGATATCGGCTGTGGTACTGGTTCTTTAGCCTTTTCACTATCAGATAAATGTAATTCTATTAAAGGAATTGATATCTCCCCCAGAATGATAAAATATGCTCAAAGACATAATAAATTATCAAATGTAGAATTTTTACTAACTGAAAAGGACAAAAAATTATCAGATATACTTAATCAAAAATTTGATTACTCAATTTTAAAAATGGTGTTACATGAAATGCCCGAGGAAGAAAGAACAAATTTAATTAATGAAGCAAAAAAAATCTCTAATGAGATGATTATTATTGATTGGGTGGCTCCACAACCAAAATACGCGGGTATAAATACCTTAATAGCAGAACTTTCAGCTCTAAAAGAACATTTTATCAATTTCAAGCAATGGCACACAACAGGTGGACTCGACGGATTTTTGCAAAGACATGGCTTAAAAATTGTTAAAGAGGAAATATTTAAAAATAAAACAGGTAAAATCGTTAAGGTAAATTGGCATTAAAAAATTAATAAAGTTCTGGTCATTGATACCATTAGAATGAGATAGGTGTCTTACAACTAAGGAGGTAGAACAATGCAACACAGAAGAACAGTTACTACTTATTGCAGTGTGTGCGAACATTCTTGTGGTATGGAGGTTACGGCACAGGGTAATGAAATAGTGGAGATAAAGGGACTTGAGGAACACCCTTACAGCAAAGGGTTCCTCTGCCCTAAGGGACTTGCAGCAAAAGATATCTGGGCGGCACCGGATCGTCTCAAAACTCCACTGAAAAGAAATGGAAATGACTGGGAATCAACCTCCTGGGAAGAGGCCCTTAACCTGTGTGTAGAAAAGCTCGGGGACATAAAAGATAAATATGGTCCTGAGAGTGTATTCATCTACCACGGCTATACATACCGCCCGAGCAGTCTTGCCTACTTTTTTATGAAAAGGTTCTTCAATATATACGGCGCTATTAACCTCTCATCTGCTGGCAGTGAGTGTTTTATCAGCTTCATGCTTGCTAATTTTGCAACCTTCGGGAATTTGCCTTTTCCCGATTATGAGAGGAGCAACTGTATTATATTATGGGGTACAAATCCCTGTGCAAGTGGAGGACTCGGGAAAAGTTATCCGCAGATGATTCACTTGTTAAAAGAGAGGAAGAAAAGCGGGGCTAAATTTATTGTTATTGACCCTCGAGCCACTGCCTCGGCTGAACTTGCCGACATTTTCATCCAACCACGTCCAGGAACTGATGGGGCACTTGCCCTTGGCTTTATCAACACCATCTTAGATGAGCATTTAGAGGACACAGCCTATATAGAAAAACACACTTCAGGTTTTGCTGAACTGAAAGAAATGTTAAAAGATTATCCCCTTGATAAAATTGCAAAGATTACTGGAATAGACCAGGACAAAATAAAAGAGACAGCCCGGCTCTTTGCCGCGACAAAACCAGGCTGCATCAAGGTGGGAAGCGGCCTTGAACATCATACCAATGGTGCACAAACCATTCGTACTATAAACATTCTCCTTGCTCTTACAGGTAATATCGATGTTGAAGGCGGTAATGCCTTTTTAAACCACGCTCCTCTCACTCCACCGGATGTTAATGTCCTGCCAAATGACAAGGCATTCGGTGCAAATGAACACCCCATGTTTGTGAGCATGATTGACCAGGCCCATGCCGTTGCAGCCCTCGAACATATTGTCTCTGATAAGCCCTATCCGGTAAGGGGGATGGTTGTGGCTGGTGGTGCTCCTCTAAAAGTCCTTGCCAATACGGGAAAGCTTAAGCGGATAATAGAGAAGATGGAATTTATTCTGGTAATTGATCAGTTCATGACAGCAACTGCAAAGTGTGCTCACCTGGTGCTGCCTGCTGCTAATTTCCTGGAAAGAGAAGAAATAGACATAAATCCGTTTTTCATACAGCAAAAGGTAGTTGAGCCTGATGGTTCCTGGCCAGATTGGAAAATATGGTGGGAACTGTCTCGCAAAATGGGGTATGAGGAACATTTCCCCTGGGGAAGAGTTGAAGAGGTGATGGAACATCTGCTTGAAACAACGGGGTATACTTTGCAGCAAATAAAGGAGGCGCCTGCTGGCATCGTTTTGCCAGAAGAAATTGGTAAATTCCTAAGAGAGGGGTTTTATACCTATAGCGGGAAAATTGAAATTTATTCAAAGTCCCTTGAAGCAAATGGCTACGACCCACTTCCTAATTACAAAGAACCAGCCGAAAGCCCGATTAGTACCCCTGATGTCGCAAAGGAATTTCCACTCGTACTCATTACCGGGGGAAGATATTCTGCCTTTGTCCACTCACAGCACAGGAATATCGAGACTTTAAGAAAGCAGGTCTCTGAACCTCTAATGGAGATTAACCCTCATACTGCACTGTCATACGGTATTGATGATGGAAGTGAAGCTATTGTAGAATCCAGACGGGGGAGAATTCGTATCAAGACTACATATGATGAGGGCATTCTCCCTGGTATTGTTCACCTTCCCCACGGCTGGGAAGAGGCAAACTGTAATATGCTTACTGATGATGAAGCCAGAGACCCTATTTCCGGCTTTCCGGGTTTAAAATCCTCTCTGTGCCGTATAAAGAAAGCCTAAGGGATGAGATTAATAAGAAGAATTTTTATTGTGGGGCTATTGAGTTGACTATTTTTTTCATTGATATGATATGTGTTTTATGTAAGGGAGATACCGGGGGTTATACGCCACACAAATGAATCCTGATTTCTTAAAGCCTTGCACGGTAAATAACTAAAACTAAAAACTGATGGAGGGTAAGATTATGGATATGGACAAGTATTATAGTGAGGTCACAGAGGAAGCACTCGAGGGTTTTAAGCGCTTAAACAATACCGATCAGGTAGAACAAAAAAAGTATGAAGTACCATCAGCAACCTGGGAGGTAAACGTTGTGCGGGGAAAGGTGCTGGAAAAGGCGACCATTTCACGCGTCATCCTTGATACAAAACACCCCATTACCGGAGATGATACTCACTTCAACGCACTCCAAGCCAAGGTTTATCCCGCCAACCCCAAGATACCTGTCCTGATTTTCATTATAGAGCATATGACTGCACAGGATGAATTCTTCTCTGGCATGATGGACGTAATTCCCGCTGTCCCCATTGAAGAAGATTTACGATACCTGGGCACTGAAATGAAGAAGGTTGCCGAAAAGTATGGGGAAGATTACGAGGCTTTACGGCAGAAGGGAGCAAATATCTTCAAGTTGGAACAATGGGAAAAGCCAATTAATGCGGGGGTTGGCATTCATAATCCCACCGCCAAGGAGCGTGTTGATATGATCAAAGAGGAGGGGCAAGTCTGGCTCAGGTCCTACTTTAACATCGTTGAGAAACGGATTAAGGAGACCAATACCGATGAGGACCTGGAGCGGATGAATTCAGTTCGTGCCAGGATATTAGAATATTATTATTTCGGTGATATCTCTCTTCCTGAAGCCATAAAATTAGGAATTCCACTCGAAGCCATAAATCTGATGCTTATTGCCCCAACGATCCATTACTAATTTGCAGACGACATTAGGCTGAAAGGGGATACGAAGGTATTAAATCTCAAAAGCATATTTTGATGTATTGTCAGCGTGCACGCTTGCTAACATGCAAGCTTTAAATCTTCATCAACTGAGCGATTTAAGCAGGATAGCGGATAGATTTTTTAAGGTCGCACTCAGGCAATTTACTGGAGAACAAACTGTGAGTGACAAGAAATACATGGTTTTAATGCCCGATGTCATCAGCAATCCAGATATTGAGATGGCAGTATTTGGTGAGCAATTTCAAATGATCACCCCCAATGCGTCGAACGTTGATGATATTTCGTTGGATGTATGGCACAGTGCTGATGCCATCATGGCCTGGCATACCTTGCAATACAATACAGAATTAATAAAACAATTGGATAATTGCAAAATCTTTATCCGTTTCGGTGTGGGTTTTGATAACGTTGATTTAAAAAGTGCTGGCGCGCAGGGCATCATTGTTTCCAACGTGCCTGACTATGGAACCACCGATGTCGCAGACCATGCCATCGCCCTTTTATTGAGTTTCTCCCGGGGGATATATGCCTATTCGGAATCTGTAATCAATAATCAATGGCACTGGCAACAGGCAGGTACCTTAAAACGTTTATCCGGGGCAACCATGGGCATCATTGGACTGGGTCGTATAGGGACAGCTACCGCGTTGCGGGCTAAAGGATTGGAGATGAAGATTCTTTTTTATGACCCTTATCTTCCAGAAGGTGTTGATAAAGCTTTAGGAGTAGGTCGTTGCTATGAATTAAATGAACTCTTGGCTCAATCGGATGCCGTTTCAGTTCACACTCCGCTCACCGATGAAACCAGTAGCATGGCAAATAGGAATTTCTTTAAGGCCATGAAACCCGGATCGATATTTATCAACACCGCTCGGGGACAAATCGTTGACCCCGTAGCCCTTTATGATACCCTAAAAAGTGGGCACTTAGCTGCTGCCGGAGTAGATGTCTGGCCAACGGAACCCCCCTTCGATAGCGACCCATTGATAAAGGCCTGGAGAGCCGGTGAGCCCTGGATCAAACATCGCTTCATCCTCACACCCCACTCCGCATTTTACTGTCAGGAATCATGGGAAGAATTGCGCATGAAAGGGGCTATGGAAGTAAAACGGGTTTTAAACGGCGAAAAACCCCGCTCATGTGTTAATAGTGAATGGCTGGTTAACCCACGCTATCAAAAAGGATCGTAGATATCTATTAAGGTGGGTTTATACTCTAGTACAATTTTTGAAACTAACGGTTGGGAAATCCTGCCTTCCTTGCTTTCTCTTCTATCTCATCCATATTATTTATTATTGTCATAAGCTTTTCCATCACATCTGGTCTCTCTTCCTGGATAACTGGGAAGAGTTCTGCATAGGTGCTGCCAATGGTGTGCAGCATCTTATAGAAATTCATGGTTGCGGCGAACGGTTCTTTGATCAAACCAACCAGATAGTCAAGATCATCAGCATTAAGAAAATCCTCGAGATGGACCGGTTTAAACTCGTCACTGCCGTATGGCTCATAGAATTTCTTCTGCCACCACTCCAGATAAGTCGATATACCCTCTTTATCAATCTTTCCATCCAGAAGTGCAAGGGTAACAGCGTTGCTGGCCTTCCAGCCGCACATGATGGCAAAGGGGTTAGTGAGCTCCAACAACCAGGCTGAATCTCCCACGAAGAGTACGTTGTCTTTGAAGGGCTCCTTAATGGGAGAGAACATATTGACTACACAGGAAGTTTCTCCTATCTTTCTTGCTTCTTTTAACCAGGAAGAATATACCTTATCTTCATACATAATCTTTTTGAGTTTTGGCTCGAGATCATCACGAGCATTGTAAGTGGAGAGCCCCAGGTGGTACTGGTTCCTATGGCAGATGGTGGTCACAAAAAAGAATCCATAAGTAGTGAAGATAAAGGAGATTCCAGCAACCTCAGGAATCTCAATCCCTTCGAGATGCCACACTCTATCAATAAGGTTGCCAATATATTTCCTTTCCTTATTCATACCCATCAGGTATGCAATGCGGGAGTTCACGCCGTCGGCTGCAATCACAAAAGTTCCTTCAAAAGGTTTCCCATTTCCTGTCACCACCACGTTACTCTCTTTCTTCTCGATCCCCGTTACATTTGTCCCTGGAAAGATATCCACATCAACAGCCTCTGCATCTTCCAGTAGTCCTTTTAATAGCAATTCTTTATCAATCGCCACTCCCATACGATTCTTCTCCGGATCTTTTTTCAGTTTCTCATGATCGCCAAAAGAGAAAGATTTGCCACTCGGAGAATAAAACCGAAATCCATACATATCCTGATAAGGACCATCATACTTAACAGAAAATCCACTGACAGGGAAACCTATGCGTTTTGCCTCAGGGTTGAAGGTAAGTATTTCCCCACACATATACTCATTAATAGGTACTAGGCCTCCCCCATCCACCCTTCTCACCTTAGTAATATCAGTTTTTCTCTCCAGCAAGGCGGTCTTAAGCCCATTCTCTCCAGCTACCCTGGCCGCCATCAGCCCGGCAGGACCACCTCCTACAATTACCAGATCATATTTTTTCGCCATAACTACCTCCCTAAAACCACAGATTCACCCCGTTAGATACTTCCTAAATCGCAAATGAACTTTGTTAAACGATCATCCTGTTGGAGAAATTACTTATTCCAAAAGCTTCTCTATCTAATGGGGGAACCGCAGAGAAAATATCAAATATCCTGTGTCCTCTAAACATTGTTGAAGCTCAGGGTTTTTTATCCCCTTTTTATCTTTTCTACACCAAAATCAATCAACAAGCCTCCCTTTTATCCAGTACTCCCAATTAGATCCATAACAGTGCTTCCTCTATTTTGTTAAGGGCCTTGATTTCTCAGGTGCATCTCATTTTACCTTTTATATACTACCCCTCCCAATATAAAACTCATGAACTCATGTCTTATCATGTACTTACTCTAATAATCCAGGTTCTAAAGTTTAAATAATCTCAATAATATAGGATATTATTTTTTTTGGTTATGCCTTTAAAGAAATTTCTTTTTGAGAACACAGAGTATCTCTGTGGTTTCACAGGATAATTTCACAAATGTATAAAAATCATAACAGAAAAAAATAATTTTGTAAATCTAACTATTAAGATTTGATAGAATCTCAGATTATAACGAGGCCACTCCCCCCCCGTTTTTCTTGACACATAAATAGTCTTCTCCTATACTTGCCTCATCAAAAAATGTATTTTTATCAATAGGTATGGTGATTTCTGCACATATATACTTTGCTCCTTTTTTTTAACCTTGTGTCTTTTCTAAGCGAGAGGATATCATATCAAAAGGGGTGTGCTAGTAGATGACATAGTGGCTTGAATCAATGTGCACTTCCAAATTTATAGAGTAACCAAATGGAAAGTATCTTACAATGGGGTCTTGAGGTAATTCGCATCACTCAGCAGATGCAAAGCCCGCTGCTCAACAGCATCTTTCGCGTTATCACCAATCTAGGTGGCAGTATGTCCTTTTTGTTGGTGCTGCCCCTTATATTTTGGTGTATAGACTATAATTTGGGAATACGCGTGTCCGTATTGTGTAGTATATCCGCCTTTTGCAACTTCTCCCTTAAAGTTTTTTTTAGCCAACCGCGCCCCTTTGACCTTGACCCCGGCGTTGGCATTGAAACCGCTAGAGGATATGGCTTACCTAGTGGTCATGCCCAGGGATCTCTGGTGTTATGGGGCAGTATTGCTGCCTGGGTAAAAAAAAATTGGTTTTGGGTATTGGCTGCTATTATAGTGGCACTCATTGGCTTCTCGCGTGTCTATCTTGGCGTTCACTTTCCCACCGACGTGCTGGCTGGATGGTTACTGGGCATTGCTTTTCTCTGCCTCTATCTTACCCTCCAGCCAAAGATTGAAAGCTGGCTAAAAGGTCAGAGCCTCGGTATACAGTTACTATTGTCGTTAGCGGTACCACTTGGGCTGCTACTCATGTATCTCACCGGCGTTTTGGTCTATCAACTGGGAATCCTGTGTGGGGTTGGTATTGGAGCGGCATTGAAAGTCCGCTATTTTCCCTCTTTCGTATGCAGAACCAGCTGGAGGGGCTTTGTGCGTTATATAATCGGTATCACCTTCATGTTCGGAGTCTTTAGTATCCTCAGAAGCGCGTATCCCGTTCAGCAAACGACAAGCTATTTCGTCATCGGATTCCTTAACTCAGCGGTAAATGGTGTATGGATAAGTCTAGGAGCACCATGGTTATTTCGTTTATTAAGACTGTAAAGAATCTAACGTTTATTCTTTTTCGGATACAGTAGAGATGACTTGATCTGCAGCCAAATCATTTGTTGAATTTAGACATACAGATGCATGGTGCAGGATGCAGGATATAGGAAGGATTTGGGACGGAGCAAGCTAAAATTTGGTGTGCTTTGATGTCATTACCGGAGGCAGGAACCGTATGGGTTAATTCCTCACATTTGGGATATATTCGGGGATTGTTGGGCAACCGGCATTCCTATCAGGACCCCTTTCCTAAATCTTGACTAACACGATGTGAGGATATTTATAAAAATGGGATGCAGAGTTATTTTCTGCCATACTGGAAACACAGCTGAACATCTGTTATAATAAATAGTACAATTTTTCTCTAAGGAATTAATTATTTTGAAAAACAATCTCGTTTACCTGCTATTTCCATTCCTGTTAATCTTTATTTTTACAGCTGCTGGCTGTGACTTAATGGTGACCAACAAGCTGGTGTTCCTTTTCACCGGAGACGCATCAGGAAATATTGAACCATGTGGGTGACCTAAAAAAACTTTAGGCGGGCTGGCCCGGCGGGCTAGTTATATAGAGTCGATTCGACAACAAGAGGAAAATGTTTTGGTGCTCGACGCGGGAAATATGTTTTCATCCCCTGGACTGCAGGGACAAATTAAGGCTGAAATAGCACTTGAAGGCATGCAGATGATGTCATACAGCATGTTTAATCTGGGCTACAAGGATTTCGTTCACGGATTGGAGTTTCTACTCTACTATACGGACCAATTTACCGTACCAACCGTTAATGCAAATGTTGTCTATGAAGACACAGGGGAACACATAACAGCACCATATCAAATTGTAGAACTAGACACTTTAAAAGTCGGCTTCATTGGCGTCGTGGCAAAGCGTTACCAAGATGAAATAGTAGATTATACGTCGGACCACTCGAGAACAATTAAGGTACTTGATGAAATGACAACCTTACAAACACAAATCGATGCTATCAAGAAAGAAGTTGACTTAATTGTTGTACTTGCCAGTGTAGGAATTAAAAAGTCAATCACCATTGCCAATGAGATCGAAGGGATTGATGTGATTATTTGCAGCGACGGCGAAGAAATAACAGAAAATTATTTGTATTATAACGGCGTCTATATCGTAAAGGCCGGGTATGATGGCAAGTACATAGGGAATTTAACTTTGAGCTTCGATATAACTAAAAAAATAGTAGATAAAGAGTACAGCATTGTTGAGCTCGATAGTTCTTTCCCTGACCATGAAGATCTAGAATCTTTAATGGACGAATATCATGACCGCCTAGAAGAGATTAAATACGAACTGCGCAATATTGAACAGAAAGAACCGGATTCAGGTTGGTATTATGTGGGTTCGTTTGCGTGTAGTACAGAATGTCATAATAGCCAAGTGAGTCAATGGAACAATACCTCACATGCAGAGGCCTTTAGTGCGCTTATAGACAGCGATCAGGAGTACAACAAAGAGTGTATTTTCT
>SMTZ1_10005816_pt1 | contig 12417 bp, 10 predicted proteins | sample DeeMarSWOR136_30_FD_25667 | JGI IMG/M metagenome (IMG submission 25667) | reverse complement strand
GCATGAAGTCCACGTCATTCCATTTGAGACCTAGCAGCTCAGACCGCCTCATGCCGGTAAAGAGGGCAGTGTAAAACAGAGTGTAATAGGGGCTATCTTTGGCAACCTCAAGAAAGCGGGTTATATTATCCGCGTTCCATGTCTGCATCTCTGTACGCCAGGCCCGGGGAGGACTGACAGCATCGGCGGGGTTCCTTGCAAGTAGCCCCCACTGGACCGCCGTTTTCAGTGCCACGTGAAGCACTGCGTGGTGATACCTAACTGTCCTAGCGCTAAGACCATCATTCTGTTTGGCGGTATAATGCTTCTGAAGGTGCTCTGCCCTTAATTGCGTTAACGGTATGCTGCCCAGACCCGGCATAAGATGACGCTGAATAATACCTTGGTACCGCTCGAATCCCCGTGGCGAGAGATTATGCTGGTAATCCTTCAACCACCGCTCTAAGAACTCCCCCAGTGTCGTTTTAGCAGGCTTCATGAAAGTCCCGTTATCAAGCTGGTGTAGCAGTTCACTAAGACGCCTCTCAGCTTCTTTCTTAGTGCCCTTAACGCTAACCCATTGCTGCTTACGCTTCCCAGTCCACGGGTCAACCCCCAGATTCAAGACGATGGTATAGCTATTTTTGTACCTCTTGATTATGTGACCTCTCATGGTGTGCCTCCTTCTTTTGTTCCTCTATAATCCTCTCATATTCAGTCTGAACTTCTTCCCACTGAAGATAGCCGTATGCAAATTTCTTAATATACTCAGGATATTTTTTAACCCATTCATCTCTAATTGATGCCCAGAAATCTTTAACTATTCTGTAATCCTTCTTATTATCGGGTACGCCACCTTTTTGCTGCACTAGTTCAATGAATTCTTGTTCACGTTGCTTCCATTTAACCTTTGCTTGATTATCTGCATCTTTTAACAAAGTCAAATCATCATCGGTTTGCTCATCGTGAATGAATCTTTGTTGAACATCATCAGGTATATTTTCCCAGCCAGGATGTTCTTTTTTTAACTCGTTCTCGTGTAGCTTTGCATACAATTTAAGGTCTTCAGTGGGGACTTCATAACCAACTGCAGTCAAAAGTTTTGGGCTTAATACGAGAGCGGGATGTTGCTCAGTTAAAGTGTGATAATCTCTGATAGTCATGTTAGAATGCTGGTGAACCCACTTACACAAGTCAAATCGAATCATTCTTTGCTCCAAGTAGTCTAGGGATTCCCACTTAGGCCCTTTGCTCAGATAATTTAGCCAATACGCTGATACTAAATCATCCTCCTCTGACAACGGTTTTTCCCCAAGACCTATACTATCCATAGCTTCCATGCCTGGTGGTGGTTCTGTTCGCACGTTCTGCCACACAGCTTCTTCCACTGATGTAACACTATGAGGCGGACTCGTGAGTGAAGTACCATGTTTTTCGAGCTTAGCTAGTGCTTCTTGCGAATAATCTATAGAAGATACCTTGCCTAATTTCAATGCAGTTGCGCGCTCCCAATTAGGCATGAATGAACCAGCGTCAAGGTTAGCAGTGTCAAAGAATTTCCCCCCCATAATTCGAGAAGCACGCTCTAGGATGCTGTAAAACCAGCTTTGCCTGAGTAGCCACAAGTTTCTATTGACTTTGTCAGAATACACATTTCCGGTGGAAATGGGTTGGCGGAAAAGACTGCGGATGTGAACTATCCATTTAGCCTGTCTAATAGTTATTGGATTTCCGATCGCCAACGAAGCCCTCCAAATGTCAAATAGGTCTTCAGTGGCTTCAGGGGGTAATCCATATTTTACTGATGCAGCGATAGACCAGGGTTTATCTTCATCTATTAACTGACCAAGATTATCCTTGAATTCTTTTATGTATGATTGAACTAGCCTTAAACCTGGGTATGTATTGTTTTTTGACCGTCTTAGACCTAGACGTTTATGGACTTCTGCTCGTATCTCTTTAGGTGACCAATCAAGATTGGTTTCCCAAACATCGAAGATTTCCTGCTTTACAGCACTTTTGCGTGCCATGATTTTTCCTATGTAATCTTTCGTAAATTCATTTTGTTGCTAGTAGATACTTCGCAATACTGCGTATAGCCACTATTGATTACTTCGCTATCTCATGCTACCATAGTCTTGATACAAAGTCAAGGGGGTAAATATGAATTTACTAAAAGAAATCCGAACTAAGAAAGGGTTCTCACAACTCACTTTGGCGAAACTAACCAATATAGCCCCAACGGACATCTCTAGAATAGAAAACGGCTGGTTGAAGCCCTACGCAGGCTGGCGCAAACGCCTTGCCAAAGCTTTAGGCGTAGCAGAGAAAGAGCTATTCCCGGAGGACTAGATTTCATGAACGCTGAATCTTTAACAATGACGATCCCCGAAGTCGCCAGGGCACTACGGATAAGCAGGGGGCTGGCTTACGAGTTGGCAAGACGGAACGAATTACCGGTCAGGGTGCTGAAGCTCGGTGAGAAGCGGATGGTTGTGGCTAGGAAAGCCCTAGAGGACTTGCTTTCAGGTAAACAAAGCGATAAGGCAGACCAGAAATGAGCGGGAAAACTAGAAGCCTAGACAATCTTCTTTCCCTACTGAAGAGTGTCAAGAAAATGGGTAATGGCAGCTATATTGCGCTATGCCCTGGACACCCCGACACCAAGCCAAGTCTAAGTGTTAAGGAGTCTGACGGCAAGATTTTGCTTAAGTGCTTTGCGGGGTGCGAGCTTGCCGATATTCTGCGGCCGCTAAACCTTGAGCCTGGAGACCTATTCCTAGATAACCATGACCGCCCGGAATCTAAGAAAAAGGACTTAGTGGCTACATTTAGTTATGAGTACGAAAAAGGCAAAGAAGCTTACCAGATACGCCGCTTTGAATTAGGCAATGGCAATAAGACCTTTGAGGCGTGGCATAGGAGGGACGGCACGTATGTCAAGGGCATGGGTGAATATAGAGGTAAGCCTATAGTCTACCACCTCCCCGAAATACCTGAATGGATAAGAGCTGGTAAGCGTATTTACCTACCTGAAGGGGAAGGAAAGGCTGACCGCATAATCGACAATGGGGGAGCCGCCTCCACTGCACCGTTTGGTGGTGGACGCAACAAGTGGCGTCCAGAATACAGTAGGGAATTCGCTGGAGCGGAAGTCGTTGTCTTACCCGATAACGACAAGCCTGGGCGTGACCTTGCCCAAGACAAAGCCACTTCCCTTTACGGTATCGCAAGAAGTGTAAAGGTATTAGAGGGGCTAGAGTTACCAGAAAAAGGCGACATTATTGACTGGTTTAATGGCGGGGGTACGTTTGAGCGACTTGAGCAACTGGCGGATGCTTGCCCTGATTACGAACTGCCGCCCGATATTAAGACAAAGCAGGGATTCAACTGGCAGGATTTCGCCATTTCGCATGATGACTTACTTGGCAAAGAGCTACCGCCAGTCGATTACCTGGTCGAAGACCTACTTACCACTCCAGGGACCGCGGTATTAGCGGGTCGCAAGAAGATTGGCAAATCATGGTTAAGCCTTCAGTTATCGCAGTGTATAGCTTCGGGGGCACCATTCTTGGCTAAGACAACGAGACAAGGGGAAGTCATTTACCTGAGTTTAGAGGACGGGGAGCGTAGGCTAAAGCAACGGCTAGAGTTGCAGAATGCCACAAAGGGCTTGCCTGTCACTTACATAGGCAAGTTCCAACCACTCAACACAAAAGCGGGATTTGAGGCACTCCAAGAATTGATTAAAGTCAAAAACCCGGTGCTCGTGGTTATTGATACACTGGCCTCTGCCAAAAACCGCTTTTTGGATGAAAATGAGGCTGGCAGCACCGCAGACTTATTTAACCAGCTACACGAGCTGGCAATGACTCAATACTGTGTGATTCTGGTAATTGCCCATCATGGGAAGCAAAGCCACGGTGACGTAGGGTTTGACATAAGGGGAAGTTCAGCAATATCCGGTGCAACGGACACGAACCTAGGGCTTTATAAGAACGCCGATGGCACTTTTGATTTGAAAGCTGAAGGTAGGGATATTGGTGAAGTGGATTTGAGAATCAGCTTTGACACTGAGGTAACGTGGTGCTGGCAATGCAAGGGCGATGCTAGGGATGTTAGGCGGGCTGAGGCGGAGGATAGGATACTCGAAGCTATTGCTCTATTAGGCGGAGAGGCGGATGCCACAGCAATCGCCAATGAAATTGGTATTGCACGCCCTACCGTTTCTACTCACCTTAAGCGTATGAGAGAGCAAAGGACAGTGGACTTCAGAACAGTCAGAACAGGGAAAGCCAGCAAAATTATTTATACCTACCCTACAGACCCTACAAACCTACAACCTGTAGCTCAGTCTTTAGGGTCTGTAGGGTCTGTAGTGGACACCAAAAATAAGGGGATTGGCATGTTGACACCTCTTACCGATGGTGATACAGCCCGTCTCTCTGGTATCCCCTGCGTCAAAGGCGAGGGTACTTGCGACCTGCGGACGGACGCTGGCAAGCCCTACCAGTGCGCCCCCCAGTTCAAGCCACCAGACTGCCAATTTTGGAGGCCCCCATGACGCTAAGTGGTTACGAGAAGGAAACGATTATCAATTTCAACGAGGCTGAGGACATAGCCCGTATCTTCACGTACAACAAGACATGGCAGAAGCACCTTGAGCAAACGCTGGGGCTGAAACCAACCAACGTTAACGGCTTCGGTGGTAGGGATTACGAGTTACCCAAGAAGTGGGTTAAGCTGCCAAGAGGCCCCAGGCAATTATCCGCCGACACAAGGGCCAAATTATCCAATCTCATGCGTGAGAAGCAAGATAGAACCGTGAAATCTCAGCCCAAACAGGTCGGAGTGGTGTCCAACGGTCGGGTGAGAGCTGAGATACAGCGATTTCACTGTTTATCAGACTAAGTAACAGAGGAGGACTTATGGAAGAGAAGAAAAAGAAGATGCCACGGGGCAAACCGTGGCAGAAGGGACAATCGGGCAACCCAAAGGGACGGCCAAAGAACGAGCGTAGCATCACCGCTATGCTTCGTAACCAATTGGATATGGTCGCCGATATCACCTTGGAAGATGGCACCAAAAACACTGAGAAGACGTGGGCTGAGCTTATAGTTGACGCAGTGCTGAAAGGTGCAGCAACAGGCGATGGCAGGCTCACGAAGGAGCTTCTTGACCGGCTGGAAGGCAAGGTGGCGGATAAGGTACAGGGTGAAGTGAAGGTTTACCGTGTGGTAGAAGAGTGATTGGGGAAGCAGGGGGGATTATGTCAAGATGTCACGGGAATACAAAGCTAATGGTCGTATACATAGATGGATTGGGTGAAGAACCGAAGCTAGCAGGGGGCAAACTATCATTATTATGTGAAGGTGGGCAAGTGATGGATAAGTGTCCGAGCAGTGGCAGCAATTATATAGGAAAGACGATGTCAGTTTGGAGAAATAGTCAAAAGCGTCTGTGTGACGATAGTTTGCGATTTAGTAATCGTACACTACTTATCCTCACCATCAACTAACTTTCTTCCCTTGACCATTTCCTGATGGAAAAAGTGCATTTGGGTGATTCACAACAGTGCGTCTCGATCGTAACATTGTCGTGTGCCCATGTTTGTTTGCAGCCAAGAGGCACCTCAGATGTTACACTGCTGTTTCATTGACTTATGAAACACGCGACGAGCTTACGTAAGAGAGGGCGAAAGGTAGAAACAACGTTGAGCTACTACCCGAAACCAATGGCTTTGACAACGGTGAGCCAATGGCAAGACTGACCTGATCAGGTCCTCTTCCATATATCCGAAGGAAGGAGGTGATAACTAGCGCTAATTACCAGAATATGTGAAGTAACTGCCGCTATGCCCCAGGTCGAGGGGGCGATAAGGCAAACGCTCAAAGAAAGGGGGTGATTGAGAGATGAAGAAGGTACTATACACAGCACTAGCGCTCGCTCTAATGGTAGGTCTCGCTGTGCCAATGGCGACCTCCGTTGGAGCCAGCAGTGCCAGTCCCGCCTGGGTACAACTAGAGACCCTGACGGTAGACGCCGACGGCACAGTTGAGACATCGAGCACTACACTGATCGACGGCTGGCTGTACCGTTTCGAGGCAAGCGGAACTTACTCAGCCGATGGCTACGACGCCGATGCAGAGTACGCAAGTACCGACAGCTGGGCTACCTACACAGACTCCCCTAGCGGCGATGAGACACTTCTCGAGTTGCAGGTAGACGGGGGCACTGTCGAGTGGGGTGCCTACAACGCAGGGCACGTCTACAAACTAGACTATACCGGAGGTGGCAGCACCGTTGATTTCCAGATATACGACACCAGTTACGGTGACAACTCGGGCTCACTGAGTGTTAAAATACTTGCTACGCCAGTGATGGTAAGCACCGAGATAACAGCCGGACCCGCTACCGTAGAGCCCTTTACCGAAGAGAGCTGGGATATCGAGATAACGGTCGAGGCCAGGTACGCTGCCGTTACCGGTGTCATCGTTCAGGACGGCATGGGCGCCGACTTGGATGAGATAGCCTTGAGTACACCCACGCAAGGATCGGCCACCACTGAAAAGCGGGGCAAGGGCAGGATGGGAGCCACCATGGTCATATGGAATGTCGGTGCCCTTGGTGATGGCGATACAGAAACCTTGACCGTGACGGTGACTACCGGTTGGAATAACCCTGGCCCGAAGAAAGCCCCCAAGCCTGACAAGAAAGAATTCACTTCGGAAGAGCAGGATCATGAGCTTGACGGTGGGGCATCAGCGACTTATTGGTACGGAGACCCTGCGATGGAATATGAGTCGCCAGAGTCAGAGCCGGAGACGGTCGACGTGGAATACGATTAGCACTGCAGAACAGAGGGATATCAGATGAAGGGAGGCCTTTCGAGACCTCCCTTCCCCTTTGTGCAGCAGAGCTGAGCGGTCGAGGAAGGCCAACTGGAAGCATGGGTACTATTCAGCGGAGGCCAAAGCCATGCGCCGATTGATTCGATGGCTGGTGCGTGAGAGCCGAGCCGTCACAGCTAAGATATAACGCCTTTGCCTCGCCGCCTACTCAGCCACACAGCAAGGGCAACGGAGACAAGCGCCAGCGAGCCTACGATGGCTATCTTCTCGGCCGCGGTGGTGTTTACCGCCACGGTGCTCATGGCTACAGCAGGCAATAGCCCAGCCCTCACAATGGGCTTCAGGGCTGGATTGCCATCGATGAACTCGGCTATCGGTGGGCTGAGCTTGTAGTAGGCTGATACCATGGCCGAGCCCACAGGATTGGTCAGCATGTAGCTATCACGGAAATTCCTAAGAGTCTCCACATGGCTATCGAGGTAGGAGCCATAGGCCGCGGTGGCGATGAAGCAGCCTTCGCCATCGGGGGCAGGGCTAGGTGTGGGTGTAGGCGCAGGTTCAACCCTAATATCCGCCGCACTCACGGGCGTCATTACCCTTAGTGCTATGGGGTCGCTACCCCCATCGTATACAAATGAGCCTGGTGGCAAAAAATCCTCCCCATACAGCAGGAACTGCTCGAATTGCGGTTGCGTTTCAAGATAGGCCACACTATATTGGATAGGGATAGCCCTTGCATATACTGTATCGCCTTCAGCTGCGGCCGGAATAGGCGGGTTTATGCAGTCCCTCGCGAGTAATAGTATGCCGCCAGTCTCGTCCTCGATGATAATAACAGTTAGACTCGCAGTTGTTCCCGGCCCAAAAGACATTGCGAAGCTAACGTCCCCCATCACATTTGTATACTCTCCCCTATAAACATCGTAATGGGTGAGAAGATCACCTAGAGGCACTCTCTCTTCTTCTGTAACATTGAATACCTTCTCTGTGGAGAAAGTCCCGATGCCATCCGTTGCCTCTATGGTGATGGTATGGTAGCCCTGCCCCACTGAGGTTGTATCCCATACAGCGGTGGCAGTATCCCATAGCTCTCCTGCTTCGATTGACATTGGTATGGGCCCGCCACCATCAACCCGATAACTTACCCCCGTGATATCGCCGTGCTCAGTATAGACCTGAGCTGTCAATGTCGCCTGTCCACTCACAATCACATCGGGAGAGGTGATATTTATCTGCCTGTCCGCACCAAATTCCTTAAAGAAGCTGGAGATACCATCGGCATCGATGGAGATGATGCGGTACCCGCGAGGATCGCCACCGGGGGCCGGTCCAAACCACCATTCTCCGCTCAGGGCGCTGGTGACCTGCTCCGGGATGCCCTGGCTCTGGCTATCCATGAACAGAGTATTAAGATGCAATTGCCCTATGAACGCGGTCATCTCACCATGTTGTGTGAGCACATCCCAAGCCTCGGTGCGGTTCACCCAGGACGGAGTAGGCTCATGGTAGAAGACCAATAGTGGCTTCCCTTGTGCATTATTTAGATCCTCTTGGAGCCATTGGAGCTGCTGAGTTGGTATCCCGTAGAATTGCTGCCCATCTTCAAATTGATTCGGGTCCAAGACGACGCAATGATATGAACCCCAATCGAACGAATAGTAAGTTGGCCCGAGATAATCACGATACATTTCCTTATCGTACCCTGGCTCAGTGGGGTCAACGTCTGGATTATGGATGCCAACGTTATCATGATTCCCTACCGTAGTGTAGAGAGGCATGTTGAAACCGCTCGCCACGTTCGTAAAGATGTCAAACCACTGAGTCGCCACCGCAATAGTTGCCTCGTCAGCAACATTTAGCAGGTCACCTGTAGCTACCACGAAGGCAGGGTCAATGCCGTTGATCTCCGCTACATCCTGCTGAAAAAGCGCCGCATGTTCAGCTACAGCATCCATTTGGATTTCCGATATCTGAACGAAGACAAAATCATCTATGGCTTTCCCCGGGCTAGGCGTTAAACCGAAGTCAAGTTCTGTTCCATCTGTGCTCCGGTACCATGGAGTTGTAGGTTCGTAGTCATTGGGGGTAGTTATGAAAACAAAATAGCCTTCCATTGGAAGACTATAGGCCCCAAGCCCGTCAGTGACGGTGACTGCTATGCCATTAGAGACAGGTATATCAGGTATGCCAGGTTCCCCGTCATCAATCCCGTTTAAGTTGAGATCTTCAAACACCCTTCCCTCAAGCGTGGGTGGCTGCGCAGACACAGGACTTGGAATAGCTATAGCTAAAACGGTCAACAGAGCAATAGCCATCACAATAGACATCCACCTAACGAACTCTCTTTTCATGACTCCCTCGCATTCTTGATAATCTATTAGCACTCGCATCTGAAAAACATATAATTCTGTCCACTACCTATATCTAACAATATTCTCGGAATGGTCAGCACATATACTGGCAGATTCATATACAGCGGTCTTGAGAAGTGGCGGTTCCCAGCCTAACGGACCCGTTTCTTACACACAGGTATATCAGCGGCGGGCAGAATGCGAACGATAGCTACTACGGAAACCCTTAGAAGCCCTAGTACACCAACACTATCATAGTCGGCTGGGATGACAGAAACATGACGATGGAATGGCAAAGGTATGACAAGTCGGCAATGACAGAGTGTTCCTGGCGCGCGAAGATAGTGATGTGCTGGGGGCACTGATCGTAGGTAAGGACAACCCGCCTAGTCGCCCCTACTTAGATTGGTTTTGCCAATGAGTATCCGATGCCGGCTTTGGTCAGGATGAGTTTGGGGTTACCGGGGTCTGCCTCAAGTTTTCTTCTAAGGCGTCGGATGTGACTCCTGAGGCTGACGGTAGCCCCGTCGTAATCCTCATCCCATACTGCCTCGGCAAGGCGGGTGTGAGTCACGACCTGACCTGCGTATTTCATCAGGTACTGGATGATGCGCCCCTCGATGACAGTGAGGCTCACGTCTCTTTCGCCATACTTGAGCTGGGATGTAGTGGGATCGAAGCGCAATGCCCCGCAAACTATGGGCATCTCTTCGTCAGGGAGGGTTTGCTTGCGCAACTGGGCCTTTAACCGCGCTAGGAGTTCCTTCTTTCTGAAGGGCTTGGTCATGTAATCATCCGCCCCCCACTCAAGAGCCTTAGCTACATCGTCTTCCGCTTCCCTTACGGTAAGGACAACAACCGGGATGGAGGAGAAAAAGCGCAACTGCCTCAAAACCTCGAAGCCGCTTATATCCGGGAGGCCAAGATCGAGGATGACAATAGCCGGGTCTTTTGTCTCTACCAGATCCACCCCTTCCTCTCCCGTTGTGGTTGATAACAGTTCGGCCTCCGGCCAGTCTTTCTCGAAGGCCAGGGAAATGGAATCCACGATCTCCTGGTCATCTTCGATGATTAGTACCTTCCACAGTTTGCCCGGCTTTCCCAAATGGACTGCCGGCTGAGTGACCGTATCCACGGGCAGCGAGAAGCCAAAGGTTGAGCCTCCGCTCGGACGGCTTTTCACCCATATCTGTCCTCCGTGGAGCTCCACCAGTCTCTTGCAAAGGGCAAGCCCCAGCCCCAGTCCACCAAGGCGCCCCTTATCGCCTGACATGCGGTGATAGGGCTCAAAAACCCGTTCCTGCTCATCCCCGGACATCCCAGGCCCTGTGTCTTGAACCTCAACTGTAACTAAGGCATTCTCCTCACTGGCCTTTAGCTTGATCTTGCCGTCCTTGGGAGTGAACTTGACGGCATTGGTAAGGAGATTTAGTACAACCTGCTGTATACGGGGCACATCAGCTCGAACCAGGGGAAGCGAAGAAGGCAACGCTAGGCCTAGAGACAAGCCCTTGCTCATAGCCAGCGGAGCTATACTCTCAGCCACCTCGCGAAGCAGTTGCAGGAGGTCAATCGGTTCGGGATTCAACTCAAGTATTCCCACCTCTCCCCTCGCCAGGTCGAGAAGCTCATCGATCCTGCTATTCAGACTACTGGCGCCCCGGCTGATGTTCTTGGCTAGGCTCAACAAACGCTCGTCCTGAAGCTCAGCGAGTAGCGAATCGCTTGAAGCGAGCACGGGTGTGAGCGGGGTCTTCAGCTCGTGAGCCAGCGTTCTGGTGAACTCAACCCTCCTTCTCATTTCCGCTTCGATCTGCTGGCGCAGTTCATGTTCCTGCTTGTAGAGCTCTTGCAGCTTCTCTTCGGACTTCTTGCGCTCGGTGATATCGTAGAAACCGATCAACAAGGCTTGTTCCTCTTCGAATATCAGCGGTTGAATCGAAGCTATCACCCAGAGCGGAGTGCCGTCCTGCTTTTTGATGTGGACCTCCATGTGAGCGTTCCCTTCCTTTTCCAGAGCATCCAGCATAGCTTGGTATTCTGAAAGTTCAAAGCAGAGGCCCAGTGTTTCGCGACCGATCACTTCCTCTGGTAAGGCTCCAAATGCCTCGGTGAAACGCTTGTTCACGTAGAGGATTGCCCCGTCCGATTTGCGGCTGATTATCAGGGGTATTGGAGTCGCCATGGCAATGCTCCGGAAACGTTCCTCACTCTCGCTGAGCGCCTTTGCTGTTTGCTGATGCTTCTTGACTTCTTGCCTCAGTTGAACATTCGCGTTCTTAAGATCGTGAGTACGTTCCTGCACCATCTGCTCAAGGTGCCTGCGGTATCGGGCTAGTTCCTCCTCTGACCGTTTCCGCGCCAGTGCGTTTGTGAAGATCTCTCCAATGAATCTGAGGCGCTGGATCACCTCATCCGGCCAGACACGTTCGGAGCGAAGAGTAGCAAACGAAACCACTCCCAGAATTGATCCACCAGCCGACAAGGGGATCGTCAAGTGCGATTTGGCACCAACTCTCAGAAAGGCCTGTTTCACCGTCATCGCCTCATCGGGAAGGTCGTCAAGCCCTGAGAACGTAACCACCTCCGTCATCGGCTCATCGGGAAGGTCGTCAAGACGTGAGAACGAAATCATCTCCCCACGGAACACTTTATCACTTCCCCAGGGAAACCCCTTCACCCCAATCACAGTTGGCACGGGTATCGGCTCGAAGCCTTCTGCCGCCCACGAGTGCGTGACGCGCAGCTGTTCCTCATCCCTCAGGATCTCAAGTACGGTACCCCGATCGAGACCCAGAAACTCACAGATGAGCCTGAGCGCCTCCTCGATTTGGTCGTCGACCTCACTGGCGGGCACATTGACGAATTTGGATGAGACCTCGGAAAGCAGCGTCTCAAACCGCAGCCGTTCCGCAAGTGCCTCCTCTGTCCCCCTGCGCTCTGTCACGTCGCCAACCGCTCCTTGCAAGATTTATTTGCTGCCAAGGAGGCTATCTTATGTCACATGCTCTCCGGCTGTCAAGACCTTTGACTCCCCAGCCTCGGCCCCCAGCTACCTCCAACCGGACCACTATCAGATATAGTGTAGTGCGGTAAGCTAAACACGGGCCCGTTTGTGGCCGAGGCATCCCAGAGAAGCAGTAAAGGAAAGACCTGCAAAGAAAGTCCCTCTTTCGAGGGAGCAATTAAGAACGAGTAGGACTTTCTATGAGCAATAACTTCCTTAACGAAGCCCG
>SMTZ1_10006111_pt1 | contig 12418 bp, 14 predicted proteins | sample DeeMarSWOR136_30_FD_25667 | JGI IMG/M metagenome (IMG submission 25667) | reverse complement strand
GCCATTGCCTTCATTTCCGCTCGTTCCTCGGGCGTGAATACACCGTCCTCTGCCGCCGACACAAACGTCTGGTTTAGTTCGGTGACCACGGTTTTAACCACAACTGATATGTCCTCTATGGCGGCAAATGCGAGTTCATTATTCGTTCTTGCCCTCACCCACCTGCGCACCTCATACAGTATCCACGTGCCTAGCACGCCCGCCAAGCTAATACAAATGGGGGCAAGGGTAGATATAAGCTGTTCTTTCATGTCTATTAACTCTCCTTTGCTCTCTGGCTTAATGTTGCCAATGCCAATTCCTCTGGCGTCATTTCAGACGCCTCGTTCATTAAAGCACGAATGATATTGCTTATGGCCATGCTTATGTAAAGAAACATTGCAGGCGTGAGAACAATACCCTTGCTTTCAACTTTTTCAGTTTCCTCTACGCCATTCATTCTACGCTCCTCCTTCAATCTCTATGATACCAAGTGTAAACAATGCCTTGATAATCTCTTTTTTAAACGTTAACCATACCCGCTCTTTTCCCTCTGCAGTTTCAGTACCAAGAACGGCAGACCACGCTTTTAATGCTAGGTCACCATGGTCAAAGATTGGATGATAGCTGCTTTTCCAGTCCGCCTTCACCGTGGCTGGCATCGTATCGTAAAGGTCAAGGTATTCCTCATAATTATCGTTAAACCATTTCAGGGCAGCGTAATACCGTTCCTCATTGGTTGCCCCAGACTTGAATGCGGCACACCCTGCGATAAACGATAATGCCAACACCAATACCAGAATTGGCGCAATTCGTTTTAATATAACCATATAATCATTTCCCCCTTATTCGGATCTACATCGGCATGTATATAATTTTTGCCAATGCCTATTCTCTTAAACCCTGCCTGAAACAGAGCGTGTAGAATCTTGTATCTGTACCAATTGTTCTTTGTTTCTATGTCTACGGCATAACCCTTGCGGTGTGAGCTAGTTTCACTTCCTCCAACATCACGGTTGTGGTTATAGCATCGGCACCATGAGTTTATATTGAAAGAGAATCCCGCATTTAGTTGGGCGGTTCCCAGTTTCACCAATAGGGGCGCATAATCCACCCTGTATCCGCAACCGCAACGGCATTTTATCTGTTCTGCGTTGAAGAGATAATTGCCCACCTCATCCTCTACTACGGGAAAGTCCACTATTTCTTTCCCTTGGTCTGCTCATTCATGAATTCTTCTATTTCGCCCATGGATTGGCCGATTTTGCCGTACAGGGCTTCTATATCAAGGCGACGCTTGCCTATGGTTTCCATGTATCGCCGTATCTTGACTATCTCGTTGAAAATCATGTGGCGGCAATCGTCACATTTGCGCTTTCGTTTAGGCATTTTTGCCGTTGAGTTTGTCTAACTTCTTCTCTAAACGTTTTGTGGATTCTTTGAGGTGGTTGAATTCCGATTTCAGAACTCTTTCCAGGCTCTCATGTTGCGTTGTGCATATCTCTCTTGGCACGAATTTTTTATCCAAACTGTTCAATTTTTTGCCATTTATCTTGTTTAATGCAACTTTAGTGCCCCCGCCCCCGATAACCAAAATAACAAACCCTATTAATGCCTGCTCCAATCCGGTGAGTGTCATGTCTATGCCTTCGAACTAAATGCTACCGTTACATCACAGTGTTCTGGGTCGTTGTGATAATTCCATAAATCACCAACGGTCCAATCGTATCCCTGCTTAACTTTGGTGTTTATTGCGTCGTTGCGTTCCCTTAGTTTCTGGTCAAATATGGTTCGCACCTCGTCCAACATTGCAATAACTTTGTCGGGAGTTGCGTTTGGCCATTTGCTAACTATTGCTTCCGCTATTTCAGTTGATGTTAATGCCATGTATGTATTCCCTATGTCGAACTTGTAAAATTCAAAGAACGTGTTGTGGGTCCGTAACTTATTGTGTACCATTTTGCTGAACTTAATGCCGCAATGTTCAGGTAGGGCAACCGCTTCTTTGTTATTGCAGTCTGCGTTGATTTCACAACGCTAACATTTGTTGTGTTTAGTTTTACACCATAGGTTCCAGGATGCGTACTCAACCTAATGGATACATAACTGGAAGTGTCAAATATGATATGCGTTTGGCACCCTATCCTCGGCCTGCGCAATGAATGAACCGTTTTTGCTGTTGACCTGATAATATTCACACCATAATTTAACAATGTGCTGTTCTTGCCAGTACTCTCCCTGATGTGTGTTAGTGGTGAAAACATGCACCAGTTCCAATCGCTTGAGTTACTATCTGGCGTGATTATGCGCGGTGAATCCTCGCTTGCACCCTCCGTAGTTGCCACATAGATGCTTGATAGACGTGCCGTGCTATCCAGCATAAAGACTATATCGTTTTTAGTGATAGAGTTGCCGTCTATACCATCTATGTCGTTGGCGCCACCATCGGTTGTTCCTAATTTTATATATACTGTTTTTGACATTTATATCCTCACGGAACACACGGGATTGCCGCCTGCCCAGAATAAACTCCATCATCAAACGCTTGTTGCATACTAAACGCATCGCCCTTTATGGTTAAAACCCATAACCAACCCTCCACGCAAACAGAATAGACATAGGTTGTAGACGGTAAATTTATCCGTTCAATGCCCAACACTTCAACACTATCCCATTCGTCTGCATAAGCATTGCCGTTGGTTCCTCCGCCCCCACCACTACAGGCGATTAGGGTTAGCATTATTATGGGAATTATCAATCTTAAAATTACCTTCATGATTATCCTCCTTTATAAATATCTATTATGTGCGGTCGTATTTCCAGAACCACTTACAACCTTATACCCGGTGCTTGCATTTTCAATAATATTGGCAACTATATTATTATTTGAACCTGTCACCCCAATACCTAAATGTTTTCCTTCGGGACCGTCATTACCTGCATATCCCCCCATGCGCAATTGATTTCCCGTAAACACTGTACGGTTCCCGTGTAACACTATTCCTTGACAAGTGTCACCCTCTGTTGCCTGTAAAACTACTACTGTATTATTTGCGCCTACAACGTCATTTCCCCCAACATATAATCCTACAGTAGAAGAGGTGGTTTTATTTTTAACCGTGATCTTGTTATTGCTACATATACAGTTGTTACCACTAACACGCATGCCATACCATCTAGTGTCGCCTGACGATAATACCGAAACACTATTCCCCACTGCTTGTACTTCTGCCCCAATTACATCACAAACGTAAACAATGCCAGCGTGTCCCGTGGGAACTAGATCACTTGAAACTAATACCGTGTTACCTTGAAACAATGCATGGTCGCCACTAACCTGGACTGCTTGTGCTGCAATATTGATAAATTGATTATCAGATACATTTATATTTCGTCGTCCGGTACTATAAACAAAAACCCCAGTCTGTCCAGCATGGCTAATTTTATTGTTGTTGATTGTAAGCGAATTAAAAGATAGCGTTAAACCCGTGCAAGGCAAAAATCCGATAGCTCCACCCGTTGTTACACATCTTTCTATAATTATTTTGTTTGCCTCTTTAGCCCTAAAAGCTACATCACCCGAACCATCTCCGAGGATGCCAGTTCTTTTCATGTCAAAATAAAGTCTATCTAGGTGGATATTATTGTTTGGTGCTGCCGAAGAAACAAATATTAAATCTCCAGTTAGTGCTGTTGATTCAGTTGAGCTTAAATTTTTGATTTTAAAATTTGAAAAATAAATGCTTTTATTGTCTGGTTTCCGTAATTTAAATGCTGATCTACCGCTACTAACTGTTATAACAACACCTTCTTGTGATTCACCTATAATCTCAATATTACGATTTGATAAATGTACTGCTGTTGTTAAATTATATGTACCAGATAGTAGATAAAGCCCATTTCTATCGGTATCAACTAAAGCATTAACAGCCGTTTGTATGTTGTTATATTCCCCCTTGTTTGTTGTTGGGCCTACAATAACGTATCCCTTTGCCCACATTTCATAAGCATCTTGACCCAAATTCTGTGCAGTTAATGGCCCAGCCACAGGCACTTGCCATACCTTGTTGCTATCATCTTCCCATACCACCATTGCCGATGGAGATAAATCATCCCAATCTTGAAGTGTCACGGAATATTTTGTAGCTCTCACCGTCATGGAACAGTCTTTGTTTATTTTTATGCTATCAATCACACACACATGCGTTCCGCCGTAGTCCGCGTGAGATATGGTAATAACGTCCCCTGGTTGCAATTCAAGGCATGTTCCCTTCAATACCATGGTTATCTGCGCCTGATTGTTGTGCTTGCGCTGATAGTAAAGCATGCCTATTTTTTGCACGTCTTGGCTGTCCGTAACGAATGGCACTGACAATACTTCGCCACTTGGGTATAATTTGTTGGAGTTATCGCTACTCCCCGCCACAAGCGTCCTGATTAGCTTATCCTGTGCTTCTCCTGATTCCTGCCACGCCACCTCACCACTATCATGGATTTCTTCTGGTCGCACATCCCTGTATTGAAACGTTCCCTCACTTCTGTCCGCCGTTCTGACTATGTGCGATTTGTTTATGGTTTTCTGTGAGGTGGCCGACATGGGATGCAACTCCACACCCTCCCCAACAATGACGTTTGAGTGTGCCATGGCGAGCAACTGTAATAATACATATCTGCGTGGTTGTTTTTGGTAGTACCCACCATTGAAACCACTGTGACTCCAAGACGTATAGGTCGTTTTGGCGGTGTCAAACGTTGCCAAATCCAAATCGTTCTGGTCAACGCCCATGTCTTTTAGCGTGAAATGAATAGCATCTGCAGGGTTTGTTAACCCGCTCGTGTCAGACCGCGTGAATTGCGTGGGCATGTCAAGGAAATGGTCTCCCTGTCGCCATAAACCGGGGGCATCCGCCGTGCCGTCATTGTCCACATCGGCTATGATTGCGTGAAACATCCTGTAATTATTCCCGTCAACGGGAGACGCCTTCGTGTATTGATTGAAACTGTACGACCCACTTGCCCACTCACTCTTTCTACCCCACGCACGGGGGGAGCGTACATTAGCTATATTATAAGTATGTTTGGTACTGCCTAGAACGTAATAGCGCGACCCCATACTAAACTGTCCCGTGCTACCTGATAGGGTTTCGCCAACAAGACCCGTATCATGCCCAACCTCAATGGCAGAGGATTGTGCCCGGAGTAAGATAAAGGTGCCATTGTTTTCTGCATTGCTAAACCCCGTAGTGGTTATGTTTCGACCTACCTCGAAATTGTCAAAGGCATTGGCTTTATCACACAGGAACTTACACCTTGCCCCTTCACTTGTGGCCTTAACCACCACATCGGAGCTTGTTGCTGTGATACCACTTGAAACATAAACCGAGCGCAGGGGGATATATGCAGAACCTATTGGGACGGGCAAACAAACATTGCTATTGAAATCGGTGTCATCTGAGGGAAATAAATCTTTCAGGAGGCGCAAGTTAGGATAGTTACCACGCAGATACTTTTGCAGAAAATCTTCGCATACCAAACGAAATTTCTGATATCCAAGTTCAGCTCGCTTGATACGAAAGCGCCAGCGTCTAACCACTTCTTCATTCGTGCCATCGGATATGCGAAGTGATAATTTTACAGTTCCCCCCTCAAATTGTGAGGGATTCATGCTGTTATCTTTATTGCTTACCCAAAATGATAATTCGTTTGGTGTGATAAGCCCTATTTCGGACTTAGAGCGAGACATTTCAACGCCATTAAAGTCCATTATCTTGAAATCATAAGAACGTGTTTCTTCGCCATCCCAATGAATAGGAATATTCCAATTTATCTCGCTATCATAAATTGTAGTTCCACTAAGTTCGTTGCAATCCCTAGTAGACCAATGTTCCTCACGACATTCTTTGATAGACACATTATCAAGGTATCCTTCAAAATTTTGTTCGGTATAAAAACCAACCCGAACGCATGTGCTAGTGGACGGGGCAGTTACGTAAAAAACATAAGATACCCACTCAGAATCAGCACAAGCAGCAATTAACCTATCACCCCATACGGGCCCATGCTCAGCATAAATGTTGGGTGACCCAGAGATTATCTTAACATCGAATGCAATTCTATATCTTCTGCCAGCTACTACAGTGCTATTGGGATTATATCCTCCAACACAGTAAGTCCCAGTCGTTGTGCGCACAGCATGAATAGAGTATGTCCCCCGTGATGATTCTACCGATGAGGATTCAAATGTGTCATAATTGGAGATCCATCCAGTTGTTGCATTTGTCTCTATTACCCCATCTGCTGCTGCCGCCTGCGCAGTTGTAAAAAACTCATCTCCATATTGCGAAACATCAAACAACCAAGACACTTTCTTATTGGTTGCTGTTATAAGGTCTTCCTGTGTTTTTGTAAGGGATAATGCCATCTATGTTGCTCTACCCAATACCTTCAATGTCACCGTGGGGATGCTAAACAAATTCCCTGGTTGCCCTAATCGTGACAAATCACTATCAAACCGCACTGTGTATATGTGCCCATCATCTGGGTGTGACCACCTGAAACTACGCCCCCTCGCATTTGCCAATGCAGTGGAGTTGTACCAGTTGAATAACTTGCTTGCATCCGTTGTGGTTAGCACGGTCCATTGCAAGGTTACATAAAACATTGCCGTGCTACCACTTAAGGTTATGCGTTCCTCACTGTTGTCATCCCCGAGGTGTATCACCTGATTCTTGGTGCCTGTTTCAGTCAACACGTGCTGTGGGGTTATGTTTAGATTGGAGGAATTATAATCCGCCGTGCTTGGCGAAAGGTAATCCCACATTTCATACACGTACGCCATTAGACACCCCAATCACCGCTAAAAATTTGATTGTATATCGACATCCCTGTTTCGTTCGTCACGTTCCCACTTGCCACCTGATTGACAACAACTTGTCCAACAACCTCTCCGTCTATTTCAACCGTTGCCCCGCTTAAACCTGCAATGATTCCGTCTATGACGGCCTGCTTCATTGTCTCGTATTCGCTTTCTTTCGTTGTTGCCATACCACCCAGCGTACCCATAACGCCACCAAATGTTGTGGCATAATCTGAGGGTCCGTATGCCTTCATAAATGGCAAGTATGTTCCACTAGCATACTGTAATAATGCCTGATATTCTGCCGGACCTCCTGCTCGTGCCCCAGCTAGAAGCTCCGAATAATATCGACCAAATGTGCCAGCACTCTGTACGGGAGCAAGTTGCCCCGTCATCATGGCCATTTCAAACTGTGTCCACGAAGCCGCATAACCTGCCGCCGATGTCCTTATTTGTTCAATGGTTTGAGACGCAACGGTTGCCTGTTGCATCGCATTTGCAACTTGGTTATTTAGGTAATCAACGTAATTTGTTGCAAATGCTTCAACGTCAGATTGTAAGTTTTGTGCCGACTTGCGTCCCGAAAGTGCATATGAAAAATCTATATTCCTGAAAGACTCACCAAATATGTCCGCTATCTCCGGGGCAAGAGACTGCGTGAAGGTGTCCATCTGCGTTTTAAATTCGGTCACTACGGCATTGCGTGTATCTATATATGCCTGCACAACAGGGTGATACCATACGCCAGTTTCGTTCCATGGGGCTCCAGGGCCCGTAACCATACCACCAGCACGTCCACTACGTAGGTAGTTGTTGATATCCTCCATGGTGTAAGTCATCGGGGGATACTCTGCACCACCGAGACTACCTAAGACCCCACCGAGAAGCGCACCTATTATTGTTCCAACTATTGGAACTGCCGAACCCAAAGTACCACCTAATGCTGCACCTGCTGCACTCCCCCCAACATAACCGAGGCCACCGCCTAACCCTGCAGTCAACCCGCTATACTTACCTTGTGGCAACCCAAACATGGGCCCGAGCGTTGAATAACCTAACCCGGCAAGACCAGCAGCACCAAGTGCCGCTCCCCAGGTAGGAGCCATGCCATACATTGCAGCAGATGTTCCGGGTGCCATATATCCCGTTGCCGTTGCCGATGTCCACATGGGGGTTGAAAGAAAACCGCTAACACCTGGAATGAGACCACCTAAACTGCCCAATCCCCCAATACCACCTAAAGCTCCACCTGTCCCACCCAATCCTGCAGCGGCCATGGCAGTGCCACCCAACCCACCAAAACCAAGACCACCCAAAAGACTGCCAACAATGGGCACTACTATGGGTTTTGCTATCGCTGCAGCGGCAAGTTCGGCAAGAAAACGGAGAAAATAGTCTTTCATGCGGGAGAGAAAATCACCGAAGGAATTAAGTTGACCCGAAAAAATGTCATAGAATACGTCTGCAGTTTGGTCGTGGATGTTTTCGAGGAAGCGCTTGTAATCCTCTTCTTGCTTTTTTAAAGTTTTTTCGTTTTCTTTTTTCTTTTTCTCAAGGGTCTCTATTTCAATTAAAACTTCCTTTTCTTTTGCAACCTCAAGAGCTTTAAGGTTTGCCTCATGCATTTTCTTTGCATTAGAGGCCATCTCTTTCCATGCTTTACTTTTGGTGAGGTTTTCAGTTTCACGTCTAATCTTTTTGATGGCTTTCTCACCTTCAGTCCCCATGGTTTTGAAACTAGTCGTTGCCTTGTCAAGTCCTGCAATTAATTTATCAAACTTCTTATTTAAGGCATCAAAATCTTCGGCAGTTCCTCTAGCAACTTCTTTCCATATTTGTTCTTGACGACGCAATTCATGTGTTATTTGTGCATATGGGCGTGAAAGTTCTACGCTAATCTTGTGACTTATGTCATAAAGAATTTGATAAAAATCAGCCGCTTTGTCTATTAACCATGCAATGAGTTGAGCGAAACCCCATTGTAATGCTTTGTATGCTTCATGCACCAATTGAATAGCGCCAACAACTGTTCTCATGGAATTTATAAATGCTTTAGCAATGGCAACAGCCCATTCTTCTAGTTTGCCTTCACTTTTGAGTTTATTTATATATGCAAGTAATGCTTGTGCCTGTTCCTTCATTACAAGGAATGGACCGCTATCCATAACCATGTTACGAAATTGAAACCACAAATCCTGAAACATGGACATTGTTCCAGACCATGTTTTAGCGAGTTCATTGGTAACGCCCCTGAATTGACTATCTGCCGCCTCCCATGCTTGAAACATCATTTTTCTGGTTTCTTCGGCAGAATAACTTACACCCGCCTGAAAACCCATCATTGCAAGTACGCCACGTTCGCGAAACATATCTGCTGCTGCCGCCCCCGCAGAATACATGCGTATAATTTGTCCTGTAGTTTCCTGTAATGTTAACCCCGTAACAGCGGCAAGGTCGGTTATCATGGGCATCCAGCGTTTTACTTCATCCACGCCTCCCCGCATAACACCAGAAAGTGAAGTCGCTGCTTGCATGATTTCTCGATACTGGTATGGCACTTGACTGGCAAATTCAGACATCTCTTGGAACATGCGTCCACCTTCTTGGACGCTCCCAAGAAGGGTATTCAACCGAACACGGAAACCCTCTGCTTCTTTCGCTGCCTCAAGGAAACTATCAGCAACTTTAGACACACCCCACCCAGCAAAAGCGGCAACTGCAACATTCTTTAAGTTTATCATGCGCTTACTAAGGTCACCCACATTGCCACTCAATGCATTAATTCTTTTGGCAGAACTACGCATACCAGAAGTAAATTCCCTGCTTTGTAATGCGAGACGGACAAAGAGAGTTTGTTGGTTACTGGGCATTTATAATCGTCTTCCGCGTTTCATTCTTGCTTGTGCTAGTTGTTCCGCACGCTTTTCTAAAAATCTCTTTACCTTGAAGTATGCCATCCAATCGGTTATCTCTTGGCTGTCAAGACTATCAAGTAATTCGTTTAAAGTTTTCCCGAGCGTCTCAGCGAGTGAGTGAAGAAAATATTTATGCGTAGGATCGCCAGTGCTCGGGTTTAGACATTTTTTTCGGCCTCTTTCATTGCGTCTGGACTGAGACCGCTTATCTCCATGGCAGCATTAGCCAATCGTTCCACTGCCCCCGCTGACTTCTCCATGATTAACGACTCGTCTGCGGGCGCAAAAAGTTTTTCTCCGCTTTCCGGGTCAAAACAACAGGCGATAATCACTCCCGCCTGAAACTTGTCGTGGATAACGTTTCCCTTCTTGTCCATGCAGGATGTAAACAGGTTTGCCCTTTCCCGTGCAGTCATGGTGCGTACCTCTATGGTTACACCCCACTCGGGCATTTCTACATGCTTGTCATGGATGTCTTTAGCCGCCTTGATAGTTTCCTTGATATTCATATCAAACTCCTTTCACTAGGTTTTGTTACGTTTCAACCCTAGCTAATGTTGAATCCCCAATGAATGTCAATGTCTTGGTTGCCAAGTCTCCAACCGTGCCACCCGTCGGGAAACTTTCTAGGTATGTAAGTCCCTTGTATTCCGGGTTAGTGTTGGCTACCGCCGATGTGCTTGGGCGGAAAGCTATCCAGCAATCCGTTGAACTTTTTCCTATCTTGGTGAAAAAGTAGTCATCAATCATGCCATCTGCGTAGTCATCGTTGAACTCAACAGTCACACTCCACTGCTTTAAACCAGCAATGCGACAACGAAAGTCGTCACCGGATGCCGTTTTATCTAGAATGTCTGCACTGTAATTCAATGTTACCGCTCTCACGTATGACCATAATGTTGTGGTCGGTGAAGCAGGGTTGCCAAATCTCATAAAAGGCGCCTTAAATACAAGTTCTGCCATTGTTTTAATTCCTCCAGTTAGTTATTAAGTTGATGCGGTTGAATCTATTCCAGCCGTGGCTACTATGTTCCATTTCGGGTCAGTCGTGCCAGCGCTGGATCCAAAATGTAGTCTGAAAAATCTAAGTTTCGTTGACGGCATTTTCGTGGAACCCCACTTACTCTTGCCTCCCATGCTGCTATCCCAGTTCGCACACGCCCAGTGAAGCATAGTTGTTTCGGTGCCGAAGTCCGATTCACTCGAACCCATAATGCACACGCTCATGTCCTTATTGGTTGCCGTGGTGTACAGGGCGTGAATTGCGGCATAGAATTTTACAGTGGTGGTGTTCTGCCCGCATACATTACATGAAGTAGTGTTGCCCGAATTGCTATTTATCCCCGTGCTTGCAATGCCCTCTCTCAAAACCTTGCCACGAATTACCTTGCCGTAATTAGAGTACAGGTTGAGCGTGAACCCGAGCATGTCCCCGATTGTGCCTGAAATGTTGTATTCCCCGGCAACCGCCTGTGTTAAGTATGCCCGCCGCCCGAAATTGGTTCCCTCTGGCAAAATAGAAACCGATCCCGTTGTGCCACCTATGCGACTGAATATAGGGGCATCTACAGCTCCCGACGTTGGGACGGTCTGCGCCCCGCCCAAACCAGTGGACACCTCACCCTTGGCGTTCCAGAATCCACCCACGCTAATATCCGCCGTTATAAGGCCACCCTTTCTTTTGCGCCACGAGGAACCAAACGGGGTTGCGTCAACCACTTCTTGCGTGTGATTCAATGTAAGTGTGTTGGAATCTCCAGTGAAGTTCCAGCCATCAAAAAAGATTCCGCAGTTTTTCCATACTTTCTCTGCCATATTCCTGCTCCATAAAAAAAGGACCGTACAGATTCGCCCGCACGATCCTTATTATTATTTTCTATTTATATTTTTTCTAACTGCTATACCAGCATATGAAATCTGCCACAGTATGATAAATAACGGATTGATCCAGGGGATCTACTTCGGTTAAATCAATTTCCCCATCAAAGAAAAATCTTTGGACTGCTACCCATGTACTGCCAGAATAGTCACGTAAACATTCTTTTATTTGGTCCGCTAAATTGCGAACCTGTGTGTAACTCGTAGACCAACCATGAACTTGCCATCTTGGACTATGTATATTGGGATCCTGACCAGATGCATGAATTCCAACATCAGATGCCTTGTTGAACGTTATGGCAGGCAAATCCCCAGATTGTGGTAAAACAACGGGATAAATTCTCGTATTCACAATGCCAGTTATTCCCGTTGTGTTACGTAATCTACCGTATATTGCTACTCCTGCGTCACCCATATTATCTTATTTCAAATAGTGCAAAATGCTTGCCAATTACCGTTGTTGCCGCCATGCTTCCCTTATAGCTTTTTGTGTTCCACTCATTATCATTTGGGTAGCTCTATTACGTGATTTATCAACCCCTCGCGTGAAAAACGGATTCGCTGGCATTGGTGCTATTGATTTTAACCTGTGAAAGCGTCCATCAAAGAAAGCAGTCCAATATTCTCCAGTTGCAGTAACGAATCGTTCGCCTTTTTTAACTTTACGTGCAGTTTTCACTCGCCGTCCTGCCGTACCCCAATGAACTAAATGAAAATGAGGAGCTATCCTACCCACTACATACACAGCACCAGCAGGTTCTATTTTACTACTCCAAAATCGCTTTCTTGT
>SMTZ1_10005814_pt1 | contig 12418 bp, 12 predicted proteins | sample DeeMarSWOR136_30_FD_25667 | JGI IMG/M metagenome (IMG submission 25667) | reverse complement strand
CCTCTATGCACCAAAGGCATTCCTTCAGGGTATGGAACGTTATAGAGAAGCTGAGGAGGATCTTCGTCAAGGCAAGAATCTTGAAGAGATCCGCAAAAAGCTCAAGGAAGCGGAGGTCTCCTTCAAGAAGGCCGCCGAGGCGACCGATGTGGCGGCCGTCATTCTCGCCACGGCCGCGATTGCTCGCGATGACGCCCTGAGTGCCGAGGTCACCAAATATGCTTCGGAAAGCTGGAGCAAAGCTGAGCGCAAGTTCGAGGAGGCGGCCAGAACCCTGGAAGGTGGAGACGCAAAGGGGGCCAAGTCGAGGGGCGCAGAGGCGGAGACCCTCTATCGCATGGCTGAGTTGGAAGCCATTAAAGCGAATTACCTGCAAGGGGCTTGGTCTTCACTTCGAAGAGCTGAGGATATGGATGTTCAGGATCGTGCTCCCCAAACCCTGGAGAAGGCGCGCCGACTGGCTCAAGAGGCTGAGGCACTGCTGACCAAGAACCGTTACGACATCGATGAAGCAAGACGGCTGGCGCAACAAGCCGAGTATGAAGCTGTCCATGCCATCTATTTGTCTGAGACGATCAAGAGGCTAAAATCCGCGAACCACACCTTTGAGGATGTCCTTCTAGCAGCGGAAGGGCCGTTGCGGGAGATAGCTGGCACGCTTGACCTGACGGCGCAATTTCATCAGGGACCGGACATCCCTACCCAGGATATCGCCGAGGCCATCGAGAAGTTGCGGGAGGAACACCTCAATTGTGCCCAGGCCAGAAGAGAGATGGAACAGCGTCTGCTGAGATTGGGCTCGATGGAAGAGGAGCTGAGGGAAGAGGTGCAGTGGCAGCGGGTTCGGCGAGAGAAAATGAGCCGCATCAGTGCTTCTTTCAGCCAAGACGAAGGGGACATCTTGCTGGATGGTGAAAACGTCATCGTCAGATTGTATGGTCTCACCTTTCCTGTTGGCAAATCCACCATTGAACCTCAATACTTCAGTTTGCTCACCAAGGTGCACAATGCATTCGCAGAGTTTCCGGATTGCCAGGTGATCATCGAGGGCCACACTGACTCGCAGGGCAGCGACGTTGCCAACCAGCGTTTGGCCAGTGAGCGGGCCGAGGCCGTGAAGCAGTATATCCTGGCCAATACGAATATTCCCTCGGATCGCATCGAGGCTGTTGGCTATGGCGAATCGCGTCCCATCGCCAGCAACGAAACTTTAGAGGGCCGGGCCAAGAATCGCAGGATCGATGTGGTCATTCAGCCTGCGGGAAGGTAGGTGAGAAACAGGCTGGCCAAAGACACAGGATGGAAGGTGGATTTTTCTGCTCTGTGTACCAGTCAGCCAGTCCTCAAAGAGCACTTTTTATGCGAGTGAACGATATCTCGCCATTTTTAAAAAAGGAGATGCCAAGAGGCAATGTGCCTCAAAAGTAGGTCACATGAAATTTAGGGGTGGAGAAATGTATCTGTTGGTCGATGTATTGGAGCATACCGAGCACCTTTCCACGATTCTGGAGAGGTTGGTCAAAATCGGGGTGACTGGCACCACGGTTTTGGATAGTGTTGGCATGGGCAGAATACTGCTGGAGAGCCGGGCCGAGGTGCCGGTCATCAAAGTCATTGAACGGGTGTTGGCTGAAAAGCAGCCGACCAATAAGACCCTTTTCGCGGTGATTGAACAAGAGGAGACTCTGAAAAAGGCCATCGAGGCGATTACATCTGTATGTGGAGATCTGAATGAGCCCGGGAAAGGAATTCTCTTCACCATGTCCCTTGATTTCGTCGAGGGGTTGAAGAAGGGATGAAGGGACTTCATGTGTGTGAGAATTCTCTTTACACTGCCCCAGAGAGATCACATCTGGGCTATTTTTCGAGGAATAGTTCTTGACTAAATGGGGATGCCGGATCATCTTGAATATTGCAAGATGAAGAGAAAATCTGGTTTTCGATGCCTTTTCCCATGGGCCTTAATTTTGGCCATCCTGTGATTGGCCGCTGTATGTCTATCTCCAGGTCACGATGAGCTTGATGAGGCTGGGACATCAGAAGAGAGGGATTGCGCGGAGCCAAAGATGAGATGTGCCTACGAAAAGTTGATCGATGATATCGGTCGAGGAAACCTCAGTTCAGTCTATTTTTTTTATGGTCCTGAGGAGTTGCTCAAGGAGAGGGCTGTCCAGAACTTGATTCAGCTTCTGGTCCCGCCGGAGCTGCGTGATTTTAATTTAGATCTCCTCTACGGCGACGAGACGGATGGAGCTCAGATTATAGAGAGAATCTCCGCTCTGCCCATGATGGCGGAGCACAGGGTGGTGGTGGTCCGAATGGTTGACCAGCTGGGCATTGCGGACAGAAGGCAACTTCTGGAACATCTGCGCGCTCCCTGCCCGCACACTTGCCTCATCTTGACGGCTCCACAGGTGGATGTTCGCAAGGGCTTTTACAGAAGCTTGGAGGCTTTGGGCTGTCATGTGAAGTTCGATTCCCTCACAGGAAAAAAGTTAGCCAGATGGGTAGGGCAGCGAGCCCTTGAGAATGGCAAGACCATGATCCCAGATGCGATCCAGATGCTTTACGACAGCATCGGCGAGGGCCTCATTGCCTTGGATAATGAAATCAAAAAGCTGGTCCTCTATGTGGGAGAGAGACAGACCATCGAGCCGGAGGATGTGGAGACGGTGGTGGGGGAACTGAGGGTGCGAAGCGTTTTTGACCTTTGCGACGCCATTGGTTCTCGGGACTTGCGCCTGGCCATGACCGTGCTCAGTCGTCTGGTGGAGGCGAGTGTCTCGCCTGGTCGTATGATCATGCTCATTCGCCAACATCTCAGCAAGCTGGCCAAGGCGAGAAGCATGTCTCAGAGGGGCAGGTCTGCGGAGCAGATCATGGCAGGCTGTCACGTTTCCAGGAAGGACGTGGAAAAGTTCATCCGGCAATCGGCCAATTTCGACGAGGAGGACCTGGAGAACATGTTCGCCCGCCTGTACGAGACGGATCTCAAGCTGAAAACGGGCGCGCAGGAGAGAGGAATGGCCATGACAACGCTGATCTATCATCTGTGCAAGCCGACAGGGGTGTGGGAAGATGCCCAGAGCTGAAGTCGAGCCTTCATCTCAACCAATGGCCCGTGCCCAAGGGGCCGGCAAGATCCGGTGGATCGCCGGAGTTCTGGAAAAAGAATATGGATCCAAGGTGTGGAAGAAAGGGGATGATTTCCTCTCTCAGCTGATCAAGACCATCCTCTCCCAGAACACCACCGACGCCAACTCCCAGCGAGCTTTCCAGACCTTGAGAGAGCGATTTCCCACCTGGCCGCAGATGCACGGGGCCAGTATTCATGAGGTGGCCGATGCCATATGGTCCGGAGGGCTGGCCAGAATAAAAGCCCGCCGGATCAAGGATATCTTGGCTCAGATCTGCCGGAAGTATCCGCACTGCGACCTCTCCTTTCTGTCCAGCTGGCCCACTGAGCGAATCAGGCTTTTCCTGGAGGGATTCACCGGTGTAGGGGAGAAGACCATCGCCTGCGTGCTGCTCTTCGCTCTGAATAGACCGGTGATGCCCGTGGACACCCATGTATTGAGGGTGAGCAAGCGCTTGGGATGGATTCCCCTCACGGCAGGAGCCAAGAGAGCCCACCAGCTTCTGCAGGCCATGATTCCCCAGAATCTGGTCTATCCCCTTCATCTGAACCTCATCGAACACGGTCGAACGATCTGTAAGGCCAGAAATCCCAACTGTGAGCGGTGCTCCCTTCGCAGCGCATGCCTGGCCTATGAGGGCTTTCGAGCTGAGAATCGTCCAGGGGGAGAGCCCGTGGGAGCTTAGCCGCCTCGGATCGTTGCGCCGTCGCCAGAGGGCAACCTCGATGTCCGGGACTCGCTGATGTGGATTCTCCTCGCTCTTCTGTGTTCTCTGTTCAACGCTCTTCAGGGCGCCCATGGAAAGCGGATATTGGGGCGCATTGATCCCTATGTGGTCACCTGGGCCATGTTTCCCTATGCCCTTCCCTTTTTGCTCTTGGCCCTGTGGATTGCGGGTCTCCCCCCAGTCAAGCCCTCTTTCTGGCCGGCCCTGGCCACCACTCTGGCGATCAATCTCTTGGCCTTCACTCTCTACGTGCGAGCCATCAGACTGTCTCCCCTATCACTGACCTTTCCGTTTCTGGCTTTCACTCCTCTCTTTCTGGTGCTCACCGGGTATATAGCTCTGGGAGAGCTCCCCGATCCTCTTGGAGCAGTGGGAATTCTGCTGATCGTGGCGGGCGCTTATGTGATAAACCTAGATAGGCTCACCGAAGGTCCCCTCGGCCCGGTGCGGCACATCGCTCGGGAGAGAGGAAGCCTGCTGATGCTCATCGTGGCCGCCCTATGGGCCATCTCCGCCGCCGCTGACAAAGTGGCTCTGCTCAGCTCTTCGCCTTTCTTTTTTCTGGTGATTTTTCATCTCCTCTTTCCGGTGTGCTACTTCCCTGTGCTTCTGGTCAAGGCCAGTGGACACAGGCGACAGATCATCCGGGAGGCGCCGGCCCTTTTGGCTTTCTCCTTCTTGGGAGCCCTCATGGTTCTTTTTCAGATGGCGGCCGTCAGGCTGACTCTGGTCAGCTATGTGATCGCCCTCAAGAGGGCCGGGATGCTCTTCAGCATTTTGCTCGGATATTTTTTCTTTGGAGAGCGCCAGCTGAGGATTCGTCTGGCCGGTGCGTCCCTGATGGTCGCCGGAGTGAGCTGCATCCTTTTATAGCCATATCGACTTTCCACTTGACAGGCAGCTTTTTAGGTGTATTATTCGATAGGTAGAGGCGAACAGACGAGTCCTTTGACGAGGCCAGCCGAGGATGAGAAATGGACAAATCGAGAGTCGGACATCGAAACAGCGCAGAGGTCATCGACCAATTGTATGATGTGAGAGGAGCGCAGAGGTGGAGGTGATGCTTCAACTGGCCCAGCGAACGGCCGAGATGGCCGGCAAACTCCTCATGAGAAACTTTGGCTCCCCTCAGAGGGTGGACCACAAGGGGGAGGTTGATCTGGTCACCGAAATCGATCGGCGATCAGAACGGGCCATCGTCGAGGCCATTAGGTCCGTCTTTCCAGATCATCCCATTTTAACGGAGGAGGGCATGGGCCAGGATGGAGGGGATCCTTTTCGCTGGATCGTTGATCCCCTAGACGGAACCACAAATTACGTCCATGGATATCCTTGCTTTTCTGTCTCCATTGCCCTGGAAAGTGAGGGGGAAATTATTCTTGGGGTCATCTACAATCCCGTGTTGGGTGAGATGTTCGCGGCTCGAAGGGGGCAAGGGACAACCTTGAACGGAAAGAAAGTGGCTGTTTCCCCGACAGAGCGTCTGACCAACAGTCTCCTGGCCACAGGTTTTCCCTACGACATTCGACGCAGCCAGGCCAATAATCTCGACCATTTCTCCCAATTCGCCTTTCGGGCTCAGGCTATCCGGCGAGCGGGTTCCGCGGCTTTGGATCTCTGTTACGTAGCCGCCGGACGATTTGACGGATTCTGGGAGATGAAGCTGGCTCCCTGGGATGTGGCTGCGGGCAGCCTGATGGTCACCGAGGCAGGGGGCCTGGTGAGCGATTTCTGTGGTGGTCCCTTCAGGATCGATGGCAGGGAAATTTTGGCCTCAAACGGCAGAATTCATAGCCAGATGATAGAAGTGCTCCGCGCGGATAAGGCGCGTCATCGCTCAAGGAGGTGAGGAGCATGCTAGAGAATATCAGGTGGCTGGGACACGCCACTTTCCAGATCAAAGACGGCAAGATCGTCTACATCGATCCCTGGAAACTACAGGGCGTCGAGGAGGAGGCTGATATCATCCTCATCACCCACGATCATTACGATCACTGTGTCCCCGAGGACGTGGCCAAGATTCAGGGCGAGAAAACGGTCATCGTCACCACCGCCGATTGTGCCCAGAAGCTATCAGGCGATGTGCGAATCATCGCACCCGGCCAGAAAATGACCGTGGAGGGGGTGGAGGTGGAGGCGGTGCCCGCCTATAACCTGAACAAGGATTTCCATCCCCAAGCCAATGGCTGGGTGGGATTCATCGTCACCATAGGTGGGCGGCGTATCTACCACGCCGGCGACACCGATTTTATCCCAGAGATGGGGCAGATCCAGGCCGATATCGTTCTTCTCCCCGTAGGGGGGACCTATACCATGACAGCAGATGAGGCCGCCAAAGCCGCCGATGCCATCGGTCCCAGTCACGCCGTGCCCATGCACTATGGAACCATCGTCGGCTCCGAGAAGGATGCCCGAAGATTTCAGGAGCTGTGTCGCGTTCCCGTGACCATTCTATGAAGGAGGTGAGACCATGGAGGAGCAGGAAGTGGGCAGAGTGGTGGATTACTTCGCCAAGGTCGGTGTCGCCGGCATCGAGATAACTGGCCATCTGGCCACAGGCGACACCATTCATATTCGAGGCCATACCACCGATTTTCAGCAGACCGTGGATTCTATGCAGGTTGAGCATGAGGTGGTGCTGGAGGCCAAGCCCGGGGATTCCGTGGGCATCAAAGTCCAGGACCGCTGCCGGCCTCATGACCTGGTGTACAAGGTCACTGAATAGATCGCAATTCTGTCTTCCTGGCCTTTCTCCAATGCCGCTTATGTCCTGTCGTAGAATCCAGGACTATAAGTTTGGTCGCATCATCATCGATGGGCATACCTACACCTCCGATGTGATCGTTCACGCCCAAGGCGTTGAGCCCAATTGGTGGAGAGCCCATGTCCATATCCTTGGCCTGGAGGATTTGAAACCCATCTACGACCAGGACCCGGAGGTTCTGGTGGTGGGCAGCGGTGCGTTCGGGATGATGGTGGTTGCTGAGGAAACTCTTGGCGAGCTTCGTCGGCGGAACATTCAAGTGGTGGTGGAGAGAACGGAAGGAGCTTGTCAGATCTACAGCCAGATGAGCTCTTTGGTCAGAGCTGTCGCTGCCCTGCATCTCACCTGTTGAGGTGCGGGCATGGAGTGGAGAGGGGGGTCCATATGGCCAGCGCGTCAGAGGGCAAAAGGCATCGGAATCCTGCCCTCACCGTGGATCTGATTATCCAGGTGAATGACAGCGGTCTCGTTCTGATTAAGCGAAAAAATCCCCCCTATGGGTGGGCTCTTCCGGGAGGTTACGTGGATTATGGTGAGAGTCTGGAGCAGGCTGCCTTACGGGAGGCCAGAGAGGAGACGGGCCTGGAGGTTCAGCTAAAATATCAGTTACATACCTACTCAGATCCTCGAAGAGACCCGCGGGGTCACACCATCACAACCGTTTACGTGGCCACAGCCAGAGGCCGACCCAATGCCGGCGATGATGCTCAGCGAGCCCAGGTGTTTCCTTTGAGCCAGCTGCCCGAGAACATGGCTTTTGACCACGCTGCCATCTTAGAGGATTATCGAATGGGCAGATGGCAAAGATAGCTGCTTCCCGCAGGGGCTGGACTCATTTCCTGACCTTGAGGATTCTGGTGGCGAACCCATTTCTCTCCTTCTCTTCCTGACAGCTGAGACAGAGTTTGGTATTGGGCACCGCCTGAAGTCTGCGGATATTGATTTGACTGGCACATACGGCGCACACACCGTATGTGCCCTCTTTTATCCGAGTCAGGGCCTCGTCGATGGCCTTGAGCAACCTCTGCTCATAGAGGTAAAGCTGTAGGGAATTCTCCTGCTCGTAATGCTCAGCAGCTAGGTCGGCCACATCAAACTGGGATCCTCCCGGATCGCCGTTGGCCACCCTGGGAGGAACGCGGATGTTTTCTTTCTCCAGACGCTGGAGGTTCTCCAGCAGGCGCTCCCGCATCTTCAGCAGGTTTCGCCCGATCACGTCTATATCTCGTTTTCGCAAGAGAAATCGCCTCCATACAACAGTATGCGAGATTCCGACGCCATGCTCAGTGGGTCGTTTTTCCAGTTTTGTTGAAACTGCAAAAGCCATGCCATAACCTGCTTTTATACATCTGTTCGTGGTCCAGAGGGCCCGCCAGGATGGAAGATGATGTCGGCCTGGTGAGGCTTCTAGAGCCCATCCGAGGAATTCTATCCTCTCTGCGAGCGGGCCCTAAAAAGCCCATGGCATCCTCTTTCGGTGGCCAGTTATTGGGGAGAGGCTCCTGGGTGAGGATAGTGCATCAAGAGGCACAAAAAGTGAAAAAGTTTGCACACAAGCGGTGGACAAGAGGTCGGGAGATCATCTCTGCAACTTCTCTCCTATTAGCGATACTCATCAGCAGGCGAATATTGAGACTTTGGTGAGAGGAATTGTCAGAGTATGGATTGAGGGGGTGGCAATGGCGGAAAACGCGGTGAGCTTTTTTTAAAGAAAGGTACGTAGAAATGTCGATGGCGGAGAGTGAGGTAGGTGCCTAGAAGTATAGAGGCGTGAGGCGGGGAGGGCGATCCCCAGACAAAAATCGGTGCGCATCTGGTGTCTTCTTCGCGCTCGCCGGTGGCCAGCGGGCAGCAGATATGGAAGCATGTGAGTAGCCTGAATTGAAGGCATTGCCCGCCTCTTGAGCCCCTCATGAGTCAAAGCCTCGATGATCACAGAGTCGTCGATCTCCTCTGATCATCGGGCAAATGAGATAAAGCCCCCAAGGCGAGCCTTTCCCCCATGATCGCCAGGAGGCCGTCGAAGCCCGCATCTGTGTGCTGGCCGTCGTTGCGGCTTCTGCGGCCCTGATATGGATGAGCTTCTGTTTATCACCTCCTAGGAGATGAATTTCCGCTGATGAGGTCATTTTCAGATTCCTGGGATTTGGCCTCATCCCATAGCTTATCCATGGCCTCGAGCCCCACCTCTCGCGGATCCAATCCCTGTAGCTGAAGGGCCGACTCCACGAATTTGAATCGAGTGATAAATTTGTCGATGGTTCGGCGCAGGGCATCTTCCGGGCTCGTTTCCAGGTAACGAGCCAGGTTGACCAGGGCGAAGAAAATATCCCCCAGTTCCTCCTCCACCTGTTCTTTTTGGTGTTTGCGATAGGCGCGACGGAACTCGGCCAATTCCTCTTCCACCTTGGCGAAGACCTGGTCGATATGCTCCCAATCAAAGCCCACTCTGGAGACTTTTTCCTGGACTCGGTGAGCCTTGAGCAAAGCGGGAAGCTCTCTGGGAACCCCATCCAGGATGGAGGCGCCTTTCTTTTTCTTGACCTCCTGATGCTTGATCTTTTCCCAGCCGATGAGAACATCGCGGCTGCTTTTCACCCTTTTATCGCCGAAGACGTGGGGGTGTCTACGCTTCAGCTTCTCGATGATACCGTCGACGACATCCTCGATGCTGAATCGCCCTTGCTCCTGAGCAATTTGGCTATGAAAGACGATTTGCAAGAGCAAATCACCGAGCTCCTCGGCCAGTTTTCGATCATCCCCACCGTCGATGGCCTCCAACACCTCGTAGGTCTCCTCGATGAGATAGGGAGTCAAGCTGTGATGCGTTTGCTCCCGATCCCATGGGCAACCATCGGGACCTCGTAGCCGTTCCATGACTCTTCTGAGCTGTTCAAATTTGGCAGGCATGAGTAATCCGCTTTGTGAAAACGAAACCTTTTAAGAATCTAGGCATTCCAGTCTCTCATGTCAAGAAAAATGCTTGCATTGTGCATGGAAATTGAGTATGTTTTTCTGCTCACTGGCAGGGGAAGATAGGATCATCTTGGTCAACTTTTTTATTTCGGGAGACCGAGAGAGTATGAGCGAGAGGAATCAGAAAAAGGGTCATCTGCAGGACAGGGGCGCCCGAGACCTTCAGTCTCTAAGAGGACTTCGGCAAGAGCTGCAGAGGAAAAATGCCCAGCTGGAGGAGCAAACTCGCCAGCTCACCGCCATTGTGGACATCAATAAGGTCCTCAGCCTGAATCTGGAGCTGAACGAACTTCTCCATACGGTGGCCCGGGCAGCCCAGCACAGCTTGGGATTTCGACGGGTGCTCATCTGTCTGTATGACAGGAACCATCGTGTGTTCATCCGCAGAGCTCAAGTGGGATTGAGGGACGCGGAGTTTCATCGGGTCAAGCAACAGCATGTGCCGGAGGAGAAGTTCTTTCAGTTCTTCCAGGAGAAATTCAAGGTGAATAACTGCTTTTTTGTCAGCCATAAAGAGGCAGCAAGCGTAGAATATGACATCCTCTCGGGCGACCCATCCGCTAAACAAAGCGGGCGCCATCCCGGTGACTATCTCTTTGTCCCCATGTCCGGTGCGGACGGCAAGCTTCTGGGGGTCATGTTCGCGGACTGCCCTTCCGAAGACCGAGCGCCGGATCCCCAGGCCATCGGCATCGTGGAGATGTTCGCCAATCAGGCTGCTCAGGCTGTGGGCAACTCGATGCTCTCCCAGAAGGCCAGGATGAAAACCAAGGCATTGGAAACCCTCAGGGAGATTGCCAAGGAGATCGGCGCCCAGTTGGAATTTGACCTGCTGCTGAACAAAATAGTGGAGCTCATCAAGGCTCACCTGGGGTGTCGCTATTGCGCCGTGTTGTTGTGGGATGAGCAGCAGAAAGAGTGGCTGGTAGGTGCTCCCCAGGAGGAGGATACATCCAATACCCGCATGGCCGAGTTAGCCAAAGTGGATGGCGACATTCAACAGATAGCTCTGATGGGCAAGCCGATGTTCTCCGAGCATCTAGAGGCTGACCAACAACGGAAAACACTCCTCAAGGGTCCCCGTTTTACTGCTCACCTTCCCTTGAAAATTCAGGATAAACTCGTGGGCATGCTGGTTATCATCAGCGATCGAGAGGGGGCTTTTGAGGGACAAGACGATCTGTTCTGGAGCTCCCTGAGCGAGCACTTGGCTATGGCCATTGGAAATGCTCAGCTCTATACAGATGCCAAAAGCCACTCCATTTCCGATGGCCTCACCGGTCTGTTCAATCACCGGCATTTCCAGGAGCGCCTCCGGGACGAAGAGAGGCGAAGCCATCGGCACCGGCACCCCTTTTCAGTGATCATGATGGACATCGACTTCTTCAAGCACTACAACGACGTCTGCGGACATCCCACGGGAGATAAAGTCCTCAGGATCATCGCTCAGCTGATCAAGGCCGAGGTCAGAGACATCGATATACCCGCCCGCTATGGCGGCGAGGAGTTCGTCATCATCCTCACCGAGACGGATAAAAGGGGGGCATGGAAGGTGGCCGAGAGGATTCGAGAGAAGATCGAGGATCACAAATTCCCTCATGGCCAGGTTCAGCCCCAAAGGAGGCTGACTGTGAGCATCGGGGTGGCCAGCTATCCCGAGGACGCCGACAACAGAAAAGACCTGGTCGAGAGGGCAGACGAAGCGCTCTATATGGCCAAGCAGGCCGGGCGAAATCAGGTCTTCGTCTCTGGCCAGAACGAGGAGGTGTGGCTGGAATGAGCCTCCTCTGGCCAGGGAAGAGGCGAGCTACCAGATGAGCCTTTAGAAACTGCACCTTTAGGAGGTATGCGGATGCAGATGCTGATAGGCGGCCGATGGGTGGATAAGGATCAGACCATCCCGGTCAAAAATCCCTTCGACGAATCGATCATAGACCAAGTGCCCAGGGCAGATCCCGAAGACGTCGACGCTGCCTTTGCCAGCGCCCTCAGGGGTTTAGAGCAGATGTCCAAGCTCTCTGCATATGACCGTTACAAGATCCTCAGACGAGCTGCCGAGGCCATCGAGGGCCGAGGAGAAGAGCTGGCCAAGACTCTGGCTTTGGAGGTGGGCAAAACCATTCGCGAGGCTCGGAGCGAGGTTTCTCGAACAGTACAGACCTTTACCTTCGGCGCCGAGGAGGCCAAGAGGATATACGGAGAAGGTATCCCCTTCGATGCCGCTCCTCGGGGAGAGAACAAGTTGGGCTTCACCATCAGGGTCCCAGTGGGTGTGGTGGTGGCCATCACACCCTTCAACTTTCCCCTTAACTTGGCCGCTCATAAAGTAGCGCCCGCACTGGCCGCTGGCAATAGCGTAGTCTTGAAGCCGGCCACCGATACTCCCCTGACGGATCTGATGATGGGTCGACTCCTTCTGGAAGCCGGGCTTCCGCAGGATGCTTTGAATCTCATCACTGGCTATGGCCAGGAGATAGGGGATGCTCTGGTAACCGACCAGCGCGGGCGAATGGTCACCTTCACCGGCAGCCTGGAGGTGGGCAAGAGGATCATGGCCCACGCTGGCCTCAAAAAGGCCACCATGGAGCTGGGCTCTAACTCGGCGGTGATTGTCATGGGGGATGCCGATCTGGAAGATGCCGCTTCCAGGATCACTGCCGGCGCTTTTGCCCTGGCGGGGCAGGTATGCATATCTGTTCAGCGAGTCTTCGTGCAAAAAAGTTGCTTTCAATCCCTGGTCAGCGCAGTGGTCTCCAGGGTCAACGAGTTGAGTGTGGGGGATCCCCTGAGCGAGAATACCGACATGGGGCCCAT
>SMTZ1_10005812_pt1 | contig 12422 bp, 8 predicted proteins | sample DeeMarSWOR136_30_FD_25667 | JGI IMG/M metagenome (IMG submission 25667) | reverse complement strand
ATGGTCTGGATGAAAATACACTGGTTATTTTTACCAGTGATAATGGTCCCTGGCTGAATTTTGGGAATCATGCCGGCTCCGCTGATCCACTGCGGGAAGGTAAGGGCACCATGTGGGAAGGCGGTTGTCGGGTACCATGCATCATGCGCTGGAATGGACAGATTCCTGCTGGATCTATTTCTGATAAAATGGCAGCCACAATCGACTTGCTTCCCACCATCGCTGCTATCACAGGGGCGTCATTGCCGAAAAAAACAATCGATGGCGTCAATATTTTACCGCTGCTGAAAGGCGACCAAGCTGCCAATCCACGGGATCTTTATTTTTATTATTATGGCGGTGATTTGTGTGCAGTGAGGCAGGGGAAATGGAAACTCTTTTTTCCCCACCAAGCTAGATCTTATGTGGGCGTTGAGCCTGGCAAAGATGGATTCCCAGGTCCCTATGCGGCACTGGCAGTTGGATTGGAACTATATGATTTAGAAAAAGACATCAGTGAATCGAATAATGTGGTTGATCAGCATCCCGAAGTGGTTGCCCAATTGAAGGCGCTGGCAGAAAAAGCTCGTAAGGAATTGGGCGATCGGCTAACGCAAACCAAAGGCAAAGGTGTTCGAGAACCAGGGCGGGTTAGAAGCCAGGGGCAGAGTCGAGTCAAACATCTGGCTGTTGGCAAAGATGTAAAGCTTAAAAATCCTTTTTCTCCCAAATACCCTGGCAATGGAGCTAAAACATTGATCGACGGCATCAGAGGCTCAATGGATTACAATGATGGCAATTGGCTGGGATTTGAAGGCGATGATCTTGAAGCGACAATAAATTTGGGACAATTGCAGTCCATTAAGAAGATCAAATGCGGATTTCTTCAAAACCAGGTATCCTGGATTTTCCTCCCAACTTTTATTGAGATGTCAGTTTCAACAGATGGTAGCGACTTTCAAGTCATTGGCAATTTTAATATAAAAACTGAATTCAGTCCAAAACCTGAAATTAAAGATTATTCAACAGAGTTAGCAGTAGATGCGGCTCGCTTTGTTCAGATCAAAGCTAAAAATGTGGGAATTTGTCCGGAGTTGCATCCTGGGGCTGGTGGCAAAGCGTGGATTTTTGTAGATGAAATTATAGTGGAGTAGTAAGTGGTCAGTTGAAGTGGTGAGTTGTTTGTAGTCAATTATTATAAGTGAGGAGATTTTTTATAAGTCCGTCGCGCCGATGGTCGTAATCTGGATTGTATGCTACATATGAATCCTGATTTGAAGGAAAAGGGACTGGCGATGGCTTACAATCATACCGATAAGATGATTAAAAAAGCGATTTCACTGCCGCTTTATTATACCGGTTTAGCTGAGGTTGCCAGAGTTCGAGAGAAAGAAGCAAAATCAAAAATATATCATTTAGATCGTTATTACGATATCGAAATTCCTGTTCGGATCAGAGCCAAAAATTACAGTTGGCTTGTAATCGAATGATTTTGTCTATGCCGAGCTGTCTAAAAATTTTTTACAGAAATAAAATTTCTAAGTTGACTTTTTAAATATTATTTGTTATATTAAATTAAATTAAAAACACTCCCCAACCAACTAATCTAAAGTCACTTCCTTAAGATCAATTTAAGGGAGGAATGAGAGAGTTATCCTGAAAAGAGGATAACAATTCCGTGAATTAGGATTAGAGCTAAACCTCGGTTTCGTAAGGAATCGAGGTTTTTTATGTTTACAACAAAATGTTTTTTTGGGGAGTGAGATAAAATAAATTACGCATTATAGTTGCATAAATATTTATTTTTTCAAGGTCGATAAAATACAATTGGGAAAGTTATTTAATCTCACTCCCTTAACATATCTGCCTTTGGTTTGATCCAACATATCAATCTGGTAGTTTATAATGAGTATAAAAAATGTATTTATCACTGGACCTATTCATAGCGGAAAATCGACCATTCTAAATAAGGTAATAACTGAATTTCACGGTCTGGAAATCGGTGGTTTTAGAACTCTTCCCATTTATCAGAATGATCAGCGAAACGGTTTTTTCCTTGAATCATTGGATGGTGTTAAAAAATGTTTTGCTCATATTGATATGATGACCAACAACCAATTCAATGCGTATAAATTTGACTATGATATTTTTGAAAGTTTTGGGGTGCAGATACTTGAAAATGCATTAGGAAAAAGTGATATCATACTCATGGATGAAATTGGCCTAATGGAAAGGAAAGCCATGAAATTTCGTAAAATGATTATAAAATGTTTGGATGCACCCCAATTTGTGCTGGGAGTCTGCCAGGAGAGAGCTGCATGGTTTTTAAAAATTTTACAAGCGAGAGAGGATACTAAAATTTTTTCTATTCAAAATGATAATCGAAACAGCATTCCTGACAAAATCATTGCTTTCATTTTTCTAAGTTTGTCTTAAATGTATGAGAGATGATTTCCATTTGTCGAAGATAATGCAACTTCCCTTTTTTAAAAGCCGGAGCAAATACATGCATGTCAATAAAATAAATACGCTCAGTCGGTTCATCAAAAAAGCAATACATTCGAAATGGACCTCCGGCTGGTTCATCTTTGTCATCGGTTTTCCATAACCCTTTTAACTTAAGCGCGCGACGATTGAGAAAAACAATTTCGTTTGCAATAACTGGTTCCGCAATTTCCTCTACTAATTCATTGTTATAAAATTTTTTGCCGATCTCATTACGACTGGAGATGCACCATTCTTTGGTGATTATATTTGGATCGGTCGCTTCTTTCCAATAGACAGCAAGCCAACGAGGAGGAATTTTTCTATGAAACATGACAAACCGATCTTTTGCTGACTGAACCTCAAGACGGAAATCCGAAGGAACGCGAATCATCCACCCGTAGGTTTTTAACAGATGTTGTTCAACATCAACTTGCTCTTTATAGCTGTATAAAATATCCTTATGAAAATTTTTCCAATAATCATCAAACAGAAAAAATATTTCAGCCGTTTGCTCCTCGATTTTATTCAAAAGACTCGACAAATCTTGCCCGATTAGAAACATAACTACCTGAGATTTAACCCATTGCTCTTTTTTTAAAAAAATTATATTTCCTGATTCAACCTTGCTTCTGGCTTCGTCTTCAAGTTTGGAGTTGATTGATTTTGAAAGATCATCCTCTGCATCAAGGGTAGACATAAAAATAATATTCTTGAATCGTTTAAAATTACCCGGGTCGCCTTTTAAAACTTTGAACACTTTCTCCGGTTGAGGAGTATATTCGATTTTTTCAAAAATATCACGAAGGATAGGTTCCGCTTGCTGCCAGATAGTGGAATCAGCTATAACTCGAATCTCATTATCGGACCCTAATGGATTTTTAGAACGAAAACAATTTGTTGTGATAATTACAAAACCAATCAAAATTAAAACTATGGAAATCTGTATGGTTTTTCTCATATTATTCCTTCCGCATTTTAGTATTGATTTTTTATCAAAATTTTGCAACTTTGTATTGGAATAAACTAATTCCATCATATAAAGCGATGGAATCAGTTCAAAGTTATAAAATTATTTTGCTTCTAAGGCGATTTTCTCTTTGCGCAACACAAAGAGTAGTCCTCCAGGGATTGTTGATAACAGCCCAATAAGGTAAGCCAGAAATTCCATTGCTACAATTGTCTCAGGTTTAAAAGAATTGATTTGAGAGAATAGAGCAACCCCACTGCTTTCTCGTATACCAATTCCACCAATAGAAATTGGGAGACTCGCTAATAAGGCAATTACTGGCACAAAAACGAAAAAATATTTAATATGTATATCAAGCCCGACAGATAACGCTGCAAAATAGTGAACAAGAATTCTAAATGTCTGAATCAAAAATGAAATTAAAAACACAAGTAAAAGTGTTTTCCTCTGATATTTATATGAATTTAGATTGCTATAAAATTCACGTATCTTATCATTAATTTTTGGTGGAAAAATAAATCGAAATGCCCATCCAATTTTTTGTGCAAATCTGTCATTGAAAAAAATAATAAATGAAATAATCCAACAGATGAAAATAATTGATGTGACAAATATAATGGTTTTTGAATGGAATATATTCCTCCATGCGATTCCAGCGACCAATGCGAGAGTCGTTAGCATCACAAAACCAATTAATCGATCAAAAAACACTGTTGAAATGGCATTTGTAGAATCACCTGATTTTTTAGAAATATCATAAATGCGGACAGCATCACCTCCCACGTAGCCAATGAGAAAATTGTTGAAAAACAATCCAACATAATAATACGAAAGTACCTGGAAAAAGGGGATCTGGATTCCTCTGGTTCTCATTAATAAAAGCCATTGGATGGATCCTAAAATGTTACTTAAAGAAAAAATTAAAATGCCAACTAATATCCACCAAAAATTGGCAGACGCGAATTGAAATGTAATTTCACGGATGCCTAACTTTGTGAGTAAAAATATTACCAATACCAGACTGATCAGTATTTTTGTCAATTGAACAATGATTCTTTTAATCAATACCCTATATCTTACTCCTTATACTTATGCAACACTTTGTTATTAATCGAATTCAGTACTCAATAAAATATCACTTTTTATCCGCTTGTGTTTATAGAATCCGTAGGTGGATGTAACAGTTGTTCGAATTGTTTGAGCCAAAAATTGGCTTGGTTATCCTTAGGATTCATGTTTAATAATTGCTCAGCTAAATTTAAACCATTTTCATAAGCTTTTGTTTCCGAGTATAGCTTGAACAGCCAGTAATAACCTTTAATATAATGTGGATTTTTTTTAATTAAATCCAGAGCAATTTCCTCTGCCATTTTGCTATCCTTTAAAAGTTGATAATAGATCTGAGCAAACTCAAGTTTTGCATCAAATGAAATATTTGGTGCTTTCAACCATTTTTCCAATCGTTTTTCAAATTCTTCAGGTCGACCGCCTTCAAGATACATACGTCCAATCGCTAATGAAAATGATCGATCGAAGATAGGTATCACATCTTCAGGAATCGACTCCTCCTGTTTATCTAAAATTAATAGCATATCATCATACATCTTTTCTTGCCGATAAAAATTAGCAAGTTTCAGAAATGCTGTTCGATAATTTATTAATAATCCAATAATCTCGTCATTATAATAAACATCTGGATTATTGAGATTGCGATAACTAAATTTATTTAACAGGTTTTCTTTCAGACGAGAAGGAGAAATTTTTTCACCCGGGTATGTAACTAATTTATAAACCAGTCCATCCATTCTCAGGTAGTCATCCATGCTCAACATGTTTTCTGAGGATACAGTAACTGCAAAATATATAGGTTTTCTAAACTGATTGGAAGCAATAATATTCAAAATCATAATATCCTGAACACGAATTGCCTGCCCCATAAACGTTGGGCCCAACTCAAAACTGATTTCTGGCGGATTTGTCATTGCAGTAGCCAGAAATTCTTTACGTTGCTCTAAATCTTTAAGATGTTGTTGATATATTTCTTTAGGAACTTCTATTTTAACGATTTTCTTATCTGGCCAATAAGTCGGTGCTAAACGATCGATATGAGAGTCCAGATAACTGATTGGAACCCGTGGTTCTTGATCGCGAAGTTGTTTGATGTACCAGTGCGTATTTAGTAAGCTCAAATTAACAACTCGAATATCAGGTCGAATATGGTAAACATATTGCAAAAACCAGAGCGGGAAGGTGTCATTATCACCATTGGTAAATAGAATCGCATCTTTTTCACAGGATTGAAGGAGATTATAAGAATAGTCAAATGCTACATAATTCCCGCTGCGATCGTTAGTATGGTAATTAAAAGCCAACATTTTCATCGGAATAAAAATAAGAAGCAGAATGACAACAAAGTACATAGCTATTTTTCGGATTTTGCTGTTATTTTGTAACAATTCAACAACTGATTCTAAAGTGCCAACTACGCCGATTCCAATCCAGATAGCAAACGCAAAGAAAGAGGCAACAAAAACATAATCCCGCTCCCGAGGTTGGGGATCTGTCTGATTCAGATAAACTACGATTGCGACTCCAGTCATTATAAAAAGTAATAGAATTGCCAGTGCTCTTCGAGAATCTTTAAAAAAATGATGTACCATTCCCATGATTCCAATTAGAAAAGGTATGCCCCAGAGACCACGGAAACTAATCGTCTCTGCCAGAAAACCATCAGTCCCTTTAATTTCTCCTTTACCAATAAATTGCCATCCCAAATAGCGAAGATACATTTTTTTGATCTGGTAATTCCACATGAAGTCCATTTGTTTACCCAAATTATGAGTTACATAGCTTTGATTGGGGAATTTTTGCTTAAAAGCTCTTTCTGAGGGTAAGCCAGGATAACGCCTTGGAAATGTTGACCATTCACCATATTGCTCCCTGTTAATGTAACTAATAAAATTTTCAAGATTTTCTGGGTCGTTCTCATCGATTGCAGGATTTAATTGAGATCGAATCAAAATGCTGGGGAAGGTCGAAGCGCCTATTAAAATAAGGAGTAAAGAAGTGAATATCACAAAGACAACTCTATTGCGATTTTGAATTGAAATATAAATAATCGAAATTAAAGCAATTAATAATACAATGAAAAAAGAAGCGACCCCCACTGAGTCGTACAATTTTTTAATAACTAAAGTTAATTTCGGCAACCATTTAACAATTCCTGGATAAATTCCTCTAAAAATAATAACACCAACAAATAAAAAGATAATAGCTGAACTTAAGCTAATTTTATGTCGTCGAAAGTAATAAATAAGAAATATTGTGGGTAGTGCAAGAATATTTAAAAGATGAATCCCGATTGCCAGACCAATACAATATGCGATCAATAGAATATATTTATCACTTAAAGGATCATCCGCCTTCTCATGCCAGATTAAAATCAACCATACAACAATAGCAGTGAAAAACATGCTTATCGCATAAACTTCTGCCTCAACGGCATTAAACCACAAAGAATCAGAAAAGGCAAAAGCCAAAGCTCCAATAATAGAACCGCCATATAAAATTATTCGATCTTCAGCAGTGTTGGATTTACCTCGCCATAAAATGATAAGCCTTACAATAATGAGGTAAGTGAACATAATCGTCATGGCTGTGGTAATGGCTGAAATTATATTTACCCGCAATCCGATGTCAGTAGTCCACGGTAATAAAGAAAAAATGCGTCCCAACAATAGATAAAACGGCGCTCCAGGTGGATGAGGCACGCCCAATATATGGGAACATGCAATAAATTCCCCACAATCCCAAAAGGAAGTTGTGGGAGCTATCGTTAAATAGTAAACAATAAAAGAAATGATAAAAAGCGATGTTGCCAGCAGTCTATGAATAAACTGCTCTTGTTCCATTCGTATCATTCACACCTGCCTACTGGCTATTGTAAACTATCTATTTTGGTGCTATCTGACGTAGTAGTATCTTGCTTTTGAGCCTTAGCCATTAATTGTTGAAATTGTTTTATCTGGGAGATGGCATTTTGATCATTAGGATTCTGTGCTAGCCACCGATTTAATACATCGAGCCCTTTTTGATACTCCTTAGATCTTGAATAATAACTTGCTAACCAATAATGGGGATCAGCAACTTTTGGATTGTCAGTTGTCATCTGCTTTACTTTGCTCGCTATTTTTTCCGTATCATCGGGATAAAGTTGAATAAACCACCCAGCATATTGTAATTTTTCGTTTAACAAAACATCGGATCTTTCCATTAACCGAATCAGGATATCTTTAAACTTATCATGTTGACCGGCAATATAGAACATACGCCCCATTTCAAATTGCAGGTCTTTTTTAATTGGAATGACTGAATCAGGCATTACAGTCGTCATCTTTTCCAGAACTTCAGTCATTTTATCGTACATTTTTTCTTTACCATAATATTGAGCTAGGCTAAAATATGCTCCTTGGTAATTACGCAACAATCCTTTAATATTTTCATTAAAATAAACATCTGGATTATCTAAGTTTCGATATTGAAATTTTTCAAATAAATTGGTTTTTAAGTGAGAAGGGGATAGCGGCTCTTCATTTGTTGGATAAGTGACCACTTTAAATACCAGTCCATCCATTCTTAAATAATTATTGAGATTAATCTGGTTTTCACGAGAAACAGTTAAGGCAAAATAGATTGGTTTTCGAAAACGATTTGTTCGAATAATTTCGAGAATCATTAAATCCTGAACTCGTATCCCCTGTCCATAAAGGGTTGGCTTCAAATCGAAAATAATTTGTGGTTCTTCTTCCAGTTCTTGAATCAGTTGCTGTTGTTCAAACAAATCAGCTTTATCGCGTAAATACGCGTCTTTCGGCACCTCGAAACGGACAGTTCTTGCCTTGGGCCAATATTGTGGCTGGAGGTTTTCTATTTGCCGGTCATTAAGACTGATCGGCACATGTGGCTCATCATCTCGAAGTTGTTTTATATACCAATGGGTGTTAAGTAAACTTAAATTAACCACCCGTACGTCTTGCCTGATTTCATAAACATATTGCAGAAACCAGAGTGGAAAGGTATCATTATCCCCATTGGTAAAAAGAATTGCATTGGGTTCACAACTTTGAAGAATGTTGTAGGAGTAGTCATAAGCAACGTAATCACCAGTGCGATCATGTGATTCATAATTATAAGAAAGCAAGTGGATTGGTAAGAGTAATGTAAGGGTCAAAATACACCCCACTATTACGATCATTTTCTGCGCAGGTTGAAATTTTTTCGTTAAGTCTCTAAAATAATCAATGATTGCAGTGACGCCAATACCAATCCAGATTGCAAATGCAAAGAACGAACCAACATAGACATAATCTCGTTCACGAGGCTGGGGATCTTCCTGATTCAAATAGATAACAATAGCCAGTCCTGTCATAATAAATAGCAGCATTATTGCTGAGGCATGTTTCCAATCTTTTTTGAAATGATAATACATTCCTAACAGCCCTATTACAAACGGAATTAAATATAAACCTAACGGGCTGAAATTTTCTACGATACGCCCATCTTCACCCAAAGTTTTTCCCTGCCCGATAAATTGCCAGCCAAAATAACGTAGATACATTTGTTTAATCTGATAATTCCACATAAAATCCAACTGTTTTCCAAAGTCATGCGTCACATAATTCCGATAAGGATAGGTTCTTTCGAATTCTGATTTTGTTGGCAAATCAGGATAACGACGAGGGAAGGTGCCCCATTCACCATACTGTTCACGATTGAGATAACTAACCATATTTTCCATGTTTTCAGGATCATTTTCGTCTATTGCAGGATTTAAATTCGAGCGAATGTATATCGCTGTATAGGTTGAAGTCGCTATGAGAATGACCATGAAAGAAGTACATGCCAGGTAGGCAAGGCGTCTTCTATCTTTATGGGTTTTATAAATAACAAATATCAATATGCCGAGTAGTGAAAGAAAAAATAATGCCGTAAATTCAGGACCGGTCTTTTTATTTAAATAAAGCGCAAAGTTAGGTACTTTTTGGACAAGACCAGGGTAGATCACTGCAAATGCAACTATTGAAACGACGACAAAAATCCAAAAGTTTTTCCATTCAATCTTTGGATATTTTCGAAAATAGTAAATTAAAAATACTGCTGATAAAGCGAGAATCATTAACAGATGGACTCCAATTGCTAAACCAACGGAATAGGCAATTAAAAGTATATATTTGTCACTTGATGGATCATCTGCTTTTTCGTGCCAAACCAAAATCAACCAGATGACGATCGATGTGAAAAACATACTAATCGCATACACTTCAGCTTCCACAGCATTGAACCAAAAACTATCAGTAAAAGCAAAGGCTAACGCCCCAATAATGCCACTGCTATAAATAATTAACCGATCATAAATATCCCGTGGTTTGCCTCGAAACATGACGATTAAACGGACAATAATTAAATATGTAAACATAACTGTAATGGCACTGGCTAATGATGAAATGATATTAACTCGCATTCCAATATCTTCCACAAAAGGTATCATACTGAAAATTCGTCCGATAAGAATATAAAGCGGGGCTCCAGGAGGATGAGGCACACCTAAAATATACGAGCATGTGATAAATTCCCCACAATCCCAGAATGATGTTGTCGGTGCGACAGTCTTTAAATATACGAAAGCCGAAATAATAAATACCAATACAGCAAAAATGCAATTTAAGCGTTTGTCGTCTTGCATGCGTTTTACCTCCGAAACAGTACTTTCTCAATCAAATTTAGCATGTTAATCGCTGAATTTTCCCAATTAAATCGATGCGCCCAGGTTATACATTGCTTCGATAATGAATTTCTTAAATCATCGTTTTGGATCAGATCAATAATTAATGCTGCCAATCGATGATAATCTCCATAAGGGTAAAGCAAACCTGTTTTTCGTTCTACTACAGAATCACGCAGTCCAGGCGAATCAGCAGCAATTACCGGTACACCACAACAATTGGCTTCAATAACAGTGAGGCCCCACCCCTCTTTTGGGGAGGGATTGACTGTCAGCCACATTTGATTGAGATGATCAATTTTTTGGTTATGATGTGTTGCACCAGTAAACGTAACAACTTGTTCCAGATTTAATTTCAAAACCAGTTTTTTTAAATCCGGTAAATAATCACCATCGCCGATAACCAATAACCTGGCTTCTGGAATCTGACGAATGACCTCTGAAAAAGCTAAGATAAGATGATTAACACTTTTATATTTTTTTATTCTACCCAAATAACCAATCATAGGATAAGGCGATTTTTTCTCCGGGTAATATTGATATTCTGAACGATCGACGGCATTTTGAACAAGATAAATATTATTCTCTGAGAAACCTTTTTGAATCAATTCATGCCTGGTACTATCAGAAACAACAGCCATCGGGATATGGCGATAGACTTTAGGTAAGAGTTTTTCTGCTAATGTGACATACAGGGCAATCGGTATTGGTGATTCAATAAAAATACTTGATCCAAATAAATGGTGAATAATTCCGATCAAAGGTTCCTTAACATAAATTGGCGTGTAAAAAGGTATCTTATTAATGTCATCAACAACAATGTCAAATTTGATCTGCTTTGATAGTTTTTTATATAAAAACGGAACTAAATAATTGAACAAATTCCGCTTCCCATGACGAAACACATGAATGTCATCAACAAATTCCTCACCAGGTAAATCTTTATGGGAACAGCAAAGCAAAGTAACATCATGACCTTTCTGAACAATTCGTTTAAAAATTTCATGTAAATGAACCTCAGCTCCGCCACCAAATGGATTTCGTATATCTTGCCAATTGATAACTAATATCTTGTAACCCATACCCTTTTACAGAATGAAATTCCAAATAACAAATACCAGATACCAACTAAATTTCAAATTCCAAATATTCAATGACCGAAACATTATTAAATCGCTTCTTTTTTTTGACCAATCACTCCGATATCAAGAAACGTATAAAAAGCCCATTGTTTGGTAATAAATCTGTCTTTTAACCTATCCCTTAATTTTCTCGTGTACTTAAAACCTGACGGATAGAGTGGTAATTTTATTTTTATCTTTTTGAGTATCTCTCTCAAAATTCGATAAAAAAGACTTGGCCTCATCCAGCTACCATATTCATGTCGAATCGTAAATCCAGATTGAATAACCAATTTCTTTAACTGTTTAATTGAAAACTCGGTTTCCCATCCCGCAAACCATTTATTAAAAAATATCAGAAAATGTTTGATTAATGTATAAATATGATATCGCTGTGGGACATCGACTAATAGCAATCCTCCAGGTTTTAACACTCTGAAATGTTCGTTCAACAATGGTAAAGGATTTTTAAAATGTTCCATCAATCCCTGGTGAAAAACAATGTCCAGGGGTTCATCAGGCATTGGAATCTGAAACGCGTCCGCTTGAAATAAATGAACCTGATTATCATTTCGTCCCTTCAATTTTTTGATAATTTGTAACGCCTGTGGCGAATAATCAAGCACGTATACCATTGCATTCTCATGAGCCAGTTGCAAGCTATCTCTTCCGCTACCTGCTCCGATTTCGAGAATTTTTTTACCCTTGATTTCGGTGACTTTAATAAGATTTAGATAAATGCGTTCTTCATTCGAATAAACCGCTTCTATCTGTTCCCTGTCTTGCCAAAATTTTTCCCAATGCGCTCTGGTTGACGTCTTCGCGATCATACTTAATTTTTATTTATCAAGATTGGTTGGATCATGTGAAAAATAGACGTAAAATTAATGAAAAATTTAAACTAAGTCAAGATAAAAATTTAAAGCTTCTATAAGCATTATCCTTGAAGCATTTTTGGTAATTCGGTAATTAGGTGGGTGGAGGATCAGATTATTAGGTAATAATTTGATTACACAAGTCAGATGATCTAAAGAACATAGCTTCGCAAATTGATTAATGACAACGATACTTGGTGCTGGATGTTCAT
>SMTZ1_10018198_pt1 | contig 12424 bp, 8 predicted proteins | sample DeeMarSWOR136_30_FD_25667 | JGI IMG/M metagenome (IMG submission 25667) | reverse complement strand
CTACAATGACCTTGACCCTGACGACCCCAATAGCAACAGGATATGGTACACATGGTCAGACGGATACGAAATCCCGGCAAACGGTTCTCTTGTTGGTACTTTTAACTGGACTTCCTGGCGGACTGAGACTGTCGTGCATGGTGGCGCTCAGTCAATGTGGTATTTTTATGACAACAGTGTTGGGAAATCCGAGGTAACGATGACATTAGTCTGGCCACGTAACTGGACGCAGGATGGTGTTGAGGTATTATCTTTATGGTTCTATGGTAATCCAGCCAATGCTCCTGAACCGATGTACGTGGCTCTGGCCAATGCTAATGGCTCGACTGCGGTGGTGTACCACGATAATCCTGATGCGGCTCTGATAGACACCTGGACGGAATGGAATATCGACCTTCATGTTTTTGCCAACCAGGGCGTGAACCTGACCAACGTCAATTCGATTACTCTTGGCTTCGGTAACAGAACCAATCAGGTCGCCGGCGGTTCAGGTGAGGTATGGTTTGACGATATTCGTCTGTATCGGCCAGCAGAGCCAGATCCAGAACCATAGATATCTGGTGGATTCTTGAAGGCCAGGATTATCCCAGACTGTGGTGGGAGGAAGTTAGCGAATTAGAGAATTAGTTTATCAGGTGAACAGGGTATTAGTTAATTGGTTAATTGGTGAGTAGTTAGTTGGAATGAATTGGGCCCGACCACAGGTGTCGGGGCTAAACAGAGAACCACCAGTAAAACTGGGGGCTAAATATCTGTGTTCCGCATCAAGCAAATTCTGGCAACCACGTGGGGTTGCCCCTACAGTGGCTTTTAGGTTTCTTTGTTCAACTTAGACCGGACGAGCCGGAACCAAAGAGGGTGGGATAAAATGCTGACGCCTGAACGAAACCGCCTTTTGCTCATAAGCATCCAGGTAATTCTCACGACCGCAATCTCCCTGCCCACCCTCTTTCGAGGGAGGGAGATTGCTTGTTCTGAAACTAAAAGGCTTCGCTGCTGTTGCCGGGCCGGTCAAAGCTGTCGCCAAATAAAAAACGATTTGACACCATCTTTGAAGCGGCCCTACATATTACTGATACGGTGGCCATTTAGCGGACAACACTTTTTCTAACAGTCTGCCCCGGCGTACCTGGAACCAAAAAAGCTATTGAAATCATTATTTGGGGGAAAGGAGGTCTTTTGTTCTCAGACCAACATTTTGTGACCGTTTTGCACACAATGTCATTTGTAAGAGGTCATAGTTCAATAGAAGGAAAGATGTCGGTTAAATTTCTCCTGTTTACTATTTACTGTTCCCGGCAGGTACGCTACTATTGCTTGATGGGCAATAATTTGTTGTTTGAAAAGAAAAAATTAAAAGATAATTTTTTCTTTTCAAAGTATACCTAACCTCGATTTTGCAGAAGCCATTTTTACTTATTTAAGGAATCAGAAGATGAATCAAAAGAGAGAGTGTTTTAGCGAAACGATGGTTTTGATTGTTACTGGGATTTTGCTGTTAGCAAATTCAGGTGCGGCTTTGGCGGATATTAAGCTGCCGGCAGTAATAAGCGATAATATGGTTCTGCAGCGTAACAAAAAGGTCTCTATCTGGGGCTGGGCAGAGCCGGGGGAGGAGGTTATGGTCAGCGTTAGCTGGCATCGTATGAGATGGGCGGTTACGGCAGGGGACAATGGCAAGTGGATGTTTGCGATGAATTCGCCGAAGACAGGCGGGCCTTACGAAATGACATTCAGCGGTAAGAATACTATAACACTTAAAAATATTATGGCCGGTGAGGTCTGGGTCGGTTCGGGCCAGTCGAATATGCAAATGTCGGTGAAGTCTTCGGCTAATGCCGAGCAGGAGATTGCCGCAGCCGATTATCCGAATATTCGGTTGTTCACGGTTGAACGAAAAGTGGCTGATCAGCCGCAGTCCGATTGTGTCGGCAACTGGTCATTGTGCAGCCCGCAGACGGTACCTGATTTTTCGGCGGTGGCCTATTATTTCGGCCGAGAGCTGCATAAGGAACTTGATGTGCCAATCGGTTTGATTCATACATCCTGGGGCGGGACGCCGGCTGAGGCGTGGACGAGACGGGAGGCACTTAAAGAAGATAGTGATTTTATGCCGATTTTGGAGCGGTATGAAGACGCGGTTGCGAAATACAGCTGTTGAAAAGGCCAAGGCTGAAGGGGGAAAAACGCCACGCAGACCGGGTGCACCATTTGGGCCGGGACATCCTCACTCACCGTCGGGTTTGTATAATGCGATGATTGCTCCGCTGATTCCGTATGGGATTGGCGGGGCTATATGGTACCAGGGAGAGTCAAATGCAAGCAGGGCGTATCAGTATCGCAAGCTCTTTGGCTGCATGATTCAGAACTGGCGCGAAGATTGGGGGCAGGGTAAATTTCCTTTCCTTTTTGTGCAGCTGGCTAATTTTATGGCTATCGATACTGAGCCGTCAGAAAGTATGTGGGCGGAGCTGCGTGAGGCCCAGTTGATGACATTGGCTTTGCCGAATACGGGGATGGCGGTGATTATAGACATCGGCGAGGCCGACGATATACATCCGAAAAACAAGCAGGATGTCGGTAAGCGTCTGGCATTATGGGCTTTGGCCAGGAGCTACGGAAAAGATTTGGTTTATTCCGGGCCTATTTACAAATCGATGGAAAACGAGGGCGAGAAGATTATCCTGCACTTTGACCACATTGGTGGAGGCCTTGTTGCCGGGGCGGACGGGCCATTGAAAGGTTTCGCCATTGCCGGAGCGGACCGCAAGTTCGTCTGGGCCGATGCGAAGATAGATGGTGATAGTGTCGTGGTCAGCAGCAGCGAAGTTTCCGCGCCTGTTGCTGTGCGTTACGCCTGGGCGGACAATCCTGTATGCAATCTCTATAATAAGGAAGGGCTGCCGGCTTCTCCATTCCGCACCGATGATTGGCCCGGCATTACGGCCGGTAAAAAATAAGACCTCACAAATCACTTTTTTCCCGGCTAATATTTGTTCATGGTTTTCGGGGCTGATAGGTGATGTCCAGGATTTTTTCACCTTGGGCAGGCCGTCAAAAATCGTTTGACAAAACGTATTTTGAGATTAGCATAGGCTTTTTTTAGTAGCTGCGTCCCGCATTTGCTTTAGGCATATTCTCCGATAAGCACTTTTTTATTTTTTTGCTTTTCAGAGTGCGACAATGAACGAATTATTGGCGAACATCTCAGCACAGGCCGAACAAGTCAATATCATACTGCTGATAGGGATTGCAATTTTCGCCGGGACGGTAGGGGCCAGGATAATCCAAAAACTTCACATCCCGCAGATAATCGGCTATATAACTATCGGCGTAATCCTGGGGCCTTTGCTGAACGTTATTTCACCGCAGAGCGTAGAGACCCTCGAGCCATTCAACCTGTTTGCACTTGGGATTATCGGCTTTTTAATCGGCGGCGAGCTTAAACGTGACATCTTTGTAAAGTTCGGCAGACAGGTTATGGCGATATTGCTGTTTGAGGGTCTGGCGGCATTTCTTCTGGTGGGGTTTGCTTGTTTTCTTGTGCTTTGTTGCTTCTATGACTGGCACACGGCATTGGCAGTTGGGGTGGTGTTCGGTGCTATCTGTGCCGCAACGGACCCTGCTTCGACGGTGAATGTATTGTGGGAGTACAAGACGCGGGGGCCGCTTACGACGATGCTGACGGCCATTGTCGCTCTCGATGATGCGCTTGCTCTGATTCTGTACATCGCCAGCATCAGTTTGGCGACTTTTCTTACCGGCCATAAAGAAGTCGGCGTTTTGAGAATGATATTTCATTCGTTTTATGAAGTAGTAGGCTCTTTAGGACTGGGGCTGGCGGTGGGGCTGATACTGCGATGGATTATAAAACGTTTTGATGATGAAGAGAAAATTTTGATTTTTGCAATCAGTCTTATAGTGCTGACTATCGGCCTGGCCATAAGATTAGAGTTTGATGTCATTCTGTCATCTATGGCTTGTGGGACGACTTTGATAAATCTTTCACCCCGGCGAAGTCTTAAAAGTTTTGAGATTGTTCGCAAATTTTCACCGCCGATTTATGTCCTGTTTTTTGTAATTATCGGGGCCAGACTGAACGTCAGTATGACCGGTCAAATCTGGCTGCTGGCTGCCGTTTACACTATTTGTAATATGGCTGGTAAAACAACAGGGTCATACTTGGGCGCCGTCTATTCAAAAGCTGTGCCGACGGTAAGGAAATATCTGGGCTTTTGTTTATATCAACAGGGCACCATTGCCATCGCTTTGTTGATTATGGCGAGCCACCGGTTTGAAGGTCAGGTCAGAGATATGATGCTGTCGGTGATAATAGTAGGGGTATTTATACTCCAGTTCATCGGCCCGTTATTTACGAAGAGCGGCGTTAAAAGAGCCGGCGAAGTAGGGATGAATATCACAGAAGATGACCTTATTAAGACGCACAGTGTCGGCGATGTGATGGATGCAGAAGTGCCGGTTATTTCGGCAGGTATGTCACTGGGTGAGGTTGTCAAAGTGGTCAGCAATACCGACAGCTTTTATTATTCTGTTGTTGACAATGATAAAAAGCTGATAGGCGCAGTTACATTAGACGGTATCAGAACTACTTTCGCAACGCAGGAGCTAAACGATTGGCTGGTGGCGCTTGATATTATGGAGCCGATAATTGCCAAGGTAACGCCGGATATGGCATTGTCAGTTGCATTCGAGAAAGCAAAACGCCTTGATATTGAGCACCTGCCGGTTGTAGTTTCAAGTGAAGATGACGGATTTGTTGGTGTTTTAAACTGCCGGGCGGTTCACCGGTCGCTGAGCGCCGAGGTATTATCACGGCAGCAAAGGGCAGATAATATATAGTACCCGTTTTGCTTTGTTTTGATTGGTTTTGAAGATGGAGTTTATGATTCATTCGGTTGTTATTGCAAGCCATGGTGCTTCCGGCCAATTCAATTTGAACGTGGTTTTGCTGTTCGGTTTGATTGTTTTGGGCGGCGCGTTCGGCGCCCGTCTTTTTCAAAGACTTCACATCCCACAGGTCGTAGGTTGTATCGTAGTCGGGATACTTCTGGGCGAAATCCTTGGTGTGATAACTCCACATACTATCGATAAGCTCGAACCTTTCACGATGTTTGCCTTGGGTATCATCGGCTTACAGGGGATGGGTGCCTTTGTATTAGCAGCGATTGGCGGGGCTGTCGTAGCATGGTTTATAACCGGCAGCGTGCCCGAATCGATTGCGGTGGGACTGGTGCTGGGTGCCATTGCTTCTGCTACTGCACCGGCGGCGACAGTAAACGTATTGTGGGAGTATAAGACTAAGGGAGCTTTGACAACCACCGTGCTGGCTATAGTGGCGCTTGATGATGCACTGGCTCTGCTGCTTTACCGCGGTGCGGCAACAGGAGCAAAGGCACTGATTGGCACCGGCCGGAGTTCCGTCCTGGGCACAACGCTGATATTGTTAGGTGAAATCGCAGGTGCGATAGCCTTGGGAGTTCTCGCGGGTGTACTGTTGTACTTTCTCTTGAAGTTTGTCAAGGCCGAAGATAAAGTCCTCGACTTTGCACTGGCATCTCTTTTGCTTGTTGTAGGTGTTTCAATCATACCCGGAATCGACCCGATTTTGCCCGCGATGACCTTAGGTATCACGGTGGCCAATCTGATGCCTCGCCAGAGCAAGGCCACTTTTGAGCTTGTCGAGAAATTTGCACCTCCGATCTACATTTCGTTTTTTGTGCTTGCCGGGGCACATATGGAGTTCGGCAAGATAACCTCCTGGATGGTAGTGATGATATTAGTTTATGTACTCTGCCGGGCGGCGGGGAAGATAGCAGGTTCGTGGTTCGGGGGTAAATGGTCTCAAGCCCCGGCGGTGGTTCGCAAATACCTGGGGATTTGTCTTCTTCCACAGGCCGGTGTGGCTATCGGGCTTGCTATCCTGGCCAGCCAGCAATTCGGTTCGGAGCTTGGTCATACCATTATTATTGTGGTTATGACGGGCACATTTCTGATGGAAATCTTTGGCCCAATGCTGGTCAAGGTTGGTGTAAAGCGGGCCGGCGAGGTAGGACTTAACGTTACCGAAGATGACCTGATACGGAGTTACAGAGTTGCCGATGTGATGGACGCAGAGGTTCCGACCATTTCAGCCGGTATGTCACTAAGTGAAGTCATCAAAGTGGTTAGCAACACCAATAATTTCTATTACTCTGTTGTTGACGATGACAACAGGCTAATGGGTGCGGTAACGCTTGATGGTATCAGGAATACTTTTGCCACCCAGGAATTGAATGACTGGCTGGTGGCACTTGATATTATGGAACCGATTATAGGCAAGGTGACGCCGGATATGGCATTGTCAGATGCGTTGGAGGAGATAAGAAAGCTCAACGTCGAACATGTGCCGGTTGTAGCTTCGAGCCGGGATGACAGTTTTGCAGGGGTTTTGGGCGACCGTGCGGTTCGCCGGTCGCTCAGTGCAGAGGTCTTGTCACGGCAGCAAAAAGCTGATAGTATAGCAAGCGTTTAGTGTGTGCAGTTTGGGAGCGATTCCGATAGATGTAATGAATATGACTCATACGTTAGTCAATGCGAGCGCTGAAGTTATTCCGCCCTGGTTGGATTTGAATTTGGCCTTGTTATTCGGGCTGGTTATCTTTGGCGGTGCGTTTGGAGCTCGTCTTTTTCAAAAGTTTCACATTCCCCAGGTCGTCGGCGCCGTTGTTATTGGCATACTTCTGGGCAGAGATGTTCTTAATCTGATAACACCCGAAAGAGTCGAATCTCTCAAGCCCTTTACAATGTTTGCTTTGGGCATTATCGGTTTTATGATTGGGGCCGAGCTTCGGGCTGAGGTATTTAAAAAGTACGGCAGACAGTTTTTTACCATTCTTTTTTCACAGGGTCTGGGTGCTTTTTTGCTCGTAGCCATCGGTACATCTTTTATGGCCTGGTTTATATCAGGCAGAATATACACCTCGATTGCAATGGGGCTTGTTCTGGGTGCCATAGCCTCAGCCACTGCGCCGGCATCGACTGTAAACGTTTTGTGGGAGTATAAGACCAGAGGGCCTCTTACGGCGGCAATACTTGCTATCGTTGCGCTCGATGATGCACTGGCGTTATTGCTCTATCGCGGCGCAGCTACCGGTGCCAAAGCGCTCCTGGGCACGGCGGACAACTCTGTTTTCGGCACTACCTTTATTTTGTTGGCCGAAATCGTAGGCACAGTGCTGTTAGGCTTTTTGGCAGGCGTAACATTATATCTTTTGTTAAAATTCGTCAGGGCCGACGATAAAATTCTGGAATTTTCGATAGCTTCTCTTCTGCTTATAGTCGGCGTCTCGATGATAGCGGGAATCGACCCAATTCTACCTGCTATGGTGCTGGGTATAACTATGGCGAATTTGGCGCCGCGCCAAAGCGAGCATGTCTTTGAGCTTATCCGCAAATTTTCGCCGCCTGTCTATACTTCGTTTTTTGTGCTGGCCGGTGCGCATATTGAACTCGGCAGGCTGGCTTCTTCTACAGCAGCTATAACGGCAGTATATATTACACTGCGGGTCGGAGGTAAGGTGGCGGGGGCCTGGTTTGGCGCTAAACATTCGAAGGCACCGGCTGTGGTTCGTAAATACTTAGGGATTTGTTTGCTTCCTCAGGCCGGCGTGGCCATCGGTCTTGCAATTCTCTCCAGCCAGTTGTTCAATTCGGAATTCGGCAAGACCATTATTATAGTCGTTATGACAGAGACGTTTATCATAGAGCTGCTTGGCCCGATACTGGTTAAGGTGGGTCTCAAGCGGGCAGGCGAGGTAGGGCTTAACATTACCGAAGATGACCTCATACGGAGTTACAGTGTCGCCGATGTAATGGACGCAGAGGTCCCGACCATTTCAGCCGGCATGTCACTAAGTGATGTCATCAAAGTGGTCAGCAACACCAATAATTTCTACTATTCCGTAGTTGACGATGAAAACAAGCTAATGGGTGCGGTAACGCTTGATGGAATCAGGAATACTTTTGCCACGCAGGAGTTGAATGATTGGCTGGTGGCACTTGATATCGCCGAACCGATTATCGATAAGGTAACGCCGGATATGGCACTGTCAGATGCGTTAGAGAAGATAAGAAAGCTCAACGTCGAACATGTGCCGGTTGTAGCTTCAAGCCAGGATAACAGCTTTGTTGGCGTTTTGGGCGACCGTGCGGTTCGCAGGTCACTCAGTGCAGAAATCTTGTCACGGCGACAAAAAGCTGATAGTATAGCAAGCATGTAGTGTGTGGGCTTTTGGGCGATTCCTGATAGATGTAATGAACATGACTCATCCGTTAGTCAATGCAAGCGCAGAGGTTTTTCCGCCTTGGGCGGATTTGAATTTGGCCTTGTTATTCGGTTTGATTATCCTTGGTGGTACACTTGGTGCACGTCTCTTTCAAAGATTCCACATACCTCAGGTTGTTGGCTGCGTCGTTGTCGGCATCCTGTTAGGGCGCGATGTTCTGAACGTCATTACAGTGGCTCGAACTGAGGCTCTCGAACCTTTCACCAAGTTTGCCTTGGGTATCATCGGCTTTATGATTGGTGCCGAGCTTCGGTCGGAGGTATTCAAAAAATACGGCAAGGAGTTCTTCATCATCCTCTTCTCACAGGGGCTCGGGGCGTTTACGTTGGTCGCTGTATCTACGGCCACCATAACCTGGCTGATACATGGCGACGTGACAAGGTCCATCGCGATGGGCCTTGTGTTAAGTGTCATTGCTTCTGCCACGGCGCCGGCATCGACGGCTGATGTTCTGTGGGAGTACAAAGCAAGAGGGCCCCTTACTGCGACAATACTTGCCATTGTCTCGCTTGATGATGCTCTGGCACTGTTGCTCTATCGCGGTGCGGCTACAGGCGCTAAGGCGCTGATAGGCATCGGTGACGCCACTGTTTTTCGCACAACGGCATTCCTTCTGGGCGAGATCCTTGGAATCGTAATGCTTGGATTTCTCACAGGTGCGATGCTGTTCTACCTTTTGAAGTTTGTCCGGGCAGAGGATATGATTCTTGAGATCGCGATAGCCTGTCTTCTTCTTATTGTCGGGATAGCAATGGTTCCTGGTATCGACCCGATTCTCCCTGCGATGGTCTTCGGTATCACTATGGCCAATTTGGCACCACGCCAAAGCAAGGGTGTTTTCGAGCTGGTCAAGAAGTTCTCGCCGCCTGCCTACATCTCCTTTTTTGTGCTTGCCGGTGCTCACATTGAGCTTGGCAGATTAGCTTCTTCGACGGCGGCGATTACAGCGACGTATATGACGTTCAGGGTGGGTGGAAAAATGATGGGTGCTTGGTGGGGCGCGTGTCATTGCAGGATGCTGAAAATGGTTCAGAAATATTTGGGAATGTGTCTTTTGCCTCAGGCCGGGTTTGCAATAGGCCTTGCAATAATATCGCGTGAGGTGTTTGATGTGGAATTCGGTACAATCATCATTACGGTTGTTATGACCGAGACACTTATCATAGAATTGCTCGGCCCGATACTGGTTAAGGTTGGTGTCAAAAAGGCGGGTGAAGTAGGGATGAATGTTACCGAAGAGGACCTGATAAAGATGTATACGGTTGCCGATGTTATGGATAAAAGCCCGACAAGTATTAAGGAGGATTTGCCGCTGCAGCAGATTCTTGGGGTATTCAGCACTTCTGAGAGTGTGTATTATCCGGTTATTGATGCTCAATCGCGCATTACAGGTGTAATCACTATCCCCGATATCAAAGAGATGTTTGCGAATCAGGATGTGGCCGGGTGGCTGCTTGCTTGTGATGTCGCCGAGCCTGTTCGAGACAAGACCACGCCCGATAAGCCGCTTGAAGAGGTAATAGAGCATATGAGGCGGTATCATTTGGAAAATGTACCCGTAGTGGCCGGCAAAGATAAAGATGAACTTGTCGGTGTTTTGGATTATTCTAAAGCGCTGCGTAAAATAAGTACCGAAGTCTTGCATAGACGCCAAAAGGCAGATGGCCTGGCCGTGTCGACAGGTTAACGTGATGGTGAGTTGTGAGTGGTGAGTAGTGAGTATTCGACTCACCGATTAACCTCTCACCCATTAACAATTACCAAAATATGCAATTTTCGTTTCCAAAAAAGAAAAGGCTTGTTAATAACAGGCAACTCAAAGCCGTTTTGGCTCGCGGCCGGCGTCTGAGCAACGGCCTGCTTACGCTCTACATGGCAGAAAACAATTGTGGCTATCCGCGACTTGGTGTCTCCGTCAAAAAATCGTGCGGCAACGCGGTTGTACGTAATCGGTTGAAACGGCTGGTGCGGGAGGCCTTTCGGCAGAGCCAGGACCGGATTCCAGCCGGCTTTGATTACTTGCTTATGATTTCACCCCCGCGTTTTCTTGCCCGCCGCCCCGACTTGCGTCGGGAGACGCAGGGGCAGGCGAAAGCAAGAGCGGGTGTGGAAAAGTCAGGCACCGAAAAAGCTGTAAGGCTACCGACATTTGAGCAGGTAAAGGACTCTTTTTTAGCCCTGGTTCAGGAGTTGAAAGTGAGCTAAAATTGGGAGTGCCTAAAGTGAGCTAAAGTGCACATTGTTATTAGGTTATCAGGACATCAGGTAGTGGTTATCAGGTTACCAGGATATTAGGTTAACTTTATTTTTTTCCTGGTATCCTGATTCCCTGATATCCTGCATCCTGATTTCCTGATACACTGATATCCACATTTTAGGCACTTTATTTACGAATTAAGGTGATTTATGACTCCGAAAGAACGAATTTATGCGATTTTAAGGGGAGATTCTTACGACCGTCCCGCTGTTACCCCTATCTTTATGGCGTGGGCTGCTAATTTCATCGGTCACACTTACAGGGATTATTATCTCGATGGTGATGTCCTGGTCCAGGCCCAGCTTGCGGTTGTTAGGGCATTTAATCTCGACCAGATAAGTGCGATAAGCGATCCCTGGAGAGAGACATCTGCATACGGGACGGATTTTGTTTATCCCCCCGATGGTGTCGGAAGGCCGAAGGAGCTGTTCATAAAGACCCACGACGACATATCACGTATCAGAGAGTTTGATATTGAAAACGCAGAACGAACAAAACAGCGGATTGAAAGTGTGCGAAAGATGGCCGCTGAGGTCGGACAGACCCACAGCGTCTTAGGCTGGGCCGAAGGCCCGCTGGCAGAGTATGGGGACCTTCGCGGCGTGGAAAATGCAATGTTGGACCTTATAGATAGGCCGGAAATGTTTATCAAAGCAGGCGAAATAATTATCCAGAATGAGATTGTTTTTGCCATTGCCCAGGTCAAAGCCGGTGCGGACATGATCGGGGTCGGCGATTCGGCCGCAAGTCTGATTGCACCGGATATGTATGCCGAGCTTGTCTTGCCTCTACAGCAAAAACTGTTTGCTGCTATTCACCAGGCCGGAGCTGCCGTCAAGCTGCATGTTTGCGGCAATATAAAAAATATTGTGCAACACATGGCTAAAAGCGGGACGGATATTATAGACGTTGACTGGATGGTCCCTCTTGAGAAGGCCAGAGAGCTTGCCGGGCCCGAAATTACGCTGTGCGGAAATTTCGACCCGGTGGGTGTCTTATTTGAGGGCAGCCCTGAGGATGTTGCTGATGCCGCCAGGCGGTGTCTCAAAGCCGGTGGCGACAAATTCATTTTAATGCCGGGCTGTGAGGTGCCGCCGGCCACGCCTGAACAGAACATTCGTGCATTCTGTCCCTGCGAAGGCTGCCTGATTGGCGAAGAATTAAAATGTTGAGATCGAACCGTATATTGTACAATTATAGAGGCCGTTGTGTGCATGAGTACTGTTTATGAAGCGATATGGAAAATCCCAGTTAAGATAAGGAAAAAGCATGGATACCAGAAAATGCAAAAGTTGCGGACAGGAGTTACGGCCGGCAGGATTCTGGATCAGGGTCGGTGCGTACATTATCGATTCTCTGATATTTATTCCGATCATAATTCTGAGCGTCTGGAATACGTGGTCACTCAAAAGCACAACCGTGTTAGTTTTATCAAGCCTGCCGGGATTCATATACAAACCTTTCATGGAATCATTTTTCGGAGCGACCCTGGGCAAGATGTCTTGTAAGCTCAAAGTCATCGACGATAACGGCAACAAGCTCTCTTTATTCAGTGCGTACATTCGGTTCTTCCCCTTTCTCTTCTCGGCCGGCGTCACCCTGGCAGGTCAATTGATTGTATTTTCATCACCGCAATTCCAATCTGCCACATCAATGATGGAACTCGCTGAAGCGCAACAGGGAAACTACCTGGATGTGGTTAGTTATCCTGCGAGTGCACTGGTACTGATCGACTGCGTTCTCGTTGCTTTTACCTTCAGAAAACGTGCATTACACGATATGATGGCAGAATCTTTCTGTGTTTATAAAGAGCCATAGAAAC
>SMTZ1_10007556_pt1 | contig 12424 bp, 12 predicted proteins | sample DeeMarSWOR136_30_FD_25667 | JGI IMG/M metagenome (IMG submission 25667) | reverse complement strand
TCAGAGGCAAGGTACTCCTTTTTTCGATTGAGTTTCCGGTTTTGTATATGATTCTTGAATTTCGTATACCCTGGCTGAATTTTGATTGGCATCCAGCAAAAGAACCATATGATATAGATGTGTAGAATATGAAAACAAGTATCATTTCTATAGGCATTTGCCTGCTTTTCATACTAACAGTAGTCAATCCTATGACTGTTGCTATAGATAATGTTAAGAAATCATCTATACCAATCACTTCTGGAAAAACCTTGTATGTTGGTGGCTCTGGAGAAGGAAACTATACAAGTATTCAGGATGCATTAGACAATGCATCTGATGGAGATACTGTTTTTGTTTATGATGATTCATCGCCTTATTATGAGTTTTTGATAATTAACAAAACTATAAATCTTATTGGTGAAAATAAATTTACGACTATTATTGATGGAGAAGGTAATGGAGATATTGTAAAAGTTGCTACTGATTGGGTGAATATCAGTAGTTTTACTATTAATAACAGTGGATTGCTTTATTCAGGAATCGAAATGAAAAATAAATTCAACACAATCACAAATAATATTATTTCGAATAATTATAACGGCATATATTTATACAAGTCTATCGGTAATAACATCTCAAATAATATTATATCAAATAGCTGGGTTGCAATAAATCTAGAGTTTTTTTCAGATAATAATACAATAAAAGGAAACATGATTACAAAAAACAATTTTGGAATTATTCTCTGTCCAGCAAATAATGTTGATATATTAAAAAATAATATTTCTAACAATAATCATTATGGCGTATGTCTTTCTTACAATAAAATTTATGATATTTTTCATTATTCTGATAAAAATAATATAGAAAAAAATAATTTTTTTAATAATGGACAACATGCATTTTTTATAGCAGGAAGAAAGAATTCATGGAATCAGAATTATTGGGGCAGACCAAGATTATTACCAAAAATCATTTATGGATTAATTATTATAGATTTTTTAGCTTCTAGAGAATTATATCCTTTTTTCCCATGGATTAGTATCGATTGGCGTCCAGCATTCAAACCATATGACATATAGATATGGAAACGTTTCCCGTTGCTGGAAAAACTGCTAACTCTTTTGTTGTTGTAACATTTAAATATCTACAACTGGATGTAAAATATGAGGGAGGACAAGAAAAAATGCAACAAACCTCTGTTTTGTATAAGACTCTAGTAATTGGAGTTATAATCTTATTTGTTGGAGCAAGTATTACACCAAGTATTTGTGGATACGACAATAAATTAAACGTTCAATCATTATGCGAAGTTCCTATTAGTTCCCCTTTGAATGACAGTTTATTGGGTTATTGGGCTTTTGATGAATGCAGCGGTAGTACTGCAGGTGATTCTTCAGGACATGGCTATGATGGAACGGTTAATGGAGCAACATGGACAACTGATGGGTATTCAGGTTGTGCACTAGTTTTTGATGGTTCAGACGACTATGTCAATTTGGATGCTCATGCACAAAAGCTTGGTTTAAATAAAACCGATGACTATATAATTGAAGCATACTCTATATAATTGAAGCATACTTTAAATCGACATCATCATCTACAGGCTCGATTTATAGTATGAGTCATACTAATGTTGCTAGAGCATTTGCCTACCTGAATTTAAATGCTGATGGTACAATATCATATAAGACTGGAGATGAAACTTGTTTATTTGAGTTATACACACCTGACTCTTACAATGATGGCAGTTGGCATAAAGTTGAGATAAAATTCTATGGTGATACAGTAAATCCAACTTTGGAGATCTATATTGATGGAGATCTTAAAGCTGAAACAACAGAATGGCTGTGCCCATATCTGGCTGAAGATTTTATAACAGCTAAAATAGGTAGAAAAAGTAATGCTGAAACAGATTATTTTGCAGGAGAAATTGACGATGTTAAAATTTACAAGAATACAGAACTCCAACCACCACCTGGCCTAACGATAACAGGTCCAGATACTGGAAAACCTGGACAAGAATTAACATATATATTTAGAATTATAGACCCATATGAAGGTGATTTGATAATTATTATAGATTGGGATGATGGTAATACTGAAGGGGCTATTCCTGGCCCTAATGGTACAGTAGCAGTATCACACGTATGGTATGTTCAGGGTACTATTTCAATTAGAGCTTATACAGTGAATGAGTATCAAATGTATGGTCCCCCGGCATCAAAACAAGTGCTTATAACAAGAGGCAAATCAACAAACAATGTGTTGTTTTGGAAGTTGTTAGAAAGATTCCCCTTGTTGGAGGTATTTTTACGAATAATGAATCTGTTAAGATAGGATTAGTTGTTGGAATAACAATCCTATTTCTAGGAACATGTATTACTCCATCAATTGCCATTGAAAATGTAAAGAAATATTCTACCCAAATATCAAATGGTAATACCCTCTATGTCGGTGGAACAGGACCAAATAATTATACAAAGATACAGGATGCTATTGATAATGCTAGCGATGGCGATATAGTATTTGTATTTAACAATTTGTCACCATATTATGAAAATTTGGTTGTAAATAAATCTATTAATTTGATTGGTGAAGATAAAAATACTACAATTATTAATGGAAGTATAACTGCAGATGTTATAGAAATTACATCTGACTGGGTGAATTTATCAGGATTTTTAATAATAAGTGGTACTAATGGGATACAGATTCTATCAAATCATAATACCATAAACAACAATATAATAATTAATAACAGATTTTATGGGGTTGATATTGATTATACTTGTTACAATGTTATAATAGGAAATAATATCAGTAGCAATGGTGGAGGCATTAGACTCTGGGAATGCACTAACACTATTGTAATAAAAAATGAAATATATTACAATATCGGCAGTTATATCTGTTATGGAATCTATTTGTATGGAAGCGAATATAATAATATTACTAATAATAATATTGATAGTAGCCCTTGTAACATTCGCTTATTTTACAGTAATAAAAACACAATTACACAGAATATAATAAGTAAGGCACGTGATTGGGGTATTCAGTTGCATTTCAGCAATAATAATATTATCTTAAATAACATAATTGCTTATACAAAATATGCGGGTATACAAATAGAGGCAAGAGGTAATAAGGTTATCCGAAATAATTTTGTTCAGAACAAAATACATTCATGCTTTACACTTATTATGTATATCTGGGAAGGTATTAATCGTAACAGTTGGATGAATAACTACTATGATAACTGGATTGGTTTAGAACAACCTTTTTTTAACAGATTTCCAAAAATCATAAAAGGAATAATGACCCGTGGTATTAAAATACCAGTTTTTAATTTCGATTGGCATCCAGCAAAAGAACCATATGACATAGGATTATAAGATTTCTTACAAAAAACATCTATAAATTTATGACTAAGTTGGTGTTCAAATCCCTTCCCCTGCATTATGCTTATTAGATAGTAATAAAGAAGAAATTTTGAATTTTTAACATTAATTAATCAATACAATAAATCTTAGATGGTTAGCTATATTTTTGTAAAATATAATTTATAACTTATTAGAATTTTAATGGTCAATTTCTAATTAACCAACAAACATATATATTCCATTAAATATTTAAAAATTGGATAATTATGAAATGCAACAAGAAATCAAAAGTTTCAATTTTTTTAATATTATTTCTTATAATGGGAATCTTCTTCACCCAAGTGACTTTATCTAAAAACCTTTCTTCAGAAGATAAACAAAGAGAGGAAACTTTCTCAGGTCAAATCTTGTATTCTCCTTTTTATAGCACAACAACCTATTTAATTAATAGTACTGGTACTGTAAATCATACTTGGCCAAGCACTTATAGACCTTTTACTGAATCATATTTGTTGGAAAATGGATCTATCGTACGTCCAATACTTAACAGTGATGGTTTTCAAAAAATTTTATGGGATGGAACAATAGATTGGGACTTTAGATATACAGTTAGTGGATGTACATGCCATCATGATATTGAGTATTTACCAAATGGAAATGTGCTAATGATAGTATGGGTAACTAAAACACGTGCGGAAGCTATTGCTGCAGGACGTAACCCAAGTACAATTTCAGGAGCTACATTTATGCCTGATAAAATCATTGAAATAAAACAAACTGGTCCAACAAGTGGGGAAATCGTCTGGGAATGGCATGTTTGGGATCATCTTATTCAGGATTTTGATCCATCAAAGGATAACTATGGTGTTGTTGGAGATCATCCTGAATTAATTGACATTAATTACGGTGATTATTTTACATATGATTGGCTTCATACAAACGCAATTGATTACCATCCAAAGTTTGATCAGATACTTATTGATATTCATAATTTTAATGAGGTCTGGGTTATCGATCATAGCACAAGTATAGAGGAAGCTGCTGGTCATACTGGTGGTAATTATGGAAAAGGAGGAGATTTATTATATCGGTGGGGTAATCCAGAAGCTTACGATGCTGGTGCACCTAATGATCAAAAATTATTCTTCCAACATGATGCCTCATGGGTAAAACCTGGATATCCCGGTGAAGGTAATATTATTGTATTTAACAATGGTAATAACCGTCCAAGTGGACAATATTCTACTGTGAATGAATTTACTCCTCCTGTTAATGAATATGGTGAATATTATCTTGAACCAGGTTCAGCCTATGGTCCTGATGACTATACGTGGACTTATACCGCTGACCCGCCTTCAAGTTTCTATTCACATGTTTATGGTGGTGTACAACGTCTTAAGGACGGAAATACTCTCGTTTGTTACGGAACACAAGGAATATTTTTCGAAGTAACACCAGATCAAACTAAGATATGGGAATGGACCAATCCATATCCAAACCTGGACCAAAATGATGTATTTAAAATAGAATATATTCCACCTGAAGAACCTCCAGTTCCGGATGAGCCTGATTTAGATTGTGAAGGAAGTCTTTCATGGACTAATATTACACCCGGTTCAACAGTATTTGGAAGTTTTAAAGTACAAAATATTGGAGACCCAAATTCATTATTAAATTGGAAAGTTAATATTTCATCAATATCTTGGGGGACATGGACATTTACTCCAGAATTTGGAGAAAATCTAACTCCAGAGGATGGGCAAGTAACTGTACAAGTATCAGTCATTGCACCTGATGAAACAAATTCTGAATTTCAGGGTCATATAAAAGTAGATAACCAGGGCAATTCTTCAGATTTTGATTTAATTCCAGTATATCTAGGAACTCCAGCAAACACTCACAACTTTCATATATTTATCTATAAATTTATTATTAAATTTATAAATTTATATTTATGGTCGGTACATAATTTGTTTGATTAACTATTTTGGTTATACTAATGCCTAAAATCATAATTTTCCTAGTCGAGTTACCCCTACACTCATTTCAAAATCTATAAGCTATGTAATCCTTAAAAAATATAAACAACAGCATCACCGCGCTAATTAATTAATACTAAAGTTGGATTACGTTTCTAGATAATAACATCAAACTATACAAAATATTTGAACATTTATTTCAAATTTTTTTGACCTAAACTAAAGAAAGGTGTTTCATATCGATTATTTTTACCATTAGAATTATATTCAAATCCTCTTTCCTACAATTATATGACTCTAACACGAAAAAACATTTTTTTTTTATGTATAATCAAATTTCAGTTGATAAATCAAAGCAGATATAAAAGGATGATTTCTTAAGAAATTCATTAATGGATTAGATATAATTCTATCTCTAGGAGTTTCTAAATAAACAGGAATAACATCAAAATCATTAGAGTCTTCTTTGTTTTCTAATGTAATATATCCTTCAAACTTTGTATTAGTTACATTTGGGGCAATAACTTCAACTTCAACAGTTATTGCTCTATCTTCAGGGGTAAGATTTTCACCGTATTCAGAACTAAAAGACCAAATTCCCCAATCTGGATATGAGACTATTTCCCAATCTAGTAATGAACCAGTTTCTCCAAGGTTGTAGACTTCAAAGGAGCCGTATTTTGTTTCTCCTTGGTTAACATTATTCCAATTTAAGCTACCAACGCAATCTAAATTTGGTTTATCAGGCTCTGTCGGACCATCAGGAGAAATATATATAGCTTTGAACAATTGCCCTCCAGTATTATGCTCCCAAACAGTTGCACCTTCTGGGGTTACTTCAAATAATTTGCCTGACTCTCCATTTGTTATAAAGGTATTGCCACTTGACAACCTTTGTGCACCTGAAAGATGGCCTGCATAAAAACTCGTTAGGGGACTCGCAGTGTATCTCCATGTTTCTTCCTCTGGTCCAAATGCGGATCCCTGCTCAAGATAATAATTCCCGTTTTCATCAACTGGTGGAGTGATTTCATCAATACTTGAATACCTGCCATCTGAGCGACCTCTACCATTGTTAAAGACTAAAATATTTCCTTCACCAGGGTATCCTTCATCTATCCACGTTGCATCATGTTGATTAAATAATTTTTGATCCGCCTGGGAGCCTGTATCATAAACACGAGGGTTTCCCCATCTGTAAAGGATATCACCACCCATACCACTGTTTCCACCAGTATGACCAGCAGCTTCCTCAGTTGTAGTACTATGATCAATTATCCAGATTTCATTAAAATTACAAACGCTAATCAAAATTTGATCATACTCTTCATTATAGTCAATAGAATTGGTATGCATTAAATCTTGTTTATCTGAAATCCAAAAATTTATATCAACTAGCTCTGGGTGATCAGCAACCACACCATAATTTTCTTTAGAAGGATTATAATCTTGAATTAGATGATCCCAAACATGCCATTCCCATACAATACTTCCAGATGTTGGCCCAGTGGGTTCTACTTCTATAATATGATCAGGCCATAAACCTTGACTGCTAACAAAATTTGGGTTTCTACCTGCAGCAATGGCCTCATCACGTGATTTAGTCTCCCAAGCAATCATAAGAATATTTCCATTAGGTAATGTTTTAACATCATGATGGCTTAGAACTCCGTTAGAGTTATATCTAAAATCCCAAGCAACAGTACCATCCCATTCTAACTTTTGAAAACCACCACCAGATCCACCAGTACCTTGACCTCCACCAGTTCGAATTGTGCGAAGAATTGTTTTATCACCTAGCCACCAAACTGATACGCCTGGGAAAAAATTACTATTCCATGTATTATTTGTCTGTCCATTGTTCTCTATTAAATATGTTTTGGTAGACATCATCGGCGAATATAAAATTTGACCTTCACTCATTATTGTATACATTTCGTGATTTTGATTTATTTTTTTAGATAATGATACATTCATAAAACAAGATCCTAATAAAACAATTGAAAATAAAAAAACGAAAATCCTTTTGTTTAAGTTTGTTTTCATATTAAATTATCCCCATATTATTTTTTGAAGAAATATATCTAAGGGTATAATATACTTTTTTCCCAAATTAATTCCAATTTTCTAAATTTTAGGATTACTAATATTCTGATTTTGATTTTCCAGTAATAATTTCTTTTTCAAATATCATTTGAATCAATCTTTACAAAGATTTAAATACATTTGAAACTTTATTTTCAGATAGAGGGAGGAAAAATATGATATTAATTCCTTTGTTAAAAAAGGTTTTAGTAACTGCAGTTATTTTTTTACTCATTGGTATAAAGATTTTCCCAGTTTTAAATTTTAATTTAGTAAAAGCATCAAATGAGTGCAGTTCCAGTGAGGTAATTACAAAAGCATTTGGTAATACAGGTTCTGAAAATACAAAAGTAATACTAACAAAACAACAATACGACGAATTAGAACAGTATCTTAATAATTTCAAAGAAAAGATAAATAAAACAACAAATAGAAAAGAAGCAATTCTATTTTTTAAAGAAGCAATTGTTAAATTTAATTATTATGGTTTATTGCCGAATGGAATGAATATTAGTCAAGCACAAAACTTGGTTACTGGAAAAGGATTTTTAAAAAATAATAAAAATGTGTTTAGCTATCTTCCATTATTTAATTTGATTTATGCAGAAGCTTTTGTAGATTTATCTGAACCTTTCTCTGTAATTTGGCCTTTGGGTTTTCCTTTTTTTCTGTTTATTGTACCTGCCAGTCTATTTGGATTTATTGGATTTACCGATTTTGCTATTGCTCTAGCAGAAATGGCGTACAGTTCTTTTCGAATATTAAACTTTGTGATATTAATGGGATATAATGTTGATACTTACGTTGTAAGTCTTTGGGGAAAAATTCATAAAAATTATAAAAATCCTATGTTTATTGGCTTTTCTGGTTTAATGCTTGATTTTTGGACGGATAGACAACCAATATTTATCGGAGTGACTTTTCAATTGGCAGGCTTTTAATAAATTAATTTTGGATAACATTATTGTGTACAAGTAGCTTTCTTGTTAACCATTTTTATTAGTTTTATAAGCTTTTCTTTATCAATTTCCTCTAATGAGTGAATTTTAATATGCCTCATTGTTTTGCCACTGCCTTCAAATAAGCTTATCTCTTCTTTGCTCAATCCACTGATTGCAAAACCCACATGTACACGATTTTTCATAGCAGCGATATAGAATTTATCATTTGCAAATGTTACAACTCCCCAAGTTGATTTTTCATTACAATTTGGAAGTGTTTCAAGAAAGATTTTTCTAACCTTATGTAAAATTTCTTTTTGAGATGATTTTTGTTTTTCAATATATTCTTTTATTTGCTTATCCATCTTTTTTCACCCTCTTTGAATTTTTTACCAAATAATTAATGTAATAAATTAATGTTTGTTGTTTGTGAAATTTGATTTAATACTTGTTAGATATGCAGAGATTGCATTAAAAGCTAAACAAACTAGAAAACGTTTTGAAAGTACTTTAGTAAACAATATAAAGGATGCATTAAAATCCAATAATATACAAAATAATCTAAGAAGAGAATGGGGTAGAATATACGTTTATTCAGATCAAATTGAAAAATGTTTAGATGTTTTAAAGAACATATTTGGAATCTCTTCAATAAGTCCATCAATAAAAACTGAAAGTACAATTAAAGAAATATCAAAAATTGCTATATCGATTTCAAAACAAGAATTAGACAAAAATAAAAGTTTTGCAATAAGGGCTACTAGAACGGGATACCATGAATTTTCAAGTCAAGATGTAGCTGTCCAAATCGGAAATGATATTGTAAAACATTTTAAAGCAAGTGTGAATCTAACTAATCCTGATTTTGAATTATTTGTTGAAATTAGAAACGAAAAGGCATATCTTTTTATTGAAAAAATAATGGGTTATGGCGGTATGCCAGTAGGCACTCAGGGTAAAATTCTTGCATTAATTGATTCACCAAAAGCAATACTGGCATCTTGGTATTTGATTCATAGAGGATGTAAGCCTATATTTCTGTATACTGATGAAATCAAGAAAGATGTTATTGATAAATTTCTTAAATATTGGTTTATAAAATCAAAAATTTTTGAAATTTCAAAAAATGAAAAAATAAATGAACAAATAAATAAAATAGCTGCTGAAAATAAATGTGATGCAATTATTACAGGTTTCACATTATTTGATGATTCTAAAATTGTAATGAAAAATATCAAGCAACTAAAAAAGAAGTTAGAACTACCAATTCTACATCCACTGATAGCAATGGAAAAAAAAGAAATTAATAGAAAGTTAAAGGAAATAGGTCTACTGAAATGAAAATTATAATATTTGGTGCTGGTGCTATAGGTTCACTTTTTGGTGCATTACTTTCAAAGAAAAACGATGTATTACTATTTGGAAGAAGATATCATATTGATGCAATAAAAAAGAATGGTTTAGAAATAAAAGGAATAACAAATTTAAATGTTAAAATAAATGCAGAATTTTCATTTGATAATGTTACTTTCTCACCAGATCTTTTAATTTTAACTGTTAAATCTTATGATACAGAAACAGCAATTAAACAAGCAAAAAAGATAATTAATTCTGATACAAAAGTTCTTTCTCTTCAAAATGGTCTTGACAATATTGAAAAGATTTCCAAAGTTGTTGATTCTAAAAGAATTATTGCTGGAACAACTACGCATGGTGCCTTTTTTTCAAAGCCAGGATTAATAAAACATACTGGTACTGGAATTACGATTTTAGGTGAGTTAAACAAAGAAAAAAATAAGCAATTAGAAAAAATTATAAAACTTTTTAATGAAGTAGGAATAAAAACCAAAGGAAGTAAAAATATTATTAATGATATTTGGAAAAAGGCTGTAATAAATTCAATTATAAATCCTATTACTGCAATATTTAGATGTAAGAATGGATACCTTTCTAAAAATCCAGTTCTAAATAGACTTTTAGAAATGATATGCGAAGAATCAATTAAAATTGCAAATTCAGAGGGAATTGATATATCATATCATGATATGATTCTAAAAACAAAAGAAGTTATAAAAAATACATCAGAAAACTCTTCATCTATGCTTCAAAGTGTATTAAATAAAAAAAGAACTGAAATCGGATCGATAAATGGAAAGCTCATTGAAATCGGTACAAAGAATAAGATCAGCACTAAGTTAAATGAAATTTTAGTTTATACTGTTAAATCTTTATGACCTAGAAACAACTTTATAATTTCTTTTATTTACATTGCTGTCTAATTTGGGTGAGTAAATATTATGAAAATATTTGTAACAAGAAAGATACCAGAATCAGGGCTTGATTTATTGAAAAAAGATTATGAAATTGAAGTTTTTACGCATGACCGAGTTCCAACAAAAGATGAGATAATAAATGGTCTAAGAGGAAAAGACGGTCTTTTATGTTTACTTTCTGATCCAATTGATGAGGATATTATTAAACCAGAGCCGAAACTACAGATGATTGCAAACTATGCAGTTGGTTTTGATAATATCGATGTAAAGGCTGCAACTGAAAGAAAGATACCTGTTAGTAACACCCCTGGTGTATTAACAGACACTACTGCTGAGATGGCATGGGCGCAACTATTTTCTGCTTCAAGACGAATTGTTGAAGGTGATAGATTCACAAGGGCAGGAAAATTTATAGGATGGGGGCCACTTCTGATGCTTGGTCAGGACATATCACACAAAACACTTGGAGTTATTGGCACAGGTAGAATTGGTACTGCTTTTGCACTTAAAAGCAAGGGTTTTGAAATGAATGTTTTATATGCTGATGAGCATATTAACAAGACCTTGGAGAGAAAATTAGGAGCAAGTAAAGTAGAATTAATTGAATTATTAAAAAAATCTGATTTTATATCAATTCATGTCCCTTTAACAGATGATACATATCATCTGATTTCTGAAGGGGAACTTAAAATCATGAAGAGCAGTGCAGTTCTAATTAATACCTCAAGAGGACCTGTTGTTGACGAAAAAGCCCTTATAAAGGCATTAAAGGAAAAATGGATCTTTGGAGCAGGACTTGACGTTTATGAGCATGAACCGGAGGTAAGCAAAGAGCTTAAGAAACTTGATAATATTGTTCTTCAACCCCATTCTGCATCTGCAACATTTGAGACCCGTTCAAAAATGGCAATTATTGCTGCTGAAAATATGATAGCAGGTCTAAACGGTAAAATACCTCCTAATTGTATTAATCCTGAGGTATTTGAATTTAAATAGAATTATAACGTGAAGGTCCAAATTTCAGGTTCTTTTGGCAGGTCATCCTTTTCAATATCTATTTCGTTTCCAACATGAATTACCTTGTGTTTGGATTGCTCTAAAAATGGATCGATTCCCGCTATGGGTAAAGACAGACCACCAATCTTGTAATGCATTGGAACAATAATTCTCGGTTTGATTTTATTGATAACATTCCATGCTTGTTTATCATCAACAGTAAATGTTCCACCAATTGGCACAAACAAGATGTCAACTTCACCAATCTCATTTACAGTTTCATCATTAATTTCATGACCCAGATCTCCCAGATGACAAAATTTTATTCCATCAACTGTAAATTTATACATTATGTTGTTCCCCCGTTTCGCACCTTTTACTTCATCATGAAATGAATCAACACCATAAATCTCAATATCTGAAATGTTTCTTTTCCGTCCATCTGTAACTACTTTTGAACCTTCCTTTTCAACAGACTTTACACTATTATGATCATAGTGATCATGGGATACCAAAATAATATCTCCTGAAACAGTTGGTGCAGGTATACCTATTGATTTTCCATCATGCGGGTCAGTGACTAACGTCAAATCGTTTGTGATTTCAAAACATGCATGACCATGCCATCTAATTTGCAACATTTTTCCTCCCCAAACAATTCATGCTAATAGCAATTTGATTATAAAAAAATTATGGCCGAAGACGTCCAAATTTAATATAATCAATTTTGTTTTTATCAACCCTTGCAAAGGCAATTTCTTTGTTTACTGAATGAGCAAGTC